>Ga0180434_10009631_pt1 | contig 10471 bp, 5 predicted proteins | sample SS_ome_7_FD_132453 | JGI IMG/M metagenome (GOLD analysis project Ga0180434, IMG submission 132453) | Hypersaline lake sediment archaeal communities from the Salton Sea, California, USA - SS_1_D_2 metaG | ecosystem: Environmental > Aquatic > Non-marine Saline and Alkaline > Hypersaline > Sediment... | reverse complement strand
TACCACAACACAGACCGGTCCGCTTTTTATCGCTCCCTTTCCGGCCAAAAGGGCGGAAATTCCCGCTGCCCCTGCAGGCTCCACAACCAGGTGAAGTTCTTCCAGGCAGTAACGGACTCCCTCGATCAACTCCTCCTCGGTAAGGAGAATCACCTGCCTGATGCAATCGGTCGCCACCTCGAACGAGATGTCGCCGGTGTAGCGAGGGGACAGGCTGTCGGCACAGGTGGGCTGTGGAGTGATCGGCACGGGTTTCTTGGCCTTCAGCGCTTCGGTGAGAGTGGGGGCTGCATAGGACTCCACGCCGATAACCTCTACCTGGGGCCGGGTGTATTTCATGCCCAGGGCTATGCCCGAGACCAGTCCTCCCCCTCCAACTGGAACCAGAACCGCTTCCAATTCCGGGGGGGCATCTTCATCTATCTCCAAACCGATGGTCCCCTGACCTGCTACCACCCTTGGATCGTCGAAAGGGTGGATGAGCACCAAGTCTTCTTTACCCAGCTCGGCAGCCTTTTCTTCGCTGTAGCCATAGTGGGAGCCATGCCGGAGGATGGTGGCCCCGGCCTTCATGATTCTCTCGACCTTCACTCGGGGAGCATTGTCCGGAAGGACGATCGTCGCCTTGATCCCGACCCGGGAGGCTGCCAGGGCCAGGGCTGTGCCGTGATTTCCAGAGGATGCCGCCACTACTCCCTTTTCCCTTTCCTCAGGGGTCAGCATGGCGACAGCATTATTGGCTCCCCTGAACTTGAAAGAACCTCCAACCTGCAGGGATTCGAGCTTTAGAAAGACTCCGATGTTCACATGCCGGGATAGGGAATCCGAGAATACAAACGGTGTCCTGAGGATCTTGTCTTTTATCCTCTTCGCTGCGTCCAATATATCTTGGTGTGTTGGGATCATCGCAGAATTAACCTCCGTCGGCAAACATATCAAACCAAAAATAATGCTGTCAACGAGAAGAAAGTGACACTATTAATACCGCAAAAGTGGTTTTCACAGTTTGTCCAGCAGTTTCACTTTTGGATTCCCAATTGACTTTTTGCCGGTTCGAGCTGGGCCTAGGGATGCCAAAGATATCCTCCAGCATCCTGCTGAATTCTTCCTCTTTCCCCTCTGGTGGATCGACTTGTCTCACGGTCTCGAGAAATCCGAGGATTTCAGCTCGGTTGTCATCGCTCGGATTATCCTTGTATTCGTTGTAGCTGCGGACCGTTTCTTTCCATAGGCCATCCCTAAAGACGTTCCATGCTTCTTCGAGGGATTCGTCCAGTTCCCCGATGCCTCTGGCTGCTGCCATGGCCTCCAGAAGCTCCTTCAGAGCCTCCTCGGAATGGTCTCCGCTTCGGACCCTCTCCATGGCTTCTTCCAGCCGCCTGGCGACTTCTTCACGGATCTCCTCGATCGTCCGCTCCGGAGACTCGAGGTCCGGGCCAGGAGGAGGCTGCCCGGTATCGACACCGGCAGAGGCCAGACGCTGTACGCTGTCATCCCCTGTCCCGAAGACAGTGCCGGAAACATCGATGACCTTTTCTTCCCCGCTTTTGTTTTCGAACCAGGCATCGACAGTAGTGAAATCTCCCCGTGTCCGTAGATCCACGTCGATCTCCCCGCCCGAAACCGCATCAGACAAGCCGGTTGTGCCGCTCGAAGAATCTTTTTTCCCCGAAGGAACGGGTTTAGGTTCTTTCGATAAAGGATCTTCTGCGTTTTTTAATCCCTCGCTTTCCTCCCAAATCGATGTCTGGATATCTATTTCCCTCGCGGGAAATGCCGCAGCGTCCTTGAGATGCTTTTCAAGGTTCATTCGTCCGAGAATGTCCACATGGCCAATAATTTCTAGTTTCTGACCATCGCCCGGCCCCAGTTTGTTTCTGTCGAGACAGAATGTTTTGAGCACAAAGGGCCGCCTAGCTCCCGCAGGTATCCTGATTTGCGTCTGAAGCGGTGGTCTTTCTTGAGACTTGGGACATTCATAGGCATCGATTTCCTTTTGCCAGAGATCCCAATCCTCCCCGGATTCCCCCGGAAAAAATTTCTCGGCACCTCGCAGAGCCAGGACTTCACGATAGGCTTCATTCAATTCACGGGACGTTTTCAGCCGCAGCCGTGCCCTTTGGAGATGGTGTTGGCAGCGAAGGAAACGCTCCTCGATCGAGTCGGGGAATAACGCCTGCAGGTCATATTCCGAAGCCAGGCGCTGGATATCCCTCCCAAGACTTGCCAAAGCATCCTCTCTCCTGCGAGCATCTGTATCCGATGGCTCCTTCATCAGCTCCGTCATGCGCTTCCAAAACTCTTCTAATGCCTTTTCACTTTCAGCTCGAGCAGCCATTTCATGTTCCCTCAGAATTTCAAGGTGCCTGTCGTAGCAATCTTCCAAATCATAGATGATATCGTAAAGTGGACCGTCGTCTTCGAGGAGTTCGAGCAATGAGTTTTGGCTCTGTTCCTCTGTCTGTTCCTCTAGGCCGGATGAAACCTCTGGGAAGATCAGGAATAAACAGACAGCCAATCCTACAAACCAAAAGCTTTCGAAAAATTTTGATCGTATCTTCAAATGTCCTTCTCCCTTTCGATCATTCGGGGGCAAGTCGTTTTCTGCCCTTTTTGTCTTATAGTTATTATACTTATTGAACCCTGCAATGAGTGTATCACAGTCAAAACATCCTGTTCAATCTTATAAAATAATTCTCAATCCATAAGCCCCTTTCTAAATCAGAAACAACCAAAGTTGACTTAGATAATTCTGTATAATCAAGAAGGGAACAGCAAAAAAGAAAATATATTGTGGCGCGTCCAAAGGTTAAAATAGATATCTCTATATTTGCTCCAGATGGATGTGCTAGTATTATTTTCATAATGCGGAGACGAGATTTTCTGCTTGGAGCCGCAGGAGCCGCTTTTCTGAATGCCGTCATGCATCCTGGCTGCCGGAAGCATGATCCAGCAAAAGAGGAAAAAGTCTCGAGTAACGGCCTCGCCGGGCGTCGTTTCCTGACATTCAACTCCGTAATCCGGGTCAACCAGATCGAGGTCACCCGGACCTGTAATGAGGGTTTCGACGAATACGACCGACACACCCCCGAAAACGTTCGGGCCCTTCGCCAGGCGCTGGCGGATGGCTGGCCCGGCGCGCCGATGACCTGGGCCTTCAGATGGAGAGCTCTGCACGATGAACGGGACCGCTACACCGCGCTTCGCCGGCTCATTCCGGAATTTCACGACCAATATGGCGACGACGTCACCTTTATTCCGGGCGCCTTTTTCGCCAACGCCTACAACACGCGGAAGCAGGTCAACCTCGATCTGCACAAGGGATTAGCCAGGGTGTCTGAGATCATGGGTGGAGGATTTCGCCCCAAGAGCATTATCGCCGGATTTCTCTCTACCGACAACCAGAAACATCTTGCCGAGACAGAGGGCATTCATGTCTGCCAGGGCAACATCTGGAGCCAGTATGCCGTGGACAACCAGGATGGTGAAGGATCGATCTGCTATCCCTATTATCCCTCCAGAGAGCACTTCTGCAAGCCTGCTCAATCGCGCCATGATTTTATCGACTGCGTCAACCTGGATGGCTGGACCATGGATTTCTTAGCCGCGCGGCGACCCTGAGGTGAGGAGACTTGGAGGAACAAGCAGTACAGCCGGATGGGTGTCGGCCCGATCGAGACCATCGGATAGTTCGGCCCGGAGACTGGGCTACGGCAGATGTTGGCCACAACGGCTGTTCACTTCGATACAGGATTCGAACTCAACGGATGGGCCTGGGTCACCAACTGCTGGGAGGTCTCCCTGGTCCCTCAGATCGGCCATCTGGAAATCCTGACCGCCTGGACCCGGTCCATACGGGAGCGCTGGCCCTCGGCTGAATGTGTGTTGCTGGGGGATTTCGGTCGAATCTGGAGAAAGGAGAACCGGACCAACGAAAATATCGATCTCCGCTTCAGGCAGAGGGGCACAGGGATCGGCGGATCGGATGCCGGCCTGGAAATCCGCTGGTTCATGAACAAGGATTTCCGCCTGGCTCTGCTCAGAAACTGGAGAAGGGATCAACCCGGAAAGGCGATCGATTTCACCCGGTACGATCTTCCAGCTCGAGAACCTCAGGAGCTCACACGGAACTGGAGCCTTATGAACCGGCTCAACCAAAAGGGCATCCGTCCCCAGGACCGGCCGGTTTCCCTCGAAGAACTATCGGTGGAAGACAGACGGATCATTTTAGGCAGATATCCCGAACTGGGATGAAGGGAGATCGATAATGGCCTCTAAATCTAAAAATCAAAGAACTCATCTTTGGTATGGATAGCACGCCAATCTGGTATAAATTAGAATCCACATATTCAAGAGTTCAGCGCTGTAAGTTTCTTGGTGATTAATTATCGGAATTCTCAGCCTGTTCATTCGGGCATCAAAGAGAATCGAGCCCCTTGATCAGAAAATAGGTGAGTTGAGATGCTTTCTTGAGAAAATCATAGTCGATTTTGTCGGCATCGTCCGAAGGTTGATGAACGTCTGCATGATCGCCGGTATGCAGGAATACAACAGGAATGCCCGAAAGGTAAAAAGACACCTGATCGCTCATCATGAAGTACTGATCATAGGCATAATCCAACCGGAGACGGGTATTCCGGTTATTCACATCAGAAATGATCTCCCGCAGCGCGGAAGCCTCTTCGCCTCCAACAATAGCCGCCAATTCACGGGCCGCACCATCCGGCCTCCCGACCATATCCAGATTTATGTTGGCACGGATACTTTCGAGCGGCACAGGAGGATTTAACACGAAATGTTGCGAACCCATAAAAAGCATCTCTTCGCCCGTGTAGAGAATAAAGATCACAGAATGCCCGGGGGGATTCAGGGCAAATGCTTCAGCCGCTTCCAAAATCGCGACACACCCGGATGCATCATCATCCGCGCCGTTAAAAACCACTCCCTCATCGTGCCCCACATGATCCAGATGAGCGCCGGCCGTTACGTAATTACCCCTTAACTTCGTGTCTGTTCCCTCTACCATGGCCACGACATTCGCGGATTGGATTTCACTGATCGTATACCCCGCATCGAGCGAGAGTACCACATCATCCATAGCGAAAGACGCGTAATCTCCCTCGTGTGTTACAGGATTATAGGGTCGTCCCTGGAAAAGATTACGCAACAGCTCCTTGTTGATCATGACTTCGATACAGGGAGATCGGAACAACGGGTCGTGACCCGGCAGCGAATATTGTGCCCTATGGGCATGCTTTAGAATATCCCACATCTGGAAACGCTCTTGATTGTACACGATGACGACTCCCAGCGCGCCGGCCTGGAAGGCGGTCCTCCCCTTTTTTTGGTATCCCTCCGTTCCGCTCGAGTAGGACTTCGCGAGTTCCTCCGGAAGGACCGGCTCACCTTTATCGACAGGAGCACCGAATATATAAACGACCCATTTTCCTCTAACATCGATCCCTTCGTAATCGTCCCATCCATGATCGGGCTCATGAATCCCATACCCCACGAAGACCAGGGATCCTGACCGTTCAATTTTTTCCTGCGATCCAGGCGAACTGAAGAAAAAGTCATCTCCATAGCGGAGCGACTTCAGGTTTTCTACCGTTTCGATCCGCAGTTCGCTGTCTTCTCGCTTCGACTTCTTGATTATCCTGACCTGCTGCAGGTAGGTTTCGTTTCCATCGGCGTCGAGACAAAGGGGGACAAGCCCTGCCTGCCGGAACTGGCTTGCACAATACTCTGCGGCAACGTCGTATCCGGCCTCTCCAGGCATTCTCCCCTCGAGTTCATCACTCGCCAAATAATACATGTGATCTCGGAGTTCGGGAATAGTGATCGAAGCCGCAGCCGAATCTTGTGCATTCTCATGCTTAACCCCACATGCTGTTACCAGAGCAAAAAGGATTATCACACCCCATATTACCGGCCTCTTGATCATCGTATAACCCATGTTAGAATCACAGCTCGAAAAATTCATTTGCCTTTTTTCCTCCTTATATTGGAAATAACATATATATTCTGGGGGAAGATTGTCAATGGTTCAGGCTGTAAATGAAATAATGGCTCGACCTAAATTCAATTTGACTTAGGGGGAAGAGTCAGATTTAATTTATTGCAGCCTTAGGAATGTTCCAGTGTAAAAGGCAACTGTTTATGAGGAGTAAATTTTTCGTTTTTCTAATGAGTACGGAGGTTTTTTCATGAATTCATCGTTCCTATCACGATATTTCACAACAATTCTGGTGTTCATCTTTCTTTTGAATCCATCCCTATCGGCTCAAGACAAAGGAGAGATCACAGTCGAGTGGATCTACGGCAACAAAAGCGCCGAAATCACTGCCATTCCGTCTTTTACCTGGCTGAATGACGGCACGGTGCTTCTTTATGACAACCGCAAGCCTCCCAAAAAGCGGACATTCGAATATCTAGATCCGGCCAGTGGAAAACGTACTCCGGCCCTGGACAGAGATAAAGCTCTTTCCAGCTTTAAGGAACTGACAGAAAAAACTTTCCCGCAAAGGATTCTCTTCCTTCCCCAGGCCATCGATCTCAATGGCAAGCGAACGGCTTATCTCTATCAGGAAGATGTATTTGTGCTGGAACTCTCCTCATCCCAGTTCCTCCAGGTCACAGAGACCAAAGGAGCAGAAAAATCTCTCCATTTCTCCCCTGACGGAAAAAAATTGGCTTATGTCCGGAACAATAATCTTTTTGTCTATAACCTCGCCGACAATGAGGAAAAACAGCTCACCCACGATGGTTCCGAAACATTGCTCAACGGAACTCTTTCCTGGGTGTACTGGGAGGAGATCTTTGGCCGTCGGGACATTGGGTTCTGGTGGTCTCCAGATTCCAGAGCTATCGCTTATCTTCAAACCGATGAATCACCCGCAGGCATCGCTTATTTTCTGAATCACAGATCGAATTACGCGAAGCTCATCAAACAAAGGTATCCCAAAACCGGTACGGCAAATCCCGAAGTCAAAGCAGGTATTATCGAAATCAGCAGCGGGAAAACCACCTGGGTGGGTTTGAATCCAAACTCCTATGAATATATCATCCGGACAAAATGGCTTCCCGACAGCACAAGACTGGGAGTGCAAACTATGAATAGGGATCAGGACCGCCTCAATCTGTACTTCGCCGACCGCAAGACCGGAGAGACCGCCCTCGTTCTCACAGAAAAAAACGATAGCTGGATCAACATCCACGATGACCTCCACTTTCTTCAGCGGGGCAAACACTTCATCTGGTCATCTGAGCGTGACGGATACAATCATCTCTATCTCTATACGATGGACGGGCAAAACTTCAACCAGGTAACCAAAGGCGAATGGGCCATTGCTTCATCAGGAGGAGGCGTTTATTGGGTCCGGCAGGCCATCACGGCTGTCGATGAAGCAAACGGATGGATCTATTTCACGGCCCTCAAAGAATCTTCCCTGGAGAGACATCTGTATCGAATTCACCTCGATGGGACCTGCCTCGAGCGGCTCACGAAAGAAACGGGAACACACCAGATCACATTTAGCCGAGATGCCAAATATTATCTGGATAGATATTCCAATATCTCCACTCCCCCATCTCTCACACTTCACAAAAATGACGGCACCTCAGTCCTCACCCTAGCGAGCGCACGGTCAGAGATCCCAGAAAAGCTCGGCATGCAGCACCCCGAACTCTTCACCATACCGGCAGAGGATGGTTTTCCCCTCCCCGCACAAATATACAAACCTCAAGACTTTGATCCGGATAAAAAATACCCTCTCATTTTAAATGTATACGGCGGCCCATCAGCTCCAGAAGTATCAAATTCCTGGCATTCAGGCTACTTCGAACAAATATTGCTGCGAAAGGGATATCTCATCGCCTCAGTGGATAACCGCAGCGCCACAGGCATTAGCAAAATTCTCGAAAACACCATCCTCAAAAACACGATGGGCGATGGGGAGCTAGGAGACCTCGTCTCAGCCGTCGAATGGCTTAAAGCCCAACCCTATATAGATCCGCAACGGGTGGGGATCTGGGGTTGGAGCGGCGGGGGGACATTCACGCTGCTCGCCATGACCCGGTCCCAGGAGTTCAAAGCCGGTATCGCTGTGGCCCCTGTAACGGCATGGAAGTACTACGACACCGTTTGGGCTGAGGCTTTGATGAAACACCCCGATGAAAATCCCGAGGGTTATAAAAAAAACGATCTGAACATGTACGCCAAAAACCTTCACGGGCGACTGCTCATCGTTCACGGCACCTACGACGACAATGTCCACATCCAAAACATCTGGAATTTCGTGGATGAGCTGATCAAGGCCAATAAAATGTTCGACCTCATGATCTATCCCATGAGAAAACACGGGATAGCTGATCGTGCGGCCCGCGTACATCTTTACACCAAAATGCTCGAGTTCTGGGAAAAGAATCTCTAAAGCTCCTGGACGCCGGTTGCGATAAAAATTAGTTCCATTTTCTGACAGGTTTTTTTTCAGGGCCTGCACGGTGAATATGCGTAAGGCTAAGTCTCCATATCGATCCTGTTTGGCAAGGATTTACCATCCGACTATTCAGAACAATAAATATCCGTCTTCGGGTTTTTCGGACATGGATTTTCTCGGAGGTGTTCCACGGATGATGTAATCTATTTCACTTTACGATTGACACTATTTACTATTCCTTGATATCCTTTTGCCGCGCAAACATGGGAAAACGAGGGGACAGTAATGTCAAAAAATGTCCTAAATGCAAGTCAGACAATCCCGGGACTGCAACCTTCTGTGCCGACTGCGGCACTCAACTTCCCTCCCTTGAAGACATAGAGGTCACGGAAACCATGGAGGCACCCAAGGAGGAGCTGACACGGGGAACAACATTCGCAGGCAGGTATGAGATCATCGAGGAACTGGGCAAAGGGGGGATGGGGAGAGTCTACCGCGTCGAGGATACCAAGCTGGAACAGGAGGTCGCGCTCAAACTCATAAAACCGGAGATCGCCAAAGAGAAAAAAACCATCGAAAGATTCAGGAATGAACTGAAGCTTGCCCGAAACATCCGTCATAAGAATGTGTGCGGTATGTATGATCTGGGGGAAACGGAGGGAGCCCACTTCATCACGATGGAGTATGTCCGGGGCGAGGATTTAAGAAGCGCGATCAGACGCTTCGGACAGCTTCCCATAGGAAAGTCCATATCCATTGCCACACAGATCTGCGAGGGTTTAGCAGAGGCTCACAGGTTGGGTGTGGTGCACCGTGATTTGAAGTCGAACAACATCATGATCGATAAAGAGGGAAACGTCCGGATCATGGATTTCGGTATCGCCCGCTCGCTCGAAGCGAAAGGGATAACGGGTGCAGGGGTGATGATAGGGACACCAGAGTATATGTCCCCCGAACAGGTGGAAGGGAAAGAAGTCGACCAGCGGTCGGATATTTATTCCTTGGGAGTGATCCTTTATGAGATGGTGACAGGGAGGGTTCCCTTCGAGGGGGATACGCCTTTCACCATCGGAATGAAGCACAAAAGCGAAGCGCCCCAAAATCCCAGAGAGCTCAATACCCAGATACCCGACGATCTGAACCGTGTGATACTGAGATGCCTGGAGAAAGAAAAAGATAAACGGTATCGGAATGCAGGGGAGGTTCGTTCAGAGCTCGAGGATATTGAGAAGGGCATCCCCACAGCGGAAAGAAAAATACCCAGGAAAAAACCCCTTACCTCCAAAGAAATAACGGTCACCTTCGGTGTCAAAAAGCTTTGGATTCCTGCATTGGTGGTGGCTGCTCTTGTGATTGGAGCTGTCCTCATCTGGCAGCTGCTTCCTCCAAAAAAAACCATTCCTCCGCCCTCAGGGAAGCCTTCTCTGGCCGTCATGTATTTTGAAAACAACACCGGCGATGCGAACCTGGACCATTACCGGAAAGCCATATCGGATCTTTTGATCACCGACCTTTCCCAGTCCAGATACCTTGAAGTTATCGGAGGAGACAGGCTCTTCGATATATTGAAAGAGTTGAATCTTTTGGACGTCATGAATTATTCCACCAGGAACTTACAGGATGTGGCCTCCCGGGGTAGGGCATCCTATATCATCCAGGGCAACTACACCAAGGCCGAAGATGCCTTTCGAATCTCCGTGATGCTGCATGAAGCAAACACCATGAGGAGGGTCAGCTCGGAAATGTTCCAAGGCACAGGAGAGAAGAGCATCTTTTCCATGGTGGACAGGATCACCAGCACCATCAAATCGAGCTTCGAAATCTCTGAGGCTGAGCTGGCCGCTGATATCGATGAAGACATCGAAAATATCACCACCGATTCTCCCGAGGCTCTCAAATACTACACCCAGGCAAGGCGCTATCATCTTGATGATGATTACAGAGAAAGCATTCGGCTTATGGAAAAAGCCGTGGAGATCGACCCGGACTTCGCCATGGCCTATCGATCGTTATCAGCAAGCTATTACAGTCTC
>Ga0180434_10009628_pt1 | contig 10474 bp, 9 predicted proteins | sample SS_ome_7_FD_132453 | JGI IMG/M metagenome (GOLD analysis project Ga0180434, IMG submission 132453) | Hypersaline lake sediment archaeal communities from the Salton Sea, California, USA - SS_1_D_2 metaG | ecosystem: Environmental > Aquatic > Non-marine Saline and Alkaline > Hypersaline > Sediment... | reverse complement strand
TGCGGCATAGCGCACCTCCGGCAGGAGCCGCCTGCGGCGGCTGGGCTGGCGTAGGCACGGGAGCCCTACAGCAAACGGCGACGGCCGGCGGGGAGGCGGCTGGGCCGCCTACGCAGGTTGGAAACCTGTGCTACCAAGAAGGGCAACGGCCGCGGCTTCGGCAGCAAGCTACCGAAGCAACCAGAATGGATTCCTCCGCTTCGGTCGGAATGACAGACGGGAGGGGTCGGGCGGAGCAGCTGCCGGCGGGGGCTACGAGGCGGCGGGCTGGCCGGTGGAGAGACGGACGATTTTGGCCGGCGTTTCAGGCGTCCGGCGGGGCGCGGGGCGACCGGCGGAGACCAGCAGGTTGCCATCCGCCTCCGTCAGCGCGTTCAGGCGATGTAGCGCGCTCTCTACCGCATCTCGCGTGAAGGGGCCACACTCCCCGCGGCCGGGATAGATGTTCGTGACCTTCATGTGAAGGAGCCGTTGGAGAGAGGATCGGTAGTCAGCGACGCACGAGCCCCAGTGGACGTCCATCCAGCCGAGAGTTCCGTCGCACCTCAAGAGATCACCGACAAACAGGTTCTCTCCGAGCTGCCAGGCGACCGAGTCAGGCGTGTGACCGGGCAGGTGGTGAACCTGGAGAACCAGGTCCCCGATTTCCACCGTGTCTCCCTGGTCCACCGTGTAGTCCACCAGGTCGCTGTCGATGGGCGTGTAAGCGGGACAGTGACGCAGATGCTCTACGGATAGCCGGTGGGCGACAACGCGCAGCGGACGATCGGCGCGCAGCTTGGGGATTGCGCCAGCGTGATCCTCGTGGCAGTGAGTGACGAAGACGGCGGCAATCTTGTCGAAATCGACGCCGTCCGATGCGAGCTGCCCCAGCTTGGCGCTCAGCCCTGCCTGGCCGCCGACGTCAACCAGACCATAGGCACCGCCGCAGTCGAGAGCGTAGATGACCTCGTTCCGCGACTCCGCGCGACAGATACCGGACGCGACTTTCATTCCGCCCTTCCCCCTCGCTATCCGAATCTGGTTGCGAATTCGACATGTGTCCGCGGCCACCTTCTGCCATTTGGGGGGAAACTCGGGCGCCGCGCGGTCCGCTCACAGGAGCAGTCAATCGCTTCAGCCATCCAGGGCACTGCGGCGTTGAGAGAGGTCCAGCAGTTACGGAGTCTCTTGCATTACGGGCACGACCGCAATGCAAGAAACTCTATAGGTATCGTCGGGTTTCTCCGGCCTCAAAGGGCCGGCTGGAGCACCACGATCTCGGTCGGCTCGGGAAGGGATCCTTTGTCGAGGTCGATCTCGGAGCCTTCGATACGGCGCACCCGCGGCTTGCCGGCGAGGAAGCCGTCCACCGGCGCGATGTTGAGGCTGACCTTGGGCGTTCGGTAGTGCATGGGAATGGCGATGCGGGGCCGCAGTCGGTTGATGACGGCGGTCGCGCCTTTCGCGTCCACTGTGAACGTTCCCCCCACGGGGACGAGCAAGACGTCGAGGGCGCCCAGAGCGGTCGCATCCTCGGGGCTCAGCGTGTGCCCGAGGTCGCCCAGATGGCAGACGGTGATGCCGTCCGCCTCAATCACCCGCACCACATTGGCGCCGCGCTCGGCCCCCCGACTGGCATCGTGATGGGTCGTAAGCGCCCGGAACAGGATTCCGTCGTGCGTTTCCTCGCCCGCCCGGCTGATCACCATCGGGTTCCCGGGCACCATCTTGACATAGTTATGGTCGGCGTGCTGGTGGCTCACCGTGACGAAATCAGCCGCCTCCTTCAACGGACCGTAGCCGATGGCTCCCCCAAATCCGCCGGGCTCATACGGGTCGGTGACGATTTTCGTCCCGTCGGCTGTGGTGATCAGGAATGCGGCGTGTCCGAGGTATCTGATTTTCACAAGTGATCTCCCCTTCAGGCGGCTCAGGCTCCCGCCCGGAGGCCTGCTATCGTTTCGCGCAGCACTTCGGCGCTCCGCAGAAGCGCCCTGTGTTCCTCTTCCGACAGCGGGATCGACAGGCGTTCCCGCCAGCCACTGCGCCCCAGGCGGGTGGGCCGGCTCAAAGCAACGCCCTGGAACTCTCCCGAGTCATCGACGGTGGAGACTGGCAGCACTGCATCGCTGTCGCCGAGGATCGCCGCCACGACGTCGCGCACGGCCAGCCCGACAGCGTACCCCGCGCCGCCCTTCAAACGGAGACATTGCGCGCCCGCGGTCAAGGTCGCCTGAACCGCCTCCTGCACCGCGCCGTCCGAGTAGTCCGGCAGCTCCGAAATGGGTTTGCCATCATATCGGAGCTGCGACACGACTGGCACCATCGAATCCCCGTGCTCGCCCAGGATGATGCCCTCGATCTGCGAGGGATCGACCGCAAGTCGTTCTCCGAGCAGGGAGCGAAACCGGAGGGAGTCCAGCATCGTGCCGAGGCCGATGGTCTGTTTGCGCGGCCACCCGAGGTCCGTCGCCGCCAGATAGGTGAGCACGTCCACGGGATTCGTCACGACCAGGAGTATCGCCTCGGGCGCTAGCTCCACCCCCTGCACCGACCGCAGGATTTCGCCGAAGAGTGCTGCGTTTCGTTCGATCAGCTTCAGCCGAGACTCTTCCGGTCTCCGCCTCAGACCGGCCGTCACCACTACGACATCGGAGCCGGCGACGGCGTTGTAGTCTCCGGAGGTGAATCGCGGTCCGCCGGATGCCGCCCGGCCATGGGTGAGGTCGAGCGCCTCTCCCTGGGCGGCATCCGCGTCGAGGTCGACCAACACGACCTCGTCGCCAATCCGGCCGAGCTGCAGGGCGTAGGCGGCGCTCGAACCGACGCGGCCCCCGCCCCCGATGATGCTGATCTTTCCTTTCACGGCTGCGACTCCTGGGCCGAATGGCTGTGCGTGCTGCCTGACTCCGGCGACACCCGCGATTCCTCCTGAAAGGCGTAGGCGGAGTGGTTGTGTATCGATTCCATGCTCTCGCATTCCACCTGGAACCACACGATGCGCTCATCGGCGCGCAGCATGGCCACCACGTCCCGCACGACATCTTCCACGAACTTCGGGTTGTCGTAGGCCGCCTCGGTCACGTACTTCTCGTCCCGCCGCTTGAGCAGCGGGAATATTTCAGCGCTCCCCTGGCGTTCCAGCATCTCCACCAGATCCTCAATCCACACCATCGTGTCCGACCTGCTCCGGATCCGCGCCCGCATGATCACCCGCTGATTCTGCGCTCCACGGTCCGATATCTCCTTGCTGCACGGGCACAGGATCGTCACCGGCACCTCGACACATGTCGTCAAGGTGTAGTCGTCGCTGTCCAACACCCCCTCGAACTTGCAGTCGTAGTCGAGCGCGCTCTCGCTCTTGCTCACCGGGGCCTTCTTCGTCAGGAAGTACTTGAAGGAGACGTCGACTCGCGCGCGGTCCGCTCCCAATCGGTCGCACGCCTCCTTGAGCATCTCCTTCAGCTCCGGCTTGCTGATCGGCTTCTGTCGCCATTGAAACAGGATGTCGACGAACCGGCTCATATGCGTGCCGCGGAATTGGTGCGGAAGAGTCACCCCGAAATCGATGCGTGCCAGGGCGCCGTCGAACTCACCGTTCCTACGCCTGACCATGATCGGCAGGTGCACGTCTCTCACACCCACTCGGTGCACCGTGATGCCGCGAGTATCGGTGCTGGCCGCCACGTCTTTCATCTCACCAGTCTCCGCGCACATCGGGCTTCAGCCAAACTCCTCACATGTTCCCCCCGAACGCCTCGAACCCCTGGCTTTCCGGACGTCCCCATGCCCGGCCCACCAAGAGACTCCAGCAAAACCCCGCATTCCGCCGTTTGCGGCGGGTCTCTCTGCTGCGCAGCCATCGCCCGAAGGGGTTTTGTTAGAGATTCCAAGAAAACGCCCGGCATCCGCCGCCGGGCCCAGTCGCGCGCTCCGGGAGCCGTCGCTCTCAGGCTCCGCTACTCCTCCGCCTCGTCGCTCCCGCCCCAGACCAACATCCGCCCGCAGTTGTCGCAGGTTGGCCCCGGCTTCCCGGCCTTCATCGCCTTCATCGTGTCCGATGGAAGCGCGATGCGGCACCCCGGACACGTCGTCCCCGTTACGCGCACCAGGCCGAGATTGCCCATGCGCGACCGGATTTGCTCGTATCGCTTCAGCAGGTGTACTCCCACCCGCGGGGCCAACTCCCTCCGCTGAGACTCCAGCTCCTCCAGCTCGCTGAGGAGCCGCGCGCCCTTGTTCTCATAGTCAGATCGCACGGACGCCAGCTCGCCTTTGAGCTCCCCCACGCGTGTCTCCCGGGTGGCGATCTCCGTGCGCTGTGATTCCAGCGCCTCCATCAGCTCGAGCATGCGATCTTCGATTTTGCGGATCTCACGGGCAAGTATCTCGACCTCTCGATGCAGGTCGGATAGCTGCCGCGGATTGCTCACTGCTCCACTGTAGAGCTGCCCCTGGAATCGTTCCTTCTTCTCCTGCAGGCTCTTCAGTTCTAACTCGCTATCGAGATTCTCCCGCTCGGTCGCCGCCTGCTTCTCCCGAAGCTCGGCGAGCTCGCTCTCGAGCCCTCCGATCTCCTCTTCGAGTTGCGCACCCGCGTCGAGTGAGTCCAGCGTTTGCCGTCGCCGCGCGATTGCCGTATCAGTTTCCTGCAATTTGCAGAGGATACCGAGTTCCTCGTTCACAGACCCTCCTGACTTCCACGCTCGCTCACTTCTTCGGAATCCCGGCACCCTCCTGCCTCAGTTGCCCCCTGCGCCATCCCCCTCCCGGCATCCCGGGCGAGGGGGCGTTATTGAGGAGGGTGGGGAGGGTATGCTACACTCGACTCGAGGTCGTGAGGAAGTCTGCGTGGGGAGAGTGGTCGTGTGAGCTGGGACAGCCTCCGCAGGAAGTTTCTGAGCCGGCGGGTCATGGGCGCGCTTTCGCTGGCGGGCGCGCTGGCGCTGGTGCTGGCATGGCAGAGGCCGTGGGCGGATTCGATCATGAAGGCGACGGTCACGCTCTCGACGGATGGAGCGGGTGTCGTTGCCCAGCGGGACGTGCGAGCGCTGTTCTTTGGGGGGAGCAGTCGGCGGCCCGTGTGTGAGGTGGAGCTCGATGTCGGGCGGTGGGGGGGTCAGCTCGTGCGTGTAGATGTCGGAGGGAAGGTGAGCCGCCGGGAGCTGCCGGAGGGGGAAACCGGCTACGTGGCATGCGCGGCGGAGCTGGTGGATGGGGAGGGAGGGCGGCCCCTGGAGTTCGTTGGCTGGCAGCAAGGGCCGGAGACGGGCCTGCATATCGGCCCGGTCGGGCCGCAGTCGTTTGAAGTGGAGGGAGCGCCGGGATTCGCGTTCGCTATGAAGGGGGCGCTGTGGCATGTGATGCGGGCGCGGCGAGATCAGCGGGTGAGGCTGCGTCTGAGGCCGGTTCCGACCGCGGACGTGAGAGGGCGCCCGAGGCCGTTCGCACCCGCCGAGAGAGGCAACGAAGATCCGGGGATGCGGTGGCCGGTGAGAAAGCCGGATCGCCCCCCGGATGTCTTCATCTATCTGATCGACGCGCTTCGCGCGGATCATCTCGGATGCTACGGGTACGAGCGTGGGACGTCGGCGACAATGGATGCGTTCGCCCGGGAAGCGACGATATACGAGCACGCTTTCACGCCCTCCACATGGACGCGACCATCGGTGGCGACGATGCTGACGGGGCTCCATGCGAGCGTGCACCGGGCGATGCACGAGTCGGATGTGCTGGATGAGTGGCCGGTGCTGCTGCCCGAGATCCTTCACGATGTGGGGTATGGGACGATCTGTATTACGACGAACCACCAAGTGGGACAGCAGGCGGGGTTCGAGCAAGGATACGACCGGTTCATGCTGACTGAGCCGCCAATCGCGAGTTGGGTGAACAAGGTGGCTCGGAACCTGCTGGAGACATGGAATCCAGAGCAGCCGGTGTTCACGTACCTGCATACGATCGAGCCGCACGAGCCGTACGATCCACGCCCGGAGAGCTTCCAGCGCTTCGATCGGGGGTTCAAGGGAAGGTTCGATGGGTCTTTGGCACATATGAAGGACGTGCCACCGGTCCGGCCCGGGTTGACCGAGGAGGACTATGGGCGTCTGGTGGACCTCTACGATGGCGAGATCCTCGATGCGGACCGGGGCTTTGCGCTGTTTCTCGATACGCTGCAACGCGTCGGTCGATTTGAGAACTCGCTGATTATCCTGGTAGCGGATCACGGGGAGTCGTTTGGGGAGCACGATACGTGGGGGCATGCGTGGACGCTGAACCGGCAGGAGATGCACGTGCCACTCATCATCCGGTATCCGGGAGGGCGACTTGCGGGGCTGCGGGTGAAGGAGGGCGTGAGCTTGGTGGATGTGCTGCCGACGGTGCTGGCGGAGGTGGGAGTGAGGCCGGAGCTGCCGTACGAGCTGGTGGGGAGGGATCTCTCGCGCGTGGCGCAGGGCGGGACGGGGGAGGTGGACCGACGCTTCTACGGGGAGACTGCCTTCTGGGACGCCAACAATCTGGACCTGGTGGGCGTCCTCGACGAGGACGGCTACAAGCGGGTCATCGATGTGTCGGTGCAGCCGCGGGAGACGGCGGCGAAAGAGTCCATCGGGCTGTGGGATACGAAGGCGGACTGGGACGAGCTGTCGGATCTATCGGAGACGACGCCGGTGCGAGCGGCCTATGGGGAGCAGCTGATTGCGCGGTGGCTCATCGAGCAGAGATCATGGAGGGAGAGGCTGGGGGCGAAGCCGCCGCCGCAGGTGAAGATGACGCCGGAGCTGCGGAAGAAGCTGCTGATGTTGGGGTATCTCGGGAAGCCTCTGCCGAGGGGGAATCGGGAGGAGTAGCCGCGAGGATGTAGATGGAATGGCGTGGCAGCTCCCCCGAGCCAGTGGTTCGGGGGAGCTGCCGCTTTGTTTCCGGCGACTTGGGCGCGGGGCGTTGGGGTTTCGTTAGGGACGGCCGCGGGTGCGAAAGCCGCGCCCCACCAGGGTTATCTCGTCCATGCCGACGAAGTCCCGGCCCTCGAACGTTGAGCCGACGAGGACTGCATAGTCGTCCTGGAGCTCGTCGGGGTCGAGCTGCTGGGTCTCGAAGTGAAGCATCATGTCGGCCAGCCCGTCGCCGTCGATGTCCTCAGGGTGGGCCATGTATTTGAGCTGCTTGGTCCTGACGGCAACGGGGGCGCCGGCGAGGAGGCAGGTGGCGGGGTCGATCCGGGTCGCGTCGAAGGTCTCCGAGGAGAAGACGCAGACCGGGAGCAATCCTCTGGAGTGAAGGTTGACTGGATTCACGTCGGAGTCGGGCTTGATGTCGATGTCAACCGGGACCTTCGTGTCGGCCTCCCATACCTTCACGTCGTCGAAGTAGACCAGGTTGGAGAAGGCAGCGGTGGCAGGAGCTGCAACTCCCCACCGGTCGGACACGACCTCGGATACGAAGACGCAACTGAAGTCCTTGGGGGCGATCGGGACGTCCTCGACCACCACCTCGTCGTCGCCGCTGGTAAGGCGAAGGTCAGCCGTGAGGGTGGTGTAGTCCAGAGCGGCGCGCACAGTGCACCATGTGCCCCTGGTGTACGTGAAGGCGTCGAGGTACACCCCGTCCTCGCCGCAGAAGTGAACGGCGCCGGAGGCGCCGTCGATGCAGAAGAAGTTCCGCATCAGGAGGGAGCCGTTGCACAGGTCTATGAAGCCGACGAGTGCCATCCAGCCGTTCGAGGCGTCGAGGCGGACGGCGACTTCGTAGGTGAGGCGATCGGGGGTCTCATCGAGAAGGATGGACTCCACTCGCGCCGACCAGGGGAGGCTGTCGAGTCGGAAGGACTTGCTGCCACTGGAGGAGATGCCCTCGACGACAGAGGCGCTCTTGCCGGCAGAGAGGGTCAGCCAGCCATCGGGATGGGCGCCGGCGGGGGCGAACTCGAAGCCGTCCTCGAAGGGGATGGCATCGGCGGAGGCGGCGCCTGCGCAGAAGAGCGCCGCGGCCAGGAGGAGCGCGATCATACACACGGATTCCCGTCTGTCCATTGGCGGTACCTCCATAGGGATTATTCCATGATCGATTGCGGGCGCGGAGATGGAGCGACCAGGGGGTGACGGAGCTTGGCTTCCGGTGGTCGGGAGGGTGTGACGTTGACACTGCTGAGGGGCGTTACCTATACTCAGGCAGGGGGGTATGTTCGACGTCGGACCGGAGATGGGATGTGATTCCGTTTCAGAGCGTGAGCGTGGTTCTTCCGACCCGAGGCCGCCCGAGGCTGCTGCGGGAGGCCGTTCGGAGTGTGCTGGGGCAGACGGTGGCTCCGTCGGAGATCGTAGTGGTCGACGATGGGGGAGGAGGCGAGGCGGAGAGGGTGCTCTCTCCGATCCGGCAGGCCGCCGGCATGCCGGTACGCGTGGTGGAGGGGCCAGGCCGAGGGCCGGGGGCGGCGCGGAACGCGGGCATGGCGGAGGCGACGGGGGAGCTTGTCGCCTTCCTGGATGACGATGACCTGTGGCTGCCGAAGAAGCTGGAGTGGCAGGTGGAGTGGTTCCTTCGAGCGCCGTCCGTGGGCGTGGTGGGGACGCTCTGGACCCTCTGGACCGAGGCGGAGGGAATCGAGGGAGTGGAGGGAGCGGTTGGGAGGAAGCCGCCGCGGCTGCGGCGAGTGTCGCGACGGGCGCTGATGAAGGCGAACCGGCTGGCAACATCGGGGGTGGTGGTGAGGCGGAAGTGTGTAGAGCGCTGCGGCCGTTTCGATGAGTCCTTGGCGCTGGCACAGGACTGGGAGCTCTGGCTGCGGATGGCGCGGAACTGGGAGGTGGGTATCGTGCCTGCGAGGCTCGTTGTCTACCGGCGGCATGAGGGTCAGCGAAGCGCGGATCGGGCTCGGATGAGACGGTGGGAGGGGGAGGTCGTGCGGCGGGCGCTGGAGGGGGGCGACCTCGGCGGGCGGTGGTTGGAGGGAGTCGGGCGTCGGCGACTCGCCTGGGCGCACGGCCGGCTGGGTAGACTCCTGGCGCGGGAAGGCGAGATCAAAGGAGCGATAATGGAGCTGCGCGAGTCGGTGAACCTCTTTCCCTATAATCCGCTTGTCTGGACGTCACTGGTGCGGTGTGCGCTGGCGCGGCGGGGGTGGGCGGGGGTGAAGCCGTGAGAGAGCGTCTCCCGCGGTGGCTGATACCGGAATTACCCAAGCGACCCGAGCTGGACCGACTGGGGCGGAAGCTGAAGGGGATGGGGCTCCATACCGTGTGCCAGAGCGCGCGCTGCCCCAATGTGGGGGAGTGCTTCGCGCGGGGCAACGCGACTTTCATGATTCTGGGGGAGACGTGCACCCGGGACTGCCGGTTCTGCGCGGTGGATCACGGGCGGCCGTCGCCGGTGGACTCTGACGAGCCGCGCCGGGTGGCGCAGGCGGCGGCGATGCTCGGACTCGCCCACGTGGTTATCACATCGGTGACGCGGGACGATCTTGCGGACGGGGGCGCCGGGCACTTCGCGGCGACGATAGCGGCCGTTCGCGAACTTCTGCCGGGCGCAGGGGTCGAAGTATTGGTGCCGGATTTCGGGGGGAATCGGGCAGCGGCTGAGGTCGTCATGAGAGCGGGGCCGGATGTGCTGAACCACAACGTGGAGACGGTGCCGCGCCTGTACCCGGAGGTGAGGACCGAGGCCGACTACGGCCGGTCGCTTGCGGTGCTGGGATGGGCGAGGGAGATGGCGCCGGAGTCCATGACGAAGAGCGGGTTCATGGTGGGGCTGGGCGAGGAGGAGGGCGAAGTGGTGGCGCTGCTGGGCGATCTGCGGGCGGCGGGGGTGGAGTTGGTGACGATAGGCCAGTACTTACAGCCGACGCGGGCGCATCTGCCCGTGGTGGAGTATGTAAGGCCTGAGATCTTTGACTCGTACGCCGAGCGCGCCCGGGAGATGGGGTTTGCTTCGGTGCTTAGCGGGCCCCTCGTACGGAGCTCCTACCATGCCGGTGAGATGGCCGCGGCGGCGCGGGATCGAAGCGGGGAGGGGGGCTGCGGTCCAGGAGATAGGTCTTCGTAGATGCGCAGACTCGCTCGACTGCTGCCATTCATCGCCCTCCTTCTGTTGGGAGTGGCGGCGGTCGCCGTATTTCTGCGGGCGGGTCCCCTTGCCGATCACCTGCGCAACCTGATCGCGAGCGAGTTCTCCCAGCAGCTTCGCCGCGATGTCTCCATCGGGAGCGCGTCGCTGACTCTCTCGGGGGAGGTGACGCTGCGGGATGTGGTGGTGAGGAACGAGGACGGGACCCCGCTTCTGAAGGCGCCCGAGGTGCAGGCGCGGGTGGGGCGCGCGGGGAGCCTAATTCCGCTTCTCTCGAAGCCGACGGAGGGCCGATCGGTTCGGCTGGTGGGGCCCGAGCTGAACCTGACGCGCGGCCGGAATGGGAAGCTGAACGTCAGCGATTTGTTCGAGGGCCGCGAGGAGCCGAGCAAGTTCCGCGGGTCGGTGAGTGTGGAGAACGGCCGCGTGACGT
>Ga0180434_10009627_pt1 | contig 10475 bp, 8 predicted proteins | sample SS_ome_7_FD_132453 | JGI IMG/M metagenome (GOLD analysis project Ga0180434, IMG submission 132453) | Hypersaline lake sediment archaeal communities from the Salton Sea, California, USA - SS_1_D_2 metaG | ecosystem: Environmental > Aquatic > Non-marine Saline and Alkaline > Hypersaline > Sediment... | reverse complement strand
ACTTTTTTCAACCATAAAGTGTACAGGAAAAAGTTCTTTCATCGAAGTTAAGTGTGAAACAATGATAACCTTTGCAAAGTCGTCTTGTATTTTATATATAGCATCCATAATATATGCAAGCCCTTCTTCATCTTGTGAGCCAAATCCTTCGTCAATGATAAGTGTCTGAAGGCTTGTTCCCGCTCGTTTTGCAAGCAATTTAGAAATAGCTATTCGAAGTGCAAAGTCAATTCTAAATGCTTCGCCTCCTGAAAAAAGCTCATAGGGCCTCATTCCTATAGGGTCTGATATTTTTATATCTAGAGTTTCTTTTGTTCCACCCTTTTTCAAATCTCGCAGTGATTCAATATAAATTTGAGCTTGATTATCGGTTAATTTTGATAATAGCATATTTGCTTCTTGTTCAATTTCAGGAATTACTTCTTGAATTAATAATGCTTGTATGCCATCTTTTCCCGTGGCTGTCGCGATTGTTTGGTAATCTTCAATAATTTCATTCAGCTGCTTGATTTTGTTTTTATAGTCTGTCAGTTCTTTTTCAAGTTCAATTCGTTTTTTGCACTGCTGGTCTAATTTACCTTTTTCTTGAAAAAGGGCTTCCTTCTTTTTATTAATAACAGTTGCTTGTTCTTCTAATTCGTTTTCTTTGACAACAAAAATTTGTTGTCTTTTCTCAAGATATATGAAAGGTATAATTTTTTGATTTAATACTTTTTTCTTTTTTTTATAATTTTTAAGAGTTTTACATAATTTATGAATCTCTTGTTTTCTTTTTTCTTGGAGAGCTATTTGTTCAAGATTTTTCTGATATTGATTAATTTTTTCTTCGATATTTTTCAACTGTTTATGGGAGTTTTCATGCTCTTCTGGCTTGTAAACAATATCATTTAATTGTAGTTCATAGGCTTCAAGGGATTTTTTTTGTTCTATGATTTCAGGATTTGATTCAAAAGTTATCAGTTTATCTTTTTTTTGACATTCCAATGTTTTTTGTTGTTCTGATAATTCATTTGTTTTGAATGTTAGTTTCTTTTGTTCTTTTTCTATTTTATTTTCGAGCTCTTGTATAGCAGATATTATTTCATTTTTTTTCTTTGTGAGCTCTTCTAATTTGAGTTGCGTAATTTTTACCGTTTCATTTTTTGTTTTGTATTTTTCAATTGTTTTATGTTGTTCTATAAGAACAGGTTTAAGGTTTTTAACGATTCTAGCCAGTTTATTTATTTGGTATTTTAAAAAGTGTTCTTCATGAATAAACTTTTTCTTTAAAAACCTTCGACGCGAAGCGGAAAGATTTTGTTCGCATAGTGGACAACTTGGGTTAGAGTCATTATGTGTTAGCGTTTGTTTTTGTTGTAGATTTTGCAATTCCTGTTGCATTAAATTGCCTTTCAAGGTGAATCGTTGGTAGAATTCTTTGCGTTTTTCAAATTGCTTAATCATTCTATCAAATTCAGTGTGGTTTATCTTTAATGCATTAAGGTCTACGGTTTTTTCATTTAATTCGTTTACAACTAGTCTAAGATTGTCATTTTGATTTTTTCTAGAGACAAGAGAATCTGCTATTATTTCTTCAAGATGTTTTTTTTCAATAAGGAGTCGTTCAATTGTTAGGCGTTGTTGTTGCAATGACGTTTCTATACTTTTTTGTAAATCATATGTTATTTTTTGTAGTGTTGACTTGCAAAGAAGCCTTTTTTCTTTTAATTCAATATTTTTTTGTTGTTTTTTTTGATGTTCTTGTATGACTGACTCAATTTCCCGTTTTTTCTGTTGAAGGTCAAGAGAATTGTTCATATTAAGTTGTATTGAATGTACTGTTTTCCATTCTCTGATAATTGTTTGCAACGTATCGTGTTCTTCTCTTTCTTTTTGTAGTAATTGCTTTAATTGATAGTTTAAAATTTGTAATTTTTGTTTTTCGTTTATGAGCTTTGTTCTGGATTCCTTTAGCTGTTCTTGCTTTGTCCGAGAAGATAGTATTTTTTTCGTCAACTCGTTAATTTGCGAGGTAATGTTTGCTAAATGTTCTTTTACATTAGACGTTGACTCTAATTCTTGTTTTATTTTTTCGTATAAACTATCGATACTTGTTTTTTCAAGTTGAGCGGATCGAGCTTTTTCATGTGCTAATTTTCGTATTAATTCGAATGAGTTTAATCCCAATATTTTACCAAGAACTTCTTTGCGTTCTTTCGGTGATTTTTTAGAAAACTCATTTGCTTGTCCTTGTCGTAGAAATGCTGAATTGATGAAAGAATCAAAATCGAGCTTTAATGTCTGTTCGATTTTTTTCTGTGTTGAACGAATTGTTTTATCACTTAATGAGATAAATGTATTTTTAGCTTTATCAAACAAGCCAAATTCCAACGATGTGATAGGCTTTCCGTATGTTTTCATGAATTCACGACGGATACGATAGGACTGATTATTGCATATGAAATCAAAAATCACAATCATCTGTGTTTGTCCTATATGAAGAAGTGCATCATCAGATTTTGCTGTCCCACTGACTTTGCGTGCTTGCCCCCATAATGCCCAGGTCATTGCGTCAAGCAGAGCTGATTTGCCATGTCCGTTTTTTCCGGAAAGACATATGAGTGAATGTGGTTCAAAATCAATTGTTTGTAATTCAGAACCATAACTGAGAAAATTTTTGATTTTTAATATTAAAGGAATCATTGACAGCTTCTTTTATCAACCGTAATAGAACATTTTTTATTTACGACAGCTTATTATATGTATGTTGATATTATACTCTTTTTGGGTTGCTGACCATATTTTTAAGGAATTTGTTGAAAAATATTTTTACGGTGATTAGTGTTTGCTTGCGCTTGCATCATATGTTGGGCAATAGTATTATTAACCTTCAAAAGAATGTGCCATGAAATTTTAAGGTGAGGATTATTATGCCAATTAAGGAATCAGTTTTTCGTGAATACGATATTAGAGGAAAAGTTGACTCTGAATTAACACTTGATGAGATGTATGATCTTGGCTGTGCGATTGCCTCCTATTTTATCGAAAAGAATATGGGTGTTAAAACAGTTGCTGTGGGTATGGATGGGCGTCTTCATTCGCAACAGATTAAAGAAAAAGTGTGCCAGGCTCTACATGATAGTGGATTAGATGTAATGTTTTGTGGATTGTGTCCTTCTCCTGCTTTATATTTTGCTATGCATACTGAGCCTGTCCAGGCTGGAATTATGATTACGGCATCGCATAATCCGAAAGAGTATAATGGGCTAAAAATTTGCCTGAAGGAGCTTCTTGTTCACGGTAAAGAAATAAAAGAAATTGCTAGTTATTTCCAAACTCGAAAAAGAGTAAACTCTCCACACAAAGGCCGTTATTATGAAAATTCTATTGTTGAGAAATATGTAAATTGGCTTGTAGAGAATTTTATTCATCTTAAGGGAATGAAGCGTTCTGTTATTGTTGATTGTGGCAATGCAGTAGGGGGTGCTGTTATGCCCCTACTCATAGAAAAAATGGAATGGCCTTCTGTTGAGTTATTATATGAGGAAGTTGATGGTAATTATCCTCATCATACGGCAGATCCAACGGTTGAAAAAAACATGCAGGCTGTTAAAAAACATTTAGAAGAAACAGAAACAGAATGTGGATTTGGTTTGGATGGAGACTGTGATCGGGTGGGTGCTATGACTAAGCATGGTGAATTGATTACAGGTGATAAATTACTTTCAGTTTTTGCAAAAGATATTCTTGAAAAAAATCCGGGTGCAGCTGTTGCTTTTGATATTAAATCTTCTTCCGGACTAACTGAGTTGTTGAAAAAATGGGGTGGAAGGCCTGCTTTATCTAAAACCGGACATGCATTTATAAAAAAAACAATGATGGAGCATAATGCATTACTTGGCGGCGAGTTGAGTTGTCATTTCTTTTTTCATGATCGTTATTTTGGTTATGATGATGGCATATATGCATTAATTAGAGTGCTTGAGATGCTGGAAAAAACTGGAAAAAAATTGGAAGATATGATTAGTGAATTTCCAAAAAAGTGGAGTTCCCCGGAATTTCGGATTAGCTGTCCCGTTGAAAATTTTAAACCCATAATTGCCGACCTTGAGAAAAAATTTGAGAAGCGATTTGATGCTGATGTTGTAACGATAGATGGAATTCGTGCGACAATGCCCTATGGTTGGGGAATCGTGAGAGCTTCGAACACTCAGCCTGTATTGAGCATTCGTTTTGAAGCAGAGTCTCCCGAAGAATTGATTCGAGTTAAAAATGATTTTATCGAGGTTTTACGATGTTACTTTGATTTAGATTTGTTAAAAAAAGAAATATTGAATGCGTAAAAAGGAAGAAGGGTGAGAAAAGTAGGTTTGCATTTGCGTATCGAACAAGATTTGACTGAACTAATACAGAAAGCAGTGCGTTTAGATATTCCTTGTTTTCAGTTTTTTATAACAGATCGAAAAAGTGGTTGCGTAAGGCAGTTGATACGTGAAGATCTACAACGTTTTTTGACATTTAAGTGTCAGTACTTTGACAATTTATATTTACATTCATCTTATTTAATAAACTTGGCTGATGCTAGTCGTAAACATCATCCACTATTAATGTGGGAAATACGTGTTGCCATTATGCTTGGCTGCAAGTATTTAGTTTTTCATCCGGGTTACGTAAATAGTTTGGAGGAAAAAAGGGGGGGGATCGACTCTATTGCACGCAGTTTGAACTATATATTAAGGCGTGAGCGTAATATTAATTTTTTGCTTGAAAATACGGGGCACGGTCAATTGTCAATCGGAAGCAATATTGAAGATTTTAAGAGTATTCTTGAAAAAATTGATTATGTGGATAGGGTTGGTTTTTGTTTAGATACGGTTCATGCGCATGTTTCCGGTTATGATATTGTTTCTGCAACCGGCTACACGAATTTTATCAATTTGATTGAAGAAAATATTGGATTAGAAAAGGTAAAATTGATTCACCTGAATGATACGAAACAGTCTTGTTCTTCGCAGGCTGATATACACTGTTGTATTAGCGAAAAAGATAGCAAGTTAGGTAAAGAAGTATTGAAGCGGTTTATTCATGATGAACGACTTAAGGATGTTGATTATTTGATCGAAATGCCGAAAGTATCCGAAGAGAAGGAGCTGCAAATTCTTGATCGTGTCTCTGGTTGGTGGAGTATGTAAAAAAACAATAAGGGAGTATTTATAATGCGGGTTGCAATTAATGGTTTTGGTCGGATTGGTAGAACTTTTTTGCGCGCGATTTTAGAAGATCCAGCAGCACTAGAATTACTTGAGGTTGCTGCAATTAATATTGGTCCGGCTCCACTTGATGCTGTAGCATATGCATTTAAATATGATACGGTTATGGGGACGTTTCCGGCGCGCGTTTTATTGAGAAGTGACAAACTTTTTATTGGTGATTATTCAATAAAAATAATTCGTGAAATGAATCCTGAAAATATTCATTGGGGAAAACTTAATATTGATTGGGTTGTAGAGTCTTCAGGCCAATTTGTACACCGTGAGGAAGTGTCAAAACATCTTTTTTCAGGTGCTCGTTCTGTTTTAATTACAGCTCCTTCATATGATGAAGATATTACAATTGTTCCCGGTGTAAATGATCATCTTTTTGATAAAGAAAAACATACAATCGTATCTCTTGGTAGTTGTACGACTAATGCTTTGCTTCCAATGCTTGCTGTTCTTCATCAGGCTTTTATAGTTGAGCATGGGTTTATGACAACTATTCATGCATATACGATGTCGCAAAAACTTTTGGATGGCATGGATAAAAAGTTGCGACGAGGGCGAGCGGCTGCTTTGAATATAATTCCCACAACGACGGGAGCAACTGAGTTGTTAGGAAAAGTAATTCCTGAATTGTCTGGTAAAGTTGGAGGATTGGCTGTTCGCGTTCCTGTTGCAAAGTGTTCACTTGTTGATTTAACTGTTACGACCAAAGAAAAAATTTCTGTTGATAGAGTTCATAAAGTATTTCAAGAAGCGATTGCAGATAAAATGGGAGGTATTGTTGATTTGACGATGGAGAGTTTGGTCTCATCTGATTTTAGTGGAAATAATCATTCGGTAGTTATTGATGGTCTTTCAACAGATGTAATTCAAGATTCAACGGCAAAAATTTTGGGATGGTATGATAATGAATGGGGTTATGGTCAGCGTCTCAAAGATTTTCTAATGGAAGTGACAATGAATGTTTAATCAATTACTTATATAATTAAGAGTAACACATGAAAAAATATTTTTTTAAACAAAAAAGACTTTTTGCAGCTTCGACTATCTTTGCAGGAATATGTTTAGTACTTTTTTTTGTGGTTCATGATTCAACAAGTAAGTTTATTCCGACTCGTGCTATTGTTGCAACTGATACAAACCCTACTTATTTGAACTTTTGGCCTATCGTTGCTCAAGCATGGAATCGTATTGGAATTAAGCCAACGTTAGCTTTGATTGCTGAAGATGATGTTGAGGTTGATGAAAGCGTTGGAGATGTAATTCGTTTCAAGCCAATACCGGGAGTTTCTTCAAGTCTTTATGCGCAGACAATTAGAATATTGATTCCTTCTTTCTTTGAAGATGAAATATGCATTGTTAGTGATATAGATTTGATTCCGATTAGCAGAAGTTATTATGTTGATAGAGTAAAAGACCTTGAAGATGATGCATTTGTTGTCTATCGAGACAAAGCTTACGGTTCGAAGATAAATTGGTGGCCTATGTGCTATGTTGCAGCTAAAGGGAGTGTCTTTAAGGAGATTTATGGTGTTAAATCTGTTCATGATATACCGGCAATTATAAAGTATTGGTCCAAATTGGGTTTCGGTTGGCATACAGATGAGATTGTTATGACTCATTTACTCCGTAAATGGCACAATTTTGAAGATAAATGTGTAAAACTTGAAAGTTTATTCGGTCCCGATCGTATAAGCAAGGGTGGGCGGATCGACAGGTCTTCATGGAAATATGATATTGATACATTGGTCAATGAAGATTATTATGTTGATTGTCATTCATTGAGGCCATACAATAAATATAAAGAAGATATTGATGTGTTATTGGGGCATCTTGGATTAAATTGTTAATACAATTCTTTGTTTAGTAGAACTATTTCCGGAAGTTTTGTTTAAAGTTTTGCTTCACAAATTGATCATTTTGCTTTATTCTTTTTTCTAGTTGGAGGGCCCATAGCTCAGCGGTTAGAGCAGTCGGCTCATAACCGAAAGGTCCCAGGTTCAAATCCTGGTGGGCCCACCAAAAGCACCTATGCCAGACGTTTGTCGTCTGATGAAAACTCTATGCAAACCTTTGCAGCGTGCATGAAAGGCATATATCATGATAGAGTCTCCATTCCAAAATTTCATTGATCTTATTAAATTTGATCAGGAATCACACCAGTTACTAAATAAAAAAAATGCTTTAAACAGCGAAATTGTAGAGCTCAATAATAAAAAAGAACAGCTTGATAATGCTCTTGATGATACAAAAAAAATGGTGCATTCACTCAAAAAAGAAGTGGATAGTAATGAATTGTTGATTCAAGAACTTGACCAAGAGGAATCTAAAGAGAAAAAGCGGCTAGATTCAGTTTCAAATCAAAGAGAATATAAGTCTGTGCAAGCAGAATTGGCATCAATAAACAGGAAGCAACAAGAAGTTGAAATCCAATTAATTGAATTATGGAATAAATACGAAGCGTTGAAAAAGCAATATAAGGCTCAGCAAGATCAGCATGAGGAACGAACTAACGAAATTGAAAATATAATCCCCGAAAAAAATCGAGCAATTAGTGCCGTTGGAGATTCTATTAAGTCGCGCGAAAAACAGCGAATAGAAATTGAAAGTCGTGTTCCAAAAGAATGGCTTGAGAAGTATTCTTCAATGAGGGCTCAGGTTAAAAACCCTGTTGTTGCGGTTGAGAGCGGTAGCTGTTCTGCTTGTTTTTATCCGGTTTCAAGGCAAGATCTTATGTTGCTTAAATCACATCAATTAGTACAGTGTCGTAGTTGTTATCGTTTATTGTACCTTAAAGGTATAGAGGAACGTGAACAGGGTTCTGAAGAGAATAAAGATTTGAAAGATGAAGCAGCTTAATGTTTTCGATGTTTCTGGAAAAGCTTTAGAAGCAAAAGATGTTCATTTCTGGCGACTTAGTGTTGATGGAGCTTCTCGTAATAATCCCGGTCTTGCAGGTGCAGGTATTGTTATTGCAAAGGATAACAATGTTGTGGCAGAATACGGTTATTTTATTGGTATCAAAACAAATAATCAGGCAGAATATTTGGCTCTTCTTTTGGGTTTGATACAAATTAAGAAATGTATTAACCCGGATGATCTTCTACTTATTAATTCAGATTCAGAGTTAATGGTCAAACAGATAAAAGGTTTGTATCGAGTGAAAAATGCTGATTTAAGACCTTTGTATAATGTTATTTGTTCATTATTAAATACTATTCAGTATGATATTGGACATGTTTTACGCGATAAAAATGTAGAGGCTGATGCTTTGGCAAACAAGGGGATTGATAATAAAATTCGCGTACCTGAGGAGGTTTTGAAAGTATTGCATGAAAACGACATATCTTTGTAATTGTTATAACATATTTTTAGTTTTTAGCCTCGGGATTAATTTTGCTGCTTTATCTCGTACTTCTATGCGTAGGATTAATAAGAACAAATCGAAGTCATCTGTTCTTATTAATAACAAGAAGTCTCAGCTCTCAAATCAAACGGGTAAAATAAAAAAAACCAAAAAAAAACGCAAATTTCATATAGTTCGCGTTCTATTACAATCATGGCCTCTCAAAAAACGGGAATTTGTAAAAATATCTTCAAACAGCGGTTTTTGGCTGGCATCGGTTTCTAAAAAAAATAATCTATCAATTGATCAAGAAAAAATAATAATTAGTAATGATCAAAATAATATTTTGATCAATGGAAAAAAAGTTCGGCCAGATTCTTTCTATATTATTCCAAAAAAGGGAACTGTTGAGTTAAATGGTAATAAGTATAAGGGAATACTAAACGTAGTGCGCATAGCAGGCAAACTTTTTATTGTTAATTGTCTTGACTTGGAAAGCTATATTTGTAGTGTTTTAGGGACCGAAAGTTGGCCAGGGTGGCCGCTTGAAGTAAACAAAGTTTTTGCAATTGTGTCTCGTAGCTATGTGATGGCAATGATAGAGCAACGCGGTAAAAAAAGTAATATATACCATGTTTGTGATACAAATGTTCATCAAACTTATGCCGGGGAACATGCGTCAGATGTAATTCGTGATGCGGTTGAGCAAACCAAAGGAGTCTTTCTCGGGTATAATAACAAGCCTATTCTTGCAATGTTTGATTCTTGTTGTGGCGGTGTAATTCCTGCTCGGATAGATGACTTTGATTTTTCAAAAGCTCCTTATTTGGCTCGGCATTATGCATGTAATCATTGCAAACGTTGTAAAATATTTAAATGGCAAGCTGTTTATAGTTGTTTTGAACTTAAAAAATTACTAAAGTCGATTAGCCCAAAAATATCAAAACTACAAAATGTTCGTATAAAGAAGAAAGATAAAGCTGGTATAGTGCAGGAAGTTATCATTAATCCAGGGGGGCACGCTATAACGGGAAAAAGGTTATATTCATTGCTAAGGCCATTAAAAAGTTTTTGTTTTTCAATAAAAAGAAAAAAAAATATGTATTATTTTGATGGTCGAGGTTTTGGTCATCACATTGGTTTGTGTCAATGGGGCGCACGAGAAATGGTTCGTGATGGTTGGAATTATAAACGAATTTTATATTTTTATTATCCGGGGACTAAGCTTGCATATATCAAGTAAAGCGAAAAGAGAATAATATGCCTATGTACAAAGAACATCTGCTGGGTGGTTTTGCGGGAGGAATAACGTTATTGTTTCTTGTTTCAAATTACCTTGTTAATCAAGCAATGCCCTTGGCAACTGCCCTTGAATGGATGTTGTTTGCATTAGTAGGATCATTATTTCCTGATGTTGACATTAAAAGCAAAGGGCAAAAATTATTTTATCGACTCATTGTTTTCCTAATTTTTATTTCCTTGTATAAGGGGCATCTTAATTTGGCCATATATTTAGTTCTTTTTTCAATACTACCTGTGCTTGTTCGCCATCGAGGGATTTTCCATACTACGTGGTTTATCCTTATAGTTCCATTAGGAGGCGCTTTTGTTGCCGCACAGTATTTTCCTGTCTACCGAGTTTCACTTTTTTATGATGCTGCTTTTTTTATAATTGGAGCACTTACTCATTTGATCATGGATTTTGGTATTAAAGGTTTTTTTCGCTTTCGTTAAACCTTTACATCTCTTTGCGCAAGCTTCTTGCGTTTAACCGCGGAGCGGAAATCTAGGGAGCTTGCTCCCTAGCTGGATAGCGTTTATAATGAGTGCAAACTCATTATAAAAGGAATGCGGCTATGGAACTATCTCGGAATTCGCACCATGTATTT
>Ga0180434_10009626_pt1 | contig 10475 bp, 12 predicted proteins | sample SS_ome_7_FD_132453 | JGI IMG/M metagenome (GOLD analysis project Ga0180434, IMG submission 132453) | Hypersaline lake sediment archaeal communities from the Salton Sea, California, USA - SS_1_D_2 metaG | ecosystem: Environmental > Aquatic > Non-marine Saline and Alkaline > Hypersaline >... | reverse complement strand
GGATCGTCCCTGACTGGGAAGAGATTGATGCCAGTGATGATTTTAGGAAATACCTGCTGGAGTTCGCTCCTGGAACTGGGCGGCCCAGAAATGACTTTCTCAAAGAACATCTTGGAAGTCAAAACCTGAAAGGCTTGGCCCAAATCTTTCTTGAATACAAAGAAGGAAAAACCTCTTTAGGCGATTCGATAGGCAAAGGCAAAGTGTTTAAGCCACAGCCAAAAGAAGCGCAGGTTGTGCCCAAGGCTGGCCGTGCGCCTCAAAAGTCAGGGGCAAAGCGTCCTCCCGAAAAATGGGACGCCCCCAGAGTGAAGGCGTTTATCGCTTATTGCGAAGGCGCGTCTCCCACTTTTGAAGGCAAAAAGCTGTCTCCTGGCGAAAAGGCTTGGCTTGAAAAAGATATGTATTCGTCAAGGGGCGAAGGCCGGTACGTCGGCAAATAATAAGCCCCTTTTGACGAAGGGGAGAAGAAATCATGGCTTATTACCCAATCGCGGCGGGCCATCCGGATTATTCGGGAAATTTTATCCCGACCATTTGGTCCGACAAGCTGAACTTCAAGTTCTATGACGCCTCGTGCGCCCGCGCCATCTCTAATCAAAATTGGGAAGGAGAGATCAAGGACCAGGGCGACAAGGTTATTATTAACAACATTCCCAGCGTCACGATTCGTGACTACACCAAGGGCCAGACCCTTCAGCATGAGCGTCCGGAAGCTGATCCCACGGAACTGCTTATTGACCAGGGCAAGTATTGGGACGTGGTTTTGGACGATGTTGACAAGGCTCAGTCGATGAAGGGCTTTGTTAATAAGTGGTCCAGTGACGCTTCGGAGCAGATGAAGATTGCGATTGATACCGATGCCTTCGCCAGCATCTACGCCGATGTTCACGCCAGCAATACCGGAAACTCCGCGGGTAGGAAGTCCGGAGACATCTCCCTGGGGGCCACGGGCTCGCCCGTGACGGTTTCCAAGGTGAATATCCTGGACTACATCGTGGACTGCGGGACCGTCCTGGACGAGCAGAACGTGCCGGAGGATGGCCGGTGGTTTGTCATGCCCGCCTGGATGTGCGGCATGATTAAGAAGTCCGACCTCAAAGACGCCACGCTTTCCGGTGACGGCACTTCGATGATGAGGAACGGTCGGCTCGGCATGATCGACAGGTTCGAGCTTTATCGCAGCAACCTTCTGAGCACCTACACCGCCGACACTGCGACTCGTTGCTTATTCGGACATCCGAACGCATGGACGTTCGCAAGTCAGATCACGAAAGTGGAACGGCTTCGGTCTGAAACCACTTTTGGCGAGATTCTGCGCGGCCTGAACGTCTATGGCTTCAAGGTGACGTATCCGGCTGCGATGGGGATGCTCTACGCGACCAAGTAGAGATTTCGGCATTGAACAAAAACGGGGAGGGCTTAGTCCCTCCCCATAACCGATGAGGACAAGATTATGTCAACGTACTATTCGGAACAAGCCGGAAGCGCTTCCAAGCCCGCTCCGGCATATTCAGTGGACAAGAGATGTACCTTCCGCGTGAAGGTCGATTTTGCCGCTCTTCGCACTTCTGCGGGGGTGGCCCACACAACGGGGGTTGTGAGCACTGACCATATCGGGGTCATCACGATTCCCAAGGGCGCAATGCTGACCTCTCTTGGTCTGTATACGCCAGAGGCCATTTCCGGAGGGCAGGTGGACCTGTCGGACGGGACGACCACCTTTCTCAGTAACGCCAGCCTCGCCACGGCTGAGACCCAGGACTACCCGGACACCAATCCGATGGCGGATTATTTCTACACCGCGGACACGCTGCTTTATCTGAACGCGGACGCCACGATGACTTCCGGCGTCGTTTGGGTTTTCGGTGAGTTCTACATGGCAATGGATGAAAACGATATGTAACCACGGCGGGGGCGCGGAGTTAATCCGTGCCCCGGCTATTTAACAGGAGGAAGTTCTGATGGGAAGATGGTTGTATGATACGCGGCCAGATTACAAAAGGATTCATCCCTGGAATCCGGTTTTGGCTAAACGCGCAGAGATGATTGAGTGCGACAAAGACGGCAAGCCCTTAAACACGGTGGACATTCCTTCCGGGTTCACCCGCGAGATGGCGATGGCCATGCTCAATCTTAACGAGGAAGACCTTATTCGTGCCAAAGTCCCGGCCCCTGAACCCATTACGCCGGTGGTGGTTTCTGATTCCGGGCCAGCCGTGGATATGAGCGAGCCGGATACGGTTCAGCCCGATGCCGGACAGGACACGGTTCCGGCCGCGGATACCGTGCCGCCCGATGCCGGCGAAACAAAGGGGTGGACGCATCCGGTGGGGAAGAGCAACGTGGCCCACTACAACAAGGCCGAACTTCATGCCTACGCGAAGCACCTGGGCTTGAGTTTTGACAAGGGCATGAAAAATCTCGAAATGGTTGATAAAATTCGTGAGGAAGAGGACAGGTTGCGCGAAGAGGAACGAATCCGTATCGAGGGGAAATAAGTGGGCGTTACCACAGGCATCGAGCTTATCCAAAAGGTTGAGTACGTCTTAAATGACGAATACGGCGAAGACTACGACAAAAGGTGGTCCAGGGCCGAGCTTTTGGAGTGGCTTAATGATGGACAACGCGACATTGTTGTGAAGGTCCCGCTCGCCAACGCCAGGATCGTGAATGTGCAGTTGGTCGCGGGACCACAGCAACAGCTTTCAGCGGCGTATTATCGAATCCTTGGGCCGGTTTGCAACATGGGCACGGGGGGCTCGACTTATGGAGCGCCGATAACCACCACTACGCTTCAGGCTCTTTCGGGCATGGATTCCGCGTGGTTGACCGCCACGGCCAGCGCCGAAGTCTCTCACGTCGTTCCTTCGGAAACCTTGCGGGATTTTTTCACGTATCCGCCCGTGGCTACAGGCGGGACGTATGTTAAGCTCCAGCTTTCCAAGGTCCCGTCAACGATGGAGGACACGAATGACGCCATTGAGATTGAAGAGGCTTACGCCACGGCCTTAAAATATTACATGCTCCAAATGGCTTTTTCCAAGGATGCCGATGTAAACCCCACGGCGGCAAGGGCTGGGATGTTTATGAATATGTACCTGCAAGCTCTTGGGATAGCTCCTCCAGGGGGGAAATAAGGGATGGCCACCGCGCTTACTGAATTTTACGATGAGGTCAGGAGCCGCGTTCCCGGATGCCCTTCGTCTATTCTTCAGCGGGAAACCTTGAATGTGCTTCGGGATATTTGCGAGCGCACGAACATTTGGAAAGATGACCTGGATGCCATAGATGTTGTTGCGGATACGGCCGAATATGCGCTTACGGCTCCATCCGGGGCTGATTTTGTGAAGGGCAACCCCGTGGACACGGCTTATTTTAATGACGTGCCGATAGGGGCAACAACGAAAAAGCTCCTGGATGCAACCGGCGTAGAATGGCAAAGCAGGTCAAGCTCAACGCCCTCTTCGTTTTTCATCATTTACCCAAGTACGGTTCGTCTGTACCCGACGCCGAGCGAGGACACAAGCGAGGGGCTTGACATTTATGCCGTCTTGAAGCCGAGCCTGGACGCCACCACGGTTGAAGATTTTTTCTACGACAACCACAGGGATGCTGTCATCGCCGGGGTTTTGGCCAGGATTTTCAATCAGAACGGTCAGCCCTGGTATAACGACATAGCTGCCAAAGAAGAAAACATCAACTATCGGAAAGAAGTCGCTTCGATCCTGGCCGAAGTTCAGCGCGGGCATGTTACGACCGGACTGAGGGCGCAGCCGAGGGACTGGTAGGGGAAGCAAATGGCCGACCTGTACACTTTTACGAACAACGCCTTTTCCACACTTCTCGCGGGTATTGGCGCGTCCGCCACTACGTTCAGCGTGGAGAGTGGAGATGGCGACCTTTTCCCCGACCTGGACGGCTCCACTGATGAATCTTTCATGCTTTACCTCATCGACAAGGACGACCGGAGCGTTTACGAACTTGTGAAATGCACAGTGCGCGTGTCCGGGTCTGACTCATTCACGGTTGAGCGAGCCCAGGAAGGAACGACGGCCAGGGCCTTTTCTTTGGGAGACAAGGTGCGGCTCAGGATCACGGCTGGCATACTTGAAAATTTTATTCAGAAGGCATCGCATCAGACTTATGCCGGAGACCCGACCGGCAACGTAACGCCGAACTATATTGGCGAGGAGTGCCTGGATACCACGAACGAGACTTTTTACATCGCCACGGGCACGACTTCTTCTGACTGGAAAGCGATGACTTCGTAACCTCAACAGGAGGCCCCGCCTTGGCCTATTTGGTTGAAAATAAGGCCAGTTCACGTCTGGCCTCCGCTGTATCAAGCTCGGCTGCCACTATCCCGATTGATAGTGACGATGCCAGCCTTTTCCCTTCTCCCACGGGTTCCGACTCCTTTTTTGGAACCATCCGGGATGCGGAGAACATCGAGATTTTTGAGTGCACGTCCAGGTCCGGGGCGAACCTGACCGTTTCCCGCGGCCAGCAGGGAACGACGGCTGTGGCATTTAGCGCGGGGGCCGTGGTTGAGCTTCGAGCCACAATGGGGCTGTACAGCAGTTTTGAGCAAAAATATGTCAGGGAATATTCTGGCAATCCGAATGGCGTGGTGACGCCTTTGTATGTTGGGGAAAAGCTTAAAGATACAAGCGGGGGCGTTTTTTGGGTTGCTGTCTCTACTACGGTGTGGAAATTTATTGGGCCAAATTGGCCGACCTATGATGGATTTTATGACAAACTTACTTTCCATTGTGGTAATTATGGGGGGATGGATATAATTGGAAATATTCTTTGCACAAATGGGGGCACTGTCCCAACTCAACAAAAAGGTGTATTGTGGTTATTATCTGAAGACAGACACACAATAACGGAAGGTTCGTTCGCTGATGTTGGTAGTCAGGCCGGGCCTATTAGGGACGCTCTTGGGAGAAATTTTTTTTGGTGGGGCGGATATAATGGGAATCATGCTGTCCCCGGACAATCTTTTACAGACAAAGACACTACATCTACATATTTTGCTGTTAAGGCTCCACCAAGGTACGCCTACGGAATGTGTTCTCGCGGGAACAAGGCTTATTTTGCCCATGCCGCCACAGGGGCATTTTCGACCGGATATATTTATGAAGGCCAATGGGACGGAACAACCATGACTGTCCCAAGAGCATATACAAGCGGAGACCCCTTCGGGTACACAGCAAACAACCCAGCGATAAACAGCGACGGAACACACATATTTTTATCTTATACTGGCGAAGAATATATAAGTAAATTCAAAATATCAGATATGTCCCTAGTGCATCAAACCGACTTTAGCGCAGAAGGTCTTAATGTTGACTACCCACAAACATATAGAGCGCCGTATTGTTTTGCACACGGGAACGCATATTATGTCCCAGGCTCTATTTATGGAGTAGGGGCATATCACATATTTAACATGGAAAGCGACGTTGAGGCAGAATACGTTGGGTATTTTTGGGGCTCCGCCGATAATTATTCAAACATAAGATGTATAGCAATAGACAACGACACAGAAGAACTATATATTGTTTATAGCAGTGGAACAACAATAACGGTTGACAGATATGGGCTTAACAGCCCCTTGGCCCCATACCCAATAGAAAGAAAGACTGCAACAAACGCATCTTTTTCTGATATTAAATCAATGTGCCTAGACGCAAATTATATTTATATTCGCGCATCGTCCACGATATTGTGTATAATGGAAAGGTAAATGCACATCCGACTCCGTAATTTCTCCGGCATCGCGCCACTCCTGGGAACGCACAACCTCCCGGACAACATGGCGCAGGTTGCTATCAACGCACGTCTTAGAGGCGGGGAGCTCCAGGCCTGGGACAACCGCCTCAAGGTCATTGCGCTTGAGCAAGCGGGGGTGCTCAGGACTATCTATAAATTCTCGTCGACTATTTGGTTTGCCTGGGATGCCAGCGTGGACGTAGTCAAGGGGCCTGTGTCCGGGGACACCACGAATCGTACATACTTCACGGGCACAACGGGTGGTCCCCGCGTCACGAATGAAACGCTTGCTGTGGCTGGAGCGGGCGGCTACCCCCGAACCTCTTACAAGCTCGGCGTCCCCGCCCCCACCACAGCCCCCACGGTAACGCCTGGGGCTGGCGGTTCAGGCGATAATAGATACACGGCCTGGAAATATTCCTTCGTCAACGGGTTTGGAGAGGAGGGGCCATTCTCTCCGGCCACGGACCCCACGGATTGCATGAGCGGCCAGACGATGACGCTTTCCAGCTTTGAATCTTCGCCAGATGCGGATTACAACCTGACCGCGATCAGAATTTATCGCGTCCTGAGCGGCGAGGATGGGGCCGACTATCAATATGTGGACGAAATCGACATCGACACGGCTTCTTATGATGACTCCACAGAAGACATTGACTTGGGAGAAATTCAGGTTACGGCCGACTTCCTGCCTCCAGACGACAACCTGATCGGGCTTATCTCGCTTCCGAACGGAGTGTTCGGGGGCTTTGTGGGAAAAGACCTCTACTTCTCAGAGCCCTATTATGTTTACGCATGGCCCACTGATTATAACTTGACCTTGCCGTTCCCCATTGTCGCCCTCGGATACGTCGGCCAGACCATTGTGGTCGCCACAGAGGCATACCCTTACATTCTTGTCGGCCAGGACCCGGCCACGTACAGCCAGACCAAGCTGACTGACCCTGCCCCGTGCTCTTCCAAGCGAAGTCTTGTTTACGGCAATTCAGGGGTCATGTGGGCAACGCCTGACGGGATATACAGAACCACGGGCGGCGACGGGGAGATAATAACGAGAACCATTATTGACAAGTATGACTGGCAAGAAAATTTTTATCCAAGCACAATTCGGGGGCACATTTACGGGAACAAGTATCTTGGCTTTTTTGAGTCAGGCTCGGAAGGTGGATACCCGACAGGCGGGGGCTTTGTCTTGGATTACATGAAAAATCCGCCTGAACTTACGATGCTGGATTTTTTTTATTCGGCTTCCACGGTTGATGTGGAGAGCGGGAAATTGTATGCAGTGGGCAGAATCGAGCCGGAAGCCCTGCTTGATGATGAAGGCGAGGCCCTGCTTGATGACGCGGGGGAAGAACTTTTGGACGGATAATCGGGAGAAAAACGATGCGCAAGATTCTTTGTTTCGCCATGACGGCAATTTTGGTCTTGGGTTTGTCCGCGTGGGCATTTGGTGCGGCCGTGGATACCTACCCCACGCACAACGGGACCCCCGGCCAGAATGATATGCTTTATTACCTGAACATGACGGACGCGGCTGGGTCCAGGTCCAGGTCCATTACCGTTGGGTATCTGATGAGGTATCTCAATTTTCAAGAGTCATGGTCAAATATTGAAGCTCGATCCACTTCTGGGAAGGCTAGTCAATATCCGTTTACTACCAACGGGTCGATGGGAAACCTGACGCAACCAGATTATCCGCGGAATGTTGTGTTTACAATTACCGATGCCGATAGTTCTCTTGGTAATGTAACTATTTGTGTAAATGGCACAGGATCGTGGGGCAACTCTTCGACAACCGAGTATTTTAACCAGACTACCCCTGGGGAATATAACGGGTCAATCCCGTTTGCTCATATTGCGTCTGTTGAGGTTCAGGCTGATGGTGCGGCGGCAGCCGACACACTTGATCTTGGCTATGGCAATTATTTTGGAACTGCCAATCGTATCGAATCTGTTTATAAATATAACGTAAACGCCACAGATAACGCCACATCAAACCTGGCAATTAACGCCACGATGTATTCGATATATTTTGGAGACGTTCCAGATGGGACCGGCAACAGAACGATTTGGTATAAAACATCCGGGCAATAGGCGATGGCCGATACAAACTATGTTTTTGAGTTTGAGGGCACAGACCTCAACAAACTCGACACTTATACGTGGGAGTCTAAGGACTTTTTTGTCCCCAGACAGTCCAGTTTCGCCTGGGCGAGGGTGCTGGCCTACTTTGGAGACCTTGAAGAATATTGGGCTTACAAGGCCAACAGACAAGCCATTATCAACAGGAACGAAGCTAAGATCGCAGCCAACGAGGTTTTGGGCGCGATTGGGGATGCGGAACTTGGCGTGTACGATGTTGATGGGGACGCCTTGGAGGATGTCCCCCCGGACATTGAATATACGGGCAGCAACTCTTTGACTTTTTACCATTACGGCGACGGAGAGCTTTTAACCGAACGCGAGATTTACAGCGAGAAGCCTTTTCGCCTGACTTCCGGGAGAAGAGCCAGGATTCATAAAATCGTGCTCATTGGAAATGTGAACATCAAGCAGGTTGATCTCGCTACCCAGCCGCACGAAATTGGACGCAAGACCGTCAGGGTCCCCGAAGTTGAGGAAGAGCAATGACCCGTGATATAAAGCTGAACCAAATCCCTGACCCGAACGCGCTCAAGGACCCTGTTCTGCGTCAAATTCTTGGCGCAATGAAGGACACCCATGATTTGCGCGAAGGCAGGCTTCGCGCCACAGGGGAAAGATTTGTTCGGTATAAAGACCTCCAAGCTTACGGGCTGCTTTCCTCTTCAGGTATTGCCAGCGCGGCGGCTTCTGGAGGCGTTTCTCAGGTAATTGTTGATGACCTTTATGCGAGTGTTGATCTCCCACGGTATGCGGTTGTCGCCACAAACGGCTCTGGGCATCTTGAGCTTGCGGGGAACACCACGGCCGCTCATGCCATCGCAACGCTCGGAATCCTCAACGCTTCTGCCGCGGCCGCGAGCAAGGGCGATGTTTTGGTTCTTGGAATCATGCAAAATTCATCCTGGTCCTGGACTGCTCAGAAATGGATTTTTCTGTCCACATCCGGAGGGCTGACGCAGACTGTTCCTTCATCTGGATTTACGAAAATCATGGGCTACGCAATCAGCGCGAACACTATGTTCGTCTGTCCGGCACAGCCGGTTTTGGCTGAAGACGTAGCCACTGCCGAAGTAATTTCAGCTACAGCCGGGGCATTACTCTATGTCGTGGCCACAGAAACCCTATATCGTTATGAGCCGTCTGGTGCAGCCTATTCTGATGACAACACTTTCGTTCTTTCCACGGGCGATGGGGGCGACACACGCTGGCTTGGAGTCGCCGGGAAATATCATCTTCTTGACTTTTATTTGTATGGCTTGACGGCCACAAGGCTTATGGCGTCTGACGGGAGCAAGCAGGTTTCCAGCACAGACCTTTCTTCATGGCTTGACGGCACGACGGATCAGATAACCGTAACAGACGACGGCGATGGAACGGCGACACTCTCGACGCCGCAAAATATTGCCACGGGCTCCTCTCCAGAGTTTGCCGGGCTTACCGTCTCTGGCCTGGACGCCTCAAAGCTGGTAGCCGCGGGAACGAGTAAGGAGCTTGCCAGCACAGACGCTTCTTCGTGGATTTCTGGGACGGATGGCCAAATTGAAATAACTGATGACGGAGACGGCACGGCTACCATTGGGACCCCCCAAGACATTGACGAAGACGCCACGCCCACTTTCGCCGGGCTTGCGGCTGGGGATTTATATCTGGGGGACCCGGACGCGATGGGGACCTGGAAGATAGGCTTGGATGCTGACAGAAATATTGTCTTCAGTTTTAACGAAGGCGAGGAATGGGCCGATAAATTTTCTTGGGAAGCCCCAATTTTTGCGTTAGCCACGGAAAACGAAAGCTATCTCCTGGATGACGACCAAGATGCCTTATTGGACGATTCAGGAGAAAAAATACTTGGAGATGAGGAAGTTGTTTCGTATGCAATAGCAACAGAAGATGGATACGGACTAAGGTTATGGTAAAACAATGTCTGATATTACGCTTAAAAAAATAACTGAACTTACAGAACTTGACGAAGCACCGGCTATCGACGACGAGGTTGTTGTTGTTGATACAGGGGCCGGTACAACAAAAAGAATTTCTATTGAAAATTTATTGTCTGAACTTTTAAATATATTAAAATTCGCTGAAACTGTAAACGAAATAGGGTCTGTTGACGCGGGAGATTCGCCAGTTTCGATTGATATGTCTCTTGGTGGTGTTCATACAATAACGATAGCAGGAGATGTAACAATACAATTTACAAACTGGCCCTCAGCTACAGAATCATGCAAGGCAGAGATTATAATGATAGACGGGGATCAGCATACTGTAACCTGGCCTGCGGCTGTGATTTGGCCGAACGGAACTGCCCCGGATTTAACAGGTCGGACGCGCCTTGTGTTTGCCACAGAAAATAACGGGACAAGCATTGACGGATTTCAGTCTGGCGAGGGCATATCGTGATAGGCGGCAAAAAAATATTGATGGCCGCAGCCGCAGCCGCGGCAGCAAGCGGAAACGATTTTTCAGCGGCTACGTTCAAGGCCCTGTGGCGATTTGAGCCGGGGAACCTATATGCGGATTCCATCGGGGGGAACACCCTTCAAGAG
>Ga0180434_10009622_pt1 | contig 10478 bp, 13 predicted proteins | sample SS_ome_7_FD_132453 | JGI IMG/M metagenome (GOLD analysis project Ga0180434, IMG submission 132453) | Hypersaline lake sediment archaeal communities from the Salton Sea, California, USA - SS_1_D_2 metaG | ecosystem: Environmental > Aquatic > Non-marine Saline and Alkaline > Hypersaline >... | reverse complement strand
TTTTTTAAATCTTGTTCTTTTTGATATAAACTATTTACAATTCTATAAACACTTCTTATATCATACCAATTCATTTGTAATAACCATTCTTTTGTTTGTTCAATATAATCTATTTTTCTTATCTTTGCCATTTTTTTTTATAAATGTTAAGTTTAACTTAACATAATAATAGGATATTTTCAAACTATATAAATATTTCTATTGTTTAAAATATAGTTTTAAAGTGGTTAAGTGGTTGTGTAGTAGAGTGGTTGAGTGGAGTGGTAGAGAGAAAAATAAAAATAAAAATAGGTAGTGCTATTCCACTATTATTATTATTATTTCTATATAGCAAGAAATAATATATATATATACTCTAAATCTCTCTCTCCTCGTCGCTAAAAAGTGGTTTCCCTCATAAAATTTTGTGTTTTTTTTGAATTTTTTTTGTCCCTAAAATTCTGTCATTAGGTTTATAAAGTTTTTGTTATCACTTAATACAAATAAAAATCAAAAAAATATGTTCTAATAGATTATAAATGCGTTTTTTGAAGTTTATATTTTTCAATTCTCTACCACTCCTACCACCACCAACCAACCCTTTAACTCTCTCTCTTTCTTTCTCTTTATTTATTTTACTTATTTATCTTAATCTGCTTACATCTGCTTAACTCTACCTAATCTTTGTTTTAGGCATCATAGTGCCTAAAAATTTAATTAAGTTTTTGATTAAAACTTTTGATAAATTATTAAAACTTTTAATCATTTTGAGTATTTTGTTATATATACTTATATATTATGTTCATAAAAATACCCAAAAAATACCATACAGATTAACTTAATAATCGGTATCATTAACCAATAGTAGTAAATTTACCCCTTTTTTTGCCCAAAATTGCCAAATTTTTTGAATTTTTTTGCCCAAAATAGAAAAATCCACCCAAAAAACCCTATATATATTAAATAGCCCGCTCAAAGAAGTAGAAATATAGCCAAAAAGCCCGCCCAAACTGACAAAATAGGGATAAACCTACATTCTTTTGCCCCTTTAAACCCTATTAACCATAATAATATCTGCGTAAAGTAAGCACCCAAAAGCATATATAAAAAATAGTGTCCTACTATCATACTCATAGATATTATAAAGAAAATATCCGCCCCGCCAATAGAACTCTTTTCTGCCTTATTAAACATAGTGCCTAAAAGTTCTGTAAATGTTAAAAAAGCCAAACTTATAAAGCCCCATTTAAAAATAAACCTTGCGTCGTTCCCTAATACCAACATAGAAAACAAAACACTATTTATAAGGAAAAGCATAATCCAAAATTCCCATATCTTGCCCTCGCTTATATCCCGCTCTACCATAATAATATCTATTATAATAAGCCCCAATATTAATATAATGCTTATAAATTCCATTTTTCTTGTAGATATACTTTAATTGAAGTAGCCATAGATTTAGAGTATCCTAATTGTGTCTGTAAAAGCGATAAACTTATGCTTCTCTTTCCGCTTTTTGTAGTTTTAATAAACCTATCCATTATCGGCTCTACCCTTTGAATTTCCTCTTTAAATTCATTTATACGCTTTTGCCTCTTTTCTTGCTTGCTTTCGCTATCTTTCTCGTCGTAAATATCTTGAAAAGATTTAGCATATAATTCGTTTTGAAAAGCCAATTTTTTTGCTTCGTATTGCCTTACTAATTTAATATTTGGCTTGTTAAATTTCATTTTGGACACTCTATATTCAACATTATTTAACATAAAAGAATAGGGATAAAATTCCTCTTTGTCTTTATAAATATTATATGTAGGGTTAAGGATTTTGAAAACACTTTGGTTTTTGCTTCTTATTATCCTCTCACTCATAAAAAGAGCGTGAAATAGTTTTCTTATTGATTTATCGATATATGAAGTAAAAGGGGTTGTAAATAAAGTCGCAAAATTATAATTCCTTATAGTTTGAAAGGTTGTAGAACATACCTTATTAACTATTGAATACCACATTTTAGCATTAACTCCTACTCCCGCCTCGTCGAAGATCACACAATTACCCCGTCCTATTTTCTTATCCTTAATTAATGTAAGATAATCTTTAATGGAGAATATAATACGATTAACATTAAAGTCGTCGTCTATTCTTTGAGCAAACTTTATAGAAGCCCAACTCTTTCCAGAACCGGTTTGTCCTACGAAAACCGCATTAAAATTAGCATTATAAACATTCAGTCGTCGTCTAACATATTGTATCATAGGGCTTCTATACTCCTTAAATTCGTCTGCGTGCTTTCTAAACTCAACTTCGTTTAATTTAACTTCGTCCTCTATAATTCTATCGTAAATCTTATTCATTTTACGCCTCGTCGATTAATTCCCTAACAATAGTGATTATTCCGCCTTTAATACATACTTTTATTAAAATCTTAAATTTTGAGTGTAAATAATTAGAAAAAGCATATCTATACTTAAAAGAATACAATAAATTAGGGTTTCTGTTGATTTTGTTTAGTAAATTAGCATTTTTTTTCTCGTTTTCCTTATAATCCCTTAATTTAACCCTCGCTATACTCTTTTTCTCTTTTCCCTTTGCTTCTCTATCCTTATCCAATTCTAATTTTATGAATAAATCATCTTTCTCTAAATATGGGATAATAATATCCTCTAATGCCTTAATAGAATTATATAAAGAGAAAGGATTAACATTCTCGTCGCTAAACTTTAACCTTACTATTTCTATTTGGTGGAGTATTTGAAGTTTTAAATCTTTCCTTATATCTTTTGCGTAAGGATTATCAATTATATTTAATCTTTGTTTTTGTGCCATTTTACCCTATATCCCCCTAATATTTAATTATTTCTCTAAATTCCTTTTCCGCGTCGGTTTGTAAGTATTCTGTATATACCGCCGTGCTTGATAGTTGAGAGTGTCCAAGTAATTTTTTAAGTTTAAGAACATTTCCTTTATGTTCTAAATAATTCTTGCTAAATGAGTGCCTTAATTCGTGAGGATTATATTTTTTTTTGAGGATTTTCTTGCTTGCTCTATTTAAAATCGCCCTATAATTCCAATAATTATGCTTGAATAACTTTTCTTTGTCTTTAATATGAAATTCTTTAATAAATGCTTGTGCTTCTGCTTGTAATCTTTTAGTCATAGGAACAATAAACATCTTATTACCTTTTGAATAACCCCTTATTTTTCCCTCGTCAAAATCAAAATTCCCGGGAGTTAAATTTTGGATAGTATTAATCCTTAACCCCGCGTCAAACCCCAATAATGCTATTAACGGGGCGTCTTGCGAAAAGAAATTAGAACGGGCTTTCTTGTCCTTTAAATAGTTAAATAACTTGTCAAACTCCTCTTTCTTAAAGAATTTTCGTAATCTCGGTTTGGTTTTACGTGGTTGGATAATCTCTTTCATATATTCTTTATGCCCGTGAGAAATACATAATATCCTTATTGCGTTCCAGCACATTAAATTAGGATAAGCAACTTGAAATTTTTTTAAAAGAAATGGGTTAAGAATATTGTTGCTTAATTTAGCAAATTTTTTAATATAATAAGTAATATGCCTTTGATAGTTTTGAGAATATCGCTTCACTCTAAAATAATCATCTAAATAATCAAAATTAACCCGCTCTAATTGTTCCTTTTTGTTGTTTTGTAGATTAAAAAAACCCATAACTAAATAGAAAAGAAAAAGATTATTTAAATGTTTTGATTAATGCCTAAACACTACTTCCTCTCTTGTCGCTTCTGTTCTTTCTATTTTCGTAATATACCTTACCGCTCTTGCTTCGTCTTTTACCCGGCGGGAGTGCCTTTCTCTTTCTGTCCTTGCTCTCTTTACTGCTACCCGTTTGGTATTTAGAAACTTTCAAAACTTGTGTTTTTGGTTTAGGATTAACTCTTTGAAAACGTCCGCCCAATTTAACAAAATAAGCCCCGTAATCGCCAATATATACCTTTCTCTTACCAAATTTTGTAAGCATTTTTCGTCTTGTTGGTTTGTATTTCATTTTCTTACCTCTTTGGTTTGTATTTAGCAACTAATGTTTTAAAATATCTATCGGCTTGTTTTCGTGTTGTAAATCTCCTACTACTTAATGTTCTATTGCTTCCTCTTTTATTTGCTTCCCAACAACTAACATTATAATAGGTTTTGTTTAATCCACTTTTAGATATAGTAACATAACGCCATTTACCTTTCCCTAAATTCCAACTTTTACTTTTTAACATAATTATCGCCTCGTTTAGTGATTATTGAAAATTAAAAAAAAAGAAAAAAAAGTTTGTTTTCTTAAATTTATCCTCTATTTAGGAAAGGAACTGCTACAAACATCAAACCAATAAGTGCGATAATTACTACTGCCCCTATAATACCGGTTGTGCTTGTCAATTTTGTCAAAATACTTGTGAAAAATGTATTTGTGCTACTTTCATTAATGTTGTTGTTTAGTGTTCCTAATGCGTATATTGTTAATCCCAAAGTGAATATGAAACCCAATATACCATAGATTAGAGCATTAACTCCTTTCATATATTTTTTAGCCATTTATATCGCCTCTTTTCGTTAATTTATATTAATGCCGTTAAGCATTATAACTTATTAACCCATAGTTATTTATATACTTAATATGAAAAACCGACACAATTTAATCGCTTAAATAAGAGTATATTGCCGTTCCAACAAAGCCAACGATATTAAATGCCACCCACCAAACCGCCAACATATTCATATAATATAGCATTAAAGAGAATATTAAGCCCGCTAAAAAAGAAACCAATAAAGCCCGCTCACTATCCAAAGTCCTCAAACTAAAAATCATAGACACGAAAAACAAACCTAAAAATATCAATACTCCCAAATAACCGCTTGCTTCGTTGTTGAGAACCCCAACTACTCCCATAAAAGAAGTTTGATTTACGAACTCGTTTAATATTGTTGTCATTTTTGTTTATCCCTCGCTATATGAATATTTTTAATATCAACATCAAAATAACCAATAATACAAATATTGTTATGGCTATATTGATTATAAGTATTATTTGGCTATCAACATCTAAACCTAAACTAATAAGCATATTTGATATGAAACTCCTATATATTTTATAAACATCTTTCAAACTCAAAACCTTGCCCGTGATTACATTTTTCATAGTCGTAAGGAAGCCCGCCTCACTTTCCTCGCCCGTAATCTGCTTTAAACTTTCTTGTGTATCCTCTATATCATTAGTAAGGTTATTAAGCCCGCTAATCCTTATATCCGTCTTATCATAGGCACTATTATTTTGAACATTATTGATAATCAAAACCACTCCTACAACTAAAAATAACATTACTACCATACCCATAATAATTTTTGTGAAACTGCTTTCTATATCCATTTTATTATTTCCTCTTTAAGATTATCCAAATTATTAAGATAATCATTAAAACCAATATTGTCCCGCTTACTAAATAGAAGCCCAATATTGAACTAATCACAATACCCACAAATAGCCCAATTAAGCCCGCTATCCCGCTAACACTTAAACCAACTAAAAAGGTAGTAGCAATAATTAAAAATGCTATCCATAGCGAAAAACCACCAAATAGCGTTCGTGTTAAGTCAGTTATATATTCTATTACTTCAATAATATAACTACTATATTGGCTATCGGTATAAATAATAGCCCTCGCCTTTGTTTTAGGGTATTGTGTTGTATTAATACTGCTAAATATGTTTCCCGCACTTGCCTCTAAACATACTTCCTTAATCTTTCCGTAATCACTCCCCGAAGTTTCCCATACTTCTAAACACGCTTTCGTAACTCCCCCCGTTAAATCTTGAAACATTAACGAATAAGTTAAGTTATCGCTCATATTAATATATGATAAATTATAAACTAAATCATAATAAGTAGTCCAACTATCACTATCCGCCGAAGTATCATCATAGATTAAATTAAACTCATCAACGTAAATCTTTTGAGGATTTTGAACTAAAATAGGCGGGTTATTAATACTCGAACGGGCATATATCTTATAAAATGCGTTATTCTTTTCCAAATTCATATAAGCATTACCCCCTACCCCCGTTTTTTCACTATTTATCAAAATATAACTTCCATTTATTGCCGGATAATACCTATAAATATCAATTAAGTAATCATTAAGAGTAAGTCCGTAAATATCCTTTAAATTATACTTGATTAAATCTGCGGAAATGTTCCGCAATAAGTATAAGTTAAACTGCTTGTTTTCTTTCTCTTGAATTGAAAAATAATAATGCCTTTCGGGATAACCACTTTTGGAGTAGATAATAATGTATTCGCCCGCTTCTGTTAAATTAATATTGTTACCGCTGTCTGCGGTTTTATTCTCGCCAAATTGAATATCATTATTACTTATAGATATGCTTACATTATTAAGAGTGGTTAAATTCTGTTCGTCATAAAACCAAAACCTTACTCCCAAAGCATTACTCAAATTATAGTGATATTCTGCCCCCGCTTCTGTTACATTTACTAAAAAGTTTATCTCTTGATAGCCCGTTGCGGTTAAGGTTACATTATAAACATCGTAATTTACTGCGGGATTAAGTAAAGTAGCATTATTGCTAAATCTATAATAACAATTATTATAAGACGGATTTATATGTCTTGATATTGAATTATTCGCGCTACTGCTTTGATTAATAAAGGCAAATATTGTTTCGCCCGTTGTTTCGCTCACTAATGTAGCATTTATATAAGGGATAAGTTTGTTTGTATCTGTATCTGTCGCCGTGATATTAATAGTTATTGGCGGAACATAACAACTATAATTATATTGATTACTGAATGTTTGCTCATAATTGCCCCTAATTGAATACCTACAAACTGCGGGATATATATATTTGTTGCTATAATTCCCCTCTTGAATTTCAATATCCATAAACCAATTATTAAAACCACTTATGTTTGTGGAATAAGAGTAATTATTAGGGACATCTGTTTCAATATATTGCCGATAAAAATTAGGACTTCTCGTCAAATTCCTAAACTTTAAAGTAACATTTTTATATTCATAATTTACAATAGTGTTCTTAAATTCATAAAAAGCCCTATTATTGTAATCATACGGAGTGTAATTCTTAAAAGTCCTATTTAAAGTTATTGTATTAAAACCTAAATTTTTATGAAAATAATTGCTTGAAATATTAATAGTCATATTTCCAAAGGATTTAATAAATTTATAATCATCATAATAATCAGTTACTTCTGTCCCATTAAAACTTAAATTCCAATTAGTAACATTAATAGGAAGCAAAGTAAATTCATCATAGAGAAGCACTCGTGGATAATAAGTTAAATTCGCTGTCAAACCACCACTCAAAGAAAAATTATAATTATTTATTGTAACATTTTCATAACCATATTTTCCAACAATTATGTCCCAATTAAGATTTTTATAATCGTTTTCCCTAAATCTGTCCGGCAAATCAAAAAGCCAAGCACTTTCACTCTCATATAAAGTATTATTTAAATAAACATAAAAATAATTCAAATCCTTATAAGTATTTTTTTTGTCTTTTGCTACTATTGACATATTAGAGCCAAAAGGATAAGAATTCCCAAAACCACCATTATACAAACTTGAAATCTCATCATCAGATAAACTTCTATTCCATATACCCACTTCATCTATTGACACATTTACTGGATTTGTTCCTTCTGCCATTCCCATAATCCAATTACTGCCTGCTGGATTTCGCGGATTATTACTTAAATTAATTGAATTAGATATAGTCCCATTATAATAAAATCGCCAATTTTTTGTAGAAGCATTATAAAGCATAGTTACCATTTGCCAAGAATTTTCGATATATGGAGTATAATTCGCCCTATAATTATTGCTACTTGTATCTATTATTTGCCCGGCAATATAATTGTTTGAGGGATTAGTTACCAAAGTAAATGTTTCTTGTCCGCCGGCTTTATATTGCCCTAAACAATACATATTACCCGTTGGTTTAAAATATACCCAAGCATTCATAGTAAAATCCTCGTCGGTTTCTATATCAAAAGAGTTTCCTATATCACTTCTGCCGGTATATTGATATAACTTTGCCCCACCAATTTTCCCGGTATAATCTTGAACATTTCCAACATTACTTAAATTATATTTTCCAAATATTTCAATATTGCTTGACATATTCCAATACCCCACTAATCCTTGTTGTATTTCGTTTGCCGAAGCCCCATAAGCATTATTCATAAGGATTATAGTGCCTAAAAGTAAAACTACCCAAAGCCCTAACCTACATATTTTCTCTTTCCTACTTCTTTTATGGTTTAACACTTTCCCTCTCTAATTGTTCTACTCTTTCGATTAATTGTTGTAATGCTATTGTGTTCTCTGTTACGGCATTATTTACTATTCTACCATAAGTTATATTGTAACCGATTATATTAGGAGTATTCAACTCCTCGCAAACCCTTATCTCTTGAACTTCCTTTGCGGTATTGTTATAAAACGGCTCTTTGTAACACTTTGTTATAGTTTCATAAATAGGTATTTTAATTTCTTTGCTTGTGAAATCGCTTAATGTATTATGATTTAGTTTTCCGTCAATATCGCCTTTGATATTCTTAATACTACTTACTGCGTCGTAGTTTGTAGGAAATTCTGTTCTATCAACAAAGTGAGAAGCACTTATCCCCCCCTCACTATATATAGTTATATCGCTTACATTTCCCTCTATATCTAATGGATAATCGGGAGAAGTGTCCCCAATACCTACATAACCTTGATTATTTATTCTCATTCTTTCTACTCCATTTCTTGAACCTATTGGGGCGGTATCAAACCTAAATGCTGTCGGGTGCGAACTATCTGTAAAATCTGCTTCTGCCATAACCATAAACCGAGCATTAGCATTTAAGTTATAGTTTGTCGCCCCGTAACCTATTGTATATATTGCGCTTATTCTTTGTCCATTTTCTATATGGCTCGGCACTCCGTCCGCACTCCCCTCATCATCTGCCCCCATAAGCATTATAGTTGCCTTTCCTGTTGTTGTTGAAATTTTTTGAATTCCGAGAGGGTGGTATCCTTGTGTGCTGTCTGTTATATTAATTCCTAATCTAAAATAATAACCATATATTCCAAAACCCTCAAATCTACCGGGAATACCCCCCAAAGAGTGTAACCCCGAACTTGTATCTGTATTCCAGGCATTATTTCCAATACTAAAATCATATTCGGGGGTTTCTGTATCTATCCCTACATTTTGGATAGGACTTCGCGGATATATGTATTCGTCGGTATAATTCCAAGCCCCGCTAAATAATGAATAATTTATCATAGAATAATTAAAACTATTGTTTAGAGCCGAAAAATCCCAAATACAATTATTATTAAGACATAATAAAGTAGTGTTTAATTGTGTAGTAGTTAAGTTATAAACCCCCATATCCGCATTTTGAGTAGCATTTATATATGGGATATAATCACTTAAATCGCACTCCGCACTTACTCCCGTAAATAAGATTATAAAACAAAATGCTAAAAACCAAGCCATATCTTTATTACTCCACTTCTTTAAGATTTTGTTTTTAGTCAATATTCTCCCCCCGTATTAATTACTAATGCTATTATTGTTAAAACTGCGGTTATGCCTAAAAAAATAATCATATTGTCCATAATATAATTAGTTTTAGGTAATTGTGTTATTGTTGTATTTAGGAAATCTTGTTCCGCTACAACTTCAAAAATCTTACTTCCCGCAAATGACACGAACAATATTACCAATAAAGCCAAAATAAATATTATAACAAAGATAGGGCTACTCCTAATAAACAAAGCGGATATAACTATTGTTATGCTTGATATAACATATATCATTAAGAACATATTATCAAAGGAACTATTGAACTTACTCTCGCTTTGCTCTAAATATTCGGCGGTAGTGTTGTCCGTATTTGTGCTATTTAATGCTGTTTTAACTTGACTTAAAGTAAAACTTGCGACTAACAACCCTATACCTACAATTAAAAGAAAACCAACTAAATATAAAACATCGGTTATATTGCCTTTTTTGTTCTTTGCTTTCCTTGTCCTAAAATATTTTAAAGATTTTTTCATTATCCTTTTTAATGTTTGCTCGTGATTTAATGCCTTTGTTCTTGGTTATCGCCCAAATCTCAAATGCCTCTTTTAAAGTTATCTTTAATCCTTTGTTCTTGTATTTGTTTTTGATATTAAATATTTCTTTTTTGTCCTTGTCGGGCAAAAATATACTTAATCGTTTGTGTCCTTTCATTTTCCCCCAAAAATCATTTTACCTACTCCAAAAAAGTAAGTGTATAATTGGAAAATCAGTAAGAGCATAAGCCAAACTAAATAAATCCACATAAAATAAGTAAAGAAAGTCCCTATACCCGCCTCTAACTCCTCAATTTTTGAAAGAACATAGAGAACTAAAATAGGGGCTAAATTAGAAAAACCCAACAATATCGTCTTAATAAAAGGG
>Ga0180434_10009621_pt1 | contig 10479 bp, 7 predicted proteins | sample SS_ome_7_FD_132453 | JGI IMG/M metagenome (GOLD analysis project Ga0180434, IMG submission 132453) | Hypersaline lake sediment archaeal communities from the Salton Sea, California, USA - SS_1_D_2 metaG | ecosystem: Environmental > Aquatic > Non-marine Saline and Alkaline > Hypersaline > Sediment... | reverse complement strand
GGTCTACGTGCTCGAGGTCAACCCCCGCGCCAGCCGGACGGTGCCCTACCTCTCCAAGATCACAGGCATCCCCATGGTCAACGTGGCCACCAAGACGATGCTCGGCCACACGCTCAAGAGCCTGGGCTACGCGCACGGCCTCCATCCCGCGCAGCGCCACTGGGCCGTCAAGGCGCCGGTCTTCTCCTTCGCCAAACTCGCCCAGGTGGACATCGGCCTGGGACCGGAGATGAAGTCCACCGGCGAGATCATGGGCGTGGACGCGGACTTCCCGGCTGCGCTGCTCAAGGCCATGATCGCCTCGCACGTCACGGTCCCCGAGCGAGGCACGCTGGTCGCCACCATCGCGGACCGCGACAAGGAGGACGCCGCCGATCTGCTCCGGCAGTTCGTGGAGATGGGGTTCCGGCTCTACGCCACGCGGGGAACGGCCCGCTTCCTCGAGAAGAACGGCATCCGCGCCGAGGTGGTCAAGAAGATCCGCGAGGGCCACCCCAACATCGTGGACCTGCTCTCCTCCGACGACGTGGACGTGGACCTCGTGGTCAACACCATCTCCAGGGGCAAGGAGCCCGGCCGCGAGGGCGCCCGCATCCGGCGCGCCTCCGTCGAGCACGGCGTGCCCTGCCTAACGTCGCTCGACACGGCCCGCGCGCTGCTCTACGCGCTCTCGGAGCGGCGCACGGGCGACGGCCACGGCGTGCGCTCCATCGGGTCCTATCTGGCCGACGCCGACGGTCGCGCCGCCTCGTCGTCGCAGCCCGCCTGAACGGGATGCGCCGCTACGAGGGTAGCCGCATCCGCCGGCCACTCGCGAGCAGGAGGCCGGCCGCCTGCAAGGAAGAAGAGGCACGGGAAGGCTGAACTCACCGTGAAAGACCGGCCCTGTTCGACGGCTGCCCCCGCCTGCCGCCCCCGGCTGGTGCGCCGGAGGAACACCCGATCGTGACCGCCGCCAGAGACCGGCGCCGCCATGCCCGCAACTACTGGCTCCTGGCACAGCAGCGGGCCGACGAAGGCCGGCTCGATGAGGCGCACGGCTACCTCACTCGCGCCGGACGGCTCGACCCATCCAGCAGGGAGATCCGCCGGGCGGAGGCCTCCCTCTCCTATGCCCGGGGCGACCTGGCGGCCGCAGAGCGCCAACTCCGCCGGCTCTACGCCTCCTCCTCCGGCCGCGACGCCGCCACCTGCCACCTGCTCGGCAACATCCACCTTTTCCGGGAAGACGGCGCCCGGGCGCTGGAACTCTACCGCGAGGCCGCCGCCTCAGGCGGCGAAAGCCCGGAGTTGTGCTACAACCGGGGGCTGGCCTGCTATCTGCTGGCCGATCTTGATGGGGCCGAGGCCGAGTTCCTCGCCGCATTGGAGTTCGATCTCGATTACGGACGCGCCATGGACGGCCTGGGGTGTGTGGACAAGGCGCGTGGCCGCACGGATTCGGCCATCGCCTGGTTCCAGATGGCCGCCGACGCCGATGCCGCGCTGTACGAAGCCCACCAACATCTAGGCGAGGCCCTCTTCGAGCGGGGGATGCTCGACCAAGCCAGGTCGCACCTCCGGCGCGCGGGGGCCCTGGATCCGGGACGCCCCGAGGCCCATCGGCTGTTGGGCGAGATCCACGCCGCGCGCAAGGAGTGGCGCCAGGCGCTCCTCCGCTGGCAGCGCGCCGCCGAGGCGGCGCCCGAGTGCGACGAGGCGCTCAGCGGCATGGGACGCGCGTGCGCGGCCCTGGGGCGGCCCGATGACGCCATGCAGTATCTCGAACTGGCGCTCGACGCCAATCCCGAGAACCTCTGGGCCCGAGTGGACCTGGCCGCGCTCCACCTGCGCGCCGGCCGGCGGCGGCGCGCGCTCGACCACCTGCGCCGGGCTCAGCGCCTCGCGGGCGACGATCCCCGGATCGCGTACCTGATCGCGCACGCGCTGCATCCGGGCGGTCGAGACGCCGTTTGGGGCCGACGCCGGGGGTGAGCGGCTGCCGGGCGCGGTGGAGGACCGCGCGCCGAGTGTGACCAAACGCGCCCGTCGAGCGTATGCTCATAGAGACGGACCGCCGGAGCACGACGTGGTCCGGCCGGTCCGGGGGCACAGGGGAGGGTGGAGCGATGAGACGTGTGGGCCGTCGCTGGGCGCGCATCCTGGTCTGGGCAGTTGCCCTCATCGCCACGGCGCCGCTCGCCTGCCGGAGGACTACCGCAGGCGACCGACCCACAGATGCCGCGCCGGCCCGCGGGGGCATTCCGTGCGGGCCCAACGCGTTCACCGAGGAGGGCCTCGATCAGGTCCGCATGGCCTGGTACGGCAAACTGGTACCGGACGCCTACGCGGAGGTCGGTCTGAGGAACCCCGCATGGGACGACGCCGCGCGCAGGCTCGTGGAGCAGCACGGCGCCTTCCTTCGCGCCAAGGACGAAGCCGACAAAAAACGTCTCCTCGATCTGGTCCAACCTGCGATCGCGGCGCGGTGTGAGGACCCGCTCGTCCTCTACCTGATCGGACTTGCCTTCGCCGTCAACGACCGCCCCGTGGAGGCCGAGCCCTATCTGCTCCGGTCGGTCGAGGGGTTCGGCAAGACGCCGTATCCCAGGTGCGTCGCCCTGCTGGCGCCGCTGCGGCTCGTCCGGGTCTGCCTGGCCCAGGCGGGCGACAAGGCCCGCAAGAGCACCCGGTGGGTGGATGTGGCTGTGGCGTGGATCGGCGAGGCCAGCGCCGAGCGCGTCTTCGCCGACAAGGAGCAGCGCGTGCTCTGGGAGCAGTTCGATGGCCACGAGGCGCTCGACTGCCGCATGAAGGCCGTGGCGGAGGCAATCCGGAGCCAGCCGAACGCCGACCCGTGGCTCCGTGAGATGGCCACAGGCAGCGCCGGCATCGAGGCGGCCTGGCAGGCGCGCGGCGGGGGTTGGGCCGACACCGTGACGGACGAAGGATGGAAGACCTTCGCCAGGGAACTGCGCGGCGCGTACGGTCATCTCGTCGAGGCGTGGAAACTGCACCCCGACTACCCCGAGGCGCCCACCGAACTCATCCGGGTTGCGATGGGAGGCGAGGCGGGGCGCGGCGAGACGCCGCGGCTTTGGTTCGACCGCGCCGTGGCCGGGCAGTTCGACTACTGGCCGGCCTACAGCGCGCTGCTCATGGCCCTGCTGCCGCGCTGGGGCGGCAGCCACGATGCGATGTATCAGTTCGGCCTGGAGTGCCTGGCCACGAAGCGCTTCGACACGGTGGTGCCGGAGGTTCTCTTCACCGCCGTGTGGGAGATGAGCGAGGGGGACGGCGCGACCGACATCTGGACGCAGGCCGATGTCTACGACAACCTGCGGACCCTGTACGAGGGAATACTGGCCGATCCGACGTGTGTCGGAACGCGCCGTGACACGGTCACGACGGCGTACGCCGCGGTCGCCTGGCGCTGCGGGGAGTTCCAGGATGCCAGAAGGCTGCTGGATCAACTGGGCAACCGGGGGGACTCGAGCGTGGTTCAGAAGATGTTCCGCGTGCCGCTCGTCCGCGTCAGGCACGAGGTCTACAAGGCTACGGGCGGCTCTCCGACGCCCGCTGCGAGTCCCGCCGCGGGTCCCTGAAGGCGTGCGGCGCGCGCACGGATGCTCGCAGGGAGCACAAGAACGGCGATTCGGCCGCTTGACTCGCGGGGCGAAGTGTGGCATAGTCTGGGCGGCGACAGATGATCGCCGCGAACGCAGAAAGTAGCAGAGCATCAAGCCTCTCCCCGTGGTCAGCGCATGTGCGGACCTCCTGCTTGTAGCTTGCACTTTCAGAAAGGGGATCCGTGCATGGCGACTGGCAAAGTCAAGTGGTTCAACGACGCCAAGGGCTACGGATTCATCGAGACCGAAGAGGGTGACGTTTTCTGTCACTTCTCAGCGATCCAGGCCGATGGATTCCGTTCCCTGCGGGAAGGCCAGGAAGTCGAGCTCGAAGTGGTCCAGGGCCCGAAGGGCCCGCAGGCCGCCAACGTTCGACCGCTCTAACCCCTGGCGCACCGCGTCGGTGCACACTGCCCGGCCCCGGGACATGCCCCGGGGCCGTTTCGTTTGTCCGGGGCCTCCCACGGCCGGTGGGCCCGGCCGGCCTGCTGTTTGCAGTTGACACGCATCGTCCCACCGCGTATCATCCCGCAGAGTAGAACCGACGTTTGCTTGCCGGCCCGCGATGCGCAGGCGCACAGGCCGGCGGCCTGCGCCGCCAGGAGAACCGTGCCCACCGACTTCAGCGAGTTCGTTCGTAGACTCAGGCGCGCCCGAGGCTATCGCGATCAGATCGTCCACGGCCAGGTGCTCGCCGCGCGCGAAGCGCAGTACGGCGATCTGTCCGCCCCGCTGCCCGAGCCGCTGCGCGCCGCGCTGGCGCCGATGGGCATCGAGCGGCTCTACACCCACCAGGTCGAAGCCATCGAGCACCTCCGCGCCGGCCGCAACGTCGTGATCGTCACCTCCACGGCCAGCGGCAAGACGCTCTCCTACAACCTGCCCATCCTGGAGCGTCTGCTCGCCGAGCCGCAGGCCAAGGCGTTCTACCTCTTCCCCACCAAGGCGCTCGCCCAAGACCAACTGCGCGGCCTGCGGCGCTTTGCCGAGTCGCACCCCGACCTCTCGGCCGTGGTGAAGTGCGGCACCTATGACGGCGACACGCCCGGCACCACGCGGCGCCGGCTGCGCGAGGCGTCCAGCCTGATCCTCACGAATCCCGACATGCTCCACCAGGGCGTCCTGCCCTACCACAGCAGGTGGCACCGCTTCTTCAGCGATCTGCGCTACGTCGTGGTGGACGAGATCCACACCTACCGCGGCATCTTCGGCTCTCACGTCGCCAACGTGCTGCGCCGCCTGCTGCGCATCTGCCGCCACTACGGCGCCGACCCCCAACTGGTCTGCTGCTCGGCCACCATCGCCAATCCCAGCGACCTCGCCGAGCGGCTCACCGGCCGGCGGATGGAGCAGGTGGACCGCGACGGCTCGCCCAAGGGGCCGAAGCAGTTCCTGCTCTGGAATCCCCCCGTCTTCGACGCCGCCCAGATGGAGCGCCGCTCGGGCAACGACGAGGCCAAGGACCTCATGGTGCGCCTCATCCGCCGCGGCGTGCAGACCATCGCCTTCACGCGCACGCGGCAGTCCGCGGAACTCATCTACCGCTACGCCTCCGAGGCGCTGCGCCGCCACGGCCTGGGCGACTCCATCCGCGCCTACCGCGGCGGCTACCTCCCCGAGGAGCGCCGCGAGATCGAGCGCCGCCTCTTTTCCGGCGACCTCATGGGCGTCACCAGCACCAATGCGCTCGAACTCGGCATTGACGTGGGCAGCCTCGACGCCTGCCTCATCGTGGGCTACCCTGGCACCATCGCCTCCACCTGGCAGCAGGCCGGCCGCGCGGGCCGGGGCGCCGACGAGGCGCTCACCGTGCTGGTCGCCTACAACGACCCCATGGACCAGTATCTGATGCGCCACCCGGAGTATTTCTTCGGCCAGTCGCCGGAGAATGCGGTGATAGACCCGGAGAACCCCTACGTGCTGGCCGGCCACCTCCGCTGCGCCGCCTTCGAGCTGCCCATCTCGCCCGAAGACGCCGAGACCTTCGGCCAGTTCACCCCCTCCATCGCCGGGATCCTCGAGGAGATGGGCCAACTCAAGCGCCTGGACGACCAGTGGTACTGGGCCACCACCGACTACCCCGCCGCCCAGGTGAACCTGCGCACGACCTCCGACGACACGTTCACCATCATGGACCGAAGCGACAAGTCGGTGATCGGCGTCGTGGACTCGATCAGCGCGCCGGAACTCGTGTACCCCGAGGCCGTGTATCTCCACCAGGGCGACACCTACCTGGTGCGCGAACTCGACCTCGAAGGCAAGGTGGCCTACGTGGACCGCGAGGAGGTGGGCTATTACACGCAGGCGATACTCGACTCCCAGATCCGCGCGGGGCAGCCGGAGAGCGAGAAGGAATGGCGCGGCTGCCGCGTCTGCTTCGGCGAAGCCACCGTGACCTGGCAGACGACGGCCTTCAAGAAGATCGAGTTCCACAGCCTCGACTCCATCGGCTACGGCAGGCTGGACCTGCCCTCCCAGAGCCTGGAGACGATGGCCGCGTGGCTGATCCCTTCGCAGGAGGTGCTGGCGGAGGTCGAAGCGCAGGGACGCAAGCCCGTCGAGGGCCTGCAGGGCATCCGCAACGTGGCCGTGCAGGTGCTGCCGCTCTTCGCCATGTGCGACCGCCAGGACCTGGGCGGCATCGTGAACTCGACCAATACCGGCACCCCGACCATCTTCCTCTACGACCGCTATCCGGGCGGGTTGGGCTTCGCCGAGAAGGGCTACGGGCTGATCGAAGAGGTGATGGGCGCCTGCCTGTCGCTCATCCGGGAGTGCGGCTGCGAGCAGGGGTGCCCCTCGTGCGTGGGCTCGCCGGTGACGCGGCCGCCCATCCACGCCGATCCCGACGTCATGGGCGGCTACCCGGTGCCCGACAAGGAGGCGGCGCTCGTGATCCTCCACCACCTGCTGGGCCGCGAGCCCTACGTGCCCAAGGGGCCGCCCCCCGGCGCGCCCGAGCGGGCCGGCGATGGCGGCGCCCCCGCGGCCAAGGCCCCGCCCGCCGACTCCGCAGACCTGGGCCGCCGCGTCGCCGAGCGGGTGCGGAAGTCGAGGTCGAGGAAACGCGCGGGGCTGTGAGGAGTTCGTAGGGGAGACCCTCTGCGGTATCCCCGGCCGCCGGCAGGCGGCCCGATGAACCGCCCCGGCTGCCGGGCCGGGCGCCGGCAGAGCAGCGCCCATCGAGGACTCGTATGGCGGAGAGCCCAGAGGAACTCGCCAGTCTCATAGAGGCTGACATGTCTTCCCCGCCGCATAGGCGAGGAAAGGCATACCATGACCTAGCAGACGCCTGCCGCCAGCGAGGCGATGTCGCCGGCGCCGCGGTAGCCGAGTCGCTGGCATTTGCCTTCACGATGATTGTCGCGGCTCACGGCCGGTTTTCCGACCCCAAACCGCGGTTTGCGCTACAAGGCTTTGCGACCGACCGCCCCGTTGATCTCGGCCAGACGTTGCGTCCAGAGATATGGGACCGCTGGAGGTCTGCCAAGCGGGCAACTCGGAACCCCGCGGTCAGAGCTCGATTGGCCGACCTCTTCTGGGAGCATCGCAAGGACCATGCGGCAGCGCGAGAGGCTGCCGATTCCTATCTGGAACACGCGGACGCATGGCTTGGTTGCCCTGAGGACCGGAGCGGTCTGTGCGCCGCCGATGCCTTGGTACGCAGCCTCGAGATATCGCTTCAGATCAACGACGCAGGCAGAACGCAGCGGGCCCTTGACGCCTCGCTTGACAGCATCAGGAGGCTGGTCTCGGGCGGGCGACCGAGACCAGCGTGGGAGTTGATGAAGGAACTCCTGGGATGCAAGAAGGTGAAGGCTGCTCTTCCTTTCGATGAGTTGCAGGCACTTGTTGAGCACGCGATAGTCCGCGAATTGGACGCCGATCCCACATCCCTGTGGGAGACAAACTGGCTGTGGGTGCTGGTCCAGTTGGGTCACGCAAGAGGCGATGCCGCTCTTGCCCGCGCCGCCATGTTGCGGATCGCCGAGGCGCACGAACGGAGTGCCGACTTCTGGACGGAGAGGGGCGGCCACCTCCAGGCGACAACAGAATACCAGGATGCAGTCGAGGCCTACCGGAGGGCAGGTCACTGCAGTGACAGGGTGCGAGCGACTCTGGGCAAGCTGGAGAGCGGAGTTCGACGCTCCCGCGAGCAGATGAAGCTCGTGGAAGCCTCCGTGAAGATCCCTCGCGAGGACATGGAGCGCTGGAAGGCCGAGGTGCTCGCCGGGTACGACCGCCACGGCCTCTCGGTACTGGCGAGTGCCGGCTACGCGTTGCCCAACGCCGGAGAGGTTAGGCAGTCGGTCGCTGCGCAACAAGAGGAGTTCCCACTGGCATCTCTGTTTCCCAGCGCGACGTTCGAAAATGGTCGCGTGGTGGGAAGAGCGAACACCGCCGAAGAGCACGCCGCTGTCGAAGTGAGACAGCAACTGGTCATGCACTTGCAGATGAGGGCTGCCACCCTTGCTTCCTGGGTTTTCGAGCGCATTCGCGAGCGGGGAGGGACGATGCGAGACGAGGTCCTGAAGTATATCAGCGAGAGCCCGGTCATCATGGAGGAACGAAGAGAGCTCCTCGTAGTGGGCCTGGAGCGGTATGATGCTGGGGACTACGTTTCCAGCGTTCACATCGTGGTCTTTCAGATCGAGGGCATCGTGCGGGATTTCGCCGGGTTGAACGGCCTGCCAACCACGCGAGACGAGAACGGCATCACGCAGGCCCGTCCGTTGCCGGATCTTCTCCGCGACGAGGAACTCACCCGGGTGCTGGGGGATGATCTGACCCAAGCGCTGAGCGTTCTGTTAGTGGAACAGGGGGGACCCAACGTCCGGAACGCGGTCGCTCATGGACTGGCGGGACCGGGGGTATTCGTCAAGCCCACGGCGGACCTTCTTGTAGTCCTGCTTCTGCAACTCGCTGGGTTCAGGCGGAGCCCGACCACAGATGGGGGCCCGACCAAATGAGCATGGGCGGGCACCGGGGCGCCATGACCTGCGCCCGCGCCTCCCGTGGGCAGGCAGAGGCAAGAGCCTCTGCTCCACGCGGGTCGCGGCAGGCCTGCCCAATGGCAGGAGGGCGGCGCCCGCCGGATAATCACATGGCGGCGATGCTCACCCACGACCTGAGAGAGCAACTGCGCGACCTGGGGCGCGCCCGGCCCCGCACGCGTTGGCGCCAGCCGCCGCGGGTCGGGGCCCGCTCGCTGAGCGAGGCGCTGGACGGCGCCGTGACCTCGACGCGCCACGGCGATTTCTTCGTCTGGGAGAAGCGCCTCTCCGACACCTACAGCGACGCCTCGGTGCTGGTCGAGCGCCTGCTGGCCGGCCTGGCGGCGGCGGGCGAGCGCCGCGACGAGCATCCCGCCTTCGGCCTGCTGGCCGATGCGCCTTTCGAGCGCGTCGTCTGGATAGACCTCGAAACCACCGGCCTGCACGGCCGCCCCCTCTTCATGATCGGCACCATGTGGTGGGACGGCCGCGACCTCCTGCTGCGCCAGACCTTTGCCCGCGATTACAGCGAGGAGCGCGCCGTGCTGGCCGATTTCAAGCAGGCGGCCCGGGAGGTCGAGGTCCTGGTGAGTTTCAACGGCAAGTCCTTCGACTGGCCGTACCTGCGGGACCGGATGATCTACCACCGGCTGTCGTCGCGCGAGCCGGCCGGGCACGTGGACCTGCTCCACCCCTCTCGGCGGCGCTGGCGGGGGGTGCTGCCCGACTGCCGGCTCCAGACCCTGGAGCGCCACCTCTGCCGCCGGGTGCGCCGGGGGGACATCCCGGGCGCCGAGATACCCCAGCGCTACCACGAGTTCGTCCACTGCCAGGACCCCCGCCTGGTGGCCCCCATCTTCCACCACAACCGGCTCGATCTCGTCACCATGGCCGAACTGCTGATCGCCCTGCTGGATGTCTGACGTGCAGGGGACCGCCCCGCGGGGGGCGAACCACCCCAGGGGGATCTGTGCCTGCGGGAGGGTGTATCATGGCGAAAATCAAGCCCGGCGAGTTGTGGGAGAAATGCACCGATCTGCTGTTCGACCGCTCCGACCGATGGGGGCCGCTCAACGAGGCGATGCGCGCCTCGGTGGTAGTGGCTGTCGAGGGCCACACCCTCATCGTGGGGATGTCGGGCGAGGACCAGCACCTCAGGGGACACCTGGAGACGGCTCAGAACCGCCACCAGGTGCTGACCTGCCTCAAGGAACTGACGGGCCGCGAACTGGACTACCAGATGATCCACGGCACCACGGCCGAGGACTGGGAGATGCAGAGGCAGGCGCGTGACACCCAGGTGGAGCGGCCGGCGTCGAGTGCACAAGCCGAGCCTGCGGGCGGGCAAGCCCTCGAGGTCGAGGAGCCCCCGGCCGAGGCCCCAGGGGACGGCCCTTGGGCCTCGATGATGGAGCGCCTGCACTACGCCTACCGGAGTGTTCAGGGGCGCACCCAGCCCACGGTCCGCGCCCGCTTGCTGATGGACGCGCTGCCGATGCTCGCCGAGGCCGAGTCGAAGGCCGCGCAGCAGGGCGAGCCCGAGGAGCGCATCCAGCGGTCGCTTACGCGGGCCATAGAGCGGGTCGCCACCCTGGTGGACCTGTCGGCGACCCAGGTCGCGCTGGAACTCCTCCGCCACCAGAGCGCAGCGCCTCCTAAGAAGACCGGCCGCAAGAAGAAATGATCCTCCCACCGGGCCCTCCTGATTCCGCCTGCCCGGGCCGGCTGGCGCGCCGGCTGCGCGAGTCCGCCGGACTCCTCGTCAGCCTACCCGCCAATGACCCCGCGCTGGCCAGGGCGGCCGAGGAGGCCGGCGCCGACGCACTCAAGGTTCACATCAACGTCCACCACGATGCCAGCGGGACACACTTCGGCTC
>Ga0180434_10009619_pt1 | contig 10480 bp, 6 predicted proteins | sample SS_ome_7_FD_132453 | JGI IMG/M metagenome (GOLD analysis project Ga0180434, IMG submission 132453) | Hypersaline lake sediment archaeal communities from the Salton Sea, California, USA - SS_1_D_2 metaG | ecosystem: Environmental > Aquatic > Non-marine Saline and Alkaline > Hypersaline > Sediment... | reverse complement strand
TATGACTCGTTGTTGTAGCTGCGCTCGTTCCTTCTCTGTCCGTCGAAGATCATCCAGCAACCGGGCTCTCTGAAGATTCTGTAGCCCCAACTGGGAGACGTGTTTGGCCAGAATGTCCAGGAAGTGGGCGATCTTTTTGACCCGCTCCTTGGGCATCTTGAACAACTTTTTGGATGCGGCAACGAGTTTCTCTGCATCGGTTTCTATGTGGCGCGCAAAGGCGCGGATTTCGTCGTCGTCGATCTCGCCCGTCAACACCTGTCCCATTCCCCAGGTGGCCATGTGCTTACCGTTGATTACGATCGGCACGGCGCCGTCCGTGATCTGGGGGAAATTCCCGCAGGGATGGATCACAGGAGGGCGTTGTCGCTCTGCATGCTTCCTGGTCAGCTCGGCGTCGGATGCGTCGGAACGCTCGCAGGCCGCTGCACCTTTCTCGGTAGCGCGGATGAGGGTACAGAATTCCGTAAAGTTGCTCGGCTCGGTAATGGGCTTCCCATCAGCGTCAAATAGGAGCACGGCGATACCGGCCGCTTCTGAGAATTTGTCCTGGAGTTCCTGCAATCTGTCAGTCTCGACGAGATCGGTCAGTTCCAATCCTTCCACGTCAAAATCGGCGATGTCGTCGCCATGCTCGCTCCCTACTCTCAGCATCTCCCCCACGGTTTCCAGTTCGACGACGCGACCGCGCATCTCTGCCAGTTCTTCCGCGAATTGCTCCATTCTTTTGTTTGCCTTATCCATTCATCTATCCTGCTGACTAGACTAACTGTGTCCCCATGCTGTTCAAAGCGACGAGCAACCCTGTCTGTAGATCGCTCAGTGTCTCGAGCTCGCTCCAATCGATCCCCAAGTCCACGATGGTCTCCGCAACGGCGTCGGAGACGCCGGTGACGATGGTACGCGCCCCCTTGAGCCGGGCCGCCTGGATCGTCTTGTTGAGATGGTTCGCCACGCCGCTATCGACGATGACCACGCCGGTGACGTCCAGGATCACCACCTTGGCGCGCTGCTGGCGAATCCCCGCCAGGAGCGTGCGCATAATGTCCCGGGCACGCATCGTGTCGATGCTGCCGATGAGGGGCATGACGATGATGTGATCGGTGATAGGGATGATGGGGGTGGAGAGTTCCTGGATCGCGCGCTTCTGCGCCTCGATGATCTCTTGCTGTAGACGCTGGCTCTCGGCCTGCGCACGCTGGCTCTCGGCCTGCGCACGCTGGCGCTCGGCGATCTCCTGCTGCAACTCGGCGGTTCGCTCATCAACCTGCCTTTCCACCTCCGCGTAAGCCTCTTGCAGCGCTGCCTCTGCTTGCTTGCGCTCCTGTAAGAGCATCGCCCCTTTCAGAGCACTGCTGATGTGCCCGCGCAGGGTGTCATAGATCACGGCCTCTCGCGGATCCGCTTCGAACACGGCAAACCCCAGCTGATCCTCTCGGAAATAGAGAGGCTCGACGACCACGCTGTATTGACTATCGTGAGGCAAAAACCCCTCTGGCGCCAATTGCCGAGAAGGGAACTGTTTCCCCCCAGCCTCCAGCGCGGCTCGATTCCCTCGGTCGTAGGCCAGGATCAGTCTCGACCATTCCATCGGCGCCTCTGGATCGTCGTACAAGGAGACATAGACACTCTCAATACCCAGATTGGGCAATTCCTGCGCCGCCACCTCCATCAGTTCCGTCACGTCAAACGTCGTGCTCAGCGCCTGATTGATGGCGCTCAATGTGCGAGCCTTTTCCTCCGCCTGGAGCCTCTGGTAGGCCTGAACCCGCTCCGCCGTCTCCCCGATCACTACCCGGGCCTGTTGCCAGAGGTCCTCAGCGCGAGACAGGAGCCCATCGTCGCTCAGGTAGGGCAACGCATAGTGGCGCAGTGCGGAGAGCGCTCCTTGCCACGCAGTTACATTCTCCCCCACCGCCTGGTGCAGGACCTCATTTAACGTGGAAAGGAAGATACCCGAGGATTTCTTTTCTAAATCCACTATAAAGGCGTCCAAAAGTTGCTCCACTCCTGCAGCGACGATCTCAACAGAGAGCGCCTCTACCGCTTGCGCCATCTCGGATACGATATCTTTGCGCCGTTCGGCAAGGGCGCTCTCGAGCGTCTCGTCCGCTCTGGCTACGGCTCCCACCGCAACCTGCGCCACTGCCGGATCCAAACAGCCACACGACTGCCGCACCACGACCTGGGTGGGCAGGATCGTTCGCTCGGGCGCTCGCTCGCCATCGAGAAGCGCCAACACGAGCTCGGTTGCCCGCCGAGCCTGTTCGTACACGAGGGATGGGACCGTCGTCAAAGGAGGGGTAATGTAGCCGCTTTCCTCTGTATCGTCAAAGCCAACCACCGCCACATCGCCGGGTACCCGTATTCCTCGCGCCTGCAACATCTCGATGGCGCGGATCGCCGCGCCGTCGTCCACCGCTGCGATGGCCTCAAAATCGACCCTCGGCGACAGTTCGCGCTGATCGAGCAGCAAGCTGACGGCTTTGGCCCCGGACTCGGGGTGAAAGTTACCCGGCGCAACGAGGTTGGGATCCACCGCAAGGCCATGTTCAGCCAGTGCGTCTATGTAGGCGCGATATCGCTCATCCGCCTCCGGATGCCCCTTGGGTCCACGGATAAAGGCGATGCGACGATAGCCGTGAGCCTCGATGAGATGCTCAATGGCGTCGCGCATGCCCAGGTAATTGTCCACTAACACGCTGGGAATGCCCTCTAGCGGCAACGCCGCGTTGACAATCGGCAGGGGGTGATATTGTTCACAGAAGCTCGTTACCTCTTCGGGGCTGACGAACTGACCCAGTCCTCCTCCCCAGATCACCAGGCCATCCACGTTCTCCGCGCTCACCAGCGTGTAGAGCACATTGGCCTGAGCGGAAAACTCGAGATGCGAGCGCAATGCCCCGCCGACAAAGCAGAGGAGGTTAGCGCCCTGTGCCCTGGCTGCGTCATCCGCCCCGGCCCACACGTCCCAGGCGATCGGATCCCAGATATTGTCAATCAGCAATCCAATAGCGGGGTACGCGTTCCGCGACGTAGCGAGTCCCGTCTTGTTCATCTGTTCGCTGCCTACCATATGGTCCTTCTGTGTTCACTCATCAGGCCGGCTCACTTTTGTGCCTCGATACGCAACCCTATCATGGACAGCGCGGTCCGCAGCCCTGTCTGTAGATCCGACAGGGTCTCGATCTCGCTCCAGTCGATCCCCAGGTCGACGATGGTTTCCGCCACCGCGTCGGAGACGCCGGTGACGATGGTGCGCGCTCCCTTGAGGCGCGCTGCCTGGATCGTCTTGTTCAGGTGATTCGCCACTCCGCTGTCCACGATAGCCACGCCGGTGATGTCCAGGATCACGACCTTGACCCGATGCTGGCGAATCCCCGCCAGCAGTGTGCGCATAATGTCCCTGGCACGCAGCGAATCAATGCTGCCGATGAGGGGCATGACGATGATGCCGCCTCCACCGCCGGGCGCGTCCATCACCGGGATGATGGGCGTGGAGAGTTCCTGGATGGCTCGCTTTTGCGCCTCAATGACTTCTTGCTGCAAACGCTGGCCCTCAGCCTGCGCACGCTCGCGCTCGGCGATCTCTCGCTCCAACTCGGCGGTTCGTTCCTCGACCTGCCTTTCCATTTCGTCATAGGCGTTTTGCAGTGCTTCCTCCACCTGCTTGCGTTGGGTAATATCGGTGATCGAACCGGCCACGCGAAGGGGTTGCCCATCCTCGTCCCAGAGCGCCTGTCCCTGGGCGCGGAACCAACGATACTCGCCCGATTTGGTGAGCAGCCGCTCTTCCACGTCGTACCGCGTTCGATTCTCCAGGTGATCCTCCAGCGCCGCTCCTACGCGCTCTCGGTCATCCGGGTGCAGGTGCGACTCGAACGTCTCGAAAACCGCTTCGAGTTCGTGATCCTCATATCCAAGCAATTTCTTGAAGCGGGGAGACCAATAGAGGGTGTTCGTTCGAACATCCCAGTCCCATATTCCATCGCTCGACCCTTGTATGGCCAGAGTAAATCGCTGGCGCTCGCTCTCCAACGCTTCCAATTCAGCGATTCGCGCATGCGCCTCTGTCAATTCATCCACGAGTTGCTCTTTTGTCTTTTCTATCTGGTTCATGTTTCAATTTTCCCGACTCTCGCCTTGGTCAACCTGAACCCCAGGCGGTTGAGCGCAACGATCAGCCCACTCCGTAAATCGGTCAACGTCTCAAACTCGTCCCAGCCAATCCCCAGGTCGACGATGGTTTCCGCCACCGCATCAGAGACGCCAGTGACGATAGTATGTGCCCCCTTGAGCCGCGCCGCCTGGATCGTCTTGTTCAGGTGATTTGCCACACCGGTATCTACAATAACCACTCCGGTGATATCCAGGATTACGACATCCGCTTGATACTCACGAATCCCCGCCAGCAGCGTGCGCATAATGTCCCTGGCGCGCAGCGAATCGATGCTGCCGATCAGGGGCATGATGATGATGCGATCCATCACTGGAATGATGGGTGTAGACAGTTCCTGGATAGCCCGTCTCTGCGCCTCAATGACCTCTTGCTGTAAGCGTTCGCGCGCGGCGATCTCTCGCTCTAGTTCGGCAGTCCGCTCCTGGACTTGCTTTTCCACCTCGGCATACGCCCGTTGCAGCGCTGCCTCCGCCTGCTTGCGTTCGGTAACATCCCGTCCAATGGCCGTGAAGAAGGTCTCTTCTTTTGTCTCCCAGATGCCAACGGAGAGTTCCAAAGGAAACTCGCCGCCATCTTTTCTGATCCCGAGCACCTCAAAGGTCTCTCCAAGCAGGTCCGATTTCTCTGTTGCGATCACGCGCTCGATTTCCCTTTGGAGCTTGCCGTGGAATTCCTGAGATAGGATTGAGGCAAGCAGACGCCCTCGGGTCTCTTCGGCTTGATAGCCAAAGATATTTTGAGCAGCTCGATTCCAGAAAAAGATGTTCTCATAAATATCGAAAATGATGATCGCCTCGCTTGCCGTCTCGGCGATGGATTGGAAGCGCGTCTCGCCCTCCCATGCTGCTTGTTCCGCCTGCCTGAGTGCAGCAGCCAGGCTCTCCAGTTCCGAGATCCGATGTCGAGCTGTCGCCAACTCGGCCACGAGTTGGGACCTGGTTTTCTGCTCGTCATCCGCCTCACGACGCTCCTTGCCTGCCACCATTACTACTCCATCGGGAGATACCGGGCCGATGCGCTGCTCTGCCAGTTCTGCCAATACTTGCTGGTGGGCGGCCACATTCTCCAAAAACGAATGACTCATTGCTTCATCGTTGATCCTGGAAGCACGCTTTTGCAAAAGGTGATGGACGGTGTTCAGAATAGCCCCGGCCCGGGGGTCCTGATTGGCCAGCAGAATCTGGTAGCACGTCAGATACACGCGGGCAGGCTCCTCTGTACCGTCGAGCGTGTGCTCTTCGAGATAAGTCAGGATCTCCTCAACCTGGGTCTGGGCCTCGGCCAGCGCTCCCTGAGCAAAATGGACTCGAGCCAGGCCGGCGAGGGATTCCATCGCCAGATGGAATTGATTGATGTCTCGTCTTACCTCCACAGCCCGCCGGTAGGCGTCGGACGCCTCCTCTATCTGTTCCAACTCCATGAGGGCGTGTCCCAAGCCAGTTAACGCGTACCCCTCTACATCTCGCCCGCCAATATCCTGGGCGATCTCTAGCGCTTGCCGACAGTATTCCTGCGCGGTCTCATTGTCTCCCACAAGATGCGACAGCAGGCCCAGGTTATACCACCGGAAGCTCTCGTCTGAACGAGGACCGACTGCGCGAACCAATCGCAGAGACTGTTCATAAAGTGTCTTGGCCTGAGGGTAGTCGCCCAGGTTCAGATATGCAGTGCCCAGGTTCCCTAACGCCCGGCTTTCCCTTCTCTGGTCGCCAAACTCGCGGACGATGGACAGAGCTTGTTCCAGATAACTTTTGGCCCTGGCATAGTCCCCCTGACGACGAAAGACAATGCCCAGGTCATTGAGCAGATCGCTTTCACCCTGGAGATCGCCGAGTTGGCGCTTGATAGCCAACGCACGCCCCAGATAAGGCCTGGCGCCGACATAGTCCCCTTGAAGGAAGCGGAGCATGCCGATGCTCCGCAGACTATCTGCCTCTAGCTGACGCAACCCTGCCTCCTGGGCCAAGTCCAGCGCCTGTTCATACGCCAGCTTGGCGAGTTCGTTCTCCCCTTGCAACCGCAGCGCTTGCCCGTGCAACAGGTGACCCATTGTCTCGCTACGAACATCCTGAGCGGCCTGGGCCAGCTCGATAGCCTTCTGTGCCGTCGCGATGGCCGCCGGATAGTCGCTGGCTTGCTCTGCATTGCGGGCCTGGCGCAAGGTTTCTTGGATCTGCCCCTCGTCGTGGTGGAGTGAGGCATTGCCCTCCTCCGTTACTCGCTCCAGCTCCTCCATCTTTTACTCCTTCGAGTCAGACCTAGTCTCTGCCATGCATAGGCCCCTGAGAAAAAAGTGCTTTCAATTTACTCTACGATGCGCAGTCCAATCACGGACAGGGCGGCCCGCAGCCCTGTTTGCAGATCAGACAGCGTCTCAATGCCGCTCCAATCAATCCCCAGATCTACGATGGTCTCTGCCACCGAGTCGGAGATACCCGTGACGATAGTGCGCGCTCCCTTGAGCCGAGCCGCCTGGATTGTCTTGTTGAGGTGGTTCGCCACGCCGCTGTCTACGATAGCCACGCCGGTGACGTCCAGGATCACCACCTTGGCCCGATGCTCGCGAATCCCCGCCAGGAGCGTGCGCATGATGTCTTTGGCGCGCAAGGTGTCGATGCTGCCGATCAGGGGCATGACGATGATGCCGCCCGCCCCACCGGGCGCGTCCATGACGGGGATGATGGGCGTGGAGAGTTCCCGAATGGCCATTTTCTGCGCCTCGATGACTTCCTGCTGCAACCGTTCACGCTCGGCGATCTCTTTTCTCAATTCCGCGGTTCGTTCCTCGACCTGTTTCTCCACCTCTTCGTAAGCCTTTTGCTGCGCTTCCTCCGCCTGTTTACGTTCGGACAGTTCCCGACGGACACTCTCGTACAACTGGGCGTTCTTGATCGCTACGGCAACCTGACTGGCCAGGGTCTCGATCACCCTCACATCGTCTTCATCAAAGGCATTGAGCTGTGGATCCTGGATGTCGATCAATCCAAAAACCTCTTCCCCCATTTTGATGGGCACGTCCAGTTCCGACTGGGTCTTGATCACGTCAGGCTGGGGGTTAAAGTAAAGGGGGTCGGCATTCACGTCATTGGCCAGCCGTGTCTCGCCCTGGCGGACCGTCCAACCCACCATCCCCTCTCCTACCGGCATCCGGTGGCCAATAGGAAGCATATCGGCCAAGGAGCCAACCCGGGCCTTGTGCACCAGTTCATCTCGCTCGTGATCCATAATCAAGAACGTCACCTGATCGTAGCCAAAGTTCTCGTGTATCAGGTAAGCGGCCCGGTTCAATACGCTATCCAGCTCCAACACGCCGGCTATCTGGGCGCCGATATCGTTGATGAGCGCCAACTGGGCAGCGCGTCGTTCCAGTGCTTCTTCCACTTCCTCGCGCTCGGCATCTGATGTCTCCAATTTGGCGATGCGGCGACGCGCTTCTGTTAACTCGTCTAGGAGCTGTTTTTTGGTTTTGTTTGCATCTTTCATTTCATAATCCTCACATCGGGAATCACAACTTGGACATCTGGGCGCTCCATTTTTGCTGCTGGCGAATGATCGTCTCTCGCAAGCTCCCGGCGGTGACGCCGCCAGATCCGGGGATCAACTCGTCTCCGGTGTACTCTTCCAGTAGACGACGCGCGTTATCGAGCGATTTGAGCGCCTTGGACATCTGGTCGTTGCTGCGATAAAGATCGGCCAGTCCAAAATGCCCCAGTACATTGTGACGATCAATGTAAACCACTTTTTTCATCGAGGCGATGGCCGGATCAAGTTGCCCTTGATGCTGGAGCACCAGCGCCAGGGTGTAATATGCATCGAGTGCCAGTTTATCGAGACGCACCGTCTGGCGGCACCAGTATTCGGCCTTTTGCCAATGGCCCAGGTTAGCGTAGGCCTGACCCAGCAAGGCAGAGAGCGACGCATCGCGCGGCCTGGACTCGACCAGTTCCAGAAGCAGGTCGCGCGCTTGCTCTGAGCGCCCATAATCGAGCAGATCTCGCGCTTGCTCGACAGGATCGCTCTCTTCGGATAATTCCTCCCGCGATAAATCCAACAGCGGCTGAGTATCCACCGGGATATCCACATGCTCTGCAGGAGGCTGGGACACAGGAAGCAGAGCGACAGGTGGGATGGGTTTATCTTTTGCGGGAGGAGATAACCAGTGCCAGTCTCGAGGTAAAAGCGGTTGGTCGGCGCGCCGGTACAGAATCGCGTTGGGGTAATTGTGTGTCTGGAAGCGACGATACGTGATGAGCGAGTGTTCGGCGTGCCCCACGACCAGCCATCCTCCATCCGTCAGGGCGCTGTAAAATCGCTCGACGATCTGGCGAGTGGTGGATTCGGCAAAGTACATCATCACGTTGCGACATAGGATCAGGTCCATGTACATCGTGTTGGTCTCGTAGGTTGGGTAACAATCCTCGGCCAGGTTGAGTTGATCAAAAGTGACCATGCCTCGCACCATTGGAACCAACTCGTATCGCTTGTCCTTTCGACGAAAATAACGGGGTTGCCAAAGTTTGGCTCGTTCTTCGCGAAAAGCCCAGTTGCCATACGTGGCCTTGCGGGCGCGGTCGAGCGCCTCGGTGTTGATGTCGGTGCCCAGGATGGTGATGGTCCACTCGTCTACGTCAGGCAACAGCTCGCGCAGCAACATGGCGATCGAGTAGGGTTCTTCGCCGCTGGCACAACCCGCGCTCCAGACGCGCAGGGTGCGCAGCGGTCGTCGGCGCTCAATGATCTGGGGCAATACGTGACCATACAGCACGTCAAGTTGAGCCGCGTCGCGGAAAAAGTGCGTCTCGCCCACAGTAAGGGCGTTGATCAGTCGCTCAAGGTGCACCGCGCCGCTGTTGGGGTCCTGAACGAGACGATAGTACTCGTCCATGTCGGCGCAGGTAGAAGCAGCAAAGGCCCGCTGGATACCTCGCTCAAACTCGGCGCGACGCTTTTCAGGGAAATGCAATCCGCAGCGGTTCTGTACTAACGCGCTAAAGCGCAAAAGGTCGCCGTATCCCAATAGAGTGTCGGTTTCGTTGGTGGAGTTTGAAGTCATTGAAGTCACGTTTCAACCTTTCGTGCGGATCCATCTGTATCCATCTCATCGAATGTCTCGTCGGTTTTCTTGCCTGGTTTACGCCTTGGTTTGGTCCGATCCTTGGTTGCTTCCTCCGCTGTCGTTTCCCCGTCCTCGTTCTCAGATAGGGCCTCTATGGCCTGAGTCAGTGCTTGCATCTGGCCAGGTTGAAAGAGATGATCAAGATCGAGCAGTGACACCATATTTTTCTCATTGTACGTCAGTCCCTGTAGAACTGGAACCTGACCCAGCCCTTCTGGCAAAATATCCGATGGGCGAGTGATCTGATCGCCCGAAAAACCGCGAACATCTGTAACCTCGTCAACGATCAAGCCCACTGTGCCCTCGCCGATCTTGGCAAGCAGGATAGGAGTGTACAATTGCAGCAGGGTCTTTTGCAAGCCGAGGTGATGACCCAAGTTGACCACAGGAACGATCTTGCCATGCACATTGATAATCCCCTCCACTACATCACTGACCTGGGGGATAGGGGTGATGGTGACCATTGAAATGATCTGTATCACACGTTCAACAAGCAGTGCATAGCTTTGCCCTGCAAGTCGAAACACCACCAGATTCTGCCGATCCGATGCCCCTCCCCCCACGTGTATGTTTTGTTGATCTGCCATTATTTTCCTATCCTCTATCTGAAGTCCATCATCCTTATGTACTGCATGACATAAAGGGTTGATGTCTCGCAATTGCAGCGAGATCAATGTAGGGTTGTGCCATTAGTAGCATAGCATAGGAAGGCTGATTATGGGTTTCAGAAGCCTTTCAGAAGTGTTGCAGTTTCGTTTCGGTTCAAAGTACACAAATCGTTCAAGTCATTCGGCATGTTCACAAGCTTTTCGATCCCATCTCCCGTGAATTCGTACGCTGCTTTGTGCCCCTTGTGAGGTTGTGGTATACTCGCCGCTGGGGTACGGACGCCAAATAGTTAAATCAAGAGAGAAACGCAGTCCAGGCCTGACAGGTCTCTGAAAAATTCGCTTGGCCCAGATGTTACGCCACGTAAACTGTCTCAGCGGCGAACGTATAGCCAGAACGGCCAGGTCTTGTAGATACATGGGAGGTGAGATGATGGGAAAAGGTCTGCCCGATCAAGTGCGCTATATGGGCATCGAGGCTCTGGGCAAGCTACTGACGTTGGGGAGAAAGAAGAATGTGTCGCTGAAAAAGGTACAACGGTTGCGTCAGACAGACGAGGTTTGGGAGAGCACCAT
>Ga0180434_10009616_pt1 | contig 10481 bp, 7 predicted proteins | sample SS_ome_7_FD_132453 | JGI IMG/M metagenome (GOLD analysis project Ga0180434, IMG submission 132453) | Hypersaline lake sediment archaeal communities from the Salton Sea, California, USA - SS_1_D_2 metaG | ecosystem: Environmental > Aquatic > Non-marine Saline and Alkaline > Hypersaline > Sediment... | reverse complement strand
CAGTCTGCCGGTCGATTTTTCGTCATCTTCTGACGCTGCTGAAAAAATGATCGCATTCCGCGTTGTCAAAAATCCTTTTCGGGCCTTATTAGCATCCGTTGATCGTACAGAAGGAGGTGTGCATGTCGAATTGGCCGACATAAACATTTCGTGGAATCCCTCGGGGACAGTTTACGGTGTTGCGGCTTTTGACGTTCATCCACACGGCCAGACTCACTGTCCGCTACATTTGCCCGACGGATGTCGCTTCATACAGGTCTCAGTAGCAGGCGTTCTCACAACCCCAACTCCGGTGGGTTCTGGTTCGACCGATGGTCAAAGTTATCGAATTCCATTTGGTACAAGCTCTTTGCCCCAACGGATTGAAATCGTATTCACAGGCAACCTTTGTGAACGAACATCAAGTAAACAATGGAATTTTAAGTCGCCGATTCTGAGTGAGTTACCGGTCCGGCAGACGTTGTGGACAGTTTATGGGCCTGCGATTTTTAGTCCGTTGCGATCGGAGAAAACTATTGGAACCTTAGGGCAGGATCTTGTCCGACTGAAGAGCATTGCCAAATTGATCGAGGAGACTGCGCGGGTTCCGACGGAAGATCTGAATGAAATGAACCGGTGGTATCGAACGTTTGCCGAACGCATGTCGTTGCCGTACTTTAGCATCCTAAACACGCTATCGGGAAAAAATAAAAACAATTTGCCAGAAGCGATGGCCCGAAAACTCAAAAATATTGTTGAGCAACAGGCCAAAATTGCCAAACGATTTGGCAGCGTCAACTTTTTAGAGTCGTTTCGCGACGGGCTTCCAATAACCGATAATCCGATCGCGCTGCAGAGCATCAGTCTAGATAGAACTCAGACAACAGTTCGGTGTGTCGACAGGGAATCGACCGGCTCTCTTACGCTTTCATATAATCAATCACGTACTGGGACACTCAAAGGGCGTCTTGTTGGTTCACTTATATTGGTTTTTCTTACATGCGTGGCCTCATTTACCTTTAGTAGAGGCTTTTTAATAGACTTTCTCTGCCGTTGGCCATGCTTGGTCGGTGTTATAGTCGGATTGGCTTGGTGGCTGTGGCTTTGGCCCAGCGTGATCGGCTGCATGATTATTTTGGCGAGCGTTCTGTCAGCAATTTTTTCGAGCTGGCGTCAAAACCAAGAACCCCGCCTGAATATTGTCCCTTAGGCCCGGTAGTTCGCGGTTCAATGTAACCTTTCTCTTGGGCACAATATAAAGTGGTTAGTCAGCGACCAGCTACAATAAATTGTTTTTGCAACTCGGGACATTGCCGGGCCGTTTATCACAACTGTAGTGAGCACACCGAGTTACCCTGTGGCATGAAATTTTCGGTGGAAATGTTACAAAAGGTCTGCCAGTTAGTATTGGTCGTTTTGCTGCCTTTTGCTAATGTGTCCGTGTAATGTTTAACTGGAAGGCTTGGCGGTATGGATACTGTCCCTTTGGCCGCGCTGTTCAATGTGCAGGGGTCTTCCTGGAATAGTGCAAGTGTTGCGATTTCGTCGTGATTGGCAAGGAGGCCAGCATGAGTTCCGATCAAAAGCAAGCCACTCGCGTTCATATTCGATGGATGATTCGTCGTGATATGCCAGGGGTTTTGGATATTGAGGCAGCGAGCTTTGAGTTTCCCTGGCTAGAGGAAGACTTTACTCGTTGTTTGAGACGACGAAATTGTATCGGCATGGTTGCCGAGCTTGATGAAAAAGTGGTCGGCTTTATGGTTTATGAGCTGAGCAAAAGCCGTCTGCATATTCTTAATTTTTCAGTGGCACCGGAGTGGAAACGCCAGGGTTTTGGGACCCAGATGATTGGTAAGCTTATCGGCAAGCTCTCGACAGAACGTCGCAATAGGATTGTGCTTGAAGTTCGCGAGACGAATTTGCCGGCACAATTATTTTTCCGTGAAAATGGATTTCGTGCTGTTTCCGTTTTGAAAAACTTTTACGAAGACACTCCCGAAGATGCCTATTTGATGCAGTATCGTCATCGACCGGCAAGAGTGGCGAAGCCCTTGCCCATCAACAGAATCACGCGACTTGCCGGATAATGGCAGAATATTCCGGAGAACTTACAGCGCAATCGACGTTGCTTTCAGTGACGGCAGCTCAATAGCCGCTATTGAGTATCGACCTGCATTACTCAGTGCGCCAGGATTCAATAAAGTTGTCCGACCACGCGTTGAAATGTCTGCCGTGTGCGTGTGTCCGTAGCAGACTAAGTCCCATTGGCCGCTTTCCACGATTTTTTCGAACCTGTCTCCATCGTCGCCGTGCATAAAGGCGATACGTTTTCCTACCAGTTCGAGTGAACCAAACCGTTCGTGGCAGTTTTGTCCCTCGGCGTCGATCGTATCACGAATCTGCTCTCCGCAGTCTACATTTCCGAAGACGAAATGCGTTGGCCATAAACGGAACAACGGGACAATCACGGGCGATCCAATGTCGCCACAGTGGATTACCAAATCGACCTCCAAGCTCTCGAGCATTCTGATCGCTTGGCGCGTGCTTTCGATTTTTCCGTGTGTGTCGCTCACTACGCCAATCAACATTTCTCTCTGTTCTCCCTCAGATTGCTGTTATACGAAAAGTCAGCAAAGCGTAATTTTTGCCGATACGTGATCTGGAAAACTACCCCGCTCAAGGTAGGCAAGACATCCACCTGCGATTTTGCCGAAAATTCAGTCCCTATTTATTATTTAGCTTTTGATTGCCGACCAGTAGCTGATTCTTAACAAAACTACTTTATCGCGTTTTCTGGTGAGGCCCCAAATAATTCAATACGAGTTTAAGTCACTGCGAATTTTGAGCCCCGCTGGAAATTTTTGAGACAGGGCTATTTCAGTTGGACAATCGAAAAGTGACGTCCGGTTTTTGTTTCGATTCCTGCGTTTTATGAGCTATGCTTTAGATGGCCCGAAAAGGAGCCTGAGACTTATTTGGCTTGATTTTCCCATTACGCCCCGAATTCTACCATTGCCGTTTTTTTTGATTATTACCAAAACTTTTCTGATCTGTACTGAGGACTGTCGTCTTCAAACGTGATATTTTTTTCCTAAGCCGGGCAGCCTCGTCAGTTGGATTGATGCTACATCGCCTGATATTGCTTCAGTGGGAGAATTATGATGTTTGGTATCAGAACTTTGGGGGCGGGCTATTTCGGGGGGCGAAGTTCACATAATCGCCGCGGAGCACTTATGGTGCTTGCCGCAGTGTTTATGGTCATCATGGCCGGGTTTATTGCGCTTGCGGTCGATGTTGGCTACATGATGTCAGTCAACAGTGAGATGAAACGGGCTACCGACGCCGCAGCCCTGGCCGGCGCGGGTTGCCTTATTGATGGGGCTGACGATGCCAAGGTCCAGGCATTTAAGTTCCTGGCTCGAAACAGTATCGGTGGGGAAACACTTGCTGACGACGAGAATTGGGAGTTGATTTGTCAAAACGTAATGAGTGAAAAGCTCCAAAATAAGGAGCTTGATATCGAATTTGGCACGTGGGATCCGGAGGCCAGGGTTTTTACTCCTGGCACCGACTTGCCTTCGACAGTACGTGTTGCGACGACCTATCAGGTACCGACCTTCTTTGCCAGAGCCTTCAGCCTGGTCGGATACCTTCGTGACAACCAATATTACTATTACTATTATGATCCTGAGCAAGAAGATTCCGACGGATACGACTACTTCAAATCCGTATCGCTTCGGGTTGAATCGATAGCCCGATATCAACCTCGGGATATTGCGCTGGTTCTCGATTTTTCCGGCTCAATGAACGATGATAGCGAACTCAAACGCATCGACTGGAGCGGAAACAACCGCGAAACGGTAGAGGCAAGCTTGGCCAATATATACGGCGATCTAGGTTCGCCAAACTATGGTCAGCTCCACCTGGAACCAGAGTTTGTGACGATTGTCGGCGCCCCGCCCGCTCTACCAAATATGCCTCAGATTACGGTCCAGTTCCGTTCAAACGATGTTTTTGTTACCTCGACGAAGGATATTTCAAACGTCGTCATGCAATTTTCCGATGGTTCATACGAAAAAATTGAACTCGAGTCAGGCACAACTGGAGCATTCCGCGGGACAGGTTACAACTACTACAAGCGAATAGTCAGAGTTTGGGTTAAGTCAGGGATAAACGAAAGTGGCGATGGCTCTGGCTACGGTGAAAAATTTGAAGACGACTACAATACGATCAGGGAGTATTTTGGTCTCAACTCGGTAGCCTACCCATATGCATCTGGAAGTTGGGACAGCTATATCTACTACGTTAAGACCAATAGCAACGTTCATGAGGCCGGTTACCGTCGTAAGTATGGTTTCCTGACGCTCATAAATTACTGGCTTGAAAGCAAGCCGAAACACAGCCAGACGTGCGACCTTTGGAAGGTTCGGGCAGAGCCGGTTGACACTGTTAAAAGGGGGGTCGATGTCTTCATGGATTACATTCAGGAAGTTGATGCACAAGATAGGGTTGGCCTTGTGGTTTACAATTCTCCGTCGCAGGAAGCGTTGGTCGAACATCAACTGTCTGGAGACTTTGATTCTGTAATAAACACCATCAAAGAGCGTCAGGCAGGGCACTACGATGTCTACACAAACATCGGGGCTGGGATTCAAAGCGCGATAGCTGAGTTGGATTCAAATGCCAGAGTTGGCGCTTTCAAAATGATCGTCTTGATGACCGATGGGCAAGCCAATCGGCCATCATACATGGGCAGTGAATTTGCTCTTCAACAGGCGAATATTGCGGCAGAAAGTCACTATCCGATCGTTACTATAAGCCTGGGCAGTGGTGCAGACACAGAACTTATGGAGGAGATTGCAGCGAGAACAGGAGGGCTACATTTCAATGTGCCTGGCGATTCGACCATTACGAACTATCGAGATGCACTGTTGGGCATATTTCGGACAATAGCCGATCACCGTCCGCTGTCTTTGGTTAAATAGGGTTGGCGCCAAGTTATAACCAAAGCGCCGAGTCTCCATGAGAAAATAGAGGCGAAGCAAGATTCCTTTACAGGGGCAGTTTTGTCCGCCCCGTGATCCATAGGGCTCGGCTTCTTATTAAGAGATCAGGCGAGGCACCCCCGCAGATGGCCAGTCGTGTGTACCGGCAATTTCGGCGGGGGGTGCTTTTTTGATGTAAATTGCCCTCCACTTTTCAGCGAAGGAACTGCTGGCACCAATAGATCGTTCCACCGTTGGTCATGTAGGCAGCCACACCGATTCGAGTGTAGCTGCTGTTGAGTATGTTGGCGCGATGCCCGGCCGAGTTCATCCAGCCGTTGACCACGTCGCGACTATTTGGATGCCCCATGGCTATGTTTTCAGCCACCGTGGCGCTGGTGTGTTGGAGAGAATGATTTTGAGTCATCCACTGCGCGTGTTTTCTTGCCGACTCCACCAGTTTGAAGTCGATCTTCAGATTTCTCAGTCCATAACGACGCCGCTGCTGGTTAGTATACTCAACAATGTTCTTTTCGACCTCTAGCAGTTCAGTACTCGGTTTCGGGTTTTTCACGAGCTCCCTAGTTGGGCTTACTCCCTTGCCCATTAACAATGGCTGAGCCGAAAACACCATTGTTGAGGCGACAAGGCAAATCATCGTACGTAGATACATCCGCTCTCCTCCTTTTTCTCTAATTCTTCTTGCCTTCGAACAGGCAGCAGTATGGAACAATTTTCATCGTCCCAATCACAAACTGTCACGGCAGCAACCGAGCAGTTTGCATACAAAAACAGAACCGCCCTGCCGGTCGACCCAGGTAGGAGTACCTAATTTGTTGGTCTAGCGGGCGAGTTGGAAAGAGCATAACCAACAGGCAGACTATTTCAATAACCCTAACCGGTGGCCTTTTGCAGCCAATTTGCGGCCACAATATATTGCTCTGAATTGGATGGGGTTGGGGTGGTTGGTAGCTTGGTCGCAATATGGGTAATCTAGGGCTTCTTTCGTTCGGGTTACGATCTGTGATGCGCTATTAACAGTTTGCCTCCGTTTGGATATAGTTATTGACCTTTAGTTCGAGCGCCTGTAGCTCAGGGGATAGAGCGGCGGTTTCCTAAACCGTAGGTCGCAGGTTCGATTCCTGCCAGGCGTACTCAACGCTGCCCTAGGCCGAGAAACCTCATTGAGTCCGCGAGCGAACTGCCGGTTTTGAAATCGTGCAAAAAAGAGCGAATTTTTTTGGGGGGGTATGCTTACAATCGTCGCGCGCACTGTTAGACTCGAGCCCTTATCATTTGGGCCAGTTTTGCCTCCCACCTGGTGAGCTTGCGGAATGCGGATGCAAATATCAAGTCACTTTGTCGTACCAAATAAGGGGATCGCTGGGATTATTCGGTTTTTTGCGGCGAGCGAGGCTGTGGAGTAAAGAACATAAGTAATCGTTACTAGCTGAGGCCAAGCTCGACAAAGGGACTGTTGATCACTGGTTTTTGGGACAAGTAACACACTGTTACTCGTTGGATATCTGAAAAATTATCAACTAGTAGGAGTAGGTTGTTGCGTTTTTGAGCAGTTCTGTGGTCTGGTTTGTTTACGATCTACGCTAAGCGTTCTATTTGCAAACAATTGGTCTTATCGGTCGAAAATCTGAGATTTTGCTCTGCTACTCAAAAGGGGGCAAGCTCACACGGCTCGGGAAGTGCAATAACGATGACTACGGTATTTGCTACAGGTTTTTCGTTGGGGTGGGCGAGGATCGTACTTGGTTAGGAACAGGGAACTCAACATCCCGAAGGAGATGGAGACCGATTTTCCGTGGATCGGTTAACTTGGATTATTTGGTGATTCGTTCGCATCAAAAACAAATACTTCATGGCTTTTTGAGGCGCTAAGGTTGGCCTTTTACAACAGACGGATTGGTTGACCACGCTATGAGGTTGTGGGGCGGAATCGAAGCAGAGTAGTTACGAGGTAATGTGTGTGCGTCACTGTTGTGGCGCGAAGAGTTTTGTTTTGACCGTTTAGGGGAGAAAAACGGAGGAAAATGTGGGAGCAGTCGGCCGATCTGTGGCGGCAATGCTTGTCGTATTCAGGATAGGTAAGACTTCCATATTTTTAAAACATTGTTCTGGCTCTGCTTGCCCAAAGTGAGACGGCACAAAATTGTGCTGCGAAATATCAAGCGTGTGTTATGACCGGGTAATTGTTTTGTTTTGGGTTTTGTACTGCCGTGGCAGAGGACGTTGTGAAATTGGACTCCAAATTGGAACATCCGATTGATTCAGCAACTGTGCTGGTCGTCGAGGATGATCCCGCGCTGTTACGTCTCATCCAAAAACGGCTTCAACAACGTGGGCACAAGACTGCCGGAGTTAGAAGTGGAACTTTGGCGCTGAGCTGGCTGGCCAATAATCACACTCGCCTGATGCTTTTGGACTACAGCCTCCCAGATATGCCGGGTGAAGACCTTTTGCAAAAGCTCGAAGAGCGAAAACTTTCGGTACCGTTTGTAGTTGCAACCGGTCATGGCAGCGAAACTGTAGCTGTCGATATGATGAGATGCGGTGCGATTGATTACCTGGCAAAAGAGAGCTCTTTCCTGAAATTATTGCCAACGGTAATCGATGACGCCTTGGCTCGGATAGATCAAAAAGACGAACTGAATCATCGCGCGGCGCTTGAAGAGCTCATAACCACCATATGTGCGGACCTAGTTGCCGTTTCAAATTACGAAGTTGACAGTGGAATTGACAAAATCCTTCGCACGATCGGTGAGTTTGCAAAGGCGCAGCAGGGGTATGTCTTTCTGATCTCCGAATGTGGGACGAAAGCCATTCGAACTCATTCGTGGCATTCAAGCGGGGCCAGCCTACCCCCGACAGAGCACAAAAAACTGATACTTGAAAAACAAATTCCCGAACTGTCGAAAAAAATTCGCCACTTTGAGCCTTGGCGAGTCGTGGATGTGGCTTTACTAAAAAATAGCAAGGAAAGTCGCTTCTGCGAGATAGAACAGGCGGATTCAGTACTAGTTATCCCTATCGCGACAGGAGGTAACCTGATTGGGTTTTTTGGTTTCAACTCCGTTGCCGAAAAATGGATGTGGTTGGACGACGACGTTGCCCTTTTGCAGATAGTAGGCAAACTCTTAGCCGATGCCCTAGAACGCAAACGAGCAGAAGATGAACTTCGGCAGGCGCATAACCAACTTGAAAGTAGAGTTCAGTGTAGGACTAATCAGTTAGCTGAGGCGAATGCAAAACTCCGTCTTGAAATGGAAGAGCGCAAACATGCGGAGGAAAGGCTTGCTCAACATCAGGCCGAGTTGGCTCACATGAACCGACTCAGCATGCTTGCCGAAACGGTTGCTGAACTGGCTCATGAGTTGAACCAGCCGCTTAGTGCAATCGCGAGCCACGCGCAGGCGTGCGTAAGGCTGATCGAGATATCAAATGCCGCAAAGGGAGAGTATTTTAAAGATGCTGGCGTTTTGCTGTCTTCAAATCGACAGATAAGCGAGCAGGCCAGTCGAGCTGGTAGCATTATTCGAAGTTTACGGAATTTTGTAGGCAAGGCGAAGTTTAAAGAGTCCTATGTCAATCTGAATGAACTTATTCGGGATGTCATTCCACTGGTTGAGGCTGAGGTTCAGCTGTCGCAATTTAAAGTTGTATTCTCGCTCGACGAAAACTTGTCCGCGGCGCATGTGGACCGTATTCAGATTGAGCAAGTCCTAGTTAATCTAATTCACAATGCAATTGATGCAATGCGAGGCTCAGACACCGATTCGAGTGTGCTAACTATAAGTACCTGTATAAACAATGGAATAATCGTTGCTGTTTGTGACACAGGTACAGGAATTCGAGAAGAAGATTTGGAACGGGTTTTCGACCGCTTTTTCACAACGAAGCCGGACCGAATGGGGATGGGCTTGCCTATTTGTCGGTCAATTGTTGAAAACCATGGTGGACGTCTTTGGGTAACGCCAAATAGTGGACGTGGGGTTACGTTTCAATTCACATTGCCAATAAGTTACGGAGACCAGTGATGAGTGATGAACCCGTTGTTTACATTGTTGACGATGACCAGGCCGTACGGATGGCATTGGAAGTGTTGGTTAAGTCGATGCACCTTGGTGTTGAAACCTATGGATCGGCAGAAGAGTTTCTCGCAAACTGGGACCCAATGTTACGGGGGTGTCTGCTGCTTGACGTTCGTATGCCGGGTATGAGTGGGCTTGAGTTGCTTGATTTGCTCGACAAGAATAGGTACCATCTGCCGGTTATAGTAATATCGGCTCACGGTGACGTGCCAATGGCTGTTCAGGCCATGAAGGCGGGAGCCCTTACGTTTTTGGAGAAACCGTGCCGCGACCAGGAGCTGTGGGAGGCGGTACAGGAGGCTATCAGGTGGGACCAAGAAAATCGGCAGCAAGTATTGTTGGCCAAAAAGCTCAAGAAACGGATTACTGAGCTGACTCCTGGCGAGACCGAAGTACTCAGAATGCTCATTAAGGGAAAGTCGAACAAGTCGATTGCCTTAAAACTTGGGCTGAGCGTTCGCACAATCGAGGTGAGGCGTGCCAAGGTTATGAAAAAGATGAAAGCCGGTTCACTTGCCGAGTTGGTCAAATTTACACTGGCCGTTGAGAAAGCTCTTGGGTCCCCACAACACCCTTGTAGAAATACTACTTAGGTTCAGACCGCGAAAATACGATGTAAATAATTTCGGGACAGAGATAGTTGCCAAAGCAATTTTTCGAGGTAGAGGTTCTTAAATGACGGTGCCAGGGCAAGGATCTGCGAAGAGCGATCTTAACAACTGTCGAGTCTTGCTGGCCGAGGACGATCCTGATCACGGTCCGCTGCTGTCGCTTATACTTGCGAAGGCAGGAGCCCAGGTTACCGTAGCAAAAAACGGGGCGGAAGCGGTCGAAATGGCTGAGGAGGCATACGATGATAAGCGGCCTTTTGACATAATCTTGATGGACATGCAGATGCCCGTCCTAGACGGTTACGGTGCGACGCAAAAGATCAAGCAAACTGACTCGGAGACGCCAATTCTTGCCGTAACGGCCAGGGCTTTCGATAAAGAGCGGAATAAATGTTTTGAGGTTGGATGTGACGACTTCATTGCAAAGCCAGTTGAAACAGACAAGCTCATCAGTAGCGTTGCAACCCAACTAAAAAAGACGAGTGCCGATTTCACAGGGCATCAGCCAAAGTGTTGACCACCTTGTGTCCTCTGCGGACTTGGGCATATATCTGAGGGTTTTTGGTGGCTCCAACACGGCTTGACTGGACAGTCGTGCCAGCTCCCTTAGCACATAAACGAAAAGCCCCACGTGTTTACGCTCGTGGGGCTTTTCGTTTTGCTTGTTTTACTCGGTTTCCTGTTGAACTTTTTCCATCTGTTCAAGGAGGTGCCGTTTTGCCTTGATATTTTCAAGACTTTCAGCAAACAATTGTTCAGCTTCCTCAGGCTTTGAACGTGTGAGGATCGTAAACCTGGAT
>Ga0180434_10009615_pt1 | contig 10481 bp, 8 predicted proteins | sample SS_ome_7_FD_132453 | JGI IMG/M metagenome (GOLD analysis project Ga0180434, IMG submission 132453) | Hypersaline lake sediment archaeal communities from the Salton Sea, California, USA - SS_1_D_2 metaG | ecosystem: Environmental > Aquatic > Non-marine Saline and Alkaline > Hypersaline > Sediment... | reverse complement strand
GAATATATTTTAGTTCATGAGTTGGTTCACTTTCTGGAGACTCACCATAACCACAAATTTGCGGCTTATATGGATGAGTTTCTGCCGGATTGGAAATCTTTAAATGAGGAGCTCAAAAAATATTCCGTTTTTAATGTCCGTTTTTAATGGCGTTTTTAATGTATGGCGTTTTTAATGGAAATTTTTAATGGGGTCGGACCAAGAAATATTACTTAGTCTTGTTTCTTATCAATAACTTAACATAAGTCATATTCCATTTTTTGGCCCTTAAAACAGCTATTTGGTACCCCAGATCAGCGGTTTAAAGATTTTTGATTTCATTTAGAAATTTGATGGGGAAATAGAACCCTGATCTAATTTCCAGATAATTTCCAGCTTGGCTGGAGAATTTCAAAGAATCTTAATTTTTATCAATAACTTAGGTACAGCAATGAATGCCATTTCGCCCCTTAAGCCGCCATTTTGGGCCCCATATCAGAGATTTCAATGATAAGAGGGTCATTGTTTTTTGTATGGATATGTGTGTATGATTGGGGATGTATTCATGGAGAAGGTGAAAATTTAATGAAAGTGAATGATTCTTACGAATAAGATAGGACCTGATGTTGAATCAGAGCGAATCCCAAGATTCTTATTTCCGCTTTGCCGGTGTCCGATTCTGGACTTCCTCAATACTCCCGGCAACGGTGGGAACGACACTGCCCTTCTGGCTGCGCCCTCCTGGTTTTGTTTTCAAATGGCCCTGTGCTGTTGAATTTCTTGCGGCAGTGGTCCTTTTCCATGCTGGTTTTTCATTTCTTCTCTCTTTTTTCAAAACAAAGAGGTCGAATGTCTATCCCGGAACTCTTCTTTTGATTTTGGCAGGATTGTGTTTCATGGCTTCCTGCCTTTTGGGATGGCATATAAACAGCGGTTTGACCCTGCATAAAGGTGTGTACCCGCATATATTCATTATCTATGGATTAGCCGCCATTTTTGTGGGCTTGCTTTACGTTGTGCCGCCGCTTTGTTTTTACCGGCGGCTCGGCGGCGAAGTCATCATTGCTGAAGGGCTGGCACTGATTCCTCTTCTGGGAGCTTACCTGGTTCAGGTGGGGGATATCACACGCAAGGTTTACCTGGTCTCGATACCGCTTATGGCTGCCACTGCTCTGTGGATTTTGACAGATGAACTCGTGACACGGCCCAGGGACGAGAAATCTGGGCGTAAAACAATGGCTATTGATTTTGGACCCAAACTCATCGGCAAATATGTGGTCCCGGCATTAGTGATGTTTTTGTATGTGACTTTGGTTCTTAACGTCATTTCGAAATCTTTATCTGCGGCCGCGCTTGCACTGGTTCTTTTTTCTGGCTTTGGATGGAAGATTGCAGAGGTTTCAATGAAGAACTATCCGGACCCGGAAAAGATGATCCATGCCCGTAAATACGCTGTGCTGCTGCATCTGGCCACCGGAATAATCCTTACCCTGTCATCTTGTTTTTATTATTAAATTGGGTCCGGTTTGTTCATTAACCTGATTTTATTTTCTTAGATATTTCTTGAGGTCGTCATGTGTCCCTGCTAGCACAAATTCGACATAACTCGCTCTTCACCGGAAGAGAAACAGCAGAGGAGCATAAGATTTTATGTCAAGAATTTTTGTTTAAGCTGTGGATTTTCTCCACCCCTTCTATTTCATGTTGACTGGAATTGTTTTTTCTGTGTAAGATTAGGGGCGAAAGTTATATTTACCCCTACAATGAAACTCATCAAATTTAATAAAAGTGAAGGAGTTTTTCCATGAAAAATAATAAACGCATGCTTTTATCCTTTGGCTTGTTTCTCGCCATAATTTGACAGCCGATTTTTTAGGCGAAAACTTTTCTCCCATGTGGTGGGAGAGCCGGGTCTATTATGTGTGCGAGCGGGATGGGACCTGGAACATCTGGTCCATGAACGAAGAGGGAAAAGACCTCCAGCAACACACCCATCATGAGGGATGGAATGTGAAATCCCCGTGCCTGGATAACGGCCGGATCGTTTACCAGCTGGGAGCTGACCTCAGAGCGCTGGATGTGCAAAGCGAGCAAGATAAGCTCATTCCCATTTCTCTGGCATCAGATTTCGACCAACTGAGGGAAAAATGGGTGAAAGAACCCATGGATTACCTGACGTCCGCCCATGTTCATCCCAGCGGCGAGAGCGTGGTTTTGACCTCCCGCGGCCGCGTTTTTGTGGCTCCTGTAGGCGACGGACGCCTGGTGCGCGCTTCTTTTAAAGAAGGCATCCGCTACCGGGATGTGGTGTTCATGCCGGACGGCAAAACTTTACTGGCTCTCTCTGACGAGAGCGGGGAACTGGAATTTGTCACCATGCCCGCTAACGGCGTGGGCGAGGAAACACCCCTGACTAATGATGGCAAGATACTCCGCTTCCAGGGACACCCCTCACCCAATGGAAAATGGATCGCTTATGATGATAAAAACAACGATCTCTGGCTTTTGAATAAAGAAAGCAAAAAGCAGACAAAAATTTCCACCAATCGGGAAGGAATCGGAGAACTATCCTGGTCTCCGGACAGCCAATGGCTGGCTTACTGCCAAACAGCCTTTAACACATTTGTCCAGATCCATCTGTACTACATTGAGACCGGAGAGCGCATTCCCTTGACCACGGACAGGGTCAACAGCATGAGCCCGGCCTGGAGTTCTGACGGACGGTTCATCTACTTTCTCTCGGACCGAAATCTCCGGTCAGTGGTGAGCAGCCCGTGGGGCACCAGACAGCCAGAGCCTTATTTTGACAAGCCCATGAAAATCTACTGTCTCTCCCTTCAACAAGGTGTCAGGTCTCCGTTCAAGCCCGAGGATGAGCTTGATGAATCACCTGGAGCCAAGGGCAAAAAAGGGGAGGGCTCAACCAAAAGAATCTCCATTCAGATTGACAGGGAAAACATTCGACGCCGCATCCGGGAGGTCCCAGTTGATCCCGGAAAATTCGCCCACCTGGAAGTTAATGACCAGGCTCTATTCTGGATCGAACGGGGTGAAAGCTACCGCTCCCCGGCCCACTTGAAAGCCGTGAAGATCGGGAACAAGGACATCAAAGCTGTGACTGTGCTGGAAGGAATCCGGAACTATGAAATGACGCCCAACGGGAAAAAAATGATGGTCCGCAAGGGAAATTCTTTTTATGTCCTGGACGCCGGTCCCCAAAAAATCACGGATTTGAAAAAAGGCGAGGTAAACCTTCAAGGCTGGAGTTATCCCATTGATGTGCGTGAGGATTTCCGGCAGCTTTATATTGATGCCTGGCGGTTGGAAAGGGACTATTTTTGGGATCCCAACATGCACGGTGTGGATTGGGAAGCCATGCGGGATAAATATCTTCCTCTGGTCGACAGGATCACCACACGCCGGGAGTTGAACGACCTGATAGGCGAGCTTGTGGGCGAGCTGTCAGCGCTTCATGTCAGTGTGAGAGGCGGCGATCTTCGACAAGGGCCTGACCAGATCAGAGTAGCTGCGCTGGGTGCCCGGCTGCAACGGGATGAATCCGCTGAAGGCTACAGGATCAACTATATCTATCAGTCCGATCCGGACTATCCCGAGGAGCTGTCACCTCTCGCAGATCCTGACTTGGATATCCGGGTGGGGGATATTATCATAGGGATTAACGGTCAAAACACCTTATCGGTCCGGCATCCCCATGTGCTTCTCAGGAATAAAGCGGGACAGCAGGTCCTCATCACCCTCAAATCAGAAGAATCCGGCAAGACCCGGCAGTTGATTATCACTCCCACAGGGAATGAATCCGACCTCCGGTACAGCAACTGGGAATACACCCGCCGGCTGGAAGTGGAAGATAAGGGAAAAGGGGAAATAGGTTATGTTCATCTCCGCGCCATGGGAGGAAGCAATATCACCGAATGGTACCGGAATTTTTATCCTGTTTTCAAACGCAAAGGTTTGATCATCGATGTCCGTCATAACCGGGGAGGCAACATTGATGCGTTTATCCTGGAAAAGCTGATAAGGAAAGCCTGGTTTTTTTGGAAGCCGCGTGCCGGGAGTCCCTATTGGAACATGCATTATGCGTTCCGCGGACATATGGTGGTGCTGTGCGATGAAAACACCGCATCGGACGGTGAAGCTTTTGCCGAGGGATTCAAGAGGTTGGGCTTAGGCAAAGTGATCGGCACCCGGACATGGGGCGGTGAGATCTGGCTCAGCAGCAACAATCGACTGACTGATAGGGGATTAGCAAGAGCCCCTCAGACAGGCGTTTACGGGCCGGAAAGAGAATGGCTGATCGAGGGACACGGCGTGGATCCGGATATGGTGGTCGACAATCTCCCCCATGCCACTTTTAACGGCAAGGATGCTCAATTGGAAGCAGCGATTGCTTATCTTAAGGAGCAGATCCGAAAACATCCGGTGGACATCCCAGAGCCCCCTCCGTATCCGGATAAGTCATTCAAAACCAATAAAAAGAAAGAAAAGAAAAAATAAAACTCCGCTTTAGGGTTAAAACTAAGGTTTTACATTCTGTTCCCGCCGCCCACATACAAGACCTGCCCTGTGATCCAATCCGCTTGTGTGGAGGCAAAGAACACCACGGATTTGGCGATATCCTCTGGTTTTCCTACTCTCCTTAAAGGATAACTGGCTGACAACTGTTTTTCGAGCTCCGGCGGCATCCAGCTTGTTTGGACCGCGCCCGGAGAAATCACATTGACCGTAATCCCGTAAGGGCCCAGTTCATAGGCTGCAGCCCGGGCATAGCTCTCAGCTGCATATTTGCTGGCTCCATAGGATACATTGGAGGCGTGACCTCCGGCTCCGTCTGTTGAGATATTGATGATCCGCCCCCATTTGAAATTATTTTCTATATGCCTTTTGGCGAATTCAGCTGTTATTAAAGCCGTGCTGCGGCTGTTTACCGAGAAATGCTCGTCATGAGAATCGGATGTGATGGTCTGAAGACGGTATTCATCGACGAAAAAAGGACTCTTTTCTATTTCCTTTTTAGGGAGAAATGTATCCGGCCGGTCAAAAGCTGCATTGTTCACAACCATATTGACCTTTCCGAGGTGTTCTTCAGCCAGATCAAACATGCGGGGGATGTTGCTTACATCAGAGAGGTCTGCTTCCCAGGCGTAACAGGGAATCCCTAATTGATCGATCTTATATTTGATATTATCGGCTGACTGGGAAATCATCTTGCAGTAATAGGCTCTGCCTGGCTTTTCTGCTTGCTCAGCGCTCTTTTTGGTTTCTCCATAGAGTTCAGGAGATTGGCGCAGAAAATTAATAAAGACCTTAGCCTTCTGCTGAGCTAAAGCCAAAGCCACAGCCGCTCCTATTCCGTGATTGGCTCCGGTAACCACAGCGACCTTGTCTTTAAGACCTGTATCGATCATTGTCTCCCTCCTCTGCGAATTAAGACTATGTGAGAAATCCAAAATATCCCATTAATAATCCGAAAACCAGCATAAAAATGCCCAGGAGTCTGTTAGATTTTATCCGGCCTTTAAAAAAGGATAAGCACTGAGGGAAAATAACAATCGTGATCCCGCCAATCAGCATAAGCCATGAAAGGATGGTTATCAGGACGGTCCAGTTCTTAGTCCAGATATTATGGTAATTCACCAATATCATACCAAAGATAATCCCGACACAGCCGGAAATAAATGTTAAAGCCGTTGATTTTTCGAATTCATCAACGACTTTATTAAAATCAACGGACCCCATTAAAACTGCGATTCCTGAGACAATATAAACTATAGAAAATATTTTTGCGATCAATAGAGATAGTCCCATAAGAAATCCTCCTGTTTAATCTTATGAAAAGGTTAGATTAATTCCTTATTTATGACAAGAATTAACCTGACCTATTCATAAAAAAATGGCGATATTTTCATTACTAATTTATTTTCATCGATATACAAGTATTTATCAAGAACTATGTTTTGAGTGTATTTTCTGTTGACATTTTTTATTTATTCGCCGTTTTTCACCCATTGAGGTGAGCCGATCTTGCGGCATCTGCATTGTTGCAGGGCATTCGCGGTGAAGGACCACAGCTTCATGCCCTGCGCCTTGCATCTGCAGCAACCTCGCAGGTTCGCAGCAGACTATTCAGACTCATCATTGCCGGCATATTCTCTGCTGGTGATGCTTTCAAGCAACTGCTGAAAACGGTCGCGAAACACTACACCCAGCACAAAGAGGACCGCTGACACGCCAAACACCACTCCGCCGAGAACCCACTGTTGCTCTGCCGCACTGCTTCCGATCAAGGCGCTACCGACAATGCCAGGAAGCCTGCCTGCCATGGAAACAACAAGGAACATCCAGAATCGCAGCCGGCTGATTCCCGCTACGTAGATCAGTATGTCCTTTGGGATGCCGGGAATCACAAAGAGCAGAAAGAAGGCTGTCTGAGGTCTTTTGTTTTCAGTGAATGTGTCAAACCGAGCGACCCTCTCAGCTCCAAACACTCCCTCCACAAATGCCCTCCCCAGCAGTCGGGCAAGGCCAAAATCGATTGCCGATCCAATAGTGATTCCGATGAGAGAATAAATAGTCCCGGGAAATATGCCGAAGAGATAGCCTGCCACAAACTGAGTGACTTCTCCGGGAACGATGAATATTACCACCTGGAATACCTGAACACCGATATAGACAAGCGGAGCCACAGCCCCATATCCAGCTATCCAGACCTGAATGTCGTCGGGTGAGGTAAAAAAAGTCCACAAGCTGTGGCGGAATGCCATGGCAAGAATGATGACAGCAATGAGGAAGGCGGGAAAAAGTACGCCCAGAGCAATCTTGTAAATACGGGCTGAAGTCATCACTTGTGAATACCGATGAATTTACACTCTTTAAGTATTTGCATCATCCATCATACACTAATAAAACAGTTCCATTCAACAAAGAATCTACAGAAGAAATCATCAAAACGGAAATTTTTATTTTTATTGTTCGGAATACTTGGCCCTAAAAAAATATTAGCAGAAAAAACATTCAAAACATAGTTCTTTATAAAAACTTGTATATCGCTTAAAATAGATTAGTAATGAAAACATCGCCATTTCTTTATGAACAGGTCATGTTTATAATTCTATTTGATAAATGTCAAGAGTTACAGCTTTTTTTATAAGCGTTATCTCCAATTAATTTCGATTTTTAATGAAATTCAGGATCATAACCCACCTTCTGTGCCCATTTCCTCCATGCTGTCCACAGCTGCTGCACGATATCAGGATAATCTTGAGCCAGATCATGGGTTTCGGTTCGGTCTTTTTCCATATCATACAACTCCCAGTTATTTTTATTCACACGAACCAGTTTCCATCTGCCGTGCCGGATAGCGGCATTGTGTTCGTGCTCCCAGCAAATGGGTTCGTTATGGACAGGGGTTTCCCAGCCCTTAAAAAGGAGCCTAAGGCTTTTCCCCTCCATGGGCAGGATTTCATGATTGTTATACTGACGGGGATAAACAGCTCTGCCGAAATCTGTGAGTGTTGCCATGATATCCGGAAGATATCCGTATTGGTGGGTGATGCGGCCATTGAATTTAGGGGGGATGCCATGAGGCCAGAAAACGATCAATGGAGTGCTGATGCCGCCTTCGTGCATGTAGTGTTTGTAGCGGCGGAACGGAGTATTGGAAGCATGAGCCCAGCAGTCTCCGTAAGCAGGTTGACCGTACCCGGTGTGGCTGCCAGGAGGATGCTGATCATAGCTTCCCAGCGCTTTACCTTCAGCACAGGCACCATTATCAGAAAGAAAAAGGATAAGAGTGTTGTCTAGAGAGTCAGTGCTTTCCAGCCGGTCGATTATCCGGGCAAGATTCTGGTCCACCCGGTCGATCATGGCCGAATAAATGGCCATGAGGTGGTCAAGCTCCTCCTGTTTGACTGGATCCTTCAGGTCATTCCAGGCAGGGATATTGTCCGGGCGCTGGGACAAATCCCACTTCTCATCAAACAGTCCCAGTTCTTTTTGTTTTTGGAACCTTTTTTCCCTGAGTTTATCCCATCCTAGTTTGTATTGGTGACGGTATTTTTTCACATCCTCTTTCCTGGCCTGAAGGGGCCAGTGGGGAGCAGTGTAAGCCAGGTACATAAAAAAAGGATCTTGACCATGAAGCTTATGATGTTCATCCAAGAACTTTAGGGAATAATCGGTAAACGCATCAGTGAGATAAAAATCCTCTCCCGGTTCTGGGGCTGGCTGGTTATCAAGAGTGAGACGACGCACTGGATCAGGTTTGAAAAAATTACTAGCCCCGCTAATGATACCATAGTAGCGGTCAAAACCCCTTGCCAAGGGCCAGGTGCTTTTATCATCTGTACCCACGTGCCATTTCCCGGACATATAGCAGTGGTAGCCTGCTTCTTTGAGTACCTCTGCCAGGGTCACACATTTTTTGTTGAGCCAACCTTGATAGGGTCCTTTTCTAACATCACTGATGTGTCCGTATTCGCGGGTCATGTGTCCGATTCCTGTTTGATGGGGATGCAGGCCTGTGAGGAGACTAGCCCGGCTCGGACAGCATCGAGCTGTATTGTAAAATTGGCTGAAACGCACTCCTCTGGCTGCGAGCTTATCCAGAGTAGGAGTCTGAACTTCACCGCCATAACAGCCAATATCTGAAAATCCCATGTCATCCACCATCACCAAAAGGATATTGGGCCTTCTTAAAGATATTCTGGAACAGGAGGAGAGTAGAGAGGCAGCAGATAAACCCACCAATCCTGATTTGATGAACGTCCTTCTTTTCATAACTCGGAACTCATTCCTAATCTATGATACCTATAAAAAACAAGTCCCGTCAATAAAAAACCAGGGACACAATACCCATTTACCCTATTTCTCAAAAATTTTCCCTGATTTCCTTAAAACATGGTTTCCCCCTCCAAATCGCAGCTTTAAAGGGTGAAAACAGGGGTATAAATGAGGTTAAGTTATTGACAAGAAATAAGATTCCAAGGTGCGACCCCAATTTACAACAATTTACAATTTACGGAATTTACGGCAATTTACGGCCGCCAATTTACGGCCAGAAAAATCACTGAAGATCCAAGATAATTATTGACTAAATATTTCTCTGTGTTTTAAATAGGGATAACTCACTGGGTCATAATGATATGTATTTCAAGCTGGCTTGAAAAAACACTTCAGATAAATTTATGCTTTGACAGGATTGATTTTCCTGCAATTGTTTTGATGAAGGGGGAAAAATGGAAAAAGTATTTGATGTCTGCAGTCGAAGAGATTTCATCAAGATGTCCTCCACTGTGGGGTTGGCGGGACTGCTTTCCAGTTGTGACTCCCAAAAAATATTGGGACTTATACGACCGGCAAGAGCTTCCTTTGGCTCCGAATCCGTTTCTTCCTGAGAATGCCCCTGTATATGCCATGAATTCCGCTTATGAATTGACTGCTTGTTATGATTTGGAGTGGGTCAAGCATCCGTTCGTGGAAAAGCTGTCCGAACAGCTCAAAGCAGGATGGCGGGGGAGCTGTTAATAAGGAATAGTACAGTACGGAGGGCATAGAATGAAAAATTCTTTAGCCGCAGATCTGTATATTATTCTTGTCTTTTTGTTCACAACAATCAGTATGCTCCTGGGCAATGAGTCCCTCATGTATCTGAGTTTACTGGTCCTGGGTATAGCCGCCTTCATTTTCCAGAAGTTTGTCCACGCTAGACCGATTCGGGAACTGGGATATAAGCGGCCTTCCACACAGTATATTATTTACGCCATAGTTTTTCCCCTGACAGCTATCCTGTTTATTGGGGGCATTGGTTTTATAATGGGATGGATCCAAGGTGTTTTCCCAGAGACCTTTCTCTCATCCATAAATCTTCCCTTTAAAGGTTCATGGCTTCTCCTGATCCTCATTTTTGTCTTGTTTCAGTGGATCCTCACTGCGCTCATAAATCTGGTCACAGAAGAACTTATCTTCCGGGGCTATATCCTCAACCGATTCCGGAATCTGGGAACACGGAAAGCGGTGTTGATCTCATCCCTTCTTTTCGGACTGTGGCATGTTCCGGTGGCTATACTGATTATTAAGAGTGGATGGCTGAGAGCGGGTGTGTATGCGGTGAATATTTCTTTATTGGGTTTGGTCTTTGGGTGGCTTTTGGTCAAATCAAAAAGCCTGATTCCCCCCTGCATTGCTCACGGACTGTGGAATGCCCTGGAATATACCTTCTGGGGCATGGGAAATCAAACCGGTGTTTTTACGGGAACTCATCGGATTTTGTTTGATCCGGAAGAAGGTGCAGCAGGAACCTTAGTATTACTGATTTTTAGCCTGCTCATTTTGATCAACTTAAAAAAGAATCGAAACCAATAAACCTGGATTATTCACAAGCCGAGGTTGCTACAGATGCGAGGCACAGGGTGCGAAGCTGTGGTCCTTCACCGCGAGTACCCTGTAACAAAGCAGATGCAGTGAGATCGGCTTGCCTATATGGT
>Ga0180434_10009614_pt1 | contig 10482 bp, 9 predicted proteins | sample SS_ome_7_FD_132453 | JGI IMG/M metagenome (GOLD analysis project Ga0180434, IMG submission 132453) | Hypersaline lake sediment archaeal communities from the Salton Sea, California, USA - SS_1_D_2 metaG | ecosystem: Environmental > Aquatic > Non-marine Saline and Alkaline > Hypersaline > Sediment... | reverse complement strand
TCAAGTCTTAAATGAAATTTATTGATACAAAAATGAGATTTAGGATGGTTTTGTTTTACTTTTTTCTAATAAATGCTTGACATTTTGTCTAATTTGTTTTACTTTTTACTAATATATAACGCTTGGGTGAATGATATGAAGACAATATCGCGACGTGAAGAGCAAATTTTGATCGCCATCTGGAATCTCAAGGAATCCGCCTATCTCCTGGGCATCAAGGATCATTTATCGACAATCATGAACACAAAGTGGACAGTGGGCGCCATACACAAACCTCTGATGAAATTGGAAAAGGACGGCTTTGTAGAATCTTTTATGGGAGGAGCCACGGCCAAGAGGGGCGGCCGGCGAAAGAAAATCTATACAATCACAAAACTCGGCCTCCAGGAACTCCACACCATAAAAAAAAATCATGATGTTCTCTGGGCCGACTTTCCTGTCACCGAAAAAACGTAGGACAAAGGGTTGAAATAAAAGGATAACAAAAACAAAAGGCAACTCTGGCAGATCATGAACACGACAAAGAAAACGCTCCTCCCCCGTGGAGAAAAGATACTCAAATTTTTCCTGCCCGAAGCAGAGTGTGAATCCATCCTCGGTGATTGTGCAGAACTCCGACATCAAATCATCCTCACCAAGGGAAAATTTCGAGCCAACGTCTGGTTCTGGTCACAGATCATCAAATCCATCTGGAGGGGAATGGCAATCTATTTCTGGTGGAGCTTCACCATGTTCAAAAACTATCTAACCATAGCTGTCAGAAACTTGAAACGCCATAAAATCTATTCAGTCATCAACATCGCGGGTTTATCCATAGGCATTGCCTGCTGCATTCTCATTCTTTTGTGGATCAATAACGAGATACGCTACGACCGCTTTCATGAACAAGGAGCGCACCTGTACCGTGTGGTCAATCACCTGCATCATGGGCCCTTTGTGCAGCACACGCAAGGAACGGCATACCCGCTCGGACCGGCCTTGAAAACGGAAATCCCGGAAGTCGAAGATTTCTCGCGATTTCTTTCGGCAGGTCGACTACTGGTGACGCATGGGAAAAAGAGATTTTATGAGGAGAAGTTTTGCTTTGCCGACCATTCCTTCTTCACCATGTTGACGTTTCCTTTTATCCGGGGAAATCCAGACACTGCCCTCTCATTACCATCCTTGGTCGTCATCACACAAGAGATGGCCTTAAAATACTTCGGCAGAGAAGATCCTGTCGATCAGACTCTCTGAACACACAATCAAAATGACTATATCGTAACCGGCGTCATCGAAAACATTCCTCTGAACTCACATGTGCAGTTTGATTTTATCGGATCCATCGAGCGCGCCGTCGAATTGGGCTCGCGAACGCACTGGGAAGGATGGTTCTACACCACCTATGTTTTGCTCCAACCCGGCTCTGACTACCGGGCTGTGAATCAAAAACTGGAAGAATGGATCAAAACCAAGGATTCCGAAGCGGCCCTCTACCATCTCCAGCCGCTGGCCGATGTGCACTTTTACGGATTGAGCGGTGACGGGCCAATCCGGACTCTGTCGTTTTTCTCCATTTTAGCTATCCTGGTCTTGGTCATAGCTTGCATCAACTACATGAACCTTTCTACGGCTCGGGCCGGCAGCCGTGCTCAGGAAATCGGTCTGCGCAAGGTCGTGGGTGCAGGAAAACTAAATATCATAAGGCAGTTTTTGAGTGAATCCGTGCTGTTTGCCATCCGGTTCAATGGGCTCTGAATTCGGCCAGCTGGATTGGGAGGGGAAAGACCCGGAACTGCAGCTCGAAATGAACCACACAGCTGTAGACCACACTTTTTTAAAGACATTCCACCTGGAGCTGACAGAAGGAAGATTTTTTACCGAAGAATTGAAGACCGACTCCGATAACTTCGTATTAAATGAGATAGCGGCCAAGGCTATTGGTGCGGATGCACCCATTGGGAAGAAATTTCGATTGCTGAACAAAGAGGGAGTCATCATCGGCGTGGTCAAAGATTTTCACTTCACCTCGCTCCATAAGGAAATCAGCCCTCTGATCATGCACATGATGCCCTATCAATACTGGATGTACAGGAACTATGTGTTTGTCCGGCTGAGATCCGAGAATATTGGGGCAACCCTTGCCGCCATAAAGGACAAATGGGACAAAGTCATCCCAGAATATCCTTTTGAATTTTACTTTCTGGACAAGACCATCGACAACCGTTACAGATCAGAGCAGCGCTTCGGAGTCATTCTCCGAGTCTTCACTATCCTGGCTATTTTTATCTCCTGTTTCGGGTTATTCGGGTTGATCTCTTTTGCTGCCGAACAGCGCACCAAAGAAATCGGCATCCGAAAAGTGCTGGGTGCTTCTGTAACGGGCATTGTTCGTTTGCTGGCAAAAGAGTTCCTCATTCTGGTCATTATCGCCAATGTCATCGCCTGGCCATTGGCTTACGTGGCCATGAACCGGTGGCTGGATAATTTTGCGTACCGCGCAGACTTCAGTATCGAAGTCTTTCTGTTCTCGGGATTACTGGCGGTGGGGATAGCTTTCCTGACAGTCAGCTTCCAGTCCATCCGAGCGGCGTTGGCCAATCCGGTGAAATCCCTGCGGTATGAATGAGAGCATGAGCCCAGAGCATTCAATCAGACGTTTGCCCGTGGTTTGTATTTCCAGGGCCTGAGGCCGAGGTCAGAGGGTTTGGTGGCCGGAGGAACAAGGGCGCTGTAAACTTTGCGGGCTAAAAGCTGGCACTTGATAAAGGTCCGCGTGGCCTTGGCCCAATAATAAATTCCCATCTCTGCGGGTGGTGTTTTGGTGAGTGTAAACTCGACACCATCAGAACCCCGCCAAAAATCCCCCTTTGTCCATTCGAGAACCGCCTGATTGAAGACAGCATCCAGCGGCGCGTAGGCAGGATCATGATAATCGAGTTTTCTCAGCTCTCTTTCGGCCACAAACAAATCGGTTTCTGCCTGATGCTTTGCGGCCTTCATGACTTCGGCAGGATTTGATCCCAGTTTGAGCCGGAAAAAAGCCCGGGTGGCATGAGGCAACCATCGGGCTCCGTGAAAAGCCAACGGGTGGCTCAGGGTGGGCTCTTGTGCCGGATAGGTTTGAGAGATAAAAACCAGCAAGTCTTCCGGGATGGCGATGGTGACATAGGCATTCGTCACATGACCGAGCGAGGTCCACCATTCACATCCCCCTTTCTTGAAATGGGCCATAGCTTTCCCTTCCCACGCGTCGGGATGGGCTTTAACCGGCAACGGAGAGCTGCGGAACCGCCAGACCATCTTCATGAACTCGAGATCAATTTGGCCGTGATAATCGGAAAAAAGATTGTAGATGAAGAGATTGCGGCTGACGCTGAAGTCGGCGCAGGGAGATTGGCCCTCTTTCAACCATCCCCCGTGTTTGACATACGCTTCCCCTTTTCCCCCAAGCTCTTTGGAGAGCAGGGTATTGGTGGCATACATGAAATCCTTCTCCCCGCAGTCACCCGGTCGGCGGATGACAGGCGGCTCCTCGCGTCTTTCGATAATGAAGGCGTTTCTGTCTTTATCCACCCAAAACCCGCCCGTGCCGTAATAGCCGCCTCCTGCAAAATCACCTGTGGTTTCATAGGCTAGAGTCATGTCGACCGCTTCCTTGGCTGAGGAGGCATAGCGGAGTGTGTGACGAATGGCAATATCGCTCTGGATTCCGTAGCGAGGCTTTTTCCCCAGGATTTGTGCGGCTTGAGTGACACCGTGATGGACGTAGACCAAACCCTTGTCGTTCATTCCCGAGTGGCCCCCTGCAGAGACCCAGGGTCCGATGGCGTAGTAGGGAGAATGGATGTAGGCATTTCCGTCCTCCGGAAAACAGACAATGGTCACGTTGAAGTGATCGTTGCCGTCAGAGCTCCCGGAGGTGATGACTTTGCCGTCTTTGGTCGCTGTCCCCCAGGCGGCAGCGCTTCCGCATTTGAGGCCGGATTCGCCATCAGTTCCGTGTGCATGTGATTCTTGCGCATCGGCATTTGCAGTACGGCTTGCTTTATCTGATTCCTCCGGATATCCGGCCTGGTCGGTTGACGTCTCCAGGTAATTGCCGTCCTTGACGCCCAGACAAAATTGAGCCAAAACCTGTTCGTATGTCAGGGTTATACCGATATCCCCAGCTCCGGCCGCCATTCCTTCACAAAATCCGATCATCTCCGGTGCATGTTTTTGAATGTACCATTCATATCCTTTGAGAGCTTTGAGTTGTTCGGCCGAGAAATCATGATCCAGGAGTTTCAAAATCCAGGATCCGAAGACCTGAGCCAATTGCCGGACGTACTGGCACCCCATATCATAGTCGGATCCCTGGAGGATGACAATGGGCCTGGCCCAGGGAAAAATGGGAACACCATCCTCAAAATCGATCTCGGGTCCCTGATCGATACAGAAGGGATCAATTCGCAAATTGTGCTGGCCAGCCTTTGATGTTTCACTCTTTCCTTCCTGGTTCCGGCATGTCATCAAAGGCCATAGAAGCATTATGGCTAAAACAAAGATGCCTATTGTGATAAAACCGTTTTTCTTCATCCCTTTCTCCTCTGGCATCTTATACCATAAGCCAAAAGAGGGTTCAATGAACAAACAGGATGAGAGGAGGCAGACCAAGTCCCTTGGAAGGAATAAAATTACAGGCATGCCCAAAAAGAAACCACTCCGTGAATTTCATAGGCAAAACCATTAAAATAGTCGTTTCTTAATAGGAACCTTTTCCCGCAGGTTACGTCTTTTAGAATAGGTGCTGCGCTTTGGCCTACAGACAAACTGGAATATTTAGAGGGAGGATTGTATGAAACGAGGACATTTGACTATGATCCTGCTTTTATGTGTCGCGGCAGGCATAGCCGTCTGCAAAAAAGAGCCGAGTTTGGGTGAGGCACTCGAAACCGAACTGCCAAAATTGATGGAGGCCGCCGACATACCGGGGCTATCCATAGCGGTGATTCGTGGAGGGGAAATTTTCTGGTCCGGAGCTTTCGGGCTTCGAAACAGAGATACGAATGAACCCGTGGATGAAAACACCATTTTTGAGGCAGCATCTCTGACCAAAACCGTCACCGCGGCCGCAGCCCTGAAGCTTGTGGAAAGGGGGGAACTGGAACTGGATAGGCCATTGGCCGAATATCTCCACTATCCCAAATTGGCCAAAGATGAGCGCTACAAAAAGCTCACGGCACGACATGTCCTGACCCATACGAGCGGTCTGCCCAACTGGGGAATAAAGTTCCTGAGAGATCCAGGCGAGCTCTATGGCTATTCCGGTGAAGGATTCCTTTATCTGGGCCGGGTTGTAGCCAAGGTATCCGGGTTGTCACTCGAGGAGTTCGCAAGGATGGAAATCTTCGAACCCCTGGGAATGACGCGGACGAGTTACATCTGGAACGACCTGTATGCGGCTAACGGGGCCACCGGTCATGACCGGCATGGATTCGCCGGCCAGAGGCGCAGGCAGACCAAACCAAACGGAGGAGCAAGCCTGGTGACAACAGCCCGGGACTATGCCACCTTCCTCTGTGCCATCATGAACAATGAAATTCTCATGCCGGAGACCATCGAAACGATGCTGGCACCGCAAGTCAAAGCCACAACATGGGAAAACAAAACGGAACAGGACGAGCACATTTCCTGGGGATTCGGTTGGGGAATTCAACCCGGAGATACAGAAAAGGGGTTTTTCCACTGGGGCGATAACGGCACGCTGAGAGCCTATACCGTCGCTTACGGAGAGAGAAAGGATGGGCTCATCATATTGGCCAATTCGGAAAATCTGTTCGCAATCGCTGATTCCCTTGTTGCTTTGGTTGTCCCGGATAAGCAATACGCCCTGGATTGGTTGATGTACGAACGATTGAACGATCCAGAACGAGCGGCCCGAATGCGTGTCGAGAAGGCCTTTTTAGCCGAGGGCGCAGAAGCTGGAATGGCCGTTCTGGAAGAGATGAAAAGCGAGTATCCTGAATCTTTCAAGCCAAATTGGGTTAATGAACTGGCCCGCTACCTCTTTCGCAGAGAAAAGGAGGCCGCAGCCGAGCCGCTCTATCATTGGATGCTGGAATCCAACCCGAAATCCATCACCCCTTTGGCCGGACTGGGACGGCTTTATTTCATGACAGGTCGCAACACGGATGCGTTGGAGAAGTTTGAAAGGCTAGTGGAAGTGAGCCCTAAAAACAGACAGGCAGCCCGGTATATTCCCTGGATTAAAGAAGTCATCCAAGCAGAAATAAATCCCGTTTCAATAGCGGTCGAGAAACTGGCAAAATATGCCGGAGATTACGGCGCCCGGCACATACGACTGCGTGAGGGGCGCCTTTATTATCAAAGGGACGAAGGAAAGGAGCGCGAACTGCTGCCGCTTTCGGAAGACATGTTCGCGGTAAAGGATTATGGTGTCTTTCGCCTCAAGTTTGTGCCTGACAAGACAGGACGTACAAACAAGGTCGTGGGAATTTACATTGAAGGTCACACAGACGAATCTCCGCGTGATCCGTGAGAGAAAAGGTGCCAGGCACCTTTTTCAATCAATCCGGTCGGCGATGAGTTCACCGTGGGGACTTCGGTATTTCACTTGCCTGACCACTCCATGTTCATCCCTGAGAAAGGTGAAGAATTTCAATTCTCCGGCGGTGATGAATTTGGCTTCGGATAAAGGAAGAAGCTCATCCTTGCCATAGCCGTAAAGATAGAGGCGGCCATTTTCCTTGATAAAACGGAGGATCAATTTTGGCTCAGCTTTATAAATTCCTGCATAGGCATCATACAACTGAGGGTCGACACCCACCGTCTCAGGCCTTTGATACAGGAGTTCCAGATAGGTTTTGCCCTGCTTGTTCTTGACCGTTTTCGATACGCCGGCGTCAATCAGAAGTTCGATGACTTCCTTATGACCGTTTCGGGCGGCAACGTGTAGCGCTGTGCCGCCATTGTTGATGGGGGCCTGGATATCGGCGCCCTTTTCGATCAGTTTCTTGACGACATTCAGACAACCCCGCCTCGCCGCAACATGAAGCGGTGTTCGGCCCATTTGATTGGCATGATCGAGATCAGCCCCTTTGTCAAGGAACCACTGGATGACCTCTGCATCGTCGTAATGAGCGGCCCAGTGCATGGCAGTTCCGTTGTGCGCCTCTGCGATGTTTGGATCAGCTCCGTGCTGCAGCAGGACAGCGACAGCCTCTTTGCGCCCATATATAGCTGCCCAGTGGAGAGCAGTGGCTCCCAATCCGGGCCCCTTGGCCTTGATGAGTTCAGGGTTTTCAGCCAGGAGGGATTCAATTTTGGCGACATTGCCGGCCTTGGCAGCTGCAATGATACCTTCCTCCGATCCATAAGCCAGGATAAGAACCAGCAAGACAAAGCCGCCGATCTGAAACCAACGTTTGCTCATTTGATCACTCCCTTATCCTTGAATTCTTTTCATGAGCCAGGCCATGTTCTGACCTTTTATTGAGAGGATAGCGGTATTTCCGTTTTTTCTCGGGCTTCCGTTAAAAGCAATGACTTTCATGAAATGAAGACTCCTCTCTCGAGAATATCTTTACTTTATCCAAAAGAGGCTATTGTGTCCACTGGTTCACTGATTCATGTGGACATGGTTCAATATTAAGCGGAACGTGTCATCAAAGAGAGCGGCAAATTTACAGCACGTGTTAATAAAACTTTTCAGCGTTCGCAGCAGTAATTGCAAGCGCATAGATCAGACGGGACGCTTCCCTGACTTTGTCATAATTGATCTTATCAGGCTCATCGCTCGGCTTGTGATAATCCGCATGGCTGTAGCCAGTGGTGATGAGAATGGCCGGAATTCCTCTCATGTGGAACATCACCTCATCGCTTCCCCCGTAATAGCCCCCGAGATCTTTTTCATGAGCGTACGTTTTTAGGTGGACATGAGCGATGTCCGTGTTTGCATTTTCAATAAATTCCGACAGCTCGCGTTTGAGATTATCGGGAGCCACGCCGAGAACAGCTTCGGGGAATGGTTTGGAGTTTCGACCGACCATATCGACATTGATAGTCAGCCTTATATCTTTGAGATGAAAAGGAAAGTTGTCGACAAAATGAAAGGATCCGTGACCGCCTCCCTCTTCTCCGGTGAAGAAGACAAAGAATAGGGAGCGGCCCTGCGGAGACATGGCCGCAGCCTCTGCTGCCTCCAGAATGGCTGCGCATCCACTGGCGTTGTCGTCGGCACCGTTCATGGCATCCTCATTTCTCATTCCCAGATGATCAAGATGGGCACCGATCACCACAAATTCCTCCTTGAGGTCCGGGTCACTTCCGGGAATGAATCCGACCACATTGTGGCAGATATACTCCCTTTCAATCTCATAATCCAAGTCAAATGTCAGCCTGACGTCTTCGAGAGGCATGGGTATGACCTGTCCCTTTTCTGAGACGGGATCAAAGCCCGTTTCTTTGAGGAGTTCAGCACCGGCGTCGGGATGCAGAAAAAAAACAGGGAAAAAAGCCTTTTTGCCTTCCTGATCATAAGACTTGAGCCGCCTTTGCGGTCTGTTCCTCGCGGGCGCAAGCTTAGACCACATCTTGGCCGTTTGTTGATCGGGAATAAAGATGAGGCCGGATGCCCTATGATTGATAGCCGACATCAATCTCTGGCTGGCACTCTGCATAAAATTTTTATGGAAGTTGTCCTTTTCTTCGGACAGCACAGGTTTGCCGTCCTTCATGGGAGTCCCCCCCATGACAATGACAATCTTTCCGGAAACGTCTATGTTGTCATAGTCGTTCCACCCCTCTCCAGTCTCCTCCAGGCCGTAGCCGATAAACACAGGCTCACCCTCGAAACAGCCATCCTTGAAGGCTTGGGCATGAAGAAGAGGAAGAAATTGTTCACCGAACACAAAAACGGTTTCCTGCTGCCCTTTCTTCACGCGCAGAGTGCTGGAAGGACCAATGCGACAGGTCATGAAATCCACCTTTTGAAAATAGGTCTCTTTGCCCTCTTTGTCCTTGATGAGAGGGATTAATCCGGCTGCCTTGAGTTGGCTGGCTATATAATTGGCTGCCTGGGCATAGCCTTCAGATCCTGGGAGTCGTCCCTCCAAAAAATCGGACCCGAGATAATAAATATGATCCCGCAATTCCGCTTTGGTGATAGTCACGATGGGCTTGTCTTCCTTCCCCTCCAGGAAGAGCGAGGGCATTGTGATCACCCACAGCGCGGCAATCAATATCACGGCCGGTTTTATGGATTGACAGAGAAAAGATTTCGGCATGGAAATTTGCATTCTATCCTCCTGATAAATTGCGTCAGCCTAATCAGTAGTACGTAACTTCAGGGAAAATAGTTCACCAATCGAAATCCGAGTGGAGGCTTGGATAGAATGCCTCTAAGACTGTGATGAGCCGGCACCAGCCCAGATACAAGCGGCCCTTATGAATTCTTGTTTCTGGGTGAACTTACAAGCAAATCACAACTTCGCTCAGGGTGTCAGAGTGTATAGATTTCAACCTCGTGCAGAACGCTTGATTGAATTGTTTTTCAGAATAGCGCGATTCAGATAAAAAGATGCCTGAGACTTTTTTTATTCGTAAACCAGGATGACGACGCGGCGGTTCTGAGCCCGGCCGTCGCGAGTGGCGTTGTCGGCGACAGGTTGACTGCTTCCGTAACTGATTACTTCCATACGGTGGAGAGGAATGCGGTACTGCTTGTGAAGATATTCCATGACAGCCTCTGCTCGCTTTTTTCCCAAGACCAAATTCACGCTGTCTTCTCCTGTGCTGTCTGTATGACCTTGAATTTCGAGATAGACACCCTTGTCTTCGGCAATCAGCATCTGCACAAAGCCATCCAAGGCCGCTTTTGCGGCATCGTTCAGTTCCGCACTTTCGAAGGCGAATTTCGCCTCTTCATTCCTTAGGGTTTCCTGGAAAATGAGTTTTCCTCGAGCCATTTTCTTCACTTCGGTCAACTTGTTGTCCGTATCAACCTTGTGCTCTTCGAGCTCGGATTGATTCTGGGTAATGAGTGATCCGAGAGATGTCAGCCGTTCGTCGTGCTCCTTGATCCTTTTCTGATTCTCTTCGACAGATGTCTCCACACCGGCCACTTTCTCGTCCATGGTGGCAATCTCTTCCCGCACAAATCCCTTGGTGGCACAGCCAGTCCCCACTATCAGCCAGATCAGCAGCGCTGCACCGGCAAACACAGTGATTTTGTTTTTGTCCAATTTTACCTCCCTAACCATTTAACTGGTTTTTGTTAGATAAGTTTTTTCTTTCACAACACATGTCCGAAATCGTTGTCTATGATACCATAAGCAGCTGCAGCTTTGAATATCTTTTGTGATGTTTTCTTGATCAGTTATCCATGCCTTTAGGGTTCTCCCTCTGGCCGCTGTAGTATCCTTCGCGCGTTCTCACTTTCAACTTCTTGTTCGGCGTGGTGACGAGAATTTTGCGGTACTCGCTTTCTAAATCCTTATA
>Ga0180434_10009612_pt1 | contig 10484 bp, 10 predicted proteins | sample SS_ome_7_FD_132453 | JGI IMG/M metagenome (GOLD analysis project Ga0180434, IMG submission 132453) | Hypersaline lake sediment archaeal communities from the Salton Sea, California, USA - SS_1_D_2 metaG | ecosystem: Environmental > Aquatic > Non-marine Saline and Alkaline > Hypersaline >... | reverse complement strand
TCTGTCGAAACCGACCGAGCACCGACCCAGAACCTGGAAGGAAAAATGGGTAAGCCGCCGAGAATCTGGCGAAACTCTGGCCTTGGTGGGCTAACGATTGCGGACTCGCGGCACTAGTGCCGTGTCAAGCATAACGATTAGGGTTGCCCGGCGTGATGGTCGTGGTTCGCTCCGCGAACCAAACGGCTGATCGCGGAGCGATCAGCGACTATCCTGCCAGCGAGCATCTTGCGACCCAACCCCAGCACTGAAGCTTGACGAAGCACTAGCGTTTGCGTGGCGACTTGCGCGCGCCGGATCGTATTCGTCTCACGCTCCGCGTGACGCTACCCGTCCCCCGGAGCCTGATGGCCACATCGCCCGGGGACGCACGCCGCCTTGGGACCGGCCGAATAGGTGCTCCGAAGCCGCCCGCGCGCCGATTGACAACCGGGCGGGGCGACGCTATGACCACCGTATCTTCTCTCCCATCCCGCCTTGTCGAAGGAGGATCGTTCGTGATTGTGGTGAACACCGAGTTCGTGCCGGGCAAGTCGATCCGAGAGGTGAAGGGGCTGGTACAGGGCAACACGGTGCGGGCCAAGCACATGGGGCGCGACATCGCCGCCAGCTTCAAGAACATCTTCGGCGGCGAGCTGAAGGGCTACACCGAGCTGCTGGTCGAAAGCCGCCGCGAGGCCCTCACCCGAATGATCGCCCAGGCCGAGCAACTGGGCGCCAACGCCGTGGTGAACGTCCGGTTCGCCACCAGCTCGATCACCGCCGGGGCCGCGGAGCTTTACTGCTACGGAACGGCCGTCGTGCTGGCCGACCAGCCGGCCGGCGTCGGATGAAGCACGTCGGGCGGCCGATCCGTGGGCGTGCGCTAACCGAAGCGGCTCTTTCGGGGTTGAGGTCTTCATGGAAAACGTCATCGAGATTGCGGTCGGGTTGTTCGGGGCCGTGGGGATCCTGCTGGTCGCCTACGTGGTCGGCAGCTCCGTCGAGGCGGCCCATTTCCGCCGGCTCGCCCGGTGGGAGCGGGAGCTGTCGGGCATCCTGCTCTCCGACATGAAGCGCGTCCCGCCCAACTGGCACGTGGCCGAGGCCGGCCTGGTGGTGGGCGAGGCCGTGATCGCCACCGACAAGTTCAAGGTCTTCGTGGCCGGGCTGCGCAACCTGTTCGGCGGCGGCGTGCCCGGCTACGAGCGGCTGATGGAGCGGGCCCGGCGCCAGGCCCTCGTCCGCATGCTCTGGCACGCCCGACAGTACGGGGCCAACGTCGTGTGGAACGTCCGCGTCGAGACCGCCACGATCCAGGGCAAGCGGGAGGGCCAGTCGGGCGGCGTCGAGGTCTTGGCGTACGGCACGGCCATGAAGGTGCGGGGCCAATGAGGGGGCGGCGCCCCCGGCGGATTCGCGATGCGCGACAAGTACTTCTCCGTCGAGCGCGAGCCGGCCCTTTCGGGCGGGCCGGCCAAGCCCGATCCGGCGGAAACCCGCGCCGCCCCGGTGGGCGATCCGCCCAGCGAGCTCGAAGCCCTGCGCGACTCGGTGACCGGCGAGCCCGCCCTGCCCCAGTACCGCGATCCGACCGAGTGGTCGCGCTGGCTCGACCAGAAGCGGGCCCAGTGCTCCCTGCCGGGCAACCTCGCCGTCACCGTGCTCGCCGCCGTGGTGGCCGGGCCGTTCGCCATCTTCGGCGCGCTGTACGCCGGGCAGCAGGGCTGGGGGCCCGGCGTCTACGCGGTCGTCTTCGCCCCGGTGATCGAGGAGCTGCTCAAGCAGTCGGGCATGATCTACGTGCTGGAGAAAAAGCCGTATCGCGCGTTCGCCGCCTGGCAGTTCCTCGTCGCCGCCCTGATCTCGGGCCTCGCGTTCGGGGCGATCGAAAACCTGGTCTACGTCGGCCGCTTCGCCGCCGTCCTCAGCCCCAACGAGCTGGCCCGGCTGGCCGCCTACCGCTGGACCGTCTGCACGTCGCTGCACGTCGGCTGCGCCGCGATCGCCTCGCTCGGGCTGGTGCGCGTGTGGAGGAAGCACGCCCGCCAAGGCGGACCCGTCGAGCTCGCGCCCGCGGTGCCCTGGTTCGTCGTCGCCATGGGGCTGCACGGGCTGTACAACCTGGCGGCGGTGTTCATCGAGTTCTAGCGAGGCGGGGGCTCAGGGCGGACTTCCCTTGGCCCGGGCTGCCGGGAATCCTATAATCGGCCGTTTCCACGACGGTCTTGCCGGAGTCCGCAGGGAGTGCCAGCCGCCATGTCCACCAGCCGGATCCTGATCGCCGACGACAACCCGACGAACGTCGAGCTTTTGGAGGCTTATCTGAGCGATCTCGATTGCGAGATCATGGTGGCGGTCGACGGCCGCGACACCTTGGAGAAAGTGGCCAGCTTCCAGCCCGACCTGATCCTGCTGGACATCATGATGCCCAAGCTCAGCGGGTTCGAGGTCTGCAAGAAGATCCGCGAGGACCCGGCCACCCGGCAGGTCATGATCCTGATGGTCACCGCGCTGAACGAGCCGGGCGACATCGAGCGGGCGGTGGCCGCGGGGTGCGACGACTTCCTCAGCAAGCCGGTCAACAAGCTGGAGCTGAACAAGCGCGTGGAGAACATGCTCAGGCTCCGCTACGTGACCGACGAGCTGGAGCGGCTCCGCCGCTACATCGACGGCATGGAAGACGACGCCCGACCCCAGGCGTGAGCCGGCCCGACCGCGTCGGCGTCGCGTCGAGCCCTGCGGCCCCACGGACCGCCCCCCCGGGCCCCTTCATGCCACTCACGCTTCGTGCGTGTGGGCCGCCCTCTGGGCGGTCGGAAGCGGTTTCGGGCCGTCGGGACCCGAGGAATCGGGTCCCCCTCCGACCATTTCCGGTCGGTCGCGATTGTGGCCCGGGCGCTCAGTTGTCTGCGCCGCCCGGGTCTTGGATGTCGATGCAGAGGATGTCCAGCGTGACGGGCAATTCTGCTTTCTTGTCGAGCTGCTGGCCGGCGGGCACCGTGGCCGTCAGCAGCAGGTCGATGGAGCGTTTCACGTTGGTGTCGGGCACGGTCTGGACGCTGTCGATCCAGGAGCCGTCCTGAATGGATCGGATTTCCGGAGAGCCGAGCTGCCGCCGGAAGTAGCTTTCCAGCGTGCCGATCTTGGTTTGGCACTCCGCGCGGAGGTAGTGGAGCTTCGTTTGACCGAGCGACACGCCGGTGAGCTTCTCCGGCTGGTTGCCGGGCCAATCGAGGTGCAATTCGGCGGTCACCAGGGCGTCGTCGCGGACCTCGAAGGGCAGCCCCTCGCCGCCCTGGCCCCCGGTCCCCTGGGCCGCGCCGTGCAGTCGCTCGCACATCACGCGGACCAGCTCCTCCGAGGCCGCCATCCAGGCAAGGTCGGGCTCCTGCGGCTTGCCCTGGCCGCGGCCCGCGCCCGGCGGCCCCATTCTCCCTTCCATGTCCATCGCCTCCATGTCGCCGGGCATTCCCGCCGCCATGTCGGGGGCGCCCCGCGGGGCTTCCGGCCCTCCGCCGTTGCGGCGGTTCCGCATCCGGCTCAGCCTGGGCACGGCCCGCTTGGGCTCCTCGACGGCCTTTCGCGGAAGCATCTTCACCAGGGCGAGGAAGGCCGGGTCGCTGATCACCTGGTCGTACAGGCCCGCCGACTCCAAGGCACCCGGCCCGTCTTGCCAACGCTGCTGGAGCAGCCGATGGAGCGACGACCGGATCGAGTCGACCGGCATCGTGCTGGCCAGGAGGACCAGGGGCGCCTGCTCTTCCAGGGAGCCCGCCTTGGCCAGCCGGCCATCCACCAGCTCGATCATCTCGGGGCCCCACATGCGTTGGCCCAGGCGGAAGGGCAGGTCCGGATCGGACGCGTCGAAGGTGTCCGGCTCCGGTGGCTGTCCCCCGGCGCCGGGACGGTCGTCGTAGCGCGACGGCCGACTGGAGGTCGACTGGGTATCGTACCGCGACGGGCGGCCGGACCGCGGGCGGCCGGACGGCGCGCCGGGCCCCATCTCATCCATGGGCGCCATCTCCGGACCCATCGCGGAGTGCTCTTCCATCCCCGGACCCATCGCGGAGTGCTCTTCCATCTCCGGCGGCATGTAGCCCTCCTCCATGCCGGGCATCCCCGGATAACCCGGCCTGCGCTTCTGGCGCAGCTCGCGGCGCCGGGCGATCTCTTCCCGCAACGCTTCGGGAATGCCGAGCACGCCGGCCAACGCATCGGAGCTGTACGCGAGGAAGTGGTCCTCGATCGTCTCCTTGGTCTGTTGATCCATGTCGGGCACGAGATAGAGCACCATCTGGGCCTGGAGGTTGTCCGGATGCGACTCGCGGAGATACGGCCCGAATAAATCCAGGTCCTCCTGGGGGGGTTGGGGGTTGGCGAGGTGCCGGGCGATCCGGGTCCGAAACTCCTCGGAAGCCTTGGGGCGAATCGACTCAAACGCCTGACGCTGGAGCTCCTCGGCGGTCAAGGGCCCGCTCCCCCGCCGACCCATGCCGGTCCCGCTGTACATCTCGGGCCCCATCATGGGTTCCTCGTGGTAGGGCATGCCTCCTCCGGGGCGCCCCATTTGGCCCTTCTTGCCCAGAGGCCGCAATTTGCCGGGGGTCGTCAAACAGCGGAAGAGAAGGTCCTCATACTCGGGGCAGAGGTGGGCGGTCAGCGTCTCCAGCGTGGCCAGCGTGGCGGCCCGGTTGTCGTCGGTCTCGAATTCGTCTTCCACCACCTGCCTCAAGGTCTTCTTGGCCGGATCGCTCCCGTTGACCCCGAGCGCCTCCACAATCGCATAAATCAGCTCGACGTTCGGGGTCCTGGCTCCCGGTCGCGCGCCCAAGCCGGGCATCCTCGAGGCCCTAGGATCGGCCTCCATTCCGGGCGGCATTGCCCCCCCGTAGGGGTCCCCCTCCATGCCTGCCATGTCCCCCTCCATGCCCGCCATGTCCGCCTCCGGCGGCATGTAGCCCTCCTCCATGCCGGGCCCGGCCATGGTTTCGTCCATTCCGGGCATGGGTCCCTCCATGCCGGGCATCGAGGGATCCCCGCCCGGCATGCCCGCACCCGGCCGCCTGGCTCCCGGCTTTGGCTCGGGCTCCTCCGATTTTTCGAGCAGGTTCGTCAGCAGTTGGGCGGCCTCGTCGGCCCTGTCGCTGCCAGCGAAGTGCTCGCCCAGGTAGGCCACCGCCTCGATCAGTCGAGGGTCGCGCTGCTTTCGGGCCTGGTAGTAGTGGTCGGTCACCCATTCGGAGATCTCTTCCGGCAGCGAGCCCGCTTCCTCCTCGGCCTTGGCCTGCTGCTTCGCCTTCGGCTTGGGCTCGGGGGCCATGTCGACCGGGGGGCCCCCCATTGCGGCGGGGTCCTCTTCCGCGGCCTCTTCTTCTTCGGGCTCCGCCTCGTCAACTTCCCCGCCGCCGCAGCCACTTGCCGCGAGGGCGGCGGCCACGACCAGCACTATCAACCACGGCCCAACGAACATCGTGCGGCCGAGCCACCAGGGCTGCCCGCGACGACCCGATCGGCGCGAGACGCCGGCCGTGCCGTGGCGATTTTGGGTGTTCGGGATGGTGCTCACCGGACTGCCTCCTAAAAAAAGGCTTACAGGGCCCTGTCCAAGGATTCTATCCCCATTTCTCAGTATCGCAAGATGTCCTTCGCGACGCTAGCCGACTACGCTTAGACGGGGGAATTTCCGGGCGAGTTCCCGTCCCCCCGATTCCCCGCCCCATCGCGGCGTCGACCGCCCGGCCTGATTGGGGCATTCCGTGGACCAGCCGCCGGCCCGCCTGCCGCTGGAACCTCCGCCCCGACCCAAAATCGCCCCCCCGCGCCGACCGCCCCCTTGCCTGGACCGTCCCGCTCGCGAATCATTACACGCGGACGTTATCCGACCGCGTCGGGCGCGGCCGCCGTGGCGGTCGGCTCGGGCGGGCGACGGCCGGACGTGTCGAGGTGTTGTGTAACCAAGAGGAGGACCACCCTATGCTTCGCCGATGGGAATTCGCCGTTGTCGCCGTGGCGCTCACGTGCTTGTTGGCCGCCTGCAACTCCCATGCCGCCCCGCTGGCCCAGTTGAAGATCGGGGCCCCGGCCCCCGTTTGGTCGGGGGTGATCGGCATCGATGACGAGAAGCACGGCCTGGACGATTACCAGAAGGCCAAGCTCGTCGTGATGGTCTTCACCTGCAACCACTGCCCGGTCGCGGTCGCCTACGAAGATCGCCTCATCGCCCTGCAGAAGGACTACCGGAAGAAGGGCGTCCAACTGATCGCCGTCAACGTGAACAACCTTCCGGCCGACCGGTTGGGGCCGATGAAGGTGCGGGCGAAGGAGAAGGGATTCAACTTTCCGTATCTCTACGACCCCACGCAAAAAATGGGGTACGACTACGGCGCCCGAGTCACGCCGCACGTCTTCGTGCTCGACAAGGATCGCAAGATCGCCTACGTCGGCGCGGTCGACGACAACAACAATCCCGAGCGAGTCGAGAAGCACTACCTCCGCGACGCCCTCGACGCCCTGCTGGCCGGCGAGACCCCGGCCACCGCGGAAACCCGGCCCCGCGGTTGCTCCGTGAAATACGAGAAGTAGGTGATGACGTATCGAACCGGCATGGTAGCGCTGTGGGCCCTCGGGGGGCTGGTGCTCGCCGGATGCGCCGATCGGTCGTCTCCATCCGACCCACTCGATCCGCCCGGCGCGGCCCGCGCGCCCGGCGAATCGAACGCGCCGTCCGACGGCCGGGAGCAAGCCGCCCCAGCGCCCCGGCCATCGGAGCCGTCGCCGTCCGACCGCGAGTCCGAGCGTCAGTCCGAGCACGAGTCCGACGGCGAGCCATCGTCCGACGCGTCCGTCACGGTGCGCGTGGTCGACGAGGCCGAGTTCGCCGAAGCGATCCGGCGGCACCGCGGCCGGGTCGTGCTGGTCGACTACTGAGCGACCTGGTGCCTGAGCTGCCTGGAGCTGTTCCCCCACACGGTCGACCTCTCCAAGCGCCTGGCCGATCGGGGCCTGGTCGTCGTCTCGCTCAGCCTGGACGACCCGGACGACCGGTCGGCCGTGCTCGAGAAGCTCCGGTCCGGCGGCGCCACGTTCGAGAACTTCATCAGCCGCTACGGCGGCTCGGACCGGTCGGCCGAGGCGTTCGGGCTGGAAGACCTCGTGCTGCCCAAGTACCGGATCTACGATCGCACGGGGGCGATTCACACGACGCTGAACAGCAGCGCGGGTCCCCTCCGGCCCGACGACGTCGAGCGGGCCGTCGAGGAGCTGCTCGCCCGGCCGTAGCCCGATCGGATCGCGCGGTACTTGCGTGGACTCGCGCCGACGCGGTATCTTGGGAATCAGACGGTAGGCGAGTCTGCGAACAATGCGCAAGACGGCACGCAGCCCAGGCCGGGGCAATCCGCCGTCGGCTTTCAGCGATCCGCCTTGCAGGGCCACTCGCATCCCCGGCAATCCAGACGGAAAGCGGATTGGGGGCGCACAGGAATAGCAAGTTGAAGAGAATGGCGCTTCGGGTGGCCGGGGTCGAGCGGCGCGAGCCCCCGGATCGTGGGACTGTGGGCTCACTCCGTTCGACCACAGCCACCCGTCGACCACAGCCACCCGAAATTGTACAGTTTGTCTCTGTGCGAGCCCTTGTTGTTTCCGCGCTTCTGAGTCCGACCGCCCCCGTCGAACGCAGCTCCACCCGCGATTCCCCCTTGCCGAACCCATGCGTCCCCGAGCATCACTCGCCGCCCGGCTCTTGCTGTCGGCGTTTCTCGTGCCGGCCGTGCTGAGCGGCCCCGCGTCGCTGGCCGCCGAGAAGGAGCCGGCCGCGCTGCCCGAGCAGCCACGGGAAAAACGGCCCGAGAAGAAGTCTGCGCCGCGACCCGAAGAGGGGCCGCAGACGCTTCCCGAGAAGATCGATCGGCTCATCCGGGAGCTTGGCCACGCGAAGTACTCGGTGCGCGAGAAGGCGCAGCAGGAGCTGGCCAACCTCGGGTTCGAGGCCTACGACGCGCTCACCGCGGCGGCCCACCACGACGACCTGGAGATCGCCACCCGGGCCAAGTACCTGCTCCGCTTGATCCCCGCGCAATGGAGCATGGAGGGCGAGCCGGAGGAAGTCCGCCGCTACCTGACGTACTACCAGTCGGAGGATCAGGAGGTGCGGATCGCCGTGCTCAAGGAGCTGGCCCGCCTGCCGGGCGGGATCGGCGTGCCGGCGCTCTGCCGGCTGGTCCGGTTCGAGAAGTCGACGCTCTGGTCGAAGCACGCGGGCATCGTCCTGTTGAACTGGGAGCCGCCCGACAAGGCGCGCCGCGCGCGCTGGACGAAGGCGTTGCGGGAGCATCTGGGCGAAAGCGCCCGGCCCGCCGCCCGCTGGCTCCGTACCTACCTCCAGTTCCGCGACGACCCCCGGGCGGGGTCGGCCCGGTGGGGCGAATTGGTCGAACGGGAGCAGACCGCGCTGCGGCGTCTGCCCGAGCACTCGGGCCCACGCATCGTCGCGGCCCTGATGTATTACGCGGCGATGGCGCAGGCCGAGGCGGGCGAGGGCGACGCCGCGGAGGAGGCCGCCCGACAGGCCCGGCAGTTCACCCCCGTGCGAAACACCACGCGGCTCAGCGCCCGGGAGGACATGGCCGGCGCGCTCCGGCGTCGGGGCAAGCTGCGCTGGGCCGAGTTGGAGTATCGCCAGGTGATGGACGCCGGACTGCCGTTTCCCAAGGTCCGCGCCGGGCTGACGCTCTCCGAGATGCTGCACGACGCGGGAGAAGAGGCCCCGGCCGCCGAAGCCCTCGCGCAGGTGCTGAAGATCGAGAAGAAGGCGTTGGACGCGATCCTCAACCGCATCGACCGAAAAGCCGGGGAAATCCGGGCGAGAATGATCTACTTCCGGGCCTGTCGCGCGGCCGAGCAGGGCCACCCGGCCGAGCAGCGCAAGCTCCTCGACGAAGCCCTCCGCCACGATCCGGCCGAGCTCGATTCCCTCATCGCCCGCTATCAGCTTCCCGACGTCGAGCCCGAGTACCGCGAGAAGACGCTCGAGCTGATCGGGGAAGCGGCGGCCGCGCTCCGCCAGGCGATCGACGAAGCCCGCGACGACCCCCGCTACCACAACCAGCTCGCCTGGCTGGTGGGCAACACCGAGGGCGACCTCGACGAGGCCCTGCGCTGTGCGCGAAGAGCCGTCGAGCTGGCGCCGGAGACGTCGGCCTACCAGGACACGCTGGCCCACGTCTACTTCGCGCGGGGCGAGCTGGAAAAGGCCGTCGAGCACCAAACCCGGGCCGCCGAGCTGGAGCCCCATTCGGGCCTGATCGCCGAGAAGCTCGTCGTCTTCCGGAAGGCGCTCGAAGCGAGCCGGGCGAAGCAGGAGCCGAAGCCCGACGAGAAACCGGCCGGGGCCGAGACCGCGCCGAAGCCGCCGAGCGAGAAGCGACCCCCGAAAGCCGAGAGCCCGGCGCCCGAGTGAACGGCCTCCGCGGATGCACTCCTAATGTGAGAACCCTATTCGATGAAAACGCTCGACGTGAACGGAGTGGAGCTGGCGACGATCGACGCGGGCGAGGGCGCGCCGGTCGTGCTCGTCCACGGCTTCCCCCTGGATCACGCGATGTGGGACCACCAGATCGAGGCCCTCGCGCGGTCCTATCGGGTGATCGCCCCTGACCTGCGCGGCTTCGGCCGAAGCGGCGTCACCGAGGGCAAGGTCACGATGGAGCAGTTCGCCGACGACCTGGCCGGGCTGCTGGATGCCCTGGGGGTCGACGAGCCGGTCGTGTTGTGCGGGCTGTCGATGGGCGGATACGTGGCGTGGCAGTTCTGGCGCCGATACGCGCCGCGGCTCCGCGGGCTCGTGCTGTGCGACACCCGGGCGGCGGCCGACGCGCCCGACGCGGCCCGCGCCCGCCGGGAGACGGCCGACCGCGTGCTTCGCGAAGGCCCGGCGCCCTTGGCCGACGCGATGCTCCCCAAGCTGCTCCCCGAATCGTCGCGCAAGGAGAATCCGCACGTCGCCGACGCGCTTCGCCGCGCGATCCTCGCCGCCGATCGCCGGGCGGTCGCCGCCGCCCTGCGCGGTATGGCCGAGCGGCCGGACGTCACGGGCTGGCTGGGGCAAATAGGCTGCCCGACGCTCGTCCTCGTCGGCCGGCTGGATCGGATCTCCACGCCCGACGAGATGCGCGCGATCGCCGGCGCCCTCCCCGACGCGCGCTTCGTCCCCATCGCCGAGGCCGGCCACGTGTCGCCCGTGGAGAACCCCGACGCGGTGAACGCCGCGATGCTCGAGTTCCTCGCCGGGCTGCCCTGATCCGCGCAGTTGCCACGCTCGACGGCCGCCAGAAAGCCGCGACCGCTGGTCGCGCCCGTGCCGTCCGCGACGGTCGGTGGCGCCGGGTGCCACGGGCATCTTGCCCGTGCACTGGCGAGACGCCGGTGCCACCCGCAAGAGAAGCGCGGGGTGCCACGGGCATCTTGCCCGTGCACTGGCGAGACGCCAGTGCCACCCGCAAGAG
>Ga0180434_10009609_pt1 | contig 10485 bp, 16 predicted proteins | sample SS_ome_7_FD_132453 | JGI IMG/M metagenome (GOLD analysis project Ga0180434, IMG submission 132453) | Hypersaline lake sediment archaeal communities from the Salton Sea, California, USA - SS_1_D_2 metaG | ecosystem: Environmental > Aquatic > Non-marine Saline and Alkaline > Hypersaline >... | reverse complement strand
TCACTATATCGTCGCCGTATAATCCGACGAAGGAGGGTGTGCGATGAGACGGTACAGGCTGGAGATCGACGAGGAACAGGCAAGGACGCTCTCGCGGGCGTGTGAGCTGCTGTCGAGGGTCCATAGCGGGCAACTGGACGAGGTGGCGAACGTCCTGCTGACGGCGGGCGGACTCGCAAACGGGTCGCCGCATGCCGTCGCCGACATCGTCGGCCTACGGGAGGGACTCAGAACCCTCGGGCCGCTCGTGACCGGGATGCCGGCGAACGCGAACCCGGGCATCAGATCGCCGGGCATCAGCGACGAGGCAAGGACCGCGTACGACTTACACCAGGTGCTGAGGCACCGTCTTGCTTGGGATGCCCATCCGGAGGGTGGTTGCGCAGTGAGTTTCGACAAGCCGAGCCGGACGGACACGACGAGAAGGTGGGAGTCCGAGTGCGGGGTACCAAAGCAGATGGCCGCCATCGAAGAAATCTCGATTGACGGAGACGCGACCGACGCCTAGGATTGGCGGAGGAGAGTATGAAGACAAGTAACCCCGAGGCCATGCTTATCGCGTTCGCGGGACTGCTGCAAAGCCTTGCAGTCGTCCTGACCCTCGGCTTTTGGCGGCCCCCCTGGGAGTTCGGTGTCGTCATCTGGCTGATGCGACGCAAGTTCGGCGATGAGTAGCGGCGGCCCGGCGCGCCTATTGCCGAAGAGGAGGTTGACAGAGGTGGGTAGGACTCTCAAGTTGCTGGCGCCGTTGCCGGGCGAATCTGGGGTCGAGGTGAATATCCTCGTACGCATGCTGCTGTTCTCGACGGTTGCGGGTTGGCTTTTTGGGCCGATGATTGTCGGATTGTTGCGGGCGCTAGGCGACTTGCACTGGGTTGTGCCCGGACTCGCCGGATGGCTGGCGTCGCTGGTTGCTGGCGCAGCCATGACGCTCGCCTCGTTGGTTGCCGGGGAGATTGTCCGGGAGATTGTCCAGTGAGGCGGTTGGCGAGGCAACTGCTCTGGCTCCTGCTTCCCAGACTGGATTTCCGCCATTTTCCGGTGATGCAAATCTTGGCGAGAGCGGCGGCTTTCAGCCTGCTTTTTGATCGGCTTCTCGTGCCGTTGCTGTTCGACCCGTCCAACCTCAACCTCAACCTCAACCCGGAAGACTCCCTGCTGCCCTGGCCGCTGATAGGGGTGGGCCGTGGTGGTGTGCGCGGGTTCGCTGGCCGCGATGCTGAATGTCATTCTGGCCGCCGCCGTGCGGGGGGAGCCGCCATGCTAGTTCCGCCCGCGACATACCAAGGCGGCAAGGCGAGGCTTGCCGCGCGCATCGCGGCGGCAATCCGCCTGCCCCCGTCGGTGACCTTCTGCGACCTGTGTTGCGGGAGCGGAGCCGTCTCGCTGGCGATGGTGGAGGCCGGCTTGCCTCCCGACAGGTTGGTATGCTCGACATCGGAGGCAGGGGGCAAACAACATGGGTAATAGCGATTACAAGAACGAGTGCGTGGTCGGACTGGCCTGCGGGCGGGAGTTGAGGTTCCCGGCGCATCGTGCGACTACGTGAGGGTCACCGAGGCGAGCGGGGAAGAGGTCGGGTACTGGGTATCCGACGAGTGGCAGGAGGAGCCGGAAGAGGTCATGGGGGCGCTCATGGGACCTTAGCCGCCCCGCTCGTGGTGGAGTCCCTCTTGTACCCGATGACGAACTTCGTCGAGTCGAGTGCCGTGATGGCGTTCCGGTTCGTCGATGCCGCGAAATACGACGTGGCAGCTCCCCATGTGATGTCCGTCCCGGACACCGTCCCGGCCCTCACATTCCTCGCCGCCGGGGAATTGGCCATGTAGACGACCACGACCTTGGTCGACGACAACGCGGCCGCGTCCATCGGATCCATCGCCGCCGCGCCGGCGGGCTCGAAGGTGGACTCCGCACCGAACGTGATGTCGGTGCCGCTGACCGTGCCGACGCGGGCGAGTCCGGTCGTGGCGCTGGAGTAGCACACGGCGAATGTCGTCGCGGTGAGCCGGGCTATGCCCGCCAACGGTTGCTGTGAGCTTGACAGGTACTCTTTCTCCGCGCCGAAATCGCCGAGTCCGGATGGGTTGGCCAACGAACTGGCGGCGGTGGGCAACACGGCCGCCTTGGCTGTGCCGTGATCCGAGTCGGCCTGATCCTGGTACGCCGCCACGCACGCCGATCCGACCACGGCGATGCGGACATACTGCGGCCCGCTGCCGCCCGTCGTGCAGAAGTCGCTCTGCGAGCCGTACGTGATGCCGGTCCCGGAGACCGTCCCGACCCTGGTCGTGCCGTTGTTGTCGCTGTAGTCCTTGAACGCGATGATGAACTGGGACGAGCTGATCTTCGCTGCGGAGTGCCAGAACGCCGCGTCCGAGTCCTGGAACTTCACCTCCGCGCCGTACGTGATGTCGGTGCCGGAGACCGTGCCGACCTTGGAGCCGCCGTTGCTGCTGCTGGCGAGCCTGTAGAAGACCACGAGCGTGGTCGCGCTCAACGCGACGGCCTCGACCTCGCTCATGTTGAACCCGGCGAACTGGTGCTGCGAGCCGAAGGTGATGTCGGTGCCGGAGACGGTGCCGACGTTCGACTCCCCGTATGTGGTCGAGTCGGACTTGTAGCACACGACGACCTTGGACGAGTCCATGACCACGAGGGAGATGTCGGTGGCCCTGGAGCCGAGGAAGTTCGTCGTGGCGCCGTATGTGATGTCCGAGCCCGCGACCGTCCCCACCCTGGCTCCGGCCGTGTTCGCGTTCATGTCGAACGCGACCACGAACTTGGTCGCGCTCAGCCGCTCGACACGGTTGTCGTACGCCGAGCCGGCGCTGTAGAACTCGTTGCTCGCCCCGTACGTGATGTCGTTGCCCGACACCGTGCCGACCTTGGCCGCCCCGTGGTTGGAGCTCGTGTTGTCCATGTACGCGACGACGAACTGGGTCGAGCTGAGGGCCGTGGCGTGCAGGTTGTAGGCGTTCCCGCTCAGGAAGACGTACTCCGCGCCGAACGTGATGTCGGTGCCGCTGAGGGTCCCAACCCTGGCGATGCCGTCGGTTTCGGGGACGTCGCGGTAGACGACGGCGAACCGCGTCGAGTCCAGCGCCACGACGACGTTGTACTCCGCGCTGCCGTTGCTGACGAACTCGTTCTCCGTCCCGAACGCGCCGACGGCGTCCCCGGATGTCGGAGCCAGCGCGTTCGACACTTTCCCTGCCGAGTAGGTCGGCGTGGTCTCCGTCCAGTCCGCGGTCTGGGTGTACTCCGTCTCGTCGTTGCACGGATGGTAGAAGACGACCTTACCGGATTGAAAGATACCCATTCCCTTCCCTTTCCTTACGACGGCTTGTTGAACCAGCCACAAAAGGCGACTTTGGTTTCCGAGGCAACCGTCGGATACGGGTCCGCGACGTTCTGGTAAACCACGGCCTTGCCGTGGTTCGAGTCGCCGCCGTCGGAGTACGCCGCAGCGGCGTCGGCGACCGCGGCTGCCGGCGGCAGCGGCCCGGCGTGCATGGCGCCGACGCTGATCCAGTCCGTGCCGCCCGTGTTGAAGGTGTCCGACGGGCCGAACGTGATGTCGGCGCCGCTCACGGTCCCGACCTTCGACACGCCGTTGCCGCTCGTGTCCGCCCACGACACGATCACGGTCGCCGGACCCATGGCCGCCATCGCGAGCGGATCAGCCTGCCCGTCGGACTTGAACTCGGCCTCGGCCCCGAACGTGATGGCCGTTCCGGCCACGGTCCCGACCTTGGCCGTCCCGTGGTTCGAGTCACTGCTGTCCCTGTACGCCACGACGAATTTGGTATCGCTCAGGGCGGCGGCCGCGATCCGGTGCGCCCCGTTCGCGGCGAGGAACTCCGCCTCCGCGCCGAACGTGATGTCCGTGCCGCTGACCGTCCCGACCTTGGCCGTGCCGTGGTTCGAGTCGGCGCCGTCCTGATACGCGACGACGAACTTGGTCGCGGAGAGGGTAGCGACGGAGTTGCTTTCCGCCCCGCCGCTGCTCGTGAACTCGGCGTCCGCGCCGAAGGTGATGTCCGTCCCGCTGACCGTGCCCACCCTGGCCGTGCCGTGCCCCGAGTCCGGGTCGTCCTTGTACGCGACGACGAATCTGGTCGAGTCAAGGGCGTCGATGTTGATGTGGGTGGCCGTGCCCGTGCTCAGGAACTCGTGCTCCGCGCCGAAGGTGATGTCGGTCCCGCTGACCGTGCCCACCTTCGCCGTGCCGTGTCTGGAGTCGCCCCAATCTTCGTACGCGACGACAAACTTGGACGCGCCAAGAGTCGCCAAGGCGATGTACGCCGTGGTGGCGGTGTTGAACTCCGCCTCCGCGCCGAACGTGATACTCGTGCCGCTGACCGTCCCGACCTTGGCCGTGCCCTTGCTCCCGTCAGCGCCGTCCCTGTACGCCATAATGAACTTGGTTGCTGAGAGAGCCTCGACCGCCGTGTAGAGGGCTCCGTCCGCGGCGAGGAACTCGGCCTCGGAGCCGGACGAGAACCCGGTGGGGCCGTTCTCCAGCGAGCCGGAGGGCGGCGCGAGCGTGCCGACCCTGGCCACGCCGTCGTTGTCGGCCTCGTCCTTGAAGCAGACGACGAATTTGTTCGAGTCGAGCAGCACCGGCGAGTTGTACTTGGTTCCGGATCCGGATCCGTGCTGAGTGGCCGAGCCGAACGTGACCGTAGTGCCGCTGACCGTGCCGATCTTGGTCTGGCCGGTGTTCAGGTTGTCCCGGTAGGAGAGTATGAACTGCGACGAGTTGATCTTCTCGGCCTCGAAGTTGTCTGGGCCCACCGAGCCGAGGAACTCACCTTCCGTGCCCCAGGTGATGTCCGTCCCGCTGACCGTGCCGACCTTGGCCTTTCCGAGGTTCGCGGTGCTTCTGTACAGGATCACGAATTTGGTCGCGCTGAATGCGACAGTGTCCAGGATGCGGTCGTTCCCTGGAAGAACCGTGCCGATCGCGACCTCTGTGCCGAAGGTAATGTCCGTCCCGGACACGGTGCCAACCCTGGCATAACCGTCGCCGCTCACCGCTATCTCCCTGTACGCGACGACGAAGGACGTCGTTGAGAGGATCGCGACCGTCTGGATGCCGGTGTTGGTGGCCCGATACACCGTCGCTGAGCCGTAAGTTATGTCCGTCCCGCTGACCGTGCCGATTTTGGCCGACCCGTTCGAGGTGCCGACCGAGAACGAAACCACCACTTTGCCCGTGTCAATCTTCGCGATGTCCAACCCGCTCGGCGTGGAGCCGGAGTTGAACACCTTCGCGGCGCCGAAGGTTAGATCTGTCCCACTGATGGTACCCACCTTGGCCGCGCCATTGCTGAAGTCATAGTACGCGACGACGACCTGTGTGGCGTCGATCGCCGCGAGAGCCAGCTCGGGCGGGTTTGCCGGTTCAGTCGCGAGGAACTCGGCCTCCGCACCGAAGGTGATGTTCGTCCCGCTGACGGTGCCAACCCTGCCCTTGCCCTTGTTCGAGTCGGCGGCATCCCGGTACACGACGACGATCTTGGTCGAGCTGAGAGGCACGGCTCGCGAGTAGTACATCGTGCCGACGAGGAAGTCGGACTGCGAGCCGAACGAGCTGACGGAATCCCCGGGCGTCCCGGCGAGGCCGTTCGACACCTTCCCCGCCGGGTATGTCGGCGTGGTCTCCGTCCAATCCGCGGTCTGCGTGAACTCCGTCTCGTCGTTGCACGGGTGGTAGAAAATCACCTTGTCGTCTTGCAGCATACCCATCTTCACATCCCCCTAGTCGTGCTTCAGCTCCTCTGTTTCCGTGTGTCGGGCATCGAAAACTTTACACATGCCGCATGGTAGCGGCTGGCCAGCGTCGGAGCTGGCGAAGCAAGAAAATCTATCACAGGTAGCGTATGCCTGCGGATGTGGTCGTATCTCGCGTCACCCTCCGGAAAGTGCGCCTCCAGCACCCCCTCCAGCCAAACCGGAAGCCCCTCCAGCACCCCAGAGACCACCCTGTCCGCCGGCATCGGCTCGATGTCGTGCCCGAAACTTGGATTGATGGCGACCTGATCGCCCCACTTCGAGGCCTTCGGCAGCTTCACGACGCCGCCAACATCGTACGACGGCTCCTCCGCGCGGTACGAACTCTCGGGGTGCTCGAACCCGAGGAACACCCGCAGCTCGGCGGAGCCTATCCGTTTCGCCATCTCACCCCGCACGGGCGAGGTGATGCTCACTTTCGCGCCGCCGAGGGCATTGGCAATCTCCCGGAGCGGCCCCTCCACATACGATGTGTCGTCCGGCGGCAATTGCTCCATCTTCGCCTTGAGCTGGCTCGCGAACGGCGCCACGACCTCGCCGTATTCCGATCGCATCTCGAACTCGTAGCCGTGGCCGTGCGGTCCGTCCCCCCGTTCGTACACCTGCCTGCCATCGGAATGCCACGAGGCGGAGAACTTGACCCGGAAAGAGACATAGTCCGCCGAGCCGGATGTGAGCAGTTCCTCACCGAGCCGAATTTTGTTCCCCCGGGCATCCTCCGCCGCAAGCTCCCACGACCCCTTGCCCTGCGACCTCACGTGACCCGGGTTGAGGCCCGCCTGCGCCGCGAGCGACTTCAGCAGCTCCACGGCGGGCTTGGTGCTCCGGCCGCGGAACGGGTACTTCGGGTCTCGGTAATACGCGTCGGCATCGTACGGCCGAGTCGTCGTTTCCACCATCTCGACGACCTCGATGTCGGCCAAGTCTAGTACGAGAAACTGATCCGGCTCGTTGGAGTGTATGGTACCCGTGCCCGGATCCCTCACAGCGTCGTAGCCGAGCCGCTTCAGTATGCGCCTGAAGGCCATTCCTCGCTTGGTCCCCCACTCGCCACCCTCTCTGGCGGCCTCGTCGAGGGCTCTCCACAGCTTCTCGCCGGGCTCGCCAGACCGCGCTTCCGCCCCCCCTTGGACACCCAGGGCGGCGAGAGCTGACTCTGCGTCTGCCGCGGTCACGGTCGACAAATCCAGCACGTTGCCCGCGTTCACGCGGCACACGAACATGTACCGGCGGAACGCCCAATGGTGGTACTGGCTGAATTCGTCAGCGATGTGATCCAGCGGAAACAGGTAGATGCCCACGGGATCCTTGTGCGAGATGGACGGGCGAATCCCGATTTTGGGTATGTCCGTGAAATGCACCCACAGGCCCTCCCCACGGTGCTTTTCCAGCGCGCGCACGAGCTGCGGGTAGAAGTCCTCCGACTTGGCGAGCCGGCTGGCATACCATACGGCGCCCATCATGCCGTGAGCAGACAGAGCAAAGCAATATCAGCCGCCTTGTAAACTTTCATCCGAGCCAGCAGGGCATGCTGATTGTATGCTGTGGGATGCACAGATCCGGATCCACCTTACAGTATCAGGCAGCCTGTGCGCTAGCCGAGGGCGGGGGCGTCCGGCTCGGCTTCGGTTTAGAGAAAGCCGAGGCACACATGGCCTCGCCAGGCAAGCCGTTCTACCTTGTGAAGCAGCACGACTTCCGCTCCGCGTGTCGGCGATGGCGACCCGACACGGTCCGGTTCATCTGCTCGCACCGCGACCCGCGAGATGTCCTCGCATCAATGCTCCAATTGGGCAAGGAGAGGGACGCAGACTGGATCGCCTACATCATCCGGACCAACAACCAGTGGGCTTCGTTACCCGGAACCCTCATGTGCCGATACGAGGATTTGCTCCTCGACCTCCCAGGGGAAATCGGGAAAATTGCGTTACATATGGGGATACGGGTGTCGGCAGCGGCACGGACGTGACTCTCGGCGGCCAAATCCTGTGGGGGAGCAGCGGGAACATCAACGATTTCTTCGACCTCGTAACGCTGGACAGCACGAGGATAGTCGTGCTGTACCACAACGACCGGTTGTGCCTACTTTGGGAGGGCGAAAGGTCAGCAGCCCCGGGGTCGCGGCGCCGCCGTACACGCCCGAGTGCTTCGGCGGGCGGAAGAACAGGTTGACGCTCACGTCCTCGTGCCCCAGCGCGGCGCGCGGCGTGTCCCGCACCCTGCCGAGCAGCAGGTGGCTCCTGAAGTCCCACATGTGCCCGTCCCGGTAGAGGGTCGGGGTCCGGTACCACCGGTTGATGACCAGCTCGGACGCCTCCATCACCTGGTGCGGGTGCCTCAGTTTCCGCTCCATAGTCGCATCTCCCGCCAAATTGTACCCCCGTCGCCGGGCCGGGTCAACCGGGATCCAGCGGAGGGAGGGACGCCCCCGGAGGGGGCGGCCCGGGGTTTCTGTGGAAATCCTGAGTTTCTGTGGAAATCCGGTATAATCGGTCGTTAAGGAGGTGTACCAATCATGCTGATGAAGAGGGCTTCCGGTGTCGCGGCGAAGGCGGTCGGGCCGCGCGGGTTCCTGTGGACGGTGCTGGTGGCCGTCGGGTTGCTTATCCTGGCGTCGGCGGTGTTCTGGTGGCCGCCGGCGATGACCGTGTGGATGGCCGTGAACGGCGTCGCGATGGTCGTCACCGCGTTCGCGGCCCTCATGCGGTGCGAGGACAACGATTTCGAGTGCGAGAACCTCGACGCGCCGCTAACGCTGTGGATCGCCATGGGCGAGATCGCCGGCACCAGGGGCAGGGCCTCGTTCGCCAGACTCATCCTGTGGACGCTCCTGGCGCCCGTGGAGCTCGCATTCACCTGTGTCGCGTGGCCGCTCACGCTCCTCGTGAGGGCGCTCCTGAAACCCATGCCGGGCAGGTGGTAGGTAGGCACGAAGGGTCAGAAGCCGAAGACTCTCCGCAGGTTGTCGTCGGTGCGCCTCTTGATCGCGTCCTCCACGCCGGGCGGATCGATCGCGTCGGCCAGCGCGCGGGCGGCGGTCTGCGTCAGCGCCACGGAGACCTCGCCGATTGAGCCCGGCGCCATCCCTGTCTTGAGCACCACCACATCGCCGATCCAGAGGGCGCATAGCTGCTCATGGCGATAGGGCGGGCGATCGCCCCTCAGGCAGCGGATCAGCCGTACGATGTCCGCTGGGGTGAGGAGCGCGCCGCATCCGATCACACCGGTGGACAAATCGATCCGTAGCATCCCTCCCCGGTCGAGCACGGTCACCCGCCCCCCGTCGAGCCCTGCAACCGTCGTTTCCGTCGTCATGCTCCGTTCCGTCCAATCCTGCTTTCGCGCAAGAAAAAGGCCGCCACGGTCTCCCGCGCGGCCCGTCCAGTAGCCAACGTTCCTGTCCATCGTATGCCGCCCCTCGGCGGCGGGTCAAACGAAAACCTAGCCCATCGGGGCGTCCCTCTTCCGGCTCCGCCCGAATATGGCCAGCAGCTTCCGCTTCCCGTTGCCCTCCAGATGGACGACGAGCTCCGTGCTGACGAGCACCCATCCGCCCTCCGCCGCCGCCTCCAGCTCGACATCCACCCGTCCGCCGGAGTCGTCCTTCCATGGGGACCGCACTTCTATGAACACCGTCTTGTACTGCATCGTCATCGCCGTCCTCCGGCGCCCCGAGGCCTGTCCCCCGGCCGCCGGGGGCCCCTTCGGCCGCCGCCCGGCGCCTACGGAAATGTCCGGATTCGCCCGGATCCGGCTTGCCCCCGCCCGGCGGGGCGGGTATGATTTCCCGGGAGGTGTGACGATGAGGGCATGGAAATTCCTGCGGTGGCTCCTGGCGCCGCCGTGCGACGAGCACGCCACGCTACAGGTCCTGGCCCGGACGGCGGTCTTCGGCCTCGCCATCGGGTGGTGGCTGGGGCCCGTCCTGGTGGGCTGGATGGCCGGCGAGCATGCGGGGAATCCCGCCGTCCAAGTGGCGGTGGTCGCGCTCGCCTGGGCCGTGTCGGTGGTCGCGGGCCTCCTCGTCACCATGGCGAGCCTGGCGGTGGCGGAGGCGATTCTGGAGGACTGACGATGCCGCGTCGGATCAGGGACTGCCCGGCGGGCCTCGTTCTGGCCGCCGTGCTGGGCAACATCATCGGCGCGACGGTGGTCGTGCTGGCCTTCGGGCCGTGAGAGGGGGCGCGCAATGCGCATCGGACGAATCGTGAGGGGGCTGGTCGCGCCGGGGTGCGGGCCCGGCTCCGACTTCCCGACAATCGGCTTCCTGGCGAGGGCGGCCCTGGCCACCGTCCTCCTGTGGCGGCTGTGGCTGGCGCCGCTCACCGCGTGGCTGAACGCCCACAGCCACCGGGACGGGGACATCCTGGTCGACTTCACCTTCGCCGCGGCCCTCATGGCGTGCGGCGGGCTCCTCGCGTCCATCGCCAGCCTGGCGCTGGGCGAGTGGCTGGCCGACCGGCTCCTGGGGGACGCGCGGTGAGCCGCAAACTGAGGCACCCGCACCAGGCGACGGGGCTGTCGGAGCTCTCGCCCGGGGCGTCGTACGCGATGGTGATGACATGGCGGGGCTCCCCCCACATCGACCGCGCCGACCGCGTGATGCTCGGCGAGGTGCGGGACTCCCCGCGGTCCATCGCGTCGCGGGGCGGCGAGGATGTCCGGGCGTTCTTCGACCTCCCGCCC
>Ga0180434_10009608_pt1 | contig 10487 bp, 18 predicted proteins | sample SS_ome_7_FD_132453 | JGI IMG/M metagenome (GOLD analysis project Ga0180434, IMG submission 132453) | Hypersaline lake sediment archaeal communities from the Salton Sea, California, USA - SS_1_D_2 metaG | ecosystem: Environmental > Aquatic > Non-marine Saline and Alkaline > Hypersaline >... | reverse complement strand
TGTCTCGAAACAAGGCGCCGCGATCCTCGGTGCGTTTGCAACGGTCCAGAAACCCAAGGCGATCAGTGACCTGACCCGGCTGATTGATCAGGTCACCAATCTGTACCGGTCGCACCTGACGATCGGCTTTCCCAGCTTTCACGTCAGAAACCGCCTCAGTTCAATCTGGCAGCACATCACAGATGGGCATGTCGGTCTGCGCGACGAGATACGTGTCCAGCGAGCCATAACGAAAGTGTTCAAAGGGCAGGGCGACGCGAAGGTAGCCGACCTGCTGGAGGAGGCGGTGTCCAACGGGCTGCTCAAGAACCGCGGCCAACTCCAGATGATTGCCGGTGGTGCGGCCGGAACGGCGGAGAAACTACCGACCACTTGGGGGTGGGCGAAGCACTTGGCTGACCCGGCATCGTGGAAGAAGGGCGGCTGGAACCCGCTGCACGCGCGCGGTGCGTTCCTCAAGGAGGGGGATAATCTGTTCGCGCTCTTCGGTGCGGGCGAGAAGGCGTATGACCTGGTGGAGACGCTCAACCGTGGCGGCTACTACGTGGCGCTACGGCAAAAGGGTTTCTCGCCGGGGCAGGCGGCGTATTGGGTCAAGCGGGCCGACTTCAATTACGGGGAGGCGTCCCGCTTTGTTGAGGACGTGGGACGCAGGGCGGTTCCGTTCATCCAGTGGATCAGCAAGAACGTCCCCTACCAGCTCCAAAAGCTGCTTGAGCGCCCCGGCGGCGTGGCGGCCCAAACCTACCGCTTGGTTACGCAGTCGTCCCACGACCGCGAGAGCTACGTCCCCTCGTTCTTGCGTGAGATGATGGGCATCCGTGCAGGCGGGGAGGACAAGGCGGCCCATTTTGTCCGGCAAGCAGGCATTCCCATCGAAGACCTCAACCGGTTCGTGTTTGGGCCCGCCCCCGGCGACGTATTGCCCACAGGGGTGCCGCAGTTGCGGACGCTCCAGAAATGGGCCGGCAACCTGTCGCCCCCGATCATCGCCCCGTTCGAGATGTTCGCAGGCAAGCAAATGTGGACCGGCCGCAAGTTCGAGGACATGGTGTCCCCGACCGAACGGCTTACCGAGGCAGCGCTGGGCAAGGACCGCGGTGTCCGCTGGCAGTTGGCCGACCGGGTTCTTGCCACCTCACCGGCTGCCCGGTACCTGTCCGAGGGAATGAGCGCCATTGACCCGCGTAAGTCGTGGTGGATGAAGCTGATGAACGCCACCACGGGTTTCAAGCTTTCGACGTACGACGTGGAACGGTGGCGGCTTTTGGACCTTATCAATGAGATGCGACGCCAGGCAGGCAAGACGCCATACGTTCGTGAAGGCGAGCACTTTTATGTGCCGAAGCGGTATCGGAAGCAGGCGAAGGGCCAGGAAGGGCAGGAGATCATTCGCCGGCTCGCGGCGCTGCAACAGAGCGCCAAGGCGTTGCGCGAGAAACGTGAGCAAGAGGAAGCGAGGCAATGACATGCCAAAAGCACTGGACGGCAAACGGCTGACCCGTAAAGAGCACAAGCGGTGGAAGCACGTGTACCAACGCACCGGCTCGGCTGCCAAAGCAACGGCCGCGGTCAAGCGGAGCCGGCGCGGGACGAGGTAGCCTTCTATCCCGCGAGCAAGACGATAGCGAGGACGATGGCGATCCACCAGGCGAGACCGATCGATACGTCGCTCTCGCCGGAAGTGCTGGAGTTGCGTCGCATCATTTATCGTCTTCCGTTTCGGTTGTTGGCGTGTGTATTGCGCGCAGCCCTTCCGCGAGCGCTGCGATCATCCGCAAGGCGTTGCGCGCCATGTTGGAGAGGGCTGTCGCAGGATCCGCCCCGTAACCCTCGGGATTACTGTCGTCATACCATGGGCCGTCCATCTCGGCATGGTAGCGCTGAGGGTCCCCTTCGCGATGATGGTCGTCCGTCCACAGCAAGATCTTGACGCCATCGCCCTCGGCGTGTACCGTGTGGGTAACCTTGTCTTCGTAAGCCATTACTTTCTCTTGTTCTTCGGTGGTATCGGAATCGGTACGGTCCCATACTCGGTCCGCCCCTCTGCGATCGCCTTGTTGACGGCCTCCACCGCCCGGGACACGTAGTAGCAGCGGCCCCGGCGGTCTCCTCCCTTGTCGTGGCGGTACCATTTCCGGCCCGGCCGCGGTTCGATCCCTTCCCGGTCAAGCTGCCGCGCGATTTTCCGCGACGAAGCCCCCTGCTTGCGAGGCAGCCAAATGCGGTTGACGATCACCTCGCACAACGTGCGGTTGGGGACCACCATGTATTGCGGGTGCCCCCGCCCGGTTTCGCCTTCGACGCGCTCGTGGTCGAAGCCCAGCGGTGGCACGGGAGCAGTGCGATAGCCCTTCTCCCGCATGTAGGCGAGAGTTTCCTTGCTTTTTTGGCTTGCCTGTTCGGCGTGCATCCGTGCAAACAAGCCGAACACAGCGACGATGAAGTCCGCCAGGAGAGGATGGTCCGGTAGCTGCTGGATCGGATTGAGCGACAGGCAGATCGCTCCGCGCTGGCCGAGGTCTGCTAGCGCGGCACAAGTCCGCATGGGCCCACCTCGCTCAATTCGGTCGTAGTCGACGACCAAGACGACATCACCTTTTTGCACAACGGCTTGCAGTTCATTCCAGCCCCTACGCGCGTGCCAGGGAATCGTGCTGGCCGATGTGTCGTCGTCGACAAACGTCTGGACGTACGTGCGATCAGGGTACCGCTTGGCCGCCGCGGCGCGGAGCTGGGCATCCTGAACGTCTACGCTCAGGATGGGCCGTTTGGGGTTACGGCGGCCATCGGGGCTCTTGCGTGCGTATCCGTAAACGTACGGCATGATGGTCACCCTACCAGCAGTAGCAACAGGACAATCGCCAGCGCCCACAGGAGGGCGATGACGCCGGGGTTGTAGTCGAGCGGTGGAAAGTCGGGACGACCGGGGGGCATGTCAGTTCTCCTTCTCGGCGGCTTGGGCGTGCGACGCCAAGCCAACGATGGTCCGTGCCCAGTGGGCCGCCAGCTCGTCGAGCACGTCAGTGAGGCTCGGCTGCTCGTCGCGGCGCACTGCGATGTACCCGTCCCAGATCGTCGGCGCTTCGGGATCGTCGTAGCCGCTGTCGGATCGGACAGCACTCGCCCACCACCACGATTCGGTGTCGTCGGTTGCCGGTCCGTCCGGGTCGAACGCCGCCTCGATCCGCCAGTAGCGCCGGGCGGCGTCTTTGTAATACCACTTCACTCGTCTCTCTCCTTCTAGGTAGGGGGTTAGTTGCCGGCATCCATCGCAGCCACGCCCCCCAGCCACGCCTCCGGCAGGTCGCTTTCGGGGACTGGGCCGACGAGCACGTAGTAATCGCTCCGCCCGGCTGGCTGGTCGCTCCAGTGCGTGCCGATCTTGGCTGGGTATGGGCCGATCCGGCCGTACTCGGTCATCAGCTCAGCCCGATCTATATCGCGCGGCGTCCGATCCGCCGGCAGGCGAAAGCAGAAGCGGATGTGCCTAGGCGGACAGTTGTGTCGGTCCTCGATGTGGTGGCCAAATATCGTGAATGTATGCGTAACCATGCTCGTCTCTCTCCTTTGCCTCTGCCCCAGGTGTTTCCCGCCGTCCAGCCCCGGCGAGGTGGGGGGGTTAGACGACTCGGTAGTAGCCCAGTATTGATCCGTCGGCCGGGCACACGAACAGCGTAACGGCGGTTCTCGGCACTGCTGGGGCCGCGAGTCCGGCGCGATTCCCCTCGCTGGCTTTGCGGCGACGAACGATATTGTTGCCGGAATCGAGAGCCACTAACTCCGTACACAGCACCAGCGCCGGTTCGTTGCCCGTGCTTTCTTTCCACACGTAACAGATTGTCCCGTCTTCTGTTTGTACGCGCCAGTCAAACTCGTGCTGGCAAGCTGGCCCCTCGTACACCGGCAGCCGGAGCGAGCGGGTGGTCTTTTTTGCGACTGGAAAGGCGCTCACATAGATTTCCGCCGCCGCATCACTGATCCGTACCGGCTCGCAGCCGTCTTGCTGGATGTGACCCTCATCGATTTTGGTCCAGACGCAGGCACGCTGTTTGCCGAAGTAGCGGGCCGCGTGGACGAATCCAAAGCGGGCACCGTGCGGAATGTCTGATATTCTCATCGTCTCATCTCCTTCTGTTGCCCCAGGTGTTTCCCGCCGATCAGCCCCGGCGGGGTGGGGTTACGTACGGCTCGTCAAAGCGCAATCGCACGGAAAGCGAGTAGCAGCATCCCCGTAGAGGTTGCAGGCCTCTGTAAATGGGCCATGCGTGTCCGTCACGGCTTCGTCGCCCCGGCCGGAGATCACGACGTAGGCGCAACGAGCATCCCGTGCCTCAAAATAGTAGATACGGTACAGTGTTTGCTTCGGCAGTTCGGCCCCGCCAGCGTTTGCATCTGCTCGTAATGCGTCGCGATGCTGGCCTGGCTGCGCATGATTTTCAGTTGCACGTTGTGGCGTCGTAACCTAGTGGCTATTTGGTGCACGCGCTGTCGGCTGATCCCGAGTTTTTCCGCTACCTCGGCCCCCGACTGGGATGTCTGCCACACGTGCACAAAGTCTGCGTCGCGGGTGTGGCGGTCCGTGGATTGTCAAGCATTTGTGACACTGGAGCTTTTTGCCTGCCCGCAGTTTGGTGCCGGCAATGCGGCGCGTGTGTCCCCGCTTGCACTGACAGAGCCATGCGGCATTGCTGCCGATCGTACCATCGCGCGCGATGACGGTCCAATAGCCAAAGCGTTGGCCGGTCAAATCTTCGGTGGGCCGGGCCATCGGTCACACCTCCATCGGCGGCAGGCACAGCAACAGGTCGCCTGTCTGCGTGTCGCACACTGCGCACCCGCCGAGCCGTTGGGCGGCCTCGTGGGGCCAATCAATCTCCGAGCCCATAATGGCGTCGCCATCCTCCGGGTCAATACCTGACTCGCGAGCCAATGCGCATGCCTCAGCCTCTAGCTCATCGGGCCAAGAGCCCCAGTCGTCCGCGTCGATCACCGCCGCCTGATAGGCGCGGCCGATCGTCGCGCTCGCTTGGTTGTGGCACAGCCGGACGCACTGGATGGTTCCATCGTAGTCCGGGCAGTAAGCCTTGGCCTCCTCTCTGGCTACTGTCAAGTGATCGTGGCGAGCAACTAGGTGGTACGTCGTCGAAGGGCCATACCAGCCCGTTTCGCCTACCACTACGTACTCTCGATGATAGTCACGGTCCAGGTCGATCATTTCGTTCTCCTTGCCTTTGCCCCTGTTTCCGCCGACAAGCCCCGGCGAGGTGGGGGGCTAGTCATCGGTCGGCAAAGCGCTGACTGGAAACGCCTCCCAAAAATCCGTGTTGTCCTCAAAGGCCGACTTTTGGCAGTAGTTATCGGGCAAATCCCGCAGCGCGGCAAGCAGCTCGTCACTTCGGCAGTGGCACTCTACGTGATCGTCGTAATACCGGCAGAAGCCCTCTGGGCACCCGTACGTCGTTACAACGATTGACGAACAGGGACCGAGCGCGTCGCCCGCTCCGATCCGGTTAAATTCAGCTTGTAACTGGTCGTCGGTGATCATCTCATTTTCTCCCTTTGCCTCTGCCCCAGGTGTTTCCCGCCGTCAAGCCCCGGCGGGGTGGGTTAGTGTGAGTGCCCCAGCGCCTCCTCGAATCCCGTCTCGCCGCTGATGATCGCCTTCGCCAGCCGGCGGTACTCCTTCAGCGATCGCCGCGTGTTCCGGCGGATATGGGCCCGCGCCTCCCGGCCAGCGAACCGAGCCAGCGGCTTGTCCTGCCGAGCGCAGTTGCAGGCTCGACAGCTCGTGACCAGGTTGTCCTCGCCGTTCCCGCCGCCGTCCGCCCGACACTTGAGGTGATCCAGCGTGATGTCGGCCGGGTCCGCGTCGTGGAGGTCCCGGCAGCAATAAAGACAGGTAAAGCTGTCTCTCAGGTAGATCGCCAGCCGCTTGTCGGGGCGGATCCACTGGCCGGTCGGCTGGTGCTGGCTGCGGGCTCGTTTGGTCTTGGTCATGTCTTTTTCTCCCGTGTCTGCTCCTATTATACACGATCGGGTCTAGCGGTCAATACCTACAATCGTATTTTTTTGGATTTTCCGGATTTGCCCAAAACGGAGAAGCGGCATAACCCGCCAGGGGGGGCTGACCGGCAAAGGCCCCAGGCCGCCCTGCTAGGTGGAGGGTTTAGCGGTCCCTCAGTACGTGTCGCACCGGTCTACGGACCTTTCCGGGGCCTGTCCGGGCGGTCCGGGTGGTGCGGGTCGTGCGGAAAACAAGGGCCCCCGTAGCTTAAGGGATAAAGCAGTGGTCTACGGAACCACGGATACCCGTTCGACTCGGGTCGGGGGTACTCCCTGGGGACCGGCCGGCGACCGTGAGGCGTCGGGCTGTCGCCGCTGACGGTGTTTCACCGGTCCCCGGGGCTTTTCCTGTTGACACGAATTAACGGCACCGTTAGACTTGGAGGCATGGAAACCGTGGACGCGAACTTTCGATTCTACTCGGTGCCCGAAGCGGCGGCCGAGCTGCAACTGACGGACGGCCGGATCCGACAACTTCTTCTTGCGGGCGAAATGCTCGGCCACAAGCTGGGCGGCGAGGACGGGAAGAACTGGGTGATCCCCGAGGCGTCGCTCAAGCGATTCAAGGCGGCCCGCGAAAAAAAACGGCAAGCCACAAATCGCAACCCCAGCAAGATTTAGGGGCCCGTGTCGCAATTCACCGCTGGAAAATCTGAGAAACAGTATTGACGCGTACTAACGGTATCGTTAAGCTTGGGCAGCATCAAATCGAGGAGCCCACGATGACGAACCAGAATCAGGACGACAGCCAGCGAGCACGTTCCCCTTCGGGGGCTTGCGTCAACGACCGGCCGGCGGATGTGGGACTGGGCTCCTCGACGCCGGCCGGTTCGTTGCGCCAGACTCAGATCGCTGAATACCTCCTCAGCGACGAGGGCGCCAACGATCTCCAGATGTGCGTGCGTGCGATCCTGACACACGAAGAACGAAAGGCGCTCGACTGTTTCCCGGCCGATTCCGTGTCCCACTGGCTGCGCGGCGAGTGGTGGGACGGTCAGCAGTGGTTGCCGCTACGTCCCTCGTGACGGACACCGCTAAGTAGCGGCGCCGGTTCGACTCCGGCATTGGGACCTGAAACAAAACAGCGGCACCTTCTTCCTCGGGCACGCTGCCCGAGTCGGTCGGTGCTAAACGACTGACGAACCATTGGTGTCTTGCCACCTATCTGCGCCCGCATATCCAGCAAGTGTTGCCAGCGTGACATAACACGCGACCGGAAACGGACCGAACGGATTAATGTCGACCAACTTTCGCAACTCACGGATGCCGAAGAAAACACTAGAGGCATCCCATGTACTCCTTGGCCGAATTTTTCGACCGGGGCTACGTGCCGAGTCGGTTGGACCTGTCCGAATCCGCCGCGTACCAACACCGAGTCTGCATCGACCTGCTCAATCGCTGGCATGGCAAGCCCCTGCAAATCTCCGACTTGAGCGAAGACTTGCTCAGGTCGTTCCTGTCGGACTATCTGCGCAGCGGCAAATCCCCCTCGACGGTCAACGCCAAACGCAGGCACCTTCTCGCTGTCTGGCAAGAGGCATTCGAGCAGGAGCTTCTCTCGCGCCCGCCGCGCCGCAAACGTGTTCCCAGGGCTCGCGAATCCCGTCCGATCCCGCAAGCGTTCACGCTCGAACAGGTTGCGGCGTTGTTTCGGGTTGCGCGGAATCTCCCGGGGGAGTCGCCAGTCCCCGGGGTGTCACGAGCCTCGTTCGTCCTGGCGGTCTTCGCAGTGTTCTACGACACCGGCGCTCGCTATTCGGAGGTCGCCCGCCTTGCCCCGTCCGACGTGAGCACCAACGACGGTACGGTCCTCTTCCGCACGACGAAGCAGGGCCGCCCGCGGCTGGCAGCTCTCCACACAGAGACAGTCGACTGTCTCTGGCGGTTGCGGCCGAACAGCACGCGCGAACACCTCTTTACCTGGCCGTACACGCGCAAGACGGCCGACGCGCGCTTCCACGAGCACCTCGAATCGGCCGGCATCCCGCACACCGGGAAGCTCTGGCACCGCTGGCGGGTAACGTCGGCAACCCTCGTCGAGCAACACGGCGGCGACGGGGCCAAACATATCGACGATACCCGGCAGGTCTTCGAGCGGCATTATCGCGACCCGCGATTCTTGCCTGGCACGCTCGACTGTCTGCCGCGCCCGCCGGTCGCCTGATCCCAGCGTTACACGTCCTTTCACCCATAGGAGAGTGCCATGTGGCCCATTATCATTTTTGCCGTCCTGCAATGCGTCGGGCTTGGGATCGCGTTGCAGCAGCACGGCACCCCGAAGACAGGGCTGCACAATGCCTGGGGAACAGTCACCGCCATCGTGCTCAGCAACGCTCTGCTGTATTGGGGTGGTTGGTTCGACGCGCTGTTCCACCAGCCGCCTCTTCCGTGTTGACGAGTCCGGCGGGCGGGGTGCTTTTATCATCCGGGGAGTGGTGCTGGTTCCACCCCAGGGCCCATACCCCTGGCGACGCGGGTTCGATTCCCGCCCCCGGGACTCGCAGTAGCGATAGTGGCTTCACCCCGCGGCCCCCGTTCGGTTCGACGCCGGCGGGGGCATTTCTAAGCGCGCGATCGAAGCCGTGGGCAGTTTTGCTGTCCTGGGTCTGCCGGGTGGAGTTTTCGCGGCTTAGCAACCACCTGGGCCTACCGGTGGGCGCCCACCGTCACCGGTGTTTGGAACTACCGACCGCCGGCATCAGACCGGGCCCATTGTACGGCGGACAACGGAGGTCCCGGTCGGTAGTCTTGCTCCTGCTGGCCCGGAAGGGTTTCGTCCGCCGCCACGTTGGCGCGCCTAGCACCTGTCATTTGATCGGCGAGGACGATTGCGAAAGGTCGGTTCGATTCCGGCCGGGGGCACTCCAAAGCGTAACGAGTGATATCACTTGTAGGGTCTGTTGTGAAGGAGGCAACCATGAAATGATTGTGAACCCGGCGGGGGAGATCCCCGCCGTACTCCCCGCGGCGTGGACAGCGACACGCCCGAGTCGTGGTGTGGTCGTAAGGCTGAGGGATCGCGTGCCACTCAGTTACCACCGATGCGCGGCTTGCGCCCCAAGTATCAACACGCGGAGGCAAGGGGAAGCCGGTGCAATTCCGGCCGGGGAGTATTTTTCAGGAGCGACACACGGACGACCCCGCCCACGGATCGAGCGGCGGAGAACGGATTCGGCACCGGGAGGCGACATGGAAGACCACGAGGAAGATATCACGGAAGTCGCCTCCCGGTGCGTATTTTTGGGAGGGGCCGATCCCCCAAGGGCAAGCCCCATTACTAGGAGCGAGCAAATGCTCGTCTTAACCAGGAAGGCCGGTCAGCGGATCGACATCGGCGACCACACGACATTGGTCGTGCTCGGTGTCGATGGCGGACAGGTACGGCTCGGCTTCGAGTCGACCGAACCGATTTGGCGCCAGGAAGTGCGCCAGCGGCTTGCGCAGACGCAGCCGTACAACCCGCTGTTAAGGCGCTGACGGCCTAATGGAGTGACGTAAGGCGAACGGATGCCATTGACACGGATTCATTTTCAACGGATTATCGGGGCCCGCGTGAAAGGTACGCGCGGCGCCCGCTCATGTTACCCTCCTGCCCCGCACCCTGTCCGTCGCTTCGGCGGGCAGGGTGTATTGCTTCCAGGAGTTATCCATGGCGACCGACATCAACACCGACTTCGACCGAGCCCGCCGCGCGATCGCGGAAGGGCGTATTAGCGAGGAGCGTGACGCGATGGATGCCGACGAGAATCGTGTACCGGATGCTCGAAAGGACAATACCATGGCGACCGATCAAGTCGACGTTAAGATTTCCGAAGATCTTGTTCGCGGCATCATCGAAACCAAGGTACAGGCTGCCATTACGGAAGCCCTGTCGCCGCAGAAGGGCATCGTGGAGCGGGTTGTGGGAGCCGCCCTGAGCATGAAGGTGGACGATACCGGGAAGCGGTCCAGCTACGCTTCCGACAACAAGCTCACCTACTTGGAGGTGCTTTGCCGCAAGGTAGTGCAAGCAGCAGCGGAATCCGCCATTGAGAAATGGGCCGCGGAACGCCAGGCGGTGCTCGAAGCAGAGTTCTTGAGGCAGTTGCAGACCAAGAAGACTAGCTCGCAGCTTGTCCGCGCCTGCGTCGACGGGTTAGCGGACGCCGTCCATAGCCGATGGCGCTTCAGCGTATGCTTTCCTGGCAAGTAGGCCCGCCGCTAACCCAAAGGAGACTGACCGAATGCTTGTGCTATCTCGCACGCCCGACCAACGGATTGTTATTCCCACGAGCGATGGCCTGATAGCCATCATGCTGGTGTCCATCTACCCGAGTGGCCACGCGGCCCGCATTGGCATCGAGGCTCCTGGCCATGTGCCGGTACACCGCGAAGAGGTCTACCGCGCAATCCAAGAACAAGGAATCGTGCTTACGCTCAAG
>Ga0180434_10009607_pt1 | contig 10487 bp, 4 predicted proteins | sample SS_ome_7_FD_132453 | JGI IMG/M metagenome (GOLD analysis project Ga0180434, IMG submission 132453) | Hypersaline lake sediment archaeal communities from the Salton Sea, California, USA - SS_1_D_2 metaG | ecosystem: Environmental > Aquatic > Non-marine Saline and Alkaline > Hypersaline > Sediment... | reverse complement strand
TTCACCTACCGGGCCTACGACGGCGCCGACTACTCGGCCGAGACGACCGTGACGATCACCGTGAACGCCGTTCCGGCGGCCGAGAACGACACCTACGCCGTGGATGAGGACCAGGTCCTCACGGTGACCGTGGACGACGGCGTGCGCGACAACGACACGGACGCCGACGGGGACACGCTTACGATCACCGTCGACGATCGGCCGGACCACGGGCAATTGGAGATGGAAGACGACGGCTCGTTCAAGTACACGCCCGAATCCGACTACTACGGCGAAGACTCGTTCACCTACAAGGCCAACGACGGCTACGCCGACTCCAACACGGCCACGGTGGCGATCACCGTCAACTCGGTGAACGACGCCCCCGTGGCGGAGGACGACGCATACGAGGCCGAAGAAAACGTGACGCTCGTGGTGGACCCCGCGTCCGGCGTCCTCGACAACGACTTCGACGTGGACGGCGACGACCTGAGCGTGTCGATCCAGATCCACCCGTCGGACGGCGCCGTGAGCACGTTCGGCGAGGGCGGCTCGTTCACCTACACGCCCGACGAAGGCTTCACCGGCACCGACACGTTCACCTACACGATCAGCGATGGCCAGCTCGAATCGGACCCGGCCACGGTCACGATCACCGTGGTCGCGGCGGAGGGTCCCACGGCCGTCAACGACGAGTACGAGGTCGAAGCGGGCCAGACGCTCACCGTCACGGCGGACGAGGGCCTGTTGGACAACGACCTCAACGTGGAGGACCCGTTCGTGGTCGACGCGGTCACCGACGTCGCCAACGGAACGCTCGAATGGGTTGACGACGGCTCCTTCACCTACACCCCCGACGACGCCTTCGTCGGCAAGGACACCTTCACCTACCAGCTCACCGACGGCACCAACGAGTCGAACGTGGCCACGGTCACCATCACCGTCAGCGGGGACTCGCCGGGCAACGACGCGCCCGTGGCCAAGGACGACGAGTACACCGCCGTCGAAGACACCGTGCTCGAGGTGAACGAGGCGGACGGCGTTCTCGGGAACGACTACGACCTCGACGGAATCCCGGCCACCCCGCTTTCCAGCCTGGTGATCACCGAGATCAACTACAACCCGTATGACCCCACCGAGGACGAGAAGCTGGTCGATCCCGACTTCGACAACAACGACTTCGAGTTCATCGAGCTTCAGAACGTCAGCGACCAGACGATCGACCTGGCCGGCGTGGAGTTCACCACGGGCGTCACGTTCCACTTCAGCGACGGCGCAGTCACGGCGCTTGAGGCGGGCGAGACCGTCCTGGTCGTCCGCAAGCTGAAGGCCTTCGAGGCCCGGTACGGCACGGAGCTGAACGTGGCCGGGGCGTTCAGCGGCAGCCTGAGCAACGACGGCGAGCAGATCGTGCTGGTGGACGCGGACGGCAACGCGATCCACGATTTCACCTACGACGACGAGAGCGGCTGGCCGACCGGGGCCGACGGCGACGGCTACACGCTCGAAGTGCTCAGCGTGGAAGGCGACTACGACGCCCCGGACAACTGGGTGGCCAGCGACGACGAGGGCGGCACGCCCGGCGCGGGCATCAGCGAGACGATCGAAGTGCCCGAGGTCTTCGTGATCACCGTGACCGCCGAGCCCACGTACGGCGAGCTCACCATGCACGAGGACGGCTCGTTCGTCTACACGCCCGACGAAGACTTCGACGGCGTCGACACGTTCCTCTACACCCTCAGCGACGGCGACCGGGAGTCCGATCCGGCCGTGGTGCAGATCACCGTCGAGGGCGTCAACGACGCTCCGATCGGCCAGGACGACGAGTACCGGACGCTCGAGGAGCAGGCCCTCGAGGTCGACGCCGAGGACGGCGTGCTCTCGAACGACTCCGACGACGACGGAAGCCCGGCCTCGGCCCTCAACTCCCTGGCGATCACCGAGATCAACTACCACCCGTACGACGTCACGGACGAAGAGCAGCAGAGCAATCCCGACCTGGACCGGGACGACTTCGAGTTCATCGAGCTGGAGAACGTCGGCGACGAGACGATCGACCTGACCGGCGTGCAGTTCACTGAGGGGATCACGTTCGACTTCACCGGCAGCGACGTCACCGAGCTGGCCCCCGGCGAAACGGTCCTCGTCGTGGCCGACCGGGAGGCGTTCGCGCTGCGATACGAGGCCGGGCTGAACGTGGCGGGCGAGTTCGGCTCCGACCAGCTCAGCAACAACGGCGAGCAGATCGTGCTGGTCGACGCGGCCGGCAGCGCGATCCACGACTTCACCTATGACGACTCCGGCGGGTGGCCCCCCGAGGCCGACGGCAAGGGCAGCACGCTCGAGGTGGTCAGCGTGGAAGGCGACTATGACGACCCGGGCAACTGGGCCGCCAGCGAGGACGACGGCGGCACGCCCGGCACGGGCACCGGCGACACCATCGACGTGCCCGCCGTGCTCGTCGCCGAGGTCGTCGACCAGCCCCAGAGCGGCGTGCTGACGAGCTTCAACGAGCAGGACGGCTCCTTCGTCTACACGCCCAACGACGACTTCAGCGGCACCGACACGTTCACCTACCGGGCCGGCGACGGGGAAGCGGAGTCGGAGCTGATCACGGTGTCGATCTACGTCGAGTCGGTCAACGACGCCCCGGAGGCGCTGGACGATGAGTACGAGGTCGACGAGGACGGGACGCTCACCGGCGACGTGCTCGCGAACGACACGGACGTCGACGGCAGCCCGGCCACGCCGCTGACCAGCCTCGTCGTCACCGAGATCAACTACAACCCGCACGGTCCGACCGACGACGAGCTGGACATCGATTCCACCCTCTCCAGCGGCGACTTCCAGTTCATCGAGCTGGAGAACGTGGGCGACGAGACGATCGACCTGATCGGCGTCCAGTTCACCGCGGGCGTCACGTTCGACTTCACCGGCAGCGACGTCACGGAGCTTGCCCCGGGCGACACCGTGCTCGTGGTGCGCAATTCGTCGGCGTTCGAGATCCGGTATGACGACGGGCTGAACGTGGCCGGCGAGTTCACCGGAGCGCTCAGCACCGGCGGCGAGACGATCCGCCTGGCCGACGCCGACGACGCCACGATCCAGGAGTTCGCCTACGACGACGACGGCGACTGGCCTTCCGAGGCGGACGGCGAGGGCGCCACGCTCGAAGTGCTCGACGTGGAGGGCGACTACGACGACCCGGCCAACTGGAAACACGCTATTGACGAAGGCTGGTTGATGGGCGGCACGCCCGGCACGGGCACCGGCCAGTCCGTCGACCTACCCGCCGAACTCACCGCCGTGCTGATCACCGGGCCCTTGCAGGCCGCCACGTTCGCGCTCAACGAAGACGGCTCGTTCACGTACACGCCCGAGGCAGACTACGCGGGGAGCGACAAGTTCACCTACATGGCCAACGACGGCGGCCTGCCCTCCGAGCTGACGACCGTCACGATCACCGTCCGCCCGGTCAACGACGCGCCGACCATCGGCGAGGTCCCGTCGTACGAGGTCGACGAAGACACGCCGCTCGAGGTGGGGGCGGGCGAGGGCCTGCTGGTCGGCGCCACCGACGTGGACGGCACGCCCGTCACCCCGCGTACGAGCCTCCGGATCACCGAGCTCCACTACAATCCGACCGCTTACGACACGTACACCAGCCAACAGCTCGAGTTCATCGAGCTACAGAACATCGGCGACGAGACGATCGACCTCAGCGGCGTCCAGTTCGTCGAGGGGATCGAGTTCGACTTTACCGGCAGCGCGGTCACCGAGCTGGCGCCGGATGAGACGGTCCTCGTCGTGGCCGACCAGGAGGCCTTCGAGGCGCGGTACGATGCAGGTGGCCAGGTGTCGTTCACGGACTTGTCAACGAGCGATCCGGACGCCATCGTCGACTGGAGCTGGGACTTCGACGGGCTGGGGACCAGCACGGAGCAGAACCCGAGCTTCACCTTTGCGGACGACGGCGTCTACACGGTATCCCTGACGGTGACCGACGACGAGGGCTTGACGGATACGGTCTCTCACGACGTCACGGTCGGGAGCCCCGTTGACACGATGGAGTACGTCTTCAAGGTGCTCAACGAGGACGGAACCGAGGAGATGTCGACGTTCAGCGTCGGCGACAAGTTCCAGTTGCAAGTGTGGGTTGATGATCTGAGAGAGACGACGACTCCGGGGCTTTTCCAGGCATATCTCGACGTCCTCTACGATGCCGCGTTGGCGTCGGTCAGTGGAGCGATCCTCCACAATACTACCGACTTCGCCAACGGACCGAATGGAGACACGTCGACAGCGGGCATCGTCGACGCCGCCGGCTCATTTAGCAAGAGCTACCTTCCCACGACCTCCGATCCCCAGTTGCTCTGGAGTCTCGAGTTCACCGCCGACGCGGCGGGCGAGCTGACGTTCGTCGGCCAGCCCACGACGGATCCCGCCGATCCGGGTGATGCGGGTCAAAGCCCTATGTTCGATACGAGCCTCTTTGGGGAGACCGTGTCCGTGTGCCCAAGTTCCGTGGATTGCTCCGGCAGTATGCGTTTTGAGGATCTCACGGTTACCATCTACGACGGAGCAATTGAGCCGCCGACGGCCGAGTTCGCCTGGCTGGAGCAGGGCGTGAAGGTGGCCGGCGAGTTCACCGGCGACCTGGACGACGACGGCGAGACGATCGTGCTCGAGGACGCGGCGGGCAACACGATCCAGGAGTTCGCCTACGACGACGAGGCCCCCTGGCCGACCGAAGCCGACGGCGGCGGAAAGAGCCTGGAAGTCATCGACGTCACCGGCGAATACGGCGACGGCGAGAACTGGGAAGCCAGCGACGATGACGGCGGCACGCCCGGCGCCGCGCCGGCGAGCACCGTCGACTTGGACAAGATCGTCGCCGTGCTGGGCACAAACCCCACGGACGGCACGTTGGTCCTCAACCCCGACGGGTCGTTCACCTACACGCCCAACGAGAACTTCAACGGCACCGACGCGTTCACCTACCGGCTCAGCGACGGCTCGGCCAAGTCGCAGTTGGTCACCGTGACCATCACGGTCAAGCCGGTCAACGACGCCCCGGTGGCCTACGACGACGACTACACAGTCCCCGAAGGCGCCACGGACCTTGTGGTCGTCGTCGCCGAGGGCGTGCTCTCCAACGACGAAGATGTCGACATCACGGAGTCGATAGTCGACGAACTGATGGCCTCGCTCGTGGAGGGGCAGGGACCTGGGAAGGGGATCTTGAACCTCGACCCCGAAGGCTCCTTCACCTATACGCCCGACACTGGCGCCACCGGCGAGGACAGCTTCAAATACAAGGTCTACGACGGCACGGAGTACTCGAACGAGGCGACCGTAACGATCGAGATCACGTCGTCGGGGCCGTGAGCCGGAAGGGCGTTGGCCCGGGGCTTCTCGGGAGGAATGGATCGAGCGGCGCAGGCCTGACCGGGTGACAAGACGACGAGGTGACAGCGCGAAAGCCCGTTGCCACCCCGGCCACCTTGTCTCCCCCTCACCCTGTCACCCCCTCAAGTCCGGCGCGACGCGATTGCCCGTTCAGAACCGGTAGTCGAACCCGAAGTTCAACCCCTGGACCCAGTAATCGGTGGTGACCCAGGAGAAGGCCGGGCGGGGCTCCCCGACCAGAGCTCCTCCGCTGAGCTGCGATTCGTTGACGTCCAGGTCGATTTGATCGCCGGGCCGGGCCACCTTGCTCCAGTAGATGAACGTGTAGCCGACCGTGGCCCGCAGATTGCACGTCAGGTCGTAGCCCAGCGTCATCCCCAATTCCGGAATCACGGCGAAGTGATTCTGCTCGTAGCTCCCCATGTTCGTCGGCAGGGCCAGGAGCCCTCCCGGACTGGGGTCCGGGTCGAAGCCGGGCACCGTGGTGACCGTGCGCCCGTGAATCGCCACCTGCGAGTGCGTGCTCCCCAGCCCCAGCTTCAGCACCATCTCCAGCGACCAGCGGCAAAGCCGCTCCTCGAACACCAGGCCCAGCTCCCCGCCGTGAAACTCGTTGCTGGCGTCGAACTGGTCGAACAGATCGACCGTCGTCCCGGAAACGATGCCTGCCTGGTTCCGCGAGACGGTCGATTCCTCGATCCGCAGGCCGTCCTCCAGCACGGCCGACTGATAGCCGAGCAGGAAGTCGAGCCGGCCGGAGCACCCCTGGTGGAGAACGCGGCGGAACAGCACCTCCAGTTCCTCGAACGACGTCGTCAGGTCGACGTGGACCGATCCGTCCACGATCGTCCGCTGCCCGCCCTCCTCAAACGCGATCAGCCGGGCGTCCTGCTCGCCGTCCTGGACGTTGAAGAACGGTCGGGCCAGAATCGGGTCTCCCTCGCTCGACGCGTCATAGGTCTCCGACTCATCGCCTAAGAACAGGTAGCTCGCCTGCAATCCGAACTGGCACGGCCGGAGCCAGTAGCCCATGGTGAAACGGCCGCCGGAGCGCGTGTCGGAGCCGTACGTGTCGCCGCCGAACAGGATGGTGGTCGTGTCCTCGCCGAGCACGCCGGCGTCGTCTCGGTCGGTTCCGGCGGGGCTGGTCGTCACCAACGGCGGAACGTCGGCCCCGCGCGCCCACCACATCAGATAGTCGCCGCGAAACCACAGGCGATCGTTCCAGGCCGACCAGACCGGAAGGATGCACCCGGCCTGACCGCCGCCGCACCAGTAGTCGCCCGGCCAGTAGCACGCGCCCGTCGAATCGTCGCAGGAGCGCCCCCCATACGCCCCGCCCCCCATCGGGTCGCCATAGGTGAAGGCCGCTTCTGGATCGGCGTAACCCATTGCGGACGGGGAAGCCAACTCGGGCGGTGCCTCGACGTACGCCGGTTGCCGGCCGCCGGCCAGCGCACTGTGGTGCGCCGCCTGCACGACCTCCGTGCCCGCGTCGGGGGCATCGTTCCGGCCCGCCGTCGTCTCCGAGGAAACGTCCGCTTGCGCGGTCGGACGATCCGCCGCCGCCTCGGAGGCCGGCCGGGCAACCGGCAGCGTATGGACCGCGGCGACCGCTTGCGCCGCAGGCTTCTGCGGCTGCGTCGGGCGCGGCGACCACTGGAGCTTACTCTGGGCGAGCGCGGGCGACGTGACGGTCGCCAGCAGAACGAGGGGCAGCCATCTCGGAATCCCGGTTGATCGGCTGGATGCCGGGCTGGACGCGGGGCGGGGCAAGGAGCGGGCTTCTGGCTTCATCGATTGGACTCGGTGGCATGAGCGCCCCCCTGCGCAACGTGATCGTGGGCCTTCCGGCCGTGTGCAGTGGCTATGTTCGACCGCCGCCCGCGGAAACCTTAACCTTTCTTCAACCCGAATAATCGATCCGTCTTTCCCAGTCTCGCCGATTGACCGTCCCTGCCCGTCAGGCTGCATGCCGAACGCGGCGGCACCATCCGTAAACCTCTGCGAAAAAAGGACATACAGCCGATCCTTCGGCCCTCAGCCTTCGGGTGGTCCCACGGCCGGCCTACGCCGAGGTGACCTGCGCGAACGTCCCAGGCGCTGAGCGCGCTCGGCCGGGCGCCCGAGGTGCTGGCGAATGAGTCGTCGCGGCAATCGAACCTCGATGACTACCCCTCGCATGGGGAGCCGGCCCCCTCCGCAAAGGGTGCTTGCCCCGGCTCTGCCGCCTTCCGGCCGACAATTCCTCGATACTTCCCTTCTCCATTGTCAGGATTGACTTGCGGCCGGCGGAGTATTAATAGAGGGCGTGTGTGATGCCTTCTTGCGTTGGGCACGGATGGCCTATTGGTTGGCAAGCAGGAGGTAGCTGGTGAAACGAGATCGAATTCTTATTCTGATTCTGGTGCTGCTGGCGGGCGAGCGGACTCTCGACGCGGCCCCCGTGCTCCAGCTTTACCTCGAAGGTGGGGCTTATGACGAAGCCACCCACTCTTGGGTGATGGCACCCCCCGCGTTTTCCGGCGCTAGACCGGTACGGCTTTGGGCGGTCGGAAACGTCAACGGCCCGGGTGCGAGAGGGGTGGTCGAGAATGTCAGGCTGGCGGTTGCCTATCGCCAGGAGGACCTGGGGCTGGCCATCTCGTTCAAGCCCGCCCGCGTGGAGGCGCACGACGCGGGGCCGTTCCGTCGATTCGTGGACCCTTCGCTTCCCGCCGACCCGGTGCAGAACGTGACGGTTCGGACAAGCCTCGGCGCGGTGACCCCCGGACCGGACGGCGTGGTCACCGGCGGCGCCCGGCCGGTTCTGGAAGACGGGACTCCCGTTGCGGCCAACGGCCCGTTTGGCCCGGGCTTCGTCTGGCAGGAGTTCTCGCTGGGCGATTTTTGCTTGACCGATTCTCCCATCGGCGACTTCTGCGGTCCGTTCCCCACGGAGCTGGCCCCGGGGGCCGGGCAGATCAACGTCTACGAGCTGGCGGTGGTGGGCGGGACCGGGGCGAGGCTGTATTTTCAGTTGTACGGCGCGACCGGCGGCCCGCATGAGATGGCCTCGCACGCCAGCGAGCCGAACGTGGAGTTGCTGCTCGCCCCCGAGCCGTCCACGTTCCTGGTCTGGTGCCTCTTGGGGCTCACGTTCGCCGGCTGGGGCTGCTTGTACCAGTACCTGTCGCGGTGGCGGCAGTTGGAGGCCGAAGAGCGGGCCCTGGCCGCCGTCCCCGCCGACGGCCACGGCAGGCCGGTCCGCGAGCCGGCCGGCGAGCCTCTCCGGCCCGCGCAGGGTGAGCCTCACTCGATCGAGTCGCCCACCTGGGATGAGGGCATCTACTGAGGACTGCTGACAAAGGCGGTCGAATCTCCCGCCGTCAAGTCCATTTTCGAGGCGGGGAACTCGTTTTGTTAGTGGTTCTCAACCCCCCGGGGTCAGCGCCCGGGATAGGGCCCTCGTTTAACACGAGGCCGCCGTCTGGGGATGCTCGGCCGGTCGCCCGGCGCTCCTTCGATAGAGCACCTCGAAGCTGGTCGCCCCGACGGTCAACCGATCGCCGGGCATCAGGTGAGCCCAGCGGACCGACTCGCCGTTGACGAACGTGCCGTGCCGGGAGCCGACGTCGCGGACCACCAGGGTCCCGTCCACCTCATCGATCTGGCAATGGCGGCGGCTGGCCCAGCGGTCGTCGACGTGCACCTCGGCGTCGGCACCGCGGCCGATCATGGCCGGGAAGGACTTCACGACGATCCTGCGTCTCGGCGTGCACGGACTCCGGGTGAAGAGCTTGACTCTCATCGTCGTCCTCGTGGGGTCCTCCGTCGGACCGCGTGGAGAACAGCGGTTCCGGGGAAGGACTACGCGGCGGGGAAAGTGGGGGAGGGTGCCGTCGGTTAGGCAAACGAGGGAATGACTTCCGTCTGATTGATGACCTGCCTTACCCCTTCCAGCTCAGCGACCGCCTCCTGGGCGAGCTGTTTCTGGTAGTAGCTGGGCAAACGGCCGCGCAGGAACAGCACGTCGCCTTCGCACTCACACGACACGTTTCTCACGGTCACGTAAGGGCTTTGCTCGAGGCACTGCTGGGCCAGCGCGACCACGTCGACGCAAGGGAAACGGCAGGTTCGATCCATCTTCGAGGACATCCAGACTCACTCGCTCGGGAACTCGGTCTCAGCTCAACCCGGGCACCCCGCATCGGCCGCCACGATGGGCCGTTTGAACGGGGTCTCGCAGACCGGGAGACAGGCGATCCAGGCGGGATAGCTGCCCACACCCGGCACGGAAGGCTGCCCCGGCCGATCTCGCAAGCAGCTCGAATCGGGGAATATTATCGACTCGGCTGCGATTGTCAACACCCCGTCAGGCCAATGTCCGCGATTTTTTGGAGGCCCGGGGACCCGAGGGCGCGGCACGCCCCGAGCGCGCGTCTGAGATGGCCTGTAGCGATCGCCTTCACGCGGTCCGGGAACGGGCGGGCACCGAACGTGTCGGCGCGAAGGCCCGATAAACCGGGGCACGACGAGCCTTCTCGGCCCCCCGCGGAGTCGTCTCTCCGCGATCGCTCAGAAGCTCCCAATGATCCAGAACAAGCCGACGACTCCGAGGAGCACGGCCTGGGCGGCGGTGGCGCTCCGATTCTCGTCCAGTGGCACCGGGAGGACAAGCGCTGGACGGCCCGAAAGACGCCGGCCCGCGCGGAGCGGCCCGGGAGTTGGAGCTGGGGCGGCCGCCGACTAGAATAGCCCGAATAGCAGGCGCACGCCGTGTGCTGACCGCCCGACGACCGGAGACTCCACGTGTGAAGACCCACTGACCGTACTCCCCGAAAGGCCCCCGCGATGCCACGAAGCACCCCGATCCAACAGCCGATCGTCCGGTCTCGCCTCCTGCTTGGCTTCCTTCTCCTGGCATGCCCGTGGGCCCTATTCCCCGCCCACGCCGCGCCGCCCGACCGCGCGCCCGGGCCCGACCCCTCGTTCGACGTCGTGATCTACGGGGGCACGTCGGCCGCGATCACCGCCGCCGTGCAGACGGCCCGGATGGGCAACTCGGTCGTGGTCGTTTCGCCCGACGTGCACCTGGGCGGGCTTTCGAGCGGCGGCCT
>Ga0180434_10009603_pt1 | contig 10489 bp, 19 predicted proteins | sample SS_ome_7_FD_132453 | JGI IMG/M metagenome (GOLD analysis project Ga0180434, IMG submission 132453) | Hypersaline lake sediment archaeal communities from the Salton Sea, California, USA - SS_1_D_2 metaG | ecosystem: Environmental > Aquatic > Non-marine Saline and Alkaline > Hypersaline >... | reverse complement strand
TTGCAAACCAAGAGTTCTATATTTAATTGATATATGGGACGGCGAAATGGTGTGTGGAGATCCAAATGGTGAGCATGTAATACAGGTTAATTGTGGAAATGCTTATCATCACATTGTTCGTGCTTTCGATGTTATTGACAACGTTAGAATAATAAAGGGTTTTGGTCATATAGAATTGCCAAAGCTGTCGAATATAGATATAATTTATATAGACGCTGACCATTCTTATGATTGTGTTTTGAAAGATTTAAGAACAGCATCATCGGTCATCAGTGCTGATGGCATAATAGCTGGGCATGATTTTAATATGGATGGGTGTAAAAATGTTATCCGTCAATTCACTTCTGAAAGTGATTGGGATCTTGTTGCCACAAGTAATGATATATGTTCTAGTTATATGCTTTCAAGATCTTAACTTGATGAACTAGAACTTGATGAAAATGTGCTTTCACCAATTTTGTCTGTTACTGTCTGGAACATTAGGTCGAGTTCGGTTTGGAATTCACCAACTGCCTCTTCCCATGCATCAGTGCTGTGATATGGTGGAACAAACTGTCCTGTTTTGTCAGTGTATAATGCGATGAAATCTTCAGTAGTTCCATTTTCTCTTGACACTCTACCTCTTATTTTGGCGACTAAGCTGGTTACTTCTTTGTTTGGTCCAGCATCTGGGGAAAGAACTGGAACAAAAGTTTGCAGAAGATCAAGCATACTTTGTAGCCAATTGTTGTTATTTTGTACTTGTGCTATTGCATCGGCACCTAGTCCGCCATCTAATAGTATTATGTCGCCACTTTCGTTTAACAGGACACCAAAATAATCATATTGGCCTGTTTTATATGTAACAATACCAGTGAATTCACAAAATGTGACTGACATAATATTTTCTCCATATTTACAGAATTTGATGTATGTTTGATTAAGGATATAATATGAAATTTTGTTATTGGTCTGTTGCTGATGGTGATCATGGAAAAATGTTTAAGACAGTGATATCTTCAGCCAGGAGGTGTGGTGTCAATGAAGATTTTCACATATATACAGATATAAATATTCCAGGGGCAATATTACATGAGACAGGTAGGTTTTCAAAAGATCATTATTTATTTAAGCTAGAATTTTTGAATAGGTTAAAGGAATTGGATTATGATTATTTTGTGTGGTTAGATGCAGATACATTTTTTGTTAGGCACCCAGGTGACTTTAGGGAATTATTGAGGGGCAACAAATGGTTTGTACAAATGGAGAGTGATTGTACGTCAAAATTTGTACAAAGAGGTGATTGGTGGGGATGTCCAATGAAGTGGTATATATTATTGATGAGGTATTATGGCATCACTCACCCACGGGTTTATAATTGTAATGCCGGTTTTTGGATGGTAAGAAAAGAATCAATAGACGAATTTTATAAAACTTCTATCGACTTTTTCAAATTTTGTAGAGAAGAATTACATCTTATCAATTTCACAGAAGAGCCGGCATTGGCACTAGTTGGACACTTTGTTGATAATGTTGAGTTGAATACATTTACAAAGACTAGTCATATTTGGGCAAGTGACTGGTCTGGGGTATATAAAAACAGATTGCCAGATGGTGATGATTGGTATTTTAGAGATTACATGACTGGAGAAAAACACAAAGTAAATCCGGCCATTGTTCATTGTATGAGAAGTAAAAAAGCGTTAATAAATGGGTATAACATTAAATGGAAACATTGATGGAGAACAATAATATGAATAAGGCATTAATCATTTTAACATTGGTATTTATTGTTGGGTGCACGCCAACTATGAATCGACAGAAAGCCAGCCTTAGGGCTGGTGCGGATATCACTGTAACAGTGATTTTAGATAAGAGGCCAGCAGCAACCATTGAAGGCGATAAGGTAGTAATATTGACAGTTGTAAATCAGCTTCGTGATTTGATTAATGATGGTGATGCCACAAATATCACGCTTGGTATTATCAGAGAACAGCTTATTAATATTATCCCCGCCGAATATCAATTAGTGGCCAATCAGGTTCTTGCTGCCATATCTGGCATAAGGGTTGAGTCGACCGCTATTGGGTTTGACAACATTAAGAGAATAAACGCAGTTTTGGATGGAATAGTGACTGCGGTTGGATCTTATGAAGTTGAAGACAGAGGACCAGAACCATCACAATGATACCAGATTTGAACGCAAAATCAAATGACCAGGCCCTTGCAACAAACGAAGACATGGACGCTGTGATAGAAGAAATTTTTCAAGAGCGTATGCGTATGTTGCTTGAATACCATGGTGTGGAAGAATGGTCTGTTTGTGGAATAAACCTTGATACTGTTGAAGGCAAGGTAAAGGCTCTTGTTTTGGCAGACATAAATATATAAGAAAGGCTTTGACAATAAATGACACAAAACGCTAAATCTGGATGTACCTGCAAGCAAGACTGCAGTGAAGGTGGTGGCATGCCGACTTGCGGGTGCACCGTCTGCGAAGACAAATGGAAAAAGAAACACCCATTCATCTCCAAAGCACAAGAATATTGGCCGAATCTCATAAAAGACGCCAAAAAACAGTGCCCAGATGTTGGTGTTGATTGGGATACTGTCAACGAAGGCAGCGTTGCTATGATGTTGATGGAGATTTCGATGTCTTGTTTCGCACAACATTTGGATAAGAACCACAACGGGTAGTAGGTTATAACTTCGGTAACCACAACCGGTCGTATCTTGACAAATGGCATTCGATGTGGTATACTTTAGGTGAACGATATGTCATTAATAGAGCAGTTAGAACAAAGAACAAGTGAACTAGAGTTGAGGGTTGCAGATCTAGAGGAGAAGAACAAAAAGCTTGGTGAAATCCTGATTGTAATGAAGAATAAGATTGCTAGATCAGGATCATCCGGACTAGGCCCCGAGCAAGCTCATTTCATCGATATGCACACGCCTATTGGATGAGCACGTATTTAACAAGTAGTTTACCCCTCAAATATAGAGGGTTCAGTCAAATGTAAGACGGCATTTTGCCTGCGATTTTTGGAGAACGACCCGTGATACAGTCAATGCAAAAGCAACATACAAGACTGTATCCAGATACGGCCTCAAGGCCGCTCTGGGCGTGCTCCTTTGTATCGCAGGGGAATGCAACCTTCCCCATCGGTTTGGGGAGTCGCCGAGAAGAGAAAGACATATAAGAGAACTCGGCCTCTCCAGAACCAAAAACCCAACAAATGAAGAGAGGCCGAACGCAAGGAGTTTGTGTTTGAATGCGCCAATAGCTCAATGGTAGAGTTTCTGGTTTCCACCCAGACGACCGGGGTTCAACTCCCCGTTGGCGCTCCAGAATTTACAGGGCCGTAGTGTAGTGGCTAGCACGCCACCCTGTCACGGTGGTAGCGCGGGTTCGAGTCCCGTCGGCTCTGCCAGAATTGAAGAGAAAGTTGCCTACGTTGCAACTAGTGTTGTTTGACAATTTGGCTGACTAACATAAAAACACAAACGGACCCCCGGTGTGTGCTGGGGGTCCGTATTTGACACATTTGACATTTTACTGCCTTCAGATGCGGGTTACTTCATTTGACTCATAATCAAAACCGGAAACCACCTTCATCAACTATCGGCAGTCATTGATTTTCAGACTACCTTCAGGAAAGGGATACTTCAATAGGTTCAACTCCTGATCTCCCCACCATGCGTAAGTGGGGAGAAGCCCGTGGGGGCATTCACCCTTTGCGAACATCGGTAGTCATGATATTTTGGGAGGTAGCTCAGTTGGTAGAGCAGCGTTTGTTCTCCTTTTGCCCATCGGCCAGGATTCCTGGCCTTCAGGAAGGGGCTACTTCGGCTTGAAACCCGTGTGTCGCCGGTTCGAGTCCGGCCCTCCCAATCAGTTTTGTTCCGCCTTCAGGTTAGGGATACTTCGGCTTCCAACCGGGTGGTCGTGGGTTCGATTCCCACCCCGCGCTCCAATACGCAAGTAGCGCGGGTAGCTCAGCTGGCAGAGCACCTTACGCTCTAGTCGATTATCGGCGGACCAATTTTTGCCCCATAGGCTGGTATACCAGTCGTTGTGAGCGACAGTGAGGCCCGAAAGGGAATGGTTACGGCTTGCAGTGGGGCTTTTGATATTTATCTGCCTTCAGTGAAGAGATACTTCTTGACTGCTAATCAAGACCTGCCTGTTCGATTCAGGCATAGGGTGGCCCCGGTTGTTTCTCTCTTTGCGATTATCGGCAGACTTTTTTCGTCAGTATACGTTCGCTGGGCGGGCAGCCACTTGCGTCACTGCTGACAATTGCCCTGATAGCTCAGTGGTAGAGCGCGACGTTGCCAACGTCGATACCCGAGTTCAATTCTCGGTCAGGGCTCCAATTTGGGGCCGTAGCTCAGTTGGGATGAGCGTTTGGTTTGCAACCAAAGGGTCGAGGGTTCGAGTCCCTCCGGCTCCACCACGGGGCCTTAGCTCAGTTGGGAGAGCGCTTCTCTGGCAGGGAAGAGGTCTGGGGTTCGAATCCCCAAGGCTCCACCAGTTTTCCTTCACGAACGCGATTTAATCTTTTTGAAAGAAAACAAATTACCCCGTGGTGTAATGGTAACACCGCAGATTTTGGTTCTGCTATTGTTGGTTCGAATCCAGCCGGGGTAACCAATAGGAGATGGCATTGGATAAATATAAAGATGCATTACTCAAGATTTTGGATATTGAGTTGGGAATATATCCGGCAAAGGTTACTGGTGGTCCAAATCCATATGAGGAACGGAATGATTTTCAGAATGGATGGAACGCGGCTGTAATAAAGATGGCGGAGGAACAGGCCAGAGTTCTTGTCGAAATTGGATTGGGAGATGGTGGAGAAAGCCATGAGGTTTAAACAGTGTACACTACATAGAAAGGGTGATGGGGTTACTATGGTCACGACCACATGGCTTCCTGAAAAATACGCTAAGAAGGGTCGGTTCATTAGACTCAAGGACCGAGACACCGGCCAATGGCATGATCATTGGGAAGTTAGGCAGGTCGGTTCAGTTTTTCGTGAAGGAGAAGAGGTTGTTGAACGAAGCCAAGATCATAAAAAGACCAGAGCAGCTTCCGACATCTAGGCCGGTTTATGGTGAAAGTATTCTTTTCAAATCGGGGGTATTCAAAATGTATAAACTCATGAAGATCTGGGAGAACACTATGAGGCGCATGGTGCGCCCTCCTGGAGAAAATCATGAGTTTGGACAAGAAAAAGGCGCAGAAGCGTTGGGAGAGAAATCTTCGCATCAAGCGTAGATGGCGAGATGTTTGGAAGCATTATCACGGCTACAACGAACGTAGTTGGGAATATGCCTTCTACGGCGACAAGATTTTTGAGTGGTTAGAAGCCCAGATGAGGTGGTGGAATACAAGAAGCCTCTGTTCCCGCCCCTGCTGTGGTAATCCACGCCGGCATTATCGGGATTATGACCAGCACTATACAATGCAGGAAAAGAAGAACTTTGATCGCGTGAAGGATCAATTGGAGGATTGGTATGGATATCACGAAGGGTAGATTACACATAGATAACTTGCCGCGATGTAAATTTTGCGGTGGCAAGCCCTATATAATCGGTGGTACCCATGAACCGTGTAAAATTGCTTGTGAAAATCTCTACAATGATAATGACACAATTAACTGCCCCAATGAGTATGGTGACAATGATCGTAATTCGGCTGTGGAAAGCTGGATTGAGAACAACACCGTTAAGGTTGGGTGGCAGTTTGGCCCACCTACAACCCAGGGATATTTTGTTGTAGAGACAGAAGGCGCATTTGGTTTCTGTGTCGTGAATTCATTTCAGGGATGGTTGTCTGTTGAAAAGTGGGGGTTGGTGCACAAAAGCCAGAATGATGGTTATATTATTAAGGATCAAATCCTCAGGCATATAGAAATCCAAATGCCAGTATAATGGAGAACCAATGCGAAAGTTGGCTAAGTTTAGTGAAATAGACTGTAGCGGATTGCATTGTTTGAAGTGTAAGTGGGTACATGACATGGATGGCAAATACTGCGTTCATCCGTGGTGGGACCCAAAGAAATTGAAAATAAGCACTGTTGGCCCACAACGTCGCAATGAATGTATCAATTCTGAAATAGACAAACCAGAAATGCCCGCATAGCACAATGGATGAGTGCACCAGATTTCTAATCTGAAGGTTGCAGGTTCGAGTCCTGCTGCGGGTACCAAATAGGCGTGTGGCCAAGTGGCTAAGGCGCTGGTCCTACACACCAGTATCGGGGGTTCGAATCCCTCCACGCCTACCAAACAGGAGACATGGAGATGCCCATATCAGAAGATAAGGTGATTGAAATACAACAATTATAGATGGTGGTGGTAGCTTAATGGTTGAAAGCACCGGATTGTGGCTCCGGAGACTGCGGGTTCGAGTCCCGTTCACCACCCCAAACATGGGCGCATAGCTCAATTGGCAGAGCATCCGGCTCTTAACCGGAAGGTTGGAGGATCGTGGCCTCCTGCGCCTACCACATTTCAATGTTGATGGTTTCACCGACATTTGGGTATTCATCACCAAGGCGACCCATTAATAATTCCTCGATGATTTGTGCTTCAACTCCTGGTGGCACGGCATCTGGTGGAGTTGGTCCATCATAAGAGGTAGAATTTACCTTGATTCCGTTAACATCCCACTTTTGTATAATTCTGCCCATGTCATCTGGTCCAGAAGTGGAGAGGAGAGTAATGTTGGCAACACGCGGTGCTGGACCTTCTCCATGGTCCATTCTTTCGCTGATAGAGATAACGTCGCCCTTTTCGAGTAGGATTTTTTGCCCACTGAGGATAGCTTCTACATTTTCGGTGACTGTATATCTCTTCATGTTTATTCCTCCTATATAATGTTTGAGGGAGTATAGCATAGTGGCTAATGCACCCGACTTTTAATCGGAAGATCCTGGGTTCGAATCCCAGTGCTCCCACCATAAATAATCTCGCGCCTCCCATCCTCCCATATGTCCCAGTAGGCGAATGGCTAAGCCCCCGCACTTTCTATGCGGTGATTGCAGGTTCGAATCCTGTCTGGGATACCAATTCGAGGGAGGGGCTTTTATCGAAGCCCCTCCCATTTATCTGATCAGTCGAGAACGGAGTAGTCTGGCCCGTTTTTGGGTGACTGCTTGATGCGAATCTCGATAATTAATAGATTGCCGAGTGATCCATCGTGGCGATGGGCTGGTCTGCAAAACCAGATTTTACCGGTTCGATTCCGGCACTCGGTTCCAATCAAACATAAGTCATTCCATGAGGAGGATACTTGTGAATACTGTTTCTAACAATGTTGAGGTTATTCTTGATGGACAAAGAATACTTTTAGAGAAGGGCGACAAAATATCCATCAACGAAATGGTAGATGCCGTTGATCAGGGTGCTGGACAAGGTGAAACTACGCCATCGCAGTTGTTTTCCCAGGCATTGTTACATGGATTCGATTTGACCTCCGATGTGGTGACAGCAATAGGAGAGGTTAGAAGAGTTGGTAGAGAATTGAACCTCCCACCGGATGTTGTTGAAGCATCAATGGCATATACAGTGGCCAAGTATAAATACTATGAGCATAACGCTTAGAAGAAAAGTCCATCAAAAAGTAAGTGTGATGAGAAAAACAAAGACCCAACATGTTGTTGGGTCTTATGCTATTAATAGTGCCAGATTAGCGGACGATATTGCCAAGATGATAGAACTTGGTGGCATACTTAGTGGTGGCGGTGCTATCTCGTGTATTCTTGGCAACAAAACGAAGGATTTGGATTTTTACTTCAATAATGAAGAATCATATATTGAAGCTTACAATCTTACCAACGGCAACCCAAGCATAGATGTTTGTTGGTTTTTTAATGATCCGCATGAATTACACGACATAGCCTTTGTTATGTGCAACATATATCCAGATGGCTCGGTTGAAATAACACCACAAGCAATGCTGGCGATGAATTCATCTGTTTCTGATATTTATGTTGAAAACATAATATTCCCAAACAGAACGATAGCCAGAATGCATAAATATAATCGCAAGTATGGCCTCAAATATAAAAAGCACCAAGTATTATCATTGTGTATGTTTCCCACAGTCAATGATGATGATATCGCAAGCCTAATAGAAATATCTGTTTAATTTGTCCGCATCGTCTAGATGGCCTAGGATTCGACGTTCTCAGCGTCGGGACGGGGGTTCGAATCCCCCTGCGGATACCACTAATCTTGGATGGAATTGGCAATATCCCGTATCTTGCCTTCTTCTGCGAGTTGATCATACTCTTCATCATGTTCCGATGCCCAGTAGGAATTTAATCCTATGTTGTTTAGATACTCAACAATGCGTTCGAGCACGATCTCTGGGCTGCTGATGGAGGTTGCATATCCAGTTAACCATGAATTTTCTGGATCACTTGTTTTATGTAACCACACCCCGGCATCACTACCACCTTGTTGCACGTAATCTGGTGGTGTGCCAATCATTTGCGCCATTTTTATTCTCTTGCGTAGATTATACTTTTGTACTTCTGGGTCTGAGGTCGAGATTAACCAGTCACCATCTTTTTCTTCCACAGATAGCCCGGATATTTCTGGGATTCGTTTGATTAACTCTTGCCAGTTTATACCAGTGATAACATAACTGGTTGACATATTTTCTCCAGTATAACATGTTCCCATTACCTTTGCCAAGGAAGGAGGATATCATGAAAAAGCGCCAGTATTTGCTCACAGTAAGAATCCCCTTCGGGGATATCGACGATTTTGGTGCCAGAGAAAAGGCACATGAACGTCTCAAGGCTATTGGAATATCCACTGATGACCAAGACAAAACAATTAAACTCCAGTGCCTTGATATGGGTAAGGAACCAAGGAACGTCAAATTATAGGCACACGGGCGCAGCAAGTGGGGTTGCGGCTAGGCTCCAAACCTAGTGTCTTGGGGGTTCGATTCCTCCCGTCCGTGCCAAAAGGAGAAAACCGTGAGTATCTTAGATGATATGGATTTTGATGATTTTGGTACTTTCGAGGATGATCGCACAGATGACGTCTGGACCACCAGGGATGGTAGGATGATGAGGGTCCACGAAATGGGGGATACCCATCTGTTTAATGCCATAAGGTATCTTAAGCGCAAGGCCGCGATGTTGGTAGCCACCAGGATGGAATTGGGAATGATGAAGTTTAAGCCGTCCGAGATAACCAACTACGCCTACCCGATTCTCGCGATAATGGAAGATGAGTGGGAGAGGCGGCAGGATATGAAGAAGTTGACTGCAGATGGTCAAGCAAGGGTCCTTAATTTGTGATACTACGTCGGTGGTGGATTCTAGAATATGCGCCCGTCGCCTAATGGATTATGGCACTGCACTACGGATGCAGAACAATGGGGGTTCGAGTCCCTCCGGGCGTACCATCTTCCGATTCCTGCACCGGGTACCATTTGGAGGCCATATGAAGCGAACAGACAAGGTTTGGGGTTATGAAGTTGAAATGACGAATACGCCTGAGTATTGTATGAAAAGGCTTTACCTAAACCAAGGATGGCGCTGCAGCCTCCATCACCACAAAATCAAGGACGAAACCTTCTACATCGCTGACGGCTGGGTTCTTATGGAAGTCGACGGCGAAGAAATGATGATGCAGTCTGGCGATTACGTGCGCATAAAGCCCGGAGTCAAGCACAGATTCTCTGGTCTTTGTGTGAGTATAATTATTGAGGCATCAACTCATCACGAAGATAGTGATAGTTATCGCGATGAAGAAAGTGGTGAAATCCCCGAGGATGTTATAATTAGACTCGGGATATAAATAACGGGCTGTAGTGGAGTTTGGTCACCACGTATGATTTGGGTTCATAAGATCGCCAGTTCGAATCTGGCCAGCCCGACCAATTTTTACTCTCTACCAGACGGTAGCGGGACCTACAGAGAGCTTTGGCCGTTGAGCCTGCATAACAAATCAACGGCGTAATCGTCGCGGTGGCACTCCGGGAGTGCATCGGCCTGTAAAGCCGACCCCATTTGGGCAAAGAGGTTCGACTCCTCTCGCGACGACCATAACAGGAGAATCTGTGGAACTAAAACATGGTCTCATTGTGATCGACAAAGAGGGCAATATACGTCATTTTGTTGGATATGAAGAGCCACCCACAGATATAGACAAACACTCGGTCTTTGACGAATTATTTGATGAGTTCGGCGAAGAGATCTTCGATATGAAAATCGAGGATGCACCGCCAGATATCATCAAGTATATGATTAATATGCTTAGAGAGCATGGTGCACTATGAAAATCGTTGCTTTCGCTGACAGTCATGGTCGGCATAAAAAGATTAAGAAATTGCCTGGTGGCATGCCAGAAGGTGATGTTCTTGTGGTGGCCGGTGATTTTTCTCCGAAAGGAGAGATTGAAATGGTTCATAGTTTTGCTAATTGGTTGGGTAAACTACCACACAAAGAGAAGATAGTTGTGGCCGGCAATCATGACAAGA
>Ga0180434_10009596_pt1 | contig 10495 bp, 9 predicted proteins | sample SS_ome_7_FD_132453 | JGI IMG/M metagenome (GOLD analysis project Ga0180434, IMG submission 132453) | Hypersaline lake sediment archaeal communities from the Salton Sea, California, USA - SS_1_D_2 metaG | ecosystem: Environmental > Aquatic > Non-marine Saline and Alkaline > Hypersaline > Sediment... | reverse complement strand
TTTCCCTTTCAAATTGCGTCCTTTCTTTTCCCAGATCGTCATTAAATCTGCCAAGCATTGATGTGGATGATATATTTCACATTGCATATTGAGTACGGGAACACGCGAGTATTTAGCAGTGGTTCGTAGATATTCATTTCCGATACCCCAGTCGCAATGACGGATTGCAATTCCGTCAAAATAGCGTCCAAAAATCTCTCCGATTTCTTTCGTTGTGTCACCATGTGAAATCTGAGTAGTCTTGCTTTCAATGAAAGCAGCATGACCGCCTAACTGGGCCATACCAGCTTCAAATGATCCTCGGGTGCGGGTAGAACTAAAGAAGAAAAGCATCGCCAGTACTTTATCACGTAGATATGCATGTGATTCATTCAACGCGCGTTTGCGTTTCAAGTCAAAAGCGACATCCATGATCGTTTCAACTTCTTCTTTTGAAAAATCCAAATCGCCGATTAAATCTCGGCCATGTAAATAAGTTTGCATTCTTTTCTCCAATCAATAAAACGGGGTGAAACAACTTTCATCCCGCAATTATCTTTTATTTATTCCATCGCGCCTAATACTAATGCCAGCAACGCCATTCGCATAACTACCCCGTTAAATGCTTCTTCCCAATAACGGGCATGACGTGTCCCATCTACATCAGGTGGAAGTTCATCCATACGTGGCAATGAATGCAAAATAATTGAATCGGTCTTTGCTTTTTCAGCAAGCAGCTTTCGGGTGATCTTGTAATTTTCAGGAGTCATTCCCTTATTATCGCTGGCTTCCTGGCGGGCTTTCGAGTAATCTGGCTGAACAACCGGTTCCATATAAATCACATCCACTTGATCGATCACATCAGCGACATGATCTGCTTCTTCATACTGCAAATTGTTTGCATCCAATTCCTTTTTGAAATCATCCGTCAAAGACATCTCAGGCGGTGACACATAAAAGATCTTGGAATCAAATTGGGTGAGCGCGTAGGACAAAGAGTGCATGGTGCGCATGCGCATATCGCCGATGCACAAGAAATTCAGTCCATCTATCGTGCCTTTCTCAACCAGGATCGTATACAGATCTGTCAGCACTTGAGTTGGATGTTCACCCCAGCCATCCCCAGCGTTGATCACAGGAACGCTTGCCCATCGGGCAGCTTCTGCTGGTGCACCTTGTTGGAAGTGGCGCATGACAATCACGTCACCATAATATTCAAGCATCTTTACAGTATCCTTTATCGATTCCTGATACCAATCTCCTGCGCGTGTCATTTTTGCGTCAGAGAAGCCAGTCACATGGCCGCCTAATCGATGCATTGCAGCTTCGTGTGCAATGCGGGTTCGTGTGGACGGTTGATAGAAAGCGGTTACAAGCGTCTTCTCAGCCAGCAAATCCGTATTACGGCGATTGCGTGCAATCGGTTCTAATTCCGCTGCAACTTCGAAAATACGGAAAAATTCCGGCCTTTCAAAATCCTTTAATGACAATATGTCCTTACCTAAAAAACTACGCATTTCTTACCTCCAATATATTTATTGATATTAAATGATGCCAATTTTTCTGTTAACGTAGAACCGGAAATACCCCGGCAGGAAAAAAGATTGAGAATGGTCGATTACATCTCCTTTCTGGTCAAAAAGATCTGCTTCAAACATCAACAACACATCACCACGTTGAATACACAGTGCGTGCGATACTTTTGGCTCAGAAGCTACTGCCCGAATTTCGGTATGTGAAATACCTAATTTTGGTTCATTTCGCTTGATCAGCAAATCAAGCACTGAACCTGTGAACCCCTCTGTCAATTCTTCAGAGGGCAAAATATCTTCCGGCAATGTGTCCAACAGGTAAGCAATCGGTCGTTCATGAGAATAAATCACTCGTGTTACGGTCACCATGGGCGCGCCAGTTTCACAGGAAAAAATGACCGCCAATTCTTCGTTTGCAAAACTTTCCTCCACTATTAACCCACCCATTGACATATCCAATCCGCTGCGTTCCGCCAGAGTTTCAAGTGATTCCAATTCTTCAAGGCCGGTTTCAAAAATTCCATTCTTTTCCAATACGAAAGTTCCCGCACCCTGTTTGCGTGTGATCAATCCCTGTGCTTCAAACGAGCGCATCGCCTCGCGCAACGTTGCCCGGGAAACCCCCATATCTTTTGCCAGTTTGGGTTCTGGCGGCAGTTTATCACCGGCGTCAGCGCAAGTAATCCGTTCCCCCAATTCACGCTGCAACCGTTGAAAAGGACTTTCGTTATTGCTGATGTTATTTTTCAATACTTATCCTTCTACCAGGCGTGCTGCGGCACAGTTATGTTTCTCAATATGAGTTGGCAAATCCAATGTCTGCAGTTTGCCATCCCTTACGATGAACTCTCCACCAATTACATTAATATCGACATTGACTGTGTTACAGAACAATAAAGCTGCAAGTGGGTCATGCAGCGCACCCGCGTACTCCAACCGATTGGTATCGACTGCAATGAAATCCGCACATTTACCCTGCTCTAGTGAACCAATATCTGTACGCCCAAGTACTTCTGCACCGCCTAATGTAGAGATTTCTAATGCTTCGCGAGCTGTCATGATTTTTGTGTCTGCTCCCGTCAATGAGGCACCTTCAACACCGGCACGTACCCGAGCTAAAAGAAATGCCTGGCGAGCTTCTGCCAGAAGATGTGATGAATCATTCGACGCAGACCCATCGACACCCAATCCAACCGGTACATTTGCATCGCGCATCTCTCTAATAGGTGCAATTCCAGAAGCTAAACGCATATTAGAACCCGGGCAATGTGCTACACCGCATCCAGTCTGGGCGTACACATTGATCTCGTCCTGATTGACATGCACAGAATGCGCAAACCAGACATCATCGCCCACCCAATCCAAAGATTCCATATATGCTACCGGTCGATGTCCAAAAAGTTCCAGGCAAAATTGCTCTTCATCTTGTGTCTCAGCTAAATGTGTGTGCAGCTGCACGCCTTTTTCACGTGCCAAAACAGCTGCGCGTTTCATCAATTCACCTGTTACCGAGAAGGGGGAGCAAGGAGCAAGCACAATCTGTGTCATCGAACCCGGATGGGGATCATGATATGTATCGATCAATCGTTCGGAATCTTTCAAGATATCATCCTCATCGTCCACAACGGAATCGGGCGGTAAACCACCTTTGGATTCTCCCAGGGACATCGAGCCACGCGAGGCATGCAGGCGCATACCCATCTCCAGTCCAGCTGCAATTTCATCGTCCAATCGCGACCCATTGGGAAACAAGTACAGATGATCCGATGCGGTTGTACAACCGGAAAGTGCTAATTCAGCCAATGCAGTCTTGGTTGATAAGTAGATATCTTCGGGTGTCATTCGCGCCCAGATTGGGTACAGAGTTTTAAGCCAATTGAACAAGTTGGCATTCTGTGCTGCTGGTACAACCCGCGTTAAAGTCTGATAAAAGTGATGGTGAGTGTTGACAAATCCAGGTAAAACCACATGCCCGCGTAAGTCGAGTACTTCCTCCGCGGTTTCAGGCAAATCTGTATTTTTCCCTACCTGCTGGATGAAGCCATCTTCGATAAACATCCCCCCATCCGCAATCTCTCGTCTACTGGCATCCATCGTCGCCAGTAAACACGCATTTTTCACTAACATTGTAGGCATAATACGCTCCTTATCATGCCCACTAATTATAGCTTAATTGTCAGACAAACAAACCGCGCCGTTTATCATATTTTTTAGCTAACAATCTCCATTGGTGATCGTTGATAATGGGATAGAGTGTTATCATGGTAGATAATTTGAAAATGCTTACCCATCATTCCAGTCCAATCAAACACCTAAAAAACCCATGATGCAAATTATTTAGCACCAAATATAATAAGTTTGATTTGGTTGAAAGAATAATAATTTCAATGCATGCAGAGATGACGGCTGCCGATTAAATAGTCCAAGAAATATATCTCGATACCTTTTTGGTTGATGTAAACTCATGATGATTAGAAAGTTTTTTTTGACAGACGCTGATTGAATTAATCAATTATCGTTTTGGAAAGCACGTTTTACCCAGAAAAGAAGAAAAATCGTTGCGTGGATTTTTGCGTCTGGTGCAAACTATCTCTGAAAGATCGATCCCCTAATTTTTATGTCCCATATTTTCTGAGTCGGTGACTGTACCACAATTTATGGATATCGGCTCGCCCGTTCCACCTCTTTTGCACAAAATGCCGTTACGGTACACAGAGAGAGCACGTCCAAATTGGCCACGCTATAAGCATTCAATTTCATTTTACCGACTAATGTAGGGTGCTCGCGGTGGAGAGAGTTGCTATTCCACACGCAATACCGTCCTCATTGATCTTGATCATTTTCTAAACAATCCAGTGTAATGCTCAAGAGATTATTATTGGGTTGTACTCTGTCAAAAGCGCTGACAACAAAATGCGATGCCAGCGATGGATCAGACATTGTCTCGATAGCAATGAATAGCTTTCCCTTCGGGGCAGCATTGAAGGCACCGGCATATCCTATTCCAAGGGTCGAAATCACTCTGCGGAATAACAATCCTTCAGCTGTTCTCGCCCCTACCAAGAAACCATACACTTCACTGATTACGATAAATGGGATTTCATGGTATCTGCACAAGCGCCTCTCGCTTACCGGTAAAGACAGGAAATATCTTTCCGTTGAAATTTCTTCAACGTATTCGGTAAATCCTCCCGGATAGGGTGTAGAGCCGATGAATGCTGTATTGGCATGCGCCTACCGGCTTGGGATAGGCATATCTTCCAGAAACTGTCATTTGTCAGGTGCACCTGATTCATCGCACCTCACTGAATGAGGGAGATCGATTAAAGACATATTTCAACATGACAGCGGGAATCATCCACAAAGGCCCAAATATCACACCCAACTCCTTTCCAAGAGAAGAACCCGCGACAGGTTTTCCATGTATACGAACAAGGAATGCATCAAAAGCGTTCCCCCACGTATTGCCGATCATGATGATACGGATATATTCGCGAATCTGCTTTACTTTTTGAATGCTATATGTTTCCTGCAGGCACTGAATGGCGTGTGTACTTGGTAATCCTCCGCTATCTGCGTAATGCTGTGCAAAATATAAAGCGGGGATCTCTTCTTCTGGTGCTTCTTCCAGACATCCAGAAAGCAAATGATCAATTTCAGCTCGGTTTAATCCTTCTTTCAGTGCAACCTGCGTATGAAAATACGAGCAGTATCGGCAACCGTTAACCTCCGTAACTGCCATCATGATCCTTTCAACAAAGGTTTTGTTGATGCGTAATTCCCCTTCTCCCACGAGGATATCATTTACATGCCATATCATCGCCTTAATCTGAACATGCAAATCATCCGGGCCGTATAGTCGTTTCAAATACTGTTCCTCTGTTCCAACCATCAATGTTCCTTTATAAATTTATTTACTTTTATTCAATTCATCTAACAGTGAGATTATCTCCTCATTGGGTGGAATATCCGACATTTCGTGGCCGTAATGGACATAACGTGCAGTTCCATTTTTATCGATGATCACTTGGGCGGGCATTCGTCCAAATTTGAATAATTTCACTTCCTGCCCGAACAACTTCAATACCGTATGCCTGGGATCAGGCACCCCAATGAAAGGCAGGTCATTCTCCTTCCAGTATTTTTTGACCACGTCAGGCCCATCTGGTCCAACAACGACAATAACAGTATCCCTTGCAACAAATTCTTCATAATCCTGGCGCAACTGCGCCATATGCCTGCGGCAGAATGGTCACATTAATCCGCGGTTGAAAACCAACAGCACATGTTTTTTACCTTCCAGGTCTGAAAGGGTGAATGTTTTCCCATTAATGGTTTTTAACGAAAAATCTGATGATTTGGTATTGATTGCAACTTTTGGCATAATACACTTCCTTGTTCAAGTTATAAATTAAATAAATATTGGTCAGTGATGTCCGACAGGCTCCATGTGTATGTAAGCTCGGTCCACCTCCGGATAATTTTCTAGAACTGCAACAGCGCTGTCACAAATACCGTGTGCGTCTGCCATCCGCATATTTCCATCAATATTCACATGCATATCCACAACCAGCTTTGGACCCGCAAATTCTGTGATGACATGGTGGACACCTCTGACACCTTCAATCTCCTTGACAGATGCAATAAATTGGTCCAACAATTCCTGTGGTGCGCCTGCGCCAGTCAGATAACCTAGGTTCTCTTTCACCATATCAACCACAGATCGCATGATCCACGCTGAAACGATTAGACCAGCCATCGGATCCAGAAGCGGATGTAAGTATGTCGCTCCTAACACACCCAGCCCTGCAGCAGCCGACGTGAATACATCGGCCAGATTATCTCTGGCTGCTGCCTCCAATCCTGGGCTGCGTGTTTGAGACGCAGTACGGCGAATTATGAAATACATGATCACCTTAACACCCATTGATATCATTAAGATAAGCAGTGGTACACCAATCACTAACTCACGTGAACCTTCACTGAAGCGCACAATTGCTGATCGGGCAGCTTCATACGCAGCATATGACATCGTCATCGTCACAATCAATGCAACAACAGGTTCAAAACGGCCGTGTCCCTGTGGGTGGCTTCGATCTGGTGGTTGTTGCGCTAACCATAACCCAACCACAAGAAATGATGAATAAACAACATCTGAAAAAGAATTGACCATATCCGCGAAAATAGCCGTGGAACTGCTTAAAATGGCGGCTTGCCCTTTTATGATGCTAAGAATTACATTACCTGCTATTGTGATCAACAATGCACGTTTAAAATGCGGTGATGGTTTTTGAAATGTAGAATGGCTTCTAACCCAGCGCATAAATTACTCTCAATCTTCCTTATTGTAAAGGAATGCTGATCAAATTTGCTGTCCTTTGAATTGGCTCATATATAAATTGAAATAAAAACCCTTAATCTCCATTAATTCATCATGGTTCCCCTGCTCGATAATCTCGCCCTCATTAATCACCAGTACATATTTTGCATCACGAATGGTGCTTAATCGGTGGGCGATAACAAAACTCGTACGACCTTCCATCAAACGTAATAACGCACTCTGAATTCGAGCTTCTGTACGTGTATCCACACTGCTGGTTGCTTCATCCAGGATCAGAATACCCGGGTTGGCCAAAATTGCACGACTGATCGAGAGCAGCTGTCTCTGTCCCTGGCTTAAGTTACTGCCCCGTTCAGACAACTTTGTATTGTATCCCTGCGGAAGCTGTCGAATAAAATGATCTGCATCAGCCATTCTGGCTGCTTCTATACATTCTTCAGCAGTAGCATCTAGGCGTCCATAACGGATATTTTCCATTACAGTATCTGAAAACAAAAACGTATCCTGCAGGACAATGCCCAGGTTTTTGCGCAGGTCATCTTTCTTTACATTACGAATATCTTTGCCATCGACAAGAATAGCACCCTCATCAATATCATAAAAACGTGTTAGAAGATTGATGATGGTTGTCTTTCCAGCCCCTGTCGGTCCGACTAGTGCGATTGTATGTCCAGTTCGCGCTTCGAAATTCATCTTTTTGATGACTGGAACACCTTCAACATAGGCAAATTCCACATCTTTGAATTCAACATGTCCTTCTATTTTGGGGAGTGCAATTGCATCTTCCTTATCGCTGAGCTCCGGCTCAGTTTCAATAATCTCAAACACACGTTCCGCGCCGGCCAGCGCCGATTGAAGTGAGTTGTAAATATTCGACAACTGCCGGACCGGCTGCAAGAATTGCCTGCTATAGGAAATAAATGTAGCGATCAATCCAATCGACACCAGCCCACGGATCGCCAGCCATCCGCCTAAACTGGCAAGAATTATAATGAACAGGTTGCCCAGTTGATTGGTAAGTGGCATCAGCAAAAAAGCAATCGTGTGCGCTTTTTTACTGGTTTCATAAATTGCCTGGTTTTCTTTCCGAAAAACCGCTATTGCGGATGCATTGCGCCGGAACGCTTTCACCACACGCTGGCCGCTGACATTCTCTTCAATGGTCCCATTGAACTTGCCCATTTGTTTTTGTAAATCACGAAATCCGCTTCTGCTGTACTTGGCGATAAACATGGTGAAGACAGCCATCAGTGGAACAACAATAATCGTAGCCAGAGCAAGCCAAAAATTAAGAAGAAACATGGCCATCAAAACACCGACTAAAGTAAGAATATTTGAGATCAAACCGGTTATGTTCTGCGAGATTGCCCGGTTGATCACATCAATATCATTTGTCAATCGGCTCATCAAGTCGCCGGCGGGATTCTTGTCGAAGAACCGCAAAGAGAGGATCTGTAAATGTTGGAAAAGGTCCGTTCGCATTTTTTTCAGTGCCTTCTGTGACACATTTGCCATGATCCAATTTGCTAGGAACTGTAATACCACTGAAGTCACATATGCTGTTAGCATCAAAAGGGAAATGCGTGTTAGACCGGAAAAATCATTGTTCGCAATGAAATCATCAATGGCAACACCCAGCAAATATGGGCCAACCAGACTGGCTAGAGAATAACCAACAACCAGTAATGTAACAATAAGAAGCTGTGAGCGGGCGGATGCAAAATAACTCCATATCTGCTTGAGCACCTTTTTCATGTTCTTTGGCTTTTCAAAGCCATGGCCATGCCGGCCTGGTCCTCTGCCAGGTCGTACGGGGTTTCTATCTTTTGATTTATTTTCTTCCATTGATGTTCTCCAAATTATTTTTGATCATTTTCAACGAGATACTTGTTACCATCACCAAGCTGAGAATCGTAGATTTCGCGGTAAATTTTGCTTCGCTCAAACAATTCAGTGTGGTCCCCTTCCGCAATGATCTCACCACGGTCTAATACAATGATCTTGTCCGCATTAAGCACAGTACTGATCCGTTGGGCTACTACAAATGTCGTAGTGTCCTCGCTCAACTCGTCCAGCGCGTCCTGGATCCGGGTCTCCGTTTCCACATCCACGGAACTGGTAGAATCATCCAGGATCAATATCTCAGGCTTCATCAATATTGCTCTCGCAATCGCAATACGCTGTTTTTGTCCGCCTGAGAGATTTGAGCCACGTACCGCTACCTGCGTATCATATCCATCTGGTAGTTCTTCAATAAATGAATGCACCTGTGCGGCTTTGGCAGCTCTGATTACTTCTCTGTCAGTCGCCTCCGGTTTACCATAGCGGATGTTATCGCGGATCGATCCGGAGAAAAGAACTGTTTCCTGCGGGGTGATTGCAATATGTTCGAGTAATGAGTTTTGGTCTAATTCGCGCACATCCACCCCATCAACCGTCACGCGCCCTTCAGACACATCATAAAATCTGGGGATGAGATTGATCAAGCTCGTCTTTCCAGAGCCAGTTGCACCCAGGATTGCTACTGTTTGACCGGGTTCAGCCGTAAGCTCGATTCCATCTAATACCTTTTCATCACAATTACCGTTGTAGAAGAATCCAACATTTTCAAAATTAACGCGACCCTGGATTTGGTCTGAGAATTTTTTCCCGTCTATTATATTTTTCACATCCGGAACATCAGTCAGCACCTCATCAATTCTCTCTGCAGAAGCCATACCAGAAGCGACAACATTCGATAACATTGCCATAATCAATAATGGGACAATTGCTGTAGTTAAGTAATTTGAGAAAGCAACCACGCCGCCGACAGTCAGTGTACCCAAAATCGCCTGACGTCCGCCTATCCAGACTACCAGGACAATTCCCACGTTGATCAAAAGCATCAAAACAGGAAATATGATGGCAATCCAACGCATTACGCGAACATGAACCGAAGTAAAGGCCTCATTGACTTCCTCAAAGCGCTCCTCTTCGTACTCGCGCCGGACAAACGCTTTTACAACTCGAACTCCAGCAATATTCTCCTGAAGAACATTATTTAAGTTACTTAATTTTTGCTGCACAGTCTTGAAGATTGGCCCCAGCTTTCCAACAAAGAAAAAAATAAGGGCGATGATCACAACAAATAAGGGAGCGATAGAAAGACTCAAACCAGGATCAGTGGATACCATTAAGATCAAACTTCCAATGATCAAGAGTGGCCCTCGTAGTCCGATACGCATGCTCATGCGATAAGTTTGTTGAATAACATTGATATCACTTGTCAGGCGAACGATCAGATCACCAGTTTTTAATCGATCCAGGTTACCATATGAAAGATTCTGGATCTTGATAAAAATCGCTTCACGTAGATCCCTTGCAAACGCCTCACCCACCATGACCGAAAGGTTATTATTTCCAATTGAAAAGAGCGTACTCAGCACTGAATATATCAGCATCTGAATAGTTGTTCGCGTTATCACTGCCATGTTATTTTGATAAATTCCATCATCAATAATTTTTTGTACCAGTCGCGGAATGCGCAGATCCATAAACACAACAACCACCAGCATGGTTACAGCTAACACGATTTCTTTCCAGTAAGGTTTTAGATACTTTGTGTAGTGCAATAATTTTTTCATAATTTATTTTCTTTCCCTTT
>Ga0180434_10009595_pt1 | contig 10495 bp, 9 predicted proteins | sample SS_ome_7_FD_132453 | JGI IMG/M metagenome (GOLD analysis project Ga0180434, IMG submission 132453) | Hypersaline lake sediment archaeal communities from the Salton Sea, California, USA - SS_1_D_2 metaG | ecosystem: Environmental > Aquatic > Non-marine Saline and Alkaline > Hypersaline > Sediment... | reverse complement strand
TTGTTTCAATTCCCCACGGGAATTATATCCTTTTCTTCCCACCTTCCGATAATATAGTAATATTCAATAATATACAAAGATTCTTTCGAGCACCACTCTTTAATTTTATCGTAATTAACATCATGAAAATTCATACCTTCTTAAGTTATTGATTTTATGATGTTTCCCGACTCGAGCGCAATTTGCTTTTATATAACATTCCTCGCGCCTCGAAAAACTACAATATTTATCAAATAATCATATCTCCTTTAAAAAACTCTGGTATCTCATATCCATGTCTTTGTACTCTCTTGCTACACCTTGGACAGAGAGGAATAATACCTACGCGGTCCCCTTCGTCTTTTTTGGACAAGGAAAGCAATTTTGCCTGCATTTTTACAAGCTGCTTTGCAGTGACAATACACTCAAAAAACGAATACTGCTGCCTCGCACCATATTGTTTCAATGCTTTAGCAATTTCATTTCTTCGTTTGTCATTGGTTATATCATAAGCCACAACCAAATGAATCTCTTTCATGATTATCTCGCTTTAAAAGGCTTATATCGATCGAATTCACCTAAAATCCTACGTGCTAGCAGCCTCAGTTGTATTTCCATTACCCTCCTATAAGACAATTTGCAATTAATTAGTGGATGAATTACTTTGTCCCGCATTCTCTTGAAAAAAGCTTGGAGAAAAACTCTACGCCCCTTTTCATTCAAATAACAAGCTCCAGAACTTTGGTATGAAAAATGTTCCATTTTTAATGAGTTTCGGTTAATAAGATTCAATACTAAAGCATCTATAAAAATAGCTCGGAATTCTTCTAAAACATCCAAAGCCAGGCTTGGTTTCCCATATTTCTCTTGATGAAAAAACCCAAGAAAAGGATCCAAACCAACCAAATAACAAATTCCTCGCAACTGAGATGTAAGCATAACATAACCGAAACTCAATAAAGCATTAACAGGATCAGTTGGAGGCCTTTTTTCTCTATGAGTGAATATAAAATCTTTATTGTTAATCAATAAGGAAAAAACGTTAAAGTAGACTGCGGCTGCTGTTCCTTCCAAACCTAAAAGAATAGAAGAATCCTTGGTTTTTACTAGCTTATTTTTAATCCTTTTAATTCTATCAACAGCCTTGCTTATTTCGGGATTTTGCATTTTTCGATTATACCGGTTTAAAAGCGTACATGAGTTAGCCAATTTCCCTTCCAAGAATCCCCGCGAAAATTCTATGACTAAATCATTATCCAATCCAGATCTGGCTTGAGCAGCCCGCAGAGGGACATTTTTTGAAAACTCGGATATGATTTCTCCCTCATATCGCCCTCCATAACTTAATAAGGACACATGAATGTTTCTACGTAAAATCTCCTTCAGCGCTGCATGAGAAAAATTGATGCTTCCTATAATGATTATTGCATCAACCACTTCTATAGGGATATCATGTCTCTCCTCCTTTCCCTGGATAAATTGAAAATTCTTATTCTTAATTTTCATATACCCCCAAGGTTCATCAATACATACAGTATGCTCAAAAGTTCTGCCCATTCCGATTCCAGCAGGAATTCTATCAATTTTCCCTTGGATTTTATTGATTAAATCAGGAAGACACCTTTCCTTCAAAGCACAACCACGACACTGCTCGGAATCAATTGGGGGAGGCACACAGCTACTTAAAACAATATCCCAGGCTAATTCTGCAGCATCTTCGACCTTCTTCCGCAACTCTGGAGTAAAATCCACCCGAATTTTTCTTTTTGAATCCGTATAATAAAGATAGCCAAAGAGGCATGATTTCTCTAATCTCTCTTCTATCATTAATCCATAACAGCAAAGTTGACAACGATCGTAATCATTATACTGAAGAGGACCAGTTTTATATTCTTCTGGAATCCAATCATCTACATTCAAGCAATCAAGTTTTCCAGCTAGGCCTAACCTTTCAGAAAAAAACAGAACATCCCTTTCAATTCTTTTTTTTGCAACATTTTTTAAGCGATTTGCAGAAATTCTAACATCGTCCTGAATACTCCCTTTTAACATACGATGATCTTTCCAAGTTTCTTTCTCAACATATCTTAGCCAAAAATTCCTTGGGCAATAAACAGTTTCCATTGCCATAGACACAGGAAGGAACTCTTGATTATTTTTCTCTTTTACGGATGATTGCATTTTCTTCCCAAGTATAGACTTCAAAATCCGGATTTATTTCTCCTTCTAGTTCACTAGGTTGATATCCAGAAGGATTCCCATTAACTGGAAAAATGTATTCAAAAAGTGGATATTGGCTTTGGCGGCTTTTCTTTTCTAATTTGTTCATGACCTTTTTTTGCAGTGTTTCGTGGACATAATAAACAGTCCCTTGAGTCGATATATTATTAAAGGCTCTGAGCGGTGTATAATAAGGAGTTTTAACTATAGTTTGGTCGGATTCACATTTAAACTTGATTCTATTTTGTCTCACTACCGTCACAAGACTTTCTGAATCCCCAAAGTAAACCGGTGCAAACCGAAATGCCGTAAACAGTCGCTGAAGAATCTTTTCTTCTGGAGATAAAAAAACTGTTTCATATTCCTGGGCGAAGACGAACTGCCTTCCTAGTGCGTCGGTTGGCCGCCGACCTTTAGGTACCCTAAACTTTGTAACCAAAATCAACAGGTGAGACTTAACCCTGCATGGGGATATAAGTCTTGCATGTACACTCAAGCGACCGCTATTTATAGAAGTTAATGCTTCTTCCTCTGATATTCTTTCTGCTCTCATTACAGCTCCTGCCGCCATGCCTAAAAAAGCAGAAGGCGGAGGAATGGGATAAGATAAAGCAGACTGCCAAGAATATGGAATCCGGGCCGAAATATAAGCCGCCGGAACAAAATTTAAGACCAAGCCATTCATTTGGTGTAACCCAGGATATAGGAAAACAATTCATCTAAGTTTGAGAAGACCTGCATTCTTTTCTGAGCTACTTGTTGACCAAAGCCTAATATTTCAGCCCCATCTGGTATTATCCCTATTGTCTTTTCTACATGATCTGGATAAATTCCAGAAACTGGATAAGGGAGAATTGATTTTTCAGAAATTACAGCTAACACCTCATCGATATCCATATGAGCCAATGCATGAGACTGGGAAGCGCCTACTTTTCCTGTCAGTAAATATCTGTAAGCTTCAATTAAAATGGTAATTCTTTTTTTCTTTTCTGATTCATCTATAACATCTTTCATCTCGATCTCCTGATATCCTATGCGATCACAATCCAATCCTGAAACAAAGGCATAGCGAGCAGAAGCATAGGATTTATTGAAGGGCATCATTTTTTTTGGATCTGATGTTACACGGTTATGGATAACTTGTTTAAAAGTCACCTTGTTTTCCGGTTCAAGAGTAGGCATCAACCAAGAAAAGAAAACTCGGGAGTTTCTTTTTATGGTCTCCTTTTCCGCTACAAGGTAACCATGTGCGTCACAGATAAAACATTCCTGTACAGGGTCTTTTTTCCGAATGGATTCATCTGGACGCAAAGGCTCCCCCTGTCTACACACATTGCACACTGGCAATCCAGCATCCATACCTAATCGGACAGCATTATCCAGATGCCAGTGTTTCAGCATACGACCGGATACTGCAGGAGCTTCCCGTCGTTGACCGTCAATATCAATATAATCCATCATACGGATATCTGATACATTCCCGGAAGTAGCTTCGTTATTCATGTCATGAACATTCACAGTCAACCGGGCCGTAAGGTTAAGTGATTTAATCATATTCTCCTCCTTTTTATCCCTTTCCCCCTACTTCTTCCTCGGTCATTTTACCCCTATACTCTGGACGGCAGAGGGAGAGGCAAACCAAGGCCGTTTTAACTTGATTGAAATCCTTAGAAGCAAGGCGTATCAATTCATTGAATTCTTTTTCAGAAGGGATATTAATAAATTTTCTTGGTTTTGACTCACCGACTTCCTGAGATCCCTTCTCTAAGGACAACCTCAAACTTTGAGCAGATCTAAGCATTTTTTCAATCGTTTTTTCAAATTCCCCGCTATCTGAAGAAGCATTTCGGATATTGTCTACAAAAGTATAATTTAAATGTTGGGAATCACTGTTGAAAAAACGCATTGTCCGGGCGAAACTACGGACAGCATCATTTTCAATAATTTCTGGAGATAACATGGCCTCCTCCTTTAATAAATAATTAACAGTCTGTTTATATAGTAAAATTTTCAAACTTAAAGCCTGGCTTTTACCGCTTTCTATAGATCGGTTAACTCGGGACACCCAATGCCGGCAGAAAACCATAAGCTGATGCCGTTTGTAATCGGTATCTCTTCCGGTTAAAACTCGATTAAGAGATTGGAGTGGTTCAATATAAGGGTCATCATTCTTCAGGCATTCATCAACTGTTGCTACGTTATAGGTGCTTTTGGATAGAAATTTAGCAATTTGTCCAGGTTGTGATAATTCAATCCCATTAACCCTGTCGGTTTGACCAGATTCGAAAACGACTATGTGCAACGAATACTTGAGAGAAGATAACACATCAGTCAAAGAAGGGAATCTCGCCATTAGACTTAAGGGCAAAACCGTCAGCGGAATCTTATTTTTGATATAAGAATTCTCAAGAACAAGCTTTGAAGAAAACAAAAGTTCTATTTCTTTTCTCCCGATTCTTTGACTTGGAATTGGAGTTGTCACAATACGCAAATTACTTCCCATATTCAATCGGAAAACACCTGATAAAATTCCCATTACTGTAATATATCCGCATAATTCACAGAGTTTTGTATTCATATGTCCAGATTGTGAAAGATTTCCAGATTTATAAGGCATTCCAGCATGAGTAGAAGCAGCCAAAATCAAGCCAGAGGTTCCTCCAAAGCTCGGGATGTCATCATGCCCGCACATCTTGTTTTTAGAAAAATCAATACTGGCTGCATGCTCTGGCGAGTAGATCTCTAAAAAAGAATCTATAAGGGACGCTTCTTTTAAATCAGAAACAGGATAATTATCAATATATTTAGCTTGGATCCCAGGTAGCTTATATAAATGTTTGCCACTCAGTAAACGATGGAATAAAAGCTTGTAAGCAGAAGGCAGCTCATCAGGATTCACATCCATGTCAATTTTGAATCCTCCGGGCATAGGAGTGATGCTCATATCCCCTGCTCCTGCCTCAAAGCCCAAGCGACACAATCCATAGGCTATCTTTATATCCAAATCAATAAATCCTGTCCCTGGTGTAAAAAGCTCCATTATAAATTCATTCCTCCATATAACAACCTATTTACAAATGGATATCTTTGCACATCGAATACATCTCTCTCGGATGCTGCGCGAACATCACATATACGAAGAATATGGTGAAGCAAAGATGCCTCCATCCTACGAGCATGCATTTCAATGAATGACCCACTCCTAGACCACCTTCTCAGTTCCCTTGCCATTTTCTTGAGGTCATAAAGCGACAAAATTCTAGTATCACATGGAAACTCCTGTTCAGAAAGGATATTGACCTCATCAGCCCATCTAACTGTTTCATCATTGGATATTAATCCGCTTTTTAGTGCCCGAACATCCGGATTTTCCAGACCGTCAGTTACAATTCCGCGATCAGTATGATGAATCAATACAGCAAAAGCCATGGGATATTTGTTCGGCTCCGGTTGAGACTTAAACAAATACGCCGCCCCTAGCGATGCATGAGGGAATTTCTTTTTACTTTCCTCCCGGATATTTCTCTGCCATTGAAATGTCAATTTGCCGAGGTCATGGAAACGTATGACTTTTTTAACAAGTTCATTTATCTCTTCATGATTGATCCTGAAGACTCTTGTTAATGATGATTGAAAACGGGGAGCAAGGAATTCCCAATGTCTTATCGCCGTATTTATATGATCTATATAAAGCTCTCTGGGTGCCGCTAACAATGAAAATACATTCTTATCATTCATAAAGGATTCCTTCAGAAAATGAATATTTATCCGGACGGGCTAGATATATCTTTCCTGGCAAACAATCCTCAAGATTTACCAAAGTAGTAAATTTATTATCATTAATCTTGAATAAGGCCCCATCATTTATTTCTTCCAACTTGGGTTGATAAACCTGGATTTTGTTATTATGTTTGTTTTTTTTGTTAAATAAAACTGACTTAGCGACTCTAAATATTCCCTTATAAGGTATATTTATCATCCTATCAAAACTGAAAAAATACTCATTTTGCTCTCCGGCGTTTTCCGGAAAACACAATATAACCGATTTGCCTTCTCGGATTTGAAGATTTCGAGGGCGATTATCGGCATACATAGTGGCCTGTAATAAATCAATTAATGAGTTCTTAGCCGAATAATCATCACATTTGTAGTACAAGCCGTTGGTGAATTTTCTCATCTGTTCAAAATCAGTAAAATCAAGTTCAGGATATCTTTGTAAATATAGAAGGGTCGTTTCTATAAATTCATTTTCATAGGGAGGAGCTAAAGGAGATTCTGCTGAAATTCGAGATGGGATTTTAATAAAAACTTTACCGGGCTCACTAAAACGCGTGCAACGACCAACTCTCTGTATTAATGAATCAGCGGGAGCAATCTCAGTTATAAGGTAATCCGCACTGATATTCACTCCTGCCTCTAGAACTTGTGTAGAAATCACCAATCCTCCTGAACCATTCCGCCCAAGCATATTTCTCACTGCCTCAGTATGTGTCGCTCTGTCCTTAGGAAAAAAACGGGAATGAAGCAAAACTGGTGAATATTTTTTAAAGCGTCTATAAAGCTCCTGCGATTTCTGAATTGTATTAACCACTACTAACATCTTTTCTGTTGCAGATATGTTTTTTTCAATAATATCTTCTAGATCTGAATCAGTGAGTTCCCAGCTAATATCTCTTCGATTTTCAGCACGACCAGTCTTGACAACTTCATGCTCGATATTTTTAAAAAGATCTTTAAGAAGTGACTCGGGCATTGTTGCTGTCATGAGACATAGGGGAACTTTAGATGCAGACAAAATTTCCAACATTGCACGGAGATGAGAAAACGTATATGGAGAGTGATAAAGATGAGCTTCATCAAAAACCATAAAAGAAGAAGCGATACTCCCAGCCGGAATATCCAGGTGCCTTCCAACAAGTCGTGTGGCCCTACTATATCCATATATAAATTGATCCAATGTAGTCAACACGATATCCCCCATGAAAACAGGCATTTCTGGATGTTCTGTGCCATGGAATAATTCCACTTTTATTCTGGGATTGATGAGAGCTGCATAATCGACCAGACGAAGATATAAATCATCGGCGATAGCACGAGTGGGAAGAACATAGATCAACCTCGGCGCTAAAAAGAAATTGTTAGATATAAATTGGGAGAGAAAAGGAAAAACCGCAGCTTCTGTTTTCCCGGATCCAGTGGGAGCTATCAGGACTTGGGGGAGTTTATAGAATTCTAGCCTATCCTTAATCTCGGCTTGAAATTTCCTGGGTTTAGCTCCAGGCCCTAAAATGGTTTTATAAACTTTCGATATCTTCATTTATTTCCTCTAACTACCCCGAAACCCATAGTAGTTTTATATCCTACTCCGGAAATCTCAGCATATCGAGCAAGGCATACCAGCATCCGTCTATATTCTCTTGGAATATTTTTCCATAGCCGGAGAGTTCCGCTCCCTACGAATCCTTTAATTTTATACTGACTCATATGTAAAATTTCTGTCTTAAAGGCAAATCTATCCCATAAAATATCTCGATAAAATTCATTTGGAAAAGAGAAATTTATAGGTGAAAAAGCGTTCCATCTGGACATAAGAGATAAGAAAATAAGCCGTGGATCAGGAAGAATAATCTGCCTGCCCTTTTGACGAAAACTGGTTGGAGTGACAAATTCCATATTTATCAGTCTTTTTGGAGAAGCATTATTGAACAGATCTAAATAGGAGATATTTTTTATCTCATCCAACTGAAGCTGATAAGAATCATTAGATAAGTAACATATTATATTATCTATATCTTGAATCGCCGGAATTATCCATTGCTCCTCTTTTAGGATGTTTATTATAACTGAAGAATCAAGCCATCCCAATGAGTAATGTGCTTTTTGAGTAGTTGAATGTAGATAGTTACCAAGCTTTTTATTTGAGGCAGAAATTGAGGTGAAAAGTGAAGCATGACGGATTTTATAATTGACTCCCCGCAAGAGACCCTTCTCATTAATAATAGAATACCTTGCTATAATTGGCATTTAATTTTTTAATTAAGGAATAAAAAAAAACCACAACCCCTAATAAAAACCATCTTCAACCTTTATTTATATTTCCTTTTATACTATAAGAATGCTTATACTAAGTCAATGACTTATTTAAATTTTCATTTTAAACTATGTAGAGTTATTTTCCCCCCTTTACATACAGCAACATCAATAATATATTCAGGATGATATGATTTTGGTGGAAAGCCTGTTTATGCGGCGTGGATTTCTCTCTTTCATGCTGATTTTTCTTTTATCCTGTTCCTTTCTTCCTCCGCAGCAGTCCGCAGATCCTAAATCATTCAACCAGGCTCATAAGCGCGGAAAAGCCTACTTTTATAAAGCCCTCAAAAAGTACGCTCCCGAGTTTGAACTCGACCCAAAAGATGAAAAATTGCTCAGGGAAGCGGAGAAGAAATTTCCGAGATTATACAGCCATTTGATGAACTTTTATTTTTACACAGAGTCAAGCGAAAAGACAGAAGACAGGAAGTTCCCATCATCCCTGTTGAGCCTTTCTGTGAATATGGCCAAGGAACTGCTGCAGTCTGCCTCCTTGAAATATCTCCAAAAAGACCCATCCCCACTGAACTCGATCCTGATATCAGCCGGATACTACTCAAGAAAAAACATTCCCGATTTCAGAATGTTTTTCAGACCCATGTCCCGCGTTCTCCGCTCTCAATGGGCGCTTGATGAGGCAAACCTTAGGAAAGCCCACAAAATGACAAAAGGAGAAGGCATCACCATTGCTGTTGTTGACTCTGGTGTTGATCCGACCATCAAAGAAATCAATGCCGGTATTCGAAAGTGGAAAAATTTTTTAGATGCCTCAAAGCCTGTAAATAAGAAAGGCAAATTTCCCTATGACTGGGGAGGGCACGGCACGTCAGTCGCAACATTGATCTACCAGGCTGCACCCTTGACTGAGACCATGGTCGTCAAAATCCATGATAACATACAGATGCACACAGTGTCTCCCAGCAGATGGACCTGGTATCTTATCTCAGCAGGAATAATATGGGCTGTGCAGAACGGGGCGGACATCATAAGCCTCAGTGTATCAGTAAACACAGATTTCAAGCCGATCAAAAAAGCCTGCAGGATGTGCTGGGAAAAAAATGTCATCTTGATCACTCCAATGGGAAATGCTTTTGAAGAAAAAGATAAAAACGTGGTTTTCTATCCGGCTGCCTATCCCTGGACCATAGCCGTGGGTGGAGTCGAAAAAAAAGACGGAACGCTCAGTGTCTGGGAATTCTCTTCTTCCGGAGATTATATCGATGTTGTAGCCCCGGCATCTGGAATCATAGGAGAAACTCCATCCTATATAGAAGACCCGGGACCTCCTCAAATTTTTCACGGGAATTCCTTAGCCGTCCCCATAGTGGCCGGAGCGGCCGCTCTGGTTCTCTCAAGCATGGATGAAAAAACAAGAGAAGAGCTGAAAAAAGAACCGGGAAAGCTGGTTGAGACCGTAAGGCAGATTCTGAGAAAATCCTCATCCAACGAAAAACTGGGCTTCAGTAAACCCAATCCCGTATCAGGTTATGGGCTTATAGATGGTGACAAAGCCGTGCGTCTGGCTAAAAGCCTCGAAATTGACTGATGCTGTTAAAAGGTAACTTGAGGTAACTGATTCCTATCTGTAGAGGATAAGCTCTCTCGATTCATAGGGGATGGGGTAAGTTGTGATGTAGGCTTCCGGCTTGAATTGATTTTTTCCGCCTTCAAGAACAAGGACAACCACATCCACATTTTTCCCTTTCCAGGCTTTTTTTAAAGGGATGTAATATGTGTAGCAGCTGTCTTTTTCTTCATTATAATATTCCCAGGTGTTGCTCGGAAAGGAGACAGCCCTGTCCGGCGCACCTATGAGTCGGCCGTCAATCCTGGCAGCCACATAAGCCCCTTCCTTCCCGTGCTCTCCTTCAAGAGCAACGGCCAGATAACTTCCCTCGCAAATCTCATCCAGCACAAAAGAAGAGGACCAGGCCGCAACTGCCGGACCAGCCTCATACGGGAAAAACAGGTTGGACGCCCGCCAGAGGGACCGGTCAAGACTTTTCCCGTCTCTGTATCCCTCGATCTCAGCGATCCTTCTGGGCGCTCCTTTAATGCGTACATACCGGACCGGAGTATCATCCGGTATTCTGGCTGTGGCAATGGTTCCCTTTCCTTCCCAGTGCCCCACAGGAATCCAGTTCATCAGATCCGAAGAGACCTCTGCCGTATTGTTCTCGCCAAAACGGTGAAGGTCCGGATT
>Ga0180434_10009593_pt1 | contig 10496 bp, 13 predicted proteins | sample SS_ome_7_FD_132453 | JGI IMG/M metagenome (GOLD analysis project Ga0180434, IMG submission 132453) | Hypersaline lake sediment archaeal communities from the Salton Sea, California, USA - SS_1_D_2 metaG | ecosystem: Environmental > Aquatic > Non-marine Saline and Alkaline > Hypersaline >... | reverse complement strand
CAGGCAGCTTCTCATTTAAGACCACGTCGCTCACGACCATCCTCCCGCCCGGCTTGAGCACCCTGAAAATCTCTCTGAAGACCTTCGGCTTATCAGGCGAGAGGTTTATCACGCAGTTGGAGATGACCAGGTCAACCGAAGCATTCTCCAGCGGCAACTCCTCGATCTTCCCCTCGCGGAACTCGACGTTACCAAGCCCCGTGCGCTGACGGAACTTCGCCGCGTTCCTTTTCGCGAGTTCCAGCATCTCCTGGGTCATGTCCATCCCAATCGCTTGTCCTGTCGGCCCGGTCTTCTCCGCCGCTAAGAACACGTCCTTTCCCCCTCCGCTCCCAAGGTCCACGACCATCTCCCCTTCCCGTATCTCGGCGAGTCCGACCGGGTCTCCGCACGAGAGCCCAAGCTCCGCCTCGGGCAGCGTGCTTGCGCTCGTCCTGCAGCAAGCGGCCTTCGGCTGGCAGCATGGCGTTTGTCTCTTAGCGATGTCTCCATATGCCTTCCTTACGATCTCATGCGCGTCCTTGCGGCTTTTCATGTCGTGGCCTCCGCAGTTTTGAACCAACGTCGTGTTCTAAGGCATATCTTCACCAACATGAGCATCACTGGCACTTCAATCAGCACGCCGACCACCGTTGCCAGCGCCGCTCCCGAAGATAGGCCAAACAGCATGGTAGCCGTCGCGATGGCGACCTCGAAGTGATTCGATGCGCCGATCATGGCCGCAGGGGCGGCATCGGCATACCGCAGCCTCAGCAGCCTGGCCAGCCCGTATCCCAACCAGAAGATGAGGTTCGTCTGGATGAACAGAGGGATGGCGATCCAGAGAATCGTCAGCGGATTGCCCAGGATCACTTCGCCCTTGAAACTGAAGAGCAACACCAAGGTGACCAGCAGGGCGATGATCGTAATCGGGGTCAGGACGTGCAGGAACTTCTGCTCGAACCATGCGCGGCCCTTGGCGGCGATGAGCCATTTCCTCGAAAAGTATCCCGCCAGCAAAGGCAGGGCCACGTAGACGCCGATGGAAAGAAGCAACGCCTGCCAGGGAACCGGCAGCCGCCCGACTCCCAAAAGGAAGCCGCCCAACACGCCGTAGAGCAAGAGCATCGTCAGCGAGTTGATCGCCACCATGACCAGCGTCAGGCCGTCGTTGCCCCTGGCGAGATAGCCCCAGACGAGCACCATGGCCGTGCAGGGTGCTATGCCCAAAAGGATGCAGCCCGCCAGGTAGCTTCGCCACAGTGGGACCTGGAGCATCTTGACGCCGTTGTGAAGAATGACCGTGCCTGCGCCATGCTGGTCGCCGACGGCCAGGTCCAAGCCGAACGGCATCTTCACCAAGTCCACGGCGTCCGGACCGATGAAGGCACGAAAGAAGGTGCCGACGAAGAGCAAAGCTATGGCGTACATGGTGAAGGGCTTCACAGCCCAGTTGACGAACAGTGTCAGTCCTACGGGCTTCCCGCTCTTGCCGGCCTTGATGACCTCGGCGAAGTCGATCTTCACCATTATCGGATACATCATGAAGAAAAGGCAGACGGCGATGGGGATCGAGACCACGGGAGCTTCGCCCACGTAGATGGCCATCCCGTCCAGCGCCTTGGCGAATCCTGGGGCCAACTTCCCGAGCACGATGCCGCCGATGATGCACAGGATGACCCAGGCGGTGAGGTACCTTTCGAAAACGTTCAGGCCCTTTGCCTGTCTCTCCGCCAAACCTTCCGTTGCCATACGAGGTCTACCCTTCTTTCTCAAGTGACTGGGCCAGCGTTTCGACGTATGCGCGGATTTCGTCGCGCACGCGCCGGTAATGGGCCAGCGCTTCCTCCTCCGTTCTCGCGCCGACGGCAAGTTGGGGAGGATCGTCGAACCCGTGGTGAGCTATCTTGGCTTTGCCGGGGAAGATGGGGCAGCTCTCGCGCGCGTGGCCGCAGACAGTGATGACGTAGTCGAAGTCAATTCCCATCACTTCCTGGACGGGCTTCGACCTTTGGCCGGAGATATCCACGCCTGCTTCGGCCATCACCTTCACCGCGCGCGGGTCCAGGCCGCGGGCCTCGATGCCCGCGGAGTAGGGTTCTATGAGGTCCCCTTTCAGTTGCCGAGCCCAGCCTTCAGCCATCTGGCTGCGGCAGGAATTGCCCGTGCAAAGGAAAAGGAGCTTCAGCTTTTGCTTTGTCGCCTGCATAATTCCTCCGGGTCTGTTTTGAGGAGCTGCTTGAGCCGCTTGCCGTCCTCTTTGATCTTCGGTGAAGCGGCGAGCGACCGATTCACCCAGCCGAGCGCTTCTTGAGCAACTTGCGGAGCGTCGCGCCCCGCGAGGCGATAGAACATCCAGCGGCCCTCTTTCCGCCCTTCAACGAGGCGTGCTTGTCTCAGGAGCCACAGGTGTTTCGAGACCGTTGACGGCGCAAGCCCCAGAAGCTCCACGATCTGGCAGACGCAGAGCTCCTTTCCGCGCAGCGCGCAAAGCGCGCGGAGACGCGTTTCGTCGGCCAAGGCTTTCGTTACGAGCAGAAGTTCCCGCATCATTTCCTCCGCCAATTGGCCACATAACTAATTGTACTCCTCGCCCTTCACCTGTCAAGCCCGACCTAAAGCAGCGTCCTCCCCTGATTCTCCCCGACGCCTGACCACGGAATTTCGAGGCGGAGAATTGACAGGGCGGCAAGGACTGCTGTAGTATTTGCATATATGCTTAACCAAGGCGCGCAAATGACCGATCCGAAAAGGCGGCGCGAATCTTCAAGATCCTCTCCGCGCCAACACGCGTCCAGATAGTTCAATTGATCCGGAACAAGCCGCTGTGCGTCAACGCGCTGGCGGCGCGACTGGGGGTCACCCCCGCGGCGGTCTCGCAGCACCTGCGAGTGCTGCGCGCGGCAGACTTCGTCATCCCCAACAAGCGCGGCTACTACGTCCACTGCCGCGTGAACCCCAAGACGCTGGGCGCATGCAGGAGGGTGGCGGATGAACTGCTCGGCGGCGGGTAGAGTTTTTCTTTTTTGGCCAGCCTGCAAGCAATTGCGCAGGCGCTTAAGGAGAGGAGGCGCAACATGGCCGACGTAAAGAAAGGGTGTCTGAAGCCCAGCGAGCTGAAGGGCAAGCCGCAGGATTGCTCTCCCGAGCAGATCAGAAAGTGCCACGGGGACGCAGGCGGTGATCCCTGTGTCGAGACCACTGGCTGCGAGCGTCCGGAGAGACTCAAGGGCAAGCCGGGCGAGTGCTCACCGGAGCAGATTCGCGAGTGCCACGGCGATGTAGAGGAACATCCCTGCGTCGAGAAGAGCCGACGGCATAAGGCGATGCACATGCAAACCGCGCGGAGACAAAGCTCCGCGCGCGTGAATGGGCTGTCGCCTTACATGAGCCGTCGGCTGTCGGAAACGTCGAACATGAGATAGACCTATTCTGCCGCGAAAGGAGTCCATTTCGTGAAACTTGGCATGGTGATCACTTAGCCGGCGCCGGAAGGCGTTCATAGCTGGAGAGGGAACACAATTCAGGGAGGAGCTACTTTGTGAGAATTCTCTTCATCATCAACGATGCCCCTTATGGCTCGGAAAAAGCGTTCAACGCACTTCGAATGGCAAGGGCAATACAAAAAGAACGCGCTGATGTCGAGGTGCTAATCTTTCTGATGGCGGATGCCGTCACGTGTGCTTTGCCTTCTCAGTCAGTGCCAAGCGGTTACTACAACATTGAGCTCATGCTGAAGGCGGTCATAGGCAAGGGCGCGCAAGTAAGGGCTTGTGGCGCTTGCTCTGAAGCGCGCGGTCTGAAGGGGTCGACTCTGGTGGAAGGGGTCCGAACCAGCACGATGAGCGAATTGGCCCAATGGACCATCGAGGCCGACAAGGTGCTGACATTTTGAGGGCGAGTCGACATTTCCGCAACCGGAGTCCGATTGTGACCGACTCGTGACCAGTCGGCAGACAGGGGAAGCGCGTGCCGTCGGAGAAGACCCAGCAGAAGCTGCCCGATTACTACGTCTGCGTGGCCCGCGACGTCCTTGAGATGTGCCGCCCGCGCGAGGGCGTATGGGTGGACCTGGGCTGCGGGGAGGGGCCACTGGCCTTCGCGCTGGCGGAACTGTCCGATAGCGTCCTGATGCTGGTGGACCCCAACCAAGATGCCCTCGCGCGGGCGTTGACAAAGGCCGCCGAGTTGGGCCTGAGCCGACGCATGGTGGCGGTCCATGGGCGAGCGGAGAGCCTACCCCTTGCGGGCGACTCGGTGGACCTCGTGGTGAGCCGCGGATCAATCTTCTTCTGGAAGGACCGGCCCTCCGGCGTGCGGGAGGTACATCGCGTGCTGCGCCCCGGCGGCAAGGCCATGCTTGGCGGAGGACTCGGACGCACCTATCCCATGTGGGCGCGGCGGGAGTTTATCCGCCGCCGGCGCGAGGGGGTACGCAAACGGGGACCGGATGCCGTTCGGGCCTTCCAGGAGGTTCGTAGCCGGGACGCCTTCCGACGCTGGGCCGAAGATGCCGGCCTGGAGAGCTCCAGACTAGTGGGCGAGGCCGCACTGCCGGAGGACGACCCCGACACCGGGCTGGGCCTGTGGCTTATCTTCGAGAAAAAGGAGCAACAGCTATGAGTACTGTAATCGAGGTCCACGGGTTGACGCGGCGCTTCGGCGACCTGACCGCCGTGGATCATGTCGAATTCGAGGTGAACGAGGGCGAGGTCTTCGGCTTCCTCGGCCCCAACGGCGCGGGCAAGACCACCACCGTCCGGATGCTTACAGGTCTCCTGAAACCCACGGCCGGAAATGCAACCATCTACGGGCGCGATGTCGCTCGTAGTCCGGTAGAAGTGAAGCAGCATATCGGCGTCGTATCTGAAACCGCCTCTCCTTACCTTGATATGAACGCCTGGGACAATCTCATGTTTGCTGCGGCCATGTACGAACTGCCAAGACGCCAGCGGAGAGAGCAGCCCGAAAACTTGCTCAGATTGCTCGGCCTTTACGACCGCCGCAAGGAAAAGGTCGCAAACTTCTCTCAAGGCTTGCGCAAGCGGGTCGCTATAGCCATCGCTCTGGTTCACGACCCTCCGCTTCTGTTCCTTGATGAGCCGACTGTGGGGCTGGACGTGCAAAGCGCGCGCATGATACGTGATTTCCTGCACAAGCTGAATGCAGAGGGGACAACCATCTTTCTGACCACTCACTACATCGAAGAAGCGGACCTCCTGTGCAACCGTATTGGCATAATCAGGGAGGGGCAGCTTATTGCGCTCGATTCTCCCGAAGGGCTCAAGAGCTCTGCAAACCACATGGAATCGCTGGAGGTGTCTTTTAGCACACAGGACCCCGAGATTGAACGTTCACTACGTCGGCTGCCCGCGGTTTCGGAGATTCAAAAGAAGGGAGACAAGCTGAGGCTCCGCACAGAGAACACCTCGGCGCTTTTGGGGGAGATCGCCAGGTTCGCGCAGGCAAACGACCTGCAAATCGTCTCGGTAAGCACCGTGAGGCCTACGCTGGAAGACGCCTTTGTCAGACTGACGGGCCTCTCGTCGTTGGATATGGAGAGTCAGGTGCTCCCCATTTTTTGGACAGGAAATGGGCCCGAATAAGTTAGTCTCACGACGGTATGGTTGCTGGGGTTGCTGGAACGAAAGGAGCCCGTAGGGCGAGTGGAGTTCCAGCAACCCGGCGCGCCACGGCGCCATCGCTCTTGCCTCCAGCTCTGCCCTCGTACACCTCTGCCGGTGTACGGTAGTCCAACGCTTGATGGGGTCGCTCCTGGTTATAGAAGCCGAAGTACGCCTCCAGGCCGACGCGCGCCTGGGGAGGGTCGGCATACTCCTTCAGGTAGACCTCCTCGTACTTGACCGTCCGCCAGAGCCGCTCGGTGAAGATGTTATCATAGACCCGGCCTCGTCCGTCCATGCTGATGGCTACCCCCCGTCGCTCGAGCCGGCCGGTGAACTCCCCGCTGGTGAATTGCACCCCCTGGTCGGTGTTGAATATCTCAGGCTGGGCCTTCTCCAGGGCCTCCTCGAGCGCCTGGACGCAGAAGCCTCCCTCAAGGCTCCTCCCCAGCGCCCAGGAGAGGACGTAGCGGCTGTACCAGTCCAGGATGGCCACCAGGTAGAGGAAGCCCTTCTCTAGCCGGATGTAGGTGATGTCCGCGCTCCAGACTTGGTCGGGCCGCACCACCTTCACCCCGGCCAGAAGGTACGGATGGCGCTTATGGGCCTCTCGGGGCGCGCTGAGCCGCTTGCGGGGATAGATCGCCTCAAGGCCCTAAAGCCTCATCAGCCGGCGCACCCTCTTGGGATTCACCCAGTAGCCGCTCCGGCGAAGGTGCGCCGCCATCCGACGCACCCCATAAAAAGGCCGGCGCGTGTGGTGGTCTGAACCCCGGATCTTGGTCCATTCCGAATGCGAGAGATTTGATAGGATATGTCTTTTGCCAGGAGGGATGGAGGAATGAAGAGGAAGCGCTACACGGAGCAGCAGATCGTCTTTGCCCTGAGGCAGGCGGAGAGCGGGACTCCGGTGGTGGAGCTCACCCGGAAGATGGGTGTAACCGAGTCCACGTTCTACCGGTGGAAGAGGAGGTTCGGCGGCCTAGGGATCCCGGAGGTGCGTCGGTTGAAACAGTTGGAGGAGGAGAACCGACGGCTCAAGCAGCTCGTAGCCGATCTGACCTTGGACAAGCAGATGCTTCAGGAGGTGCTCTCAAAAAAGCTCTGAAGCCTGCCGTTCGTCGCAGGTTGGTGGAAGAGGTACGGGTGTGGTATGAAGTGAGCGAGCGGCGGGCATGTAAGACATTGAGCTCTCCACGTTCCACTCATCGTTACCGGAGCGTGGCTGATCCTCAGGTTGCCCTGAAGATGCGGCTTAAGGAGTTGGCGACTTCCAGAGTTGGCTACGGATACCGAAGACTGCACATCCTCCTTCGACGAGAGGGCTGGGAGGTGAATCACAAGCGTGTCTATCGACTCTACTCTCAGGAAGGCCTGGCGATGCGGAGAAGGCCACCCAGGAGGCGTGTGAGCTGCCTTAAGCGGGTAGCTCCACCGCCGACGGAGTCGCTGAATGAATGCTGGAGCATGGACTTCCTCTCGGATCAGCTTTACGATGGGCGCAGGCTCCGGGTGCTTACGATAGTCGACAATCACAGCCGTGAGAGTCTAGGCATCCGGGTTGGCCAGAGGATGCGCGGGCGCGAAGTCGTTGAGGAGCTGCACCGCATCAGCCGGAGGCGGAAGCTGCCCAAGGTCATCCGGGTGGACAACGGTCCCGAGTTCGTCTCGAAGGACCTGGACATGTGGGCGTACTGGAATAGTGTGAAGCTGGACTTCATCCGTCCGGGCAAGCCCACAGACAACGCCATAATCGAGGCTTTTCACAGCAGGTTCAGGCAGGAGTGTCTGAACGAGCACTGGTTCTTATCCCTAGAGGATGCCCAGGAGAAGGTTGAGACGTGGCGGCTGGAATACAACCGGAAACGGCCGCACAGTTCCTTGGAGAACATGCCCCCTGCGGAGTTCGCGGCGCGGTGTATGGCTCCGGCTTCCGCTACGCTCCGGCCTCCGCCATACACCGAGGCAACCTAGATGAAGGTACTCGAAAACTTGCATTGGGGGTGGATCAAGAATGGGGGCAAGCCCAATACCGGCGAGTCTATCTTATCCTCCTGTCCAGTTTTTGGGGAGCATTACAGAGGATCAAGAAAATAGGCCGTCTGAGAAGAGGAAAGTAAGGCCGCTGCCACGCTGCGCTGAATGGAGCAAGCAATGATGAGAGCGACGCTGCGAAATCTGAGGAAAGCCCTCCTCATAGCCTGGAAGGACTCGAAAATATACTACTTTTCAATGCCCTCTCTGATGATGGGCCTGCTTTTCCCCGGAATGATGTTCGTGATGTTCTGGCTCGGCCGAGGCATGTCCCTTTCCGACGCACTTCCACGTCTTGCAGCGCTCACGGCGTTTTTCGGTGGTTCTTCCATTGGCGTTACCACCATCGCGCTTGAGAGAACCCAAAGAACCTTTGATACCCAACTGGCCATGCCCGTATCGCTGTTTACGCTTGTCTTGGGAAAAACGATTGCCAGCTTCTTGTTTGGCTTCCTCGTCGCCGCTGCGCCCGTGGCAATCCTTCTGCCTTTTGCGGGTTCGGGCATCCAAAGTCCGCCTCTGCTGATTATCGCTATCGCTTTTTCCGCCCTTTCTGCGGCGGGGCTCGGGATGCTGCTCTCTGCCGCGGCGCGCCACATGCATGAGGCCATGACGCCGCTGAACGTAATCCGCATTCCCATGATGTTCATTTCCGGTATTTTTATCCCCATCAGCGCAATGCCGGTTACAGCCAAGGTGGCCGCGTACCTTATGCCGCTGACCCACTCCATGCTTTCGATCAGGTACGCAATCCTGGGCGAGGGGGCCCTGCGAGTATACTTGTTGAGCCTTTGCGGATTGTCGGCCTACAGCCTTGTTTTTGTCGCCGCAGCGGCGAGAAGACTGGGGAAGTCTCTCGCGTAATCTTCAGTGCTTGATGCGCCGATGTTCCGAGAAGGCGATCCGGGTGCTGGAACGGGCATGTGGCTGAGGTTTTCAAAGGAGGAATAGCGTGCAAGCGACAGCGACGGCAGCCGTCGCGGTGGACGGCCTGACCAAGCGATACGGCGACGTGCTGGCCGTGGACAGCGTTGCCTTTGATGTCCGCGAGGCCGAGGTCTTCGGCTTCCTCGGCCCCAACGGCGCGGGCAAGACGACCACGATCAACATTCTTACGGGCCTGGCTCGCCCCAACGCGGGGACGATCCGGTTCTTCGACCGGGACTACACGACCAATGTAAAGAAGGCCCAGCATCTCATGGGCATCGTGCCCGACGAAAGCAATCTCTGGCCAGAGCTCGACGGCCTCGAGAACCTGCGCTTCTGCGGGGCGCTGTACGGCATGGCTAGGCGCGAACGCGAGCAGCGCGCCCGCGAACTGCTGGAGACCTTCGGCCTCAGCCACGCCGCGCGACGGCGGTTCGACGGCTACAGCAAGGGCATGAAACGCAAGCTCGCCATCGCCGCCGGCATCATCCACCACCCGCGCATCCTCTTCCTCGACGAGCCTACGACCGGCATCGACGTGGCAAGCGCCCGGCAGATCCGCCAGATGCTTGCGGGCCTGAACAAGTCCGGCACGACGGTCTTCCAGACCACCCACTATATCGAAGAGGCGGAACGGCTCTGCGACCGCATCGCCTTTATCGTCGAGGGCCGGCTTGTCCGCGTGGACACGCTGGCGAATCTCGTCAAGCACGTGCAGGGCAGACGCGTGGTGCAGCTCGCACTCAACGAGGACGCCTCGCGGCTGCTCGACGAATTGCGTGGCGCCTTCCCCGGCGTCGAGTTCGAGGCCATGCCGGGCAATGCCATGCGCGCGCATACGGACCAGCCGCTCGCCCTTGCGCCGCTGATCCGGTTCTTCGAGGAGCACGGGGTGGACGTGACCGAAGCCCGGGCGATCCGCCCGTCGCTGGAGGACGTCTTTGTGCGCATCACCGGCGTGGCCCTGGAGCAGATGCGCAAGGAGAAGGAACTGGGCAAAGGGAAAGGAGGCAGCGCGTCATGAAAACCTGGATTGCCTTCTGGAACATACTGAAGAAGGACATGCGCACCTACTACCTCAAGCCCCCGAACCTGAGTTGGGGCATCATCTTTCCCCTGGCGTGGACGCTGATGTTCTTCATCAAGTCGGGCCGTGGCTTCGGAGAAATCCCGAGCATCCTGCCCGGCGTCGTGGCGTTGTCGATCCTGTTCGGCACTACCTCCATGCTTGCCGTGACCGTCACCTTCGAAAAGAAGGGCCGCTCGTTCGAGCGGCTGCTGCTCGCGCCCGTCCCGCTGGAGGCGCTGATGCTGGCTAAGACCTGCGGCGCGATCACCATGGGTGCGGCCAATGCCGTTGTGCCGGTCATCATGGCCGCGTTCTTCGTGGACCTCAGCCACGTGATCTGGTGGCAAATGGCCGCAGCCGTATTGCTCATCGCCATCAGTTCCACCTTCCTCGGCCTCTTCATCGCCGTCTCGGTGAGCGAGGTCTTCGAAGCGCAGACATTCTCCAACTTCTTCCGCTTCCCAATGGTGTTCCTCTGCGGGCTGTTCTTCCCCATCGCGGCGCTGCCTGTGTTCCTGCGTCCACTGTCGTACGTGCTGCCGCTGACGTACGGGGCCGACGTGCTGCACGGCGCGGTGAATCGAACCGCGCAGATGCCCGTGGCGCTGAACTTGGCGATCCTGGCCAGCTTCTGCGCCGCGCTCTTTTTGGTCAGCCTTCGGAACATTCAGAGGAAGTGGATATACTGAGGCCGGCTCGCCCTGCCATCCGGAAAGGAGCTCGCGTCTATTGAGAATCGGGTCCTTCGAGTTCAACCTGCGCGAGTTGGCCGGTTCCATGGGCGACTTCGGAACGCTCCTGCCGCTGGCCATCGGCTACATGACCGTCTGCAAGATGAACCCCGCCGGGCTTCTCGTCATGAT
>Ga0180434_10009592_pt1 | contig 10496 bp, 3 predicted proteins | sample SS_ome_7_FD_132453 | JGI IMG/M metagenome (GOLD analysis project Ga0180434, IMG submission 132453) | Hypersaline lake sediment archaeal communities from the Salton Sea, California, USA - SS_1_D_2 metaG | ecosystem: Environmental > Aquatic > Non-marine Saline and Alkaline > Hypersaline > Sediment... | reverse complement strand
GAGGTTCTCCTGGTGGTCATCTCCAGGTTTGCCGAACTCGATGATGAGAACACCGTGCGATTCGTCGACACGGACAACCGCACTTGCGCTGCGATCTACCGCACGCGAGGGCTGCTGTTGATCGCGGAGTAACGGGATGCCTCGAAACAATGATCCCGCTGATGTGACCGTCGGAACCGGCCTCGCTGCCGACGAGTCGATCGAGGCCAACGCTCTCGTCCATCCCACGGGCGGAAACGAAGGGCTTCGAGTCCACATCCAAGACCCCAGCCGGGCACACATGGCCTCCGCCATCGGCATCGAGGACGCGGGGAACTACTACGTCTCGGACAATGTCGAAGGTGCCCTGCAGGAGATCGGTGCTGGGATGGGGGCCGGGAGGTCCAACGGTCTCGTGTCCGGTGGCGAGTTCCTGGCTCCGGTAGGTCTCACGGTCACGCTGAACACGACTCAGATCCTCCTCAACGGCATCTCCATCGCCTACACGGGGCAGTCGGTGGTCCTGGCGGACAACCAGACGCAGTACGTCTACGTGGACGCCGCTACGGGCAACCTCGTCACGACAGGCGGTCCTGTCCCTCCGGCACTCGAACTCGAGCCCGTGCTGCTTCGGGAGTTCACCACGGCGGCAGGAGCCGTCACGGGTGAGCGGGACGCTCGGTTCTTCGTCATCAACCTGGACCGCAAGCCGCCCCTCACCTTGCGGAACAACGGAGCGGCTTCGGAGACGAACATCAACTCGGAGGGTGCGTTCGAGACGCTCGAGTCGGTGTTCCTACACCTGGAACTCTACGCGGCGGGTGGTCCGGGCAACCCGATGGAGACCCATCGGATTCTGGTCAGGGGCCAGTTGGACCTCGACCAGACGTACCAGATCCCGATCGACGGGGTCATCCTCGAGGGGGAGGGCGACGCCAAGTTCTCCACGGCGGGGACCGGGGCTGTCGCCCCGATGTTCGACCTCAATGGGAAGAACAACGTCGAGTTCAAGAACCTGACGTTCATCTGCAACGACTCGGGATCGACGGCGGTCGAGGACACGACGGGACACTCGAACTACGTCAAGGTGGAGCGTTGCTGGTTCCTCGACGGGCTCAGCCGGTGGGACTACGCGATCAACATCCAGGACAACTCGGCTCCAAACATCCAGCACATCATCAAGGACTCCTGGATCTTCGCCACGACCCGAGGCATCGCCATCGACCGCGCCCTGGGCGCTCTGATCGACAACGTCAACGTGCTCAACGACCCGGATGATGGTGGCAGCATCGGCATCCAGCTCAACGTGTCGGGCCCGAACCCCGGAGAGGGTCAGTCGGTGGTCCGTCGTTGCTCGGTCGGTGGATTCGACCGGGGCATCTCCGTGGACGGGGACGACACCACCGTCCGAGACTGCCTCTGCTACAACCAGCGGTACGGAGTGGTCGGGGGCACCGGCTCGAGGATCACGATCAACAACGTGGCGGTTTTCCTCGACTCCGCTGACGGTCCTGGGAACCTCGGCGGAATCGACGGCATCACCCTCCAGGGGAACAACGGGACGGTCAAGGACTGCCGCCTCATCAACCCGAGGGTGGCGTGGACGGCCTCTACGGCGGACACCCACGGCATTCGCTTCACGGCGGGTGCTGGGGCGGCGGACAGCCGGGTTGAGGGCTGTGTCGTCTCCAACTTCTACAACCCCAATGCTCTGACGGGGTCCTACGGAGTCCGCTTCCCCTCGAACTCCAACCGGTCCTTCGTGTCCGACACCTACATCCAGACGTCGCAGTTCGGAATCCACTTCGCGGTTCCGGCCTCAAGCGACATGAAGATCCACAACACGCAGATCGATGAGGTGGAGACGGCGGTCAGCGGCAACGGGGAGCGGTGCATCATCTCCGACTCGACGTTCATCCTGGACGCGACTCGGGGCGAAGAGGCGCTCCTCCTGACGGGGACAGGCTGGACCCTGGACCACGTGTGGGTCGAGAACCCGAGGGTGGTCTGGGGCATCGGGGTCATCACCCAGGGCCTGTTCATGAACGGTGCGGACGCCACCATCTCCGGGTGTCGTTTCAAGGGCTTCTGGAACACGGTCGACAACACGGGCTACGGCCTCAACATCTTCAACGCCTCGAGATCCAAGGTCCTCGGCACCTCGGTGGAGAGCTGCTGGGGGGCGATCAGCATCTTCGCGTCCGATGACGTGAAGGTGGCCGACTCCAACATCCTGGACTTCGCAGAGGGCATCCGGGTCACGGGTGACCGGGCCATCCTCACCGGAAACCGCCTGGCGGCGAGTTCGACGGCTGGCATTTACGGCATCATCGGGCAGAACAGTGGCCTCCTGGTGTCCGACTCCCTCATCGAGAACCCGAGGACGGGCGGTGCGTGGGGTGCGGGTGACGACCCCTACGGCATCCACCTGAATCCGGCGGGTGGCAACATCTCGGACATCAACATCTCGGGGTGTCAGATCGTCGGGTGGCTCAACGACAACACGGGGACGGTCCACGCACCGCTCGGTGGCGGGGTGGAGATCGCCCCGAACGTCTCGAACATCACGGTCAGCGACTGCAGCATCGTGCAGGCGGCGAGGGGCATCCAGAACGCGAACAACGCGTCTCTCCGGGTGGACGGCTGCACCATCGTGGAGACGCGGTGGGGTGTCCTCACGGCGGCGGGTGGCACGGGCCTTTACGTCAATAACACCTCGATCCTGCTCGACCTGTTCGGTTCGCAGTACGGTCTCACGGGGATCGACAGTCAGACGGAGCAGACGCTCGTCTCCGACTGCTCCATCCAGAACCTGCGGTCTGCGTGGGGTGTGGACCCCGACACCTCCTATGGGGTGCGGCTCCGGGCCCTCGACGGGATGGTGTCCGACAGCCGCATCAACGGCTTCCTCAACCTGGCTCCGGCGGTGAGTCCAGTGGACTCGGCCATCTCCATCGAGGCGTCCGGGTGCAAGGCTCACGGGAACAACATCGCCCCCACCTCCGCAGTAGCGACGGGTGGTTACGGCATCTGGGTCGGTGCGGCGTCGGGGATCGAGGGTGCAAACGTATCCGACAACTTCATCGACGGGAGTGCGAAGTTCCAGAACTGCATCCGTCTCGATGGGTCGTCGGCACCAGTCCTCAACTCGATGGTGACGAGCAACACCGTCCTGGGTGCCACCACACACCTCGGGGTAGCGGGTCGAGGGATCTACCTCTACGGTCTGGTCCTCGACACTGTCGTGGACGGCAACATCGTAGACATGGCGGACCCCACCACCGCTGGGGTCGGTCCTGTCACGACGACCGCCGATGGCATTGTCCTGGAGACGGCTGGTGGGGCTTCCCGTCCCCAGCGTGTGATGGTGTCCAACAACAACGTCTGGCGGGCGACGAACGGCATCCTCGCCAAGGGTGGCCTCGTCAACAGGGTCGAGGACGTCACCATCGAGGGCAACACGGTCCACCATTGTGCCTTCCCTCAGGCGGGCGTTTTGACGGACACCTTCGACGGAGCAGGGTGTAAGGGCATCGGAGCTGAGTTCGCCAGGGGTCTTTCGGTCCTCGGTAACAATGTCTTCAGGATCGGCCAGTTCCAGGCGAACAACGGCACCGAGAACTCCCCGGCCACAGGCCCTCTCCCCGACGTGCTGCCCACGGGCATCTTCACCCGCAACTGTGACCGGGTGACGGTCTCGGACAACGACAGCGAGAACCACGAGGGTGACGGTCTCGGGTTCGCCATCGGCATCTACATCCAGCAGCGGTCCACGGGTGGCGCGGGGGGCACCTTCGCCACCTCCGACTTCATGATCTCGAACAACCGAGTCCGGTGGGACCCGAGCGTCCCGATTCGCGGCTACTTCGGCATCGCGGTGCGGGCCGGGGCTGGGACGGACGTCGGGACGGTCGCCCACGAGATGACGGGGGTCTCCCTCACGGGGAACAGCGTCAAGGACACCGAACTGGACGGCATCCTTGTCGGATGCAGCGATGAGTGCGTCATGCGGCGGGTCCTGGTGTCCGACAACAACATCACGGACATCGGGTCCCTCGGTGGCATTGCCAATGGGGCGATCACCGTGTTCGGTGCGGACGAGGGCCTCGGAGGTGACATCCAGGTCACCGACGTGATGATCCTCGACAACATCATCACGGTGACGAACGCCTCCAACGGCATCCTGGTGCTCACCCAGAAGGCGAACATCTTCTCGCTGTTCGACATCCGGGGCAACGAGGTCAACAGCACGGGCGAGCACGGCATCTACGTCGCCTCGACGGTGGCCCTCACGGCGTTCGGAGACGTCAAGGTCCAGAGCAACACGGTCAAGGGCTTCGCCGCAGGCAAGAACGGCATCCGTGTCGAGGGTACGACCGCGATCACCGCCTGCAGGGCGTTCGACATCCGCGACAACACGGCCCTCTCGACCACGGGGGCAGCGGGCATCCTCTTCCAGACGGTGGAGACGGATGTCAGCGAGGTGTTCCTGGTCGGCAACAAGGTGACGGGAGAGGGTGCGGCCTTCCCCGGTGCGGGCATCGGGATTCGAGTCACGAGTCCGGTGGCGGCTCACGCTGACCTCGAGAACGTGATGCTCTCGGAGAACCACGTTCACACGCTGTCCTTCAATGGCCTCTACCTGGATGTCGACGGCCTCCTGACGCGAGCCACCGTGACAGAGAATCAGGTCCTCATCGATGGGGTCGTCGGGTATCCCCTCTTCATCGACGTGGACTACCAGCAGGACGAGTTGGCGGGGCTCTACCACGACACGGTGCTGATCGCAGACAACACCTTCGAAGGTGGGGTGGGGACCGAGATCGACTTCTGGGGCAACGCGACCTCGGCCCTCGCGGACCAGGGACCCGGAGTCCGCAACGTGAAGGTGGTCAACAACATCTTCAAGCGGGCGGATGAGATCCTGCTCAACTTCGAGATCCTGCACGTCAACCAGTCGGCCCTGACGGACGCGGCCTACAACCTGACCTTCGACAACAACACGTTCGAGGAGTCGGGAACGGGCGGCATCGTCTTGCAGCTTGGGGACGTGGACCTGACTTCCCCGACGTACCCCGAGGAACTCAAGCCGACCAAGAACATCTCGGTCTCGGGCAACAAGTTCTACGAGGTCCACACGTCAGGGCTCTTCAACGACTGCGTCAAGCTGTGGACGTGGAGCGACCTCGCCAACGTCCAGGTTGTGGGCAACGAGTTCGAGAATTGTGGCGCTTTCTCCAACGGGGCTTCGGGGACGATCTGGGTTCTGTTGGCGAACACCGGAAGCAGCAGTCAGGAGATCACCGTTCGGGGCAACACGATGCGGAGTTGCCTCGGGGCTGGGATCTTGATCGAGGATGATCCCCTCGTGGGGGCCAACTACCGGGTCTCCACGCTCAACGTCTTCGACAACATCGTCGCCAACGCGAGCCACGTAGGCATCAAGGCGGACTTCACGGCATTCACCTCCGCCGCCATCCTGGACATCTCAAGGAATCAGATCCGAGAGAACACGGTCCTTGGCTCCAACAAGTACGGGGTACACGTCCTGACCCCCGACACGGTGGAGATGCGGGACCTCCGCATCTGCGACAACACCATCGTCGCGGTGAACGACACGGCCATCCGAATCGATGCTCAGGACGACATCTACGGATTCACCATCGACGACAACTCGATCGGGTTGGTGACGGGCGGCGAGGCCATCTACATCACAGGTGGCGAGACGATGGAGGACGTCTCGATTTGCGGGAACCTCCTCCAGGACATCCAGTACAACGGCATCCGGGTCTACAACGTCGCCACTTCTCCCAGCAGTCGCATCTACGGGTTCGTGATCAACGACAACAAGATCCGGAGTGTGGGAACGGCCCTGGCGGGTCAGAATGGTAACGCCATCCTCATCTACCCGCAGACAGGAGCGGGCACAGACCCCAATCTCCGCGACTTGATGATCACCAACAACGGGATCAACGGAGTTGGAGGCGATGACAACTTCGCCATCCGCCTCGGCCAGTCTCCTCTGGCAGGGAGTGGCGGTGACTTCATCCAGATCGGCATCAACGAGAACAACATCCGCTCGTCGGATGGCGGTGGGATCGCGGTCTGGTGCAACGGGGTCCTCCAGGGGCTGACGATCAGCAGCAACAACCTCCGTGACATCGGGGACGACCTCAACGTCACCTGGGGCGAGAAGGGGATCTACGTCCTCAACACATCCTCAGGGGGGGCAACTTCGGACGTCAGTGTCGTCGGTAACACGATTTTCGACACCCGTGAGGACGGTATCCTTGTCCAGGCCAACAACGGCGGAAGCCTCTACGGGATCACGGTCTCGAATAACACCATCCACAACTGGAGTTCGAGCGCCCTCACGAACACATGGTCGGCCATCGAGATCTCGAACGGCATCACCTCCACCGAGTCGGCGGGGATCACCGTGGTCGGGAACGCGTGCGTCGGAGATGGGTCCCTGGACCGAGCTGTTGGCCTCAGCCTCCTGTTCTCCCGTACCTCGTTGAGGGCCCTCACCGTTGCGGCCAACGTGGTGCGTTTCGGCAGTCCCGTCACCAACACCACATCCATGATCACGTCCTGGGCGACCGTAGGGGGCGACCCCACCCCCTACGACTTGGCTTTCACGGGCAACTCATTCCAGGGAGCGAATACCGCCATCGCACCCATCCCATCGGCGGTCACGGCTTCCAAGAGCACCGTGTCGGGTAACAATGAGAGCACCGCCGGAGTGGGTCTCGGTGGATGGGCGGCGTTCTACGCTGCTGTGTTCAACGGGGCACAGTGTGACAACACGGGCCTCAACCAGGACTAGGAGGGCGGCAACGTGATCAACATGGAACGCTGGAGCAGCACCCTCGCCCTTCGGTACTACCGACGGCTGGCCGTCGTCTACGATGCCGACTTCGCCCGTCGCTACGACTGGGTGGCTCCAGACAACGCCCCCGACGACGGATTCGACGAGGCCGAGGTCACCGCCATCTACGGCGAGATCATCGACAAGATCCCCGCCGACGCTTCGGTCCTCGAGATCGGATGTGGGGGCGGGCAGTTCGCGGAGGCCCTCAAGACGGCCAAGCCGGGTATCACCTACAAGGGCATCGACCTCGTCCCGGAGAACATCGACGCTGCCGAGGCTCTCCTCCCAGCCGAAGATTTCCACATCGCCAACGCCTGGGAGTTCCTGAAGGAGACCGCCGTGGACTGGGACTTCATCGTGTCGGTGAACTGCTTGTTCACTTGCACGGAGGAACGGTACGCGGAGGACCTCTTCACGTTGGTGGACTCGAAGGCCCCCAAGGGGTTCTTCGTCCTGGCCACGGGGAGTCAGGAGTTCATCGACGAGCGCATGACCGCCGCTCTCGCGGCCTCGACGAACGTCTCCGACTCCTACCACCAGGGAGCCCGAGATTGGCTCACAGACGCGACGCTGAAGAGTCTCCTGCGTCCCTTCTACATCCTGCGGGACAGCACCTCGACAGAAGCCCCCGCACTCAACCCGAGGGTACAATTCGTGCGATCCGGAAGGTTCAATCGTGTCCTTGGCCGTGCGGATGCGAAAGAGGCCATCTCCAAGGGTGAGGATGTTCCGGAGGACATGACGGGGGTCGTGGTCTCAGGCGGTCTCATCACGGGGAGAGACACCATCCCCCTCAAGCCCGCATGGGTGCCGAAGGCTTCGAAGAAGGGATAGCAGATGAGGATCGTTGGCGATCTCGTAAACTACGACATCCTCCAGGTCGAGAAGACTCCCGACCTCTCGGAGCCCAAGACCTTCAATGGTCGCTTCGCCATCCCCGTTCCAGGAGGTGCCTCGGTCCACGTCGGCCCCAGTTCCTACATCCTCCCGCAAGACGGTGGAGACCTGGCGTCCCTCGCTGCCCAGGCCATGCTGGCGCAGTTCCCCATGTACTCCCACATCGTCTACAACTTCCTCCTCGAGTCGGCGGACGTCCTCGACCTCGACCTCACGGCCACAGGGCCCACGGGTGAGATCACACGGGCCCAGACAGGGAGAGGCGTAGGCCCCGACCCCGTCGGCCAGGCCCCGAACATGACCCAGGTGCTCCCGCAGAACTTCCAGACGGCTCCTGTCCGTCCGGGGTGCCTGGTGACCGCGAACGTGGACATCACCCCCTACTCGGCTCTGGGTGCCGACGAGTTCCTGGTGTGGTGGTACATCTGGGAGTTCGACACGACGGACGACATCGCCTCGGACTACGGGGCGACCCTCGGGGAGAACGAACCCGCCCTCAAGCGTATCACCGAGATCGACCAGGAGCCTTCCGGATGGGAGGTCTACATCTCCCACGACAACGGAGCGAACTGGGTCGGACCGATCGGGCGACTGGAGCCCATCGACATGATCACGTTCAACACCGACGTCCGCCTCTGCTTCCTCAACAGGACGAACAACCGCCGGTACCTCGCCGCCTACGCTTTCATGTTCTGAGTTCCCGCCATCGGTAGCCGCCCTATAGAGGGGGGATGGGTAGAGTGACCCGCTCCGCACGAGGGGCGAGCTTCGGACTGGAGTTGAGATGACCGAGGACTTCGGCAGCGGCGTGACCCGCACCCTTTCGGCACTCCAGAGGCAGTTCGGTCTGGTGATCTGGCAGGGGTACAAGCCCCCACTGGACTCCGAACTGAACCTCATGGCCCAGATCACCCAGGACCGTGTCGCCCAGGTCGTCCGGTCTTCGATGCACTCGGGCTTCCTGCTGGACCCGATGGATGCCCTTCGGGACTTCGAGACCGACCCCGCGTGGTCCAACTACTTCAACTTCGGAAGGGCCGCGACCGGGGAGACCTCCCCCATCCTGTGGGCGAACATCAACGGGTGGCTCGTTCCAGTGACAGGGACAGCGGTTTCAGAGGGCGACCCCTCCAACCGCGTCGACCTGTGGCCCCCTCCCACCTCGGATGCTCGCATCGACCTCGTGTTCCTCGAGGTGTGGCAGGCCCAGGTGGCTCCGAACCCGTCGACCAACAACAAGCCCTCGGCCAGCACCATCTGGAAGTGGGGCAACGTCAAGTACGGCGGGACGAACATCACCGACGACATCGAGGACCCGGACGTCGGGTACGAGACATCGGAGCGTGTCCAGGTCCAGTACCGCATCCGCGTCTACGGCAGCGGCTCGGGTCTCGGCTCCTCCGTGGCGCTCGACGACTACCCGGACGGGCTCGACGACCCCAACGTCCTCGCCCAGGGCACCGCGACGGCTCCCCTCGCAGGCTTCTCCTTCACCAACATGCGGGAAGCCCTCGGGGACCCCGGCCTCTGGCGTGCGGGTGACGGAGACCCCACGAACGACCTCGGGACGACTGACGGCTACAGCTACGCGATCCCCATCTGTGCGGTGTTCCGTCGCAACAGCGACCCCTTCGTGGCGCGAGAGACGGCGGGGAACGCCAACCAGAACGGTGCGGTGAACCGCAACCCGATCACGGCAACGATCACGGATCCTGCGGCGGCGACCAAGACCTTCCTGACGGCAACGCTGACGAACGACATCGACGAGACCACGACGGGCGACGTCCAGGTGGCGAACCTCGTCGGATCCTTCATCGAGAACGGCGACATCAACTGGGCTGACACCTTCCTCGTCCTGGACAACGAGATCATCTCCATCGAGTCCATCGACACGGGGGTGTCCCCGGCGACGATGCGGATCCGGGCCACGGGTGGTCGAGGACGGTGGGGAACGATGGCGGTCCCGCACACGTCGGGCACCGAGATCCAGATGTTCAACTGGCGGGCGAGGGATCTGTTCGCGGACCAGATCACGGCTCAGGACATCCTCGACCTTCGCAAGGGCGTCACCCCCGGCGAGTGGGACTACAACAGCCTGCTGTCCCACAACCTCTCCAAGCTCTTCAAGGGCGAACTCTTCTCCTCGTACAAGCAGAGCGGCATCGGGGACACGCAGGGTCCGGTGGTCACCGAGGTCGACACCCTCTGGGCCACGGGCACTGTTCCGAACCAGACGGAAGCCTTGGATGGCCCGGATGGTATCCGCACCGTGTGGTCGGATGGGGCGACTCTCCAGTCCGACGTGACGATGCTCCTCGACGAGGAGGGTGCGGGAGCGGTCACCAAGTACGACAACAACACCGAGTGGGAGGTCGGTGCCACGTTCGAGCCCGGCGGCTTCAACACCGGCACAGGCTGGCAGGACGGCACCTCCATCTTCGTCTACATCGGTGGGCCTGGCGGCACGGGGGACAACGGTGCTCGAGGCACGTTCCGGGATGGGACGACTCGAGCCGTGCGCTTCCTCGGTCCCAAGGAGTACTGGCGTCAGATGAGGGAGGTCGAGGGCTCCCAGGAGCACCCCTTCACCCTCCGCTACCTCTCGCAGGGGGCCACGTCCCCAGCGGCGGGGACGGAACCGGCGGCGGAGCATCCGGGACCCCAGTTCCCGCTCGAGGAGTTCAACTTCGAAAAGCCCTTCTGCGTCCTCGGGGGCATCCTCAACTCGGACTCACAGATCAGCCTC
>Ga0180434_10009591_pt1 | contig 10497 bp, 6 predicted proteins | sample SS_ome_7_FD_132453 | JGI IMG/M metagenome (GOLD analysis project Ga0180434, IMG submission 132453) | Hypersaline lake sediment archaeal communities from the Salton Sea, California, USA - SS_1_D_2 metaG | ecosystem: Environmental > Aquatic > Non-marine Saline and Alkaline > Hypersaline > Sediment... | reverse complement strand
TGGTCCGCTAGCAGACCAAAACACGAGCTGTGGATGTCTGCATCCTCGCAGGCGACAGGCCTGCGGCCGCCGCTGTATACGGTAAGGCGTAACTGGAATGGAATCGACAATGAAGCGTCCCACGTGCGAATACGAATGGACAGCTACGGGGAGACCCACTATGCACGCCAAATCATTCTTAGCTGCGGTATCCCTGCTGGCGGCGTTGGTCGTGTCCGTCGCCAACGTGTCGGCGGCAGAGAGGATCGATACAGAGCAGAGTAAGCCGTTGCCGCGCGTGCTGCTGATCGGGGATTCGATCTGCGGCGGGTATCAGCGGGGGGTGAAAAAACGGCTCGAGGGCAAAGCCGTCGTGGTGAAGAACAAGGGCAACGCTCAGCACACGGGGACCGGGTTGAAGAAGCTCGACGAGTGGCTCGGCGACGGCAAATGGGACGTCATCCACTTCAACTGGGGACTGTGGGATCTGGCATACCGCAACCCGAAGTCGAAGAACTTCGGGCACCTGGACAAGGTGAACGGGAAACTGACAACCTCGCTTCCTGATTACGAGAAGAACCTCCGCACGCTGGTCGCCCGGCTGAAGAAGACCGGCGCCACGCTGGTCTGGGCCAGCACCACCCCGGTGCCCGCCGGCGAACCGGGGCGAATCAAGGGCGATGCGGCCAGGTACAACGCCGTGGCGGCGAAGATCATGGCGGAAAACGGCATCGCCAGCGACGACCTGCACGCCGAGGTCATTCGCCAGGGCCGACCGAAGACCAACAACGTACATGACACGGGCGATCTTTCCGGAAAGGTCGCCGACAGCATCATCGCGGCGCTGGCCAGGCGGGGGGCAGACGCGACACCGGGCAAAATGGCACCCGCCACGAAGAAAGCCGTAAAGCAACTGCAGGATGATCAGACCACGAAACCTGACACGACGAATGGATTCGTCTGGGAGTCCGCCATTCCCGACGGCTGTCCGTTCCCGCGCTCGCCGACGCTCACCGGGATCTTCTTCACCGGCCGTAACCGTGCCTATCGTGCCGGCGATACTTGGTATCCCTGCTGGGCCAGCGACGGAAACCTGTATTCACCGTGGACCGACGGTGCCGTCGATGGAGTGGTTTCCGGCTCCTCCCTGGGCGACAAGGCGCAGACCGGCCACGCGGTGATGATCGGGGATGATCCGTTGCAACTCGAGATCCACAACACCTCGCCGCCCAAGGTTGCCAGCGCGCTGCCATACCGCGGACGTTACCCGGCCGGCTCCTTGGTGTACAACGGGATTTGGTATTACGGCACCTATTGCCTGGGTCCCGAGGGAGCCTACAAGCACAACGGCCTCGTATGGAACTGGCCGAACCTCGGCCCGATGCCCGGCTATCAGATCTCGCGCGACTACGGCAGGACGTGGGAGCCCTCGCCGCTGACGCCGGACCAGCCGTTGTTTCCCGAGCCTGCCAAGTATCTCGGCCCGGTGAAGATGGGCGCGCCGCACTTCGTGGACTTCGGCAGGAACATGGAACACTCGCCCGACGGCAAGGCCTACTTGCTGGGAATGGGCGCGGAGGAGAACGACCCGCAACCGCGCCCCTGTCTCAAACGCGGCGCTCCGGGGCATCCGTTTGAACTTAATCCGGGATGCACGGACGATTTCGCCCACGCCAATCTGAGCTGGATCTCCGCCGACCAGGTTTACCTGGCGCGCGTCAAGCCCTCACCTGAGACCATCAACGATATCAAGGCCTATGAGTTCTTCGCGGGGCACGACGCGGATGGGAAGCCGGTCTGGACGGCGGATTTTGCCAAGATCCAACCGTTGCTCGAGTGGAACAACCATATGGGATGCGTCACCGCCACCTACGTGCCCGGCCTCGGGAAATACCTGATGTGCATCACGGACGGTTGGCCGACGATGGCAAAGATGACTTCCTACATCCTTGAAGCCGACGTCCTCACCGGTCCGTGGCGAATGGTGGCGTACATGAAGGATTTCGGGGAGCAAGGTTTCTTTCTGAATTTTCCCAGCAAGTTCATCAGTGCCGACGGCCGGACGCTGTGGCTGTGCTACTCCGCGAACTTCAGCCACGGCCTGAACGGCGTAGCGCTGAAGCTCAACCCGCCCGGCGGGCGCGGCGTGCTGCGCCTGCACCAAGTCAGACTTCTAGGGCCGAAGGAAACGGCAAGGGCCTTGGGCGCCGCCAACGCATCGGCTGCGGAGGAGAACCATGCCGACTCGAAACCGGCTGCCCCCGTTACAACGAAATCGGTCAGGGAGATGCAGGAGGACTTCCTGGACCTGAAGTTCGGCATGTTCATCCATTACAACATGGCCACCTACAAGGGCGTCCAATGGGTCCGGGGCTACCATAGTCCTGCCGACTTCGACCCGGGCGTCGAGACCATCGACACGGATGCCTGGGCGGACGCGGCGGTATCCGCCGGCATGAAGTATGGGGTACTGACAGCAAAACATGTCGCAGGCTTTTGTCTGTGGGACAGCAAGTATACAACCTATGACGTTATGCACCCGGATTGTCCGTACCAGAAGGACCTCGTGGCCCAGTTCATCCAATCATTCAAAAGCCGGGGACTCAAGGTGGGCCTTTACTACTGTTGGCGTCACCCGGGGTTTGGCGACACCGAGAAATACAAGGTCCTGCCGCCGGAATGCGATCCTGCGTCCCATACGTTGAAAGAACAGAATGAGTTTCAGAAGGCGCAAATCGCCGAACTACTTACAAAGTATCCGGATGTCTTTTATCTCTGGAATGACGCTCTCGACCCGAAGGTGATGCCCGCGGATGAAATACGCGCTCACATCAGAGGTGTGCGCCCCGACGTCATCGCAAGTTCAAACTGGTGGAACTGGGGCAAGAAAGGGACGCCCTATGCGGACATTGCCGTCAAGGAATTGAGGCACTTTCCGGAAACGAATAAGGCGCCGGGCGAAACATGTTGGAAACTGGAGCAAAAATGGTTCTGGAACAAGGGCTTCCACGCTGGAAGCGCCAAGGGCGTCATGAGCCATATGGCTAAAGCTCACAGCAGGAATTCAAATTTCCTCCTGAATGTCGGTCCGGATCAGAACGGAAATATCATAAAATCGAGTCTTAAGACACTGGCGGAAATCGGAAGGCGCTGGAAACCAAAAGCAAACGTCGATACTCCGCAATAGAAAAATGTGACCTGCCCGTTGTGATTGCCTCGTCGGGCTCACTGGCCACAGCATGAAAGGTCGCTTCCGCCGGATCCTGAAAGCGCAACCGGCCCCCGGCAATCCGACGAATGACCTCGGTGCGCCGGGACGGCGAAGACCGTGGGTACCCGGGATGTCTGGAGAAGCCAAAAGTCGCTCCGGATGGCCAAGGGGTTCACGACAACCGTAATGCCGAGACCTACATGCTCGTCGGCGATGCCTTCGGGCGGAAGAGGGTCAATCGGCTGAAATAGATGATTGAGGGGGTCTGTGATATGAATAACAGTAAGGTTAAAGCGTTTGCTCTATTCTGCTGCGCGGCCGTCCTGACTACACATACCCAAGGATGGTTCATGGCGTCGGTGGCGTCATGCACGTCAAAAGCCCATTCAGCCGGGACGAAAGAGACGTTCACCATACAGGACCGCCCCGCTTTCCTGATCCTTCCGGACAAGAGCAAATCCAGCCGGCCCCTCCCCTGGGTCTGGTATGCACCGACGTTAAGAAACCTCCCGGGGAAGGCGGAGAAGTGGATGTTCGAGACGTTTCTGGACCATGGCATCGCCATTGCCGGAGTGGACGTGGGTGAGTCGTATGGCAGCCCCCGGGGGCGGGCCATTTATTCCGCGCTCCATAAAGAGCTTGTGGAAAAACGTGGGATGGCGAAAAAGGCATGCTTGCTGGCGCGAAGCCGCGGTGGACTTATGTTGTATAACTGGGCATCGGAGCATTCCAGATCCGTGGCGTGTATAGCCGGTATCTACCCCGTCTGCAATCTGAGCAGTTACCCCGGCCTGGGCCGCGCCTGCCGGGCATACGGCATGACGAAAGAGCAGCTTGCCGAGAGGCTTAACGAACACAACCCCATTGACCGCCTTGCCCCGCTCGCAAAAGCAAAGGTGCCCATCTTCCATATGCACGGAGACAAGGACCGTGTAGTCCCTCTGGACAAGAACTCGGCTGAACTGAAAAGGAGATACGACAAGCTTGGTGGCGAGATGACGCTTGAGGTAGTGAAGGGACAGGGCCACAATTTGTACTCCGGCTGGTTTCATAGCCAGGAACTGGTTGACTTCGTTATCGCTCACGCAAGAGATGATAAGCCGAAGAAGGCCGAGAAGAAGGCTGAGGATAATGACGCGCCGCCGCCCGAGAAGAAGAATGGGGGTGACGTTTCTACTGATGTCTCAGTAACCGACTTAGAAACGATCTCAAAAGGGCTCCGTTTACCGGTAACCCTCTGTGGGAACCTTTGGGAGGGAACCACTGATGGGACGAACGAAACGCGACGTCAAGCCGTTGCCGACGATCTGGCGGGAAGTGCCCCAGACATCGCACCCCCCTTGCGAGGCCGCTGGCGGCGGGGGAGGTGTCGCGGCGTCTGCTTCGGCGCCTGAAGCGGGATCTGCGGCGGGTCCGTGGCCGAGGCAAATCGCGTCGCCGTCCCGGCGCACAAGGACGCGGTCGAGCACTTCGCCCGGCTGATGAAGGACGGCTGGGAGGCCGCCCGGCCGCAACGGCGGTCTGATGGAAGGTTGCCGAGCGGCGGCCTTCCCACGCCGCCGCGTTCGAGCGCCCGTGCCCCGGCCGGCGCGAAGCGGAAGAAGGCCGGCCCGGGAGATAGCCGGCGAGGCTTGGCGTCCGCGGCGGAGTTCCGGGAGTTCCGGACCCCTCTGGGCCCGCCCGTGCGCCTCGAGGTTCCGGGAACCCTGGCTGACAAGCAGCCCGTGGCACCCGCCGATTGAGAGTTGAGAAAACGTTCAGTCCTGGTTCACCGACGCGAAGGCCTGGTTCGCCCACTTGAGGGATTCGCCGAAGACGGGCGGCAGGGCCTGCATATCCAAGTTCAACGCGCGGGTGTGGGTGCTCAACTGCTGCCACCGGCCCAATTCGTAGGCGGTGATGAGGTCGTACACGCCGGTCAGCGGCGTCTTCTGCCCGAGCAGGGCGCCCTTGACCTTTTCGTCGAGAGGCAGTTTCTTCATGATGTCGGCCATGGGGGCGTCGAGCAGGGCGTCCATGACAGAGAACATACCCATCAGGAAGATCTCGGAGGCGTGCTTCTCCATGCCGGTCAGCGGCGCCACCCCCTCGCCCATCTTCGCCCGCAGCATGCCGCGAAGAAACAACTCGTTCGGCTTGTCGGTGCCCATCTGCCTGAGCGACACCAGGGCGAACCACTTGCGGATTTCCTGCGGTCCCAGCATCACCAGCGCCCGCTTGATGCTCGAGACCTTGTACCGCAGTCCGAACCACACCGAGTTCATGAACCGCAGCAGTTTGTAGGTGAGCGTCACGTCCTGCTTAACGACGGCCTCGATCTCGTCCAGCGACATCTCCGGCCGGTTCACCTGTTCCAGCAGGCGGAGGTAGGCCAGTTTGTTGCCCGCGATGGCCTTCCCCTCGTGGATGTCCGGCTTCGCGAAGAAGTACCCCTGGAAGTACTGGTACCCGTCGGCGTCGGCCTGCTGGAAGTCGTCCTCGGTCTCGACCTTCTCGGCTAGGGGTTTGATCTTTCGCCGCGCCAGGTACCCCGCCAGCCGCTTCCGCTCCTCGCGCGTGGTGTCGGCAAAGTCGACCTTGACGATGTCGGCCAGGTCCAGGAGCGGATGCCCCTGGTCGGCCACCACAAAGTCATCGAGCGCGAGGGTATAGCCCTCGTCCTTCAGCCGCTTGCAGGCCTCGACGACCTCCTCGTCCGGATCGACGTTCTCGAGGATCTCGACCGTCACGAGGTCTGGCGGGAGGAGGTCGGCCACGTCGCTCAGCAGCAGGTTCCGCGTGAAGTTGACGAACCCGCGCTGGCCCCCGGTCAGTTCGTCCAGGCCGATGTCCACGAAACTCGACGCGATGACGTCACGCGTGCAGGCGTCGCCGTCCGTGCCCGTATACCCGTTTTCCTGGCCCGACCGGAACAGCAACTCGTAGCCGTGGACGTTCCTGGCAAGGTGAAAAATGGGCTGGCGGGCCACAAACACGGAACTGGCGACGGTAGGAGCGCCCATGCCGCCTCTCCTTTCTTGGTGTGCTTCCGCTCGGAGGTCCCGCGGTCCCGGCGCGCAAGAAACGGTGGGCGGCTTCTGGAACCCGCCCGATCCGCCGACCCTGATATCGTCAGAATCGGCCGGCCGGTCTACGAAAAACCCCGCTGAATCCGCCGGGACGTCCCCAAAGATAGGCCGGCGTGAACGTTTCGCTACCCGTATAGCACCGAATACATCCTCCTGCCCGGCTCGGGCTAGTTTTAACCCCGAGTGACGGCGCGGGGGTCCTCCGCAACCACCGCGCCTGATGGGTCTCTGCCGCGCGGCGGGTCGTTGTGTCGTACTACATGCCGACGGTGGCGTGGCGGCCGTCGATCTCGACCTCGACCGTCCGGCTGCTGATCGAGACGACCTTCGCCCCGGCTATCGTTTCGCCCACCCGCACGGGGCGGCCGTTGATGATGGCCAGGCCGCCCTTCGGCCCGACCATGATGCTGCTGATCTTGAGGTTCGACGTGTCGACGGGCGGGAGCGGCGGGGACGGGAGTTCCGGCTTGACGGTCGCCTTGCCTGAAGCGTCGGCTTCTGCTTTTGCCGACTCCGTCCTCCCCGTCGCCGGGGCGCCGCCTGCGACCGGCGGGCCGCCTCCGTCCACCGGCGGGGTCCCGCCGGCCGCCGCCGGCACGTCGCCGAACAGCGTGGCCGTGGACGCCCCTTCGGCCGTCCGCGCCGCTTCCTGGCCGTCCGCGGCGTTGGGTGCGGCCGTTTGCAGGACCCCCAGCATCCGGTTGAACATCTCCGCCATGGGCGTTCCTTCGGCGCCCGGCCCGCCAGGCAAGGCCGAAGCCGTGACGGCTGCCGGCTGCCGCAGGTCCGGCCACCCGTCGGTGGTGGCGCTCGCGTCCGCCGGAGGCGTGGCATCGGAGTCCGTGAGGCGGGAGCCTGGCGCCTCCGCTGCCGCAGTGGCCGGCACCTCGCACGCGGGGGAGGCGGTGGCGTGGCCGTCGGCCGGCGCGACCGGGTGAGTTTCCACGTCGGGAGGGTCGGTCGTTTCGTCCGCGGTGTCCGCCGCCGGATCCGGCGACGCCTCGCCGACCGGCTCACCCGGGGGCGACGCCGTCTTCGGGCCGGCGGCCGACGTGGCGCTGCGGGCGACGGCCTGGTCGAACGCGGCGGAGGCGGATTCCACGGCGGCGCCCGCCTTCTCTCGGACCTCGCCGATGCCCCACCACAGGCCGCAGACCACCACACCCACCAGGACCAGCAGGGCCACGCCGAGCAGGACGGTCCAGGGCGAGCGGCGCTTGGGCGCCGGCGGGTCGGTCTCTTCGGGCGGGAGGGGCGGGGGGGTGGGCGGCTCGGCGCCCGCCTCGCGCTGCCGCTTTTCCGTGTCCGCCCGGCGAAGGGCGTCGTTGATGAGGCTCATGCCCCGGCCTCCTTCAGGTCGGCCGCCGCCTGTCGGGCCAGGCGGCGGTTGATCAACCCCGTCCGATGCACGTAGCCGGCCAGCAGGGCCTTGTCGCCGATGGCGTTGACGAGCCGCGGCGTGCCCTGGCTGAACCGGTAGATTTCGTGGACGGCGCCGGCGTCGAAGCGGACGACGGGCGGCTGGTCGTCACCGCGGGCCACCTCCAGCCGGTGCTCCAGGTACCCCTCCGTCTCGCGCCGGTCCATCTGGCCGAGGTGGAACCGGACGGTGATCCGCTGGGCCAGTTGCCGCAGGTTCGGGCGGGCCAGTTTCTTCTTCAGTTCCGGCTGGCCCACCAGGACGATCTGAAGGAGTTTCTGCCGCTCGGTCTCCAGGTTCGAGAGCAGGCGCACCATCTCCAGGCCCTGGGGCGACATGTCCTGCGCCTCGTCGATGATGAGGACGGCGTCCCGGCCGTCGGCGCTCACCTGGAAGAGAAATGCGTTCAGGAGGTTCAGGTATCCGAGGCGATCGCGGCGTTTGCTGACGATGCCGAACTCATGGACGATGGCCCGCAGCAGTTGCGTCTGCGTCAGGACGGGATTCAGGATGAGGGCCGTGTGGAACCGGGGTTCGAGGCGCCCCAGGAGGCTCCGGCAGAGGGTCGTCTTGCCGGCGCCGACCTCGCCGGTCAGGCAGATGAACCCCTTCCGCTGCCGGATGCCGTAGAGCAGGTGCTCCAGGGCCTCGCGGTGCCGGCCGGTCATGTAGAGAAACCGCGGGTCGGGCGTGATGTTGAACGGTTCCTCGCGGAAACGGAAATAGTCCTTGTACATCGCAGGCCCCCTCGCCGCATGGGTCGGAGCCGAGTCGCCGCGGCACCGGGTCGAACGGCCCCCTGCCCGGCACCGGCGATACGCTCTCCGGGGGCTATTGTCGGCAGACGGGGGGCGGAATCTTCATTCAAACGCGGTCTGGATAGGCCACTCGCATGACCCCGCCTGTTGCCAGGTATTGTCTTTGGCCCCGTCGGGGCCCAAGACGATGCTTTCCCCGCCCTTGCGGAGGGGGCTATCATCGGCCATCCTCTGTCGGAGCTCCGGAGGCGACCGCGCTGCGGGCGGGTCCTGCCCTGCAAGCCGCGCCGCCGGCCGGTACGACCCGTGCCGAGCGGCGGTTCCGGGGCCGACATCGGCCGCCAACACCCTCGCAAGGGGGGGGCGATGTCTGGGGCACTTCACAACGGGGACGGCGGTTTTGCTTGACTTCCACCCGGCCGGCTGGTACAGAGCGCGCTTCGCTGTGCGGACGGGGAAGACGGCCCGCCAACGCGGCATTCGTGGTTGCGAGGGGCGGTCAGGGCGGCCGCCGTGCGTCGCAACCAGAGGTCGCGGCAAGTTTTCCGACGCCGCGAGAAGATGGCCGCCGCCAAAGCCTGCGGCTCACACAGGCAAGACGCCGGTGCCGCCGGTCCTTGCGGCCGACCCCGACCGCGACGACTTCATACCTTGAGATTACCTGCCCGCCGGTCGATAATGCATTCAGGCGTGCACTGAGGGAGAACCCCATGGCCGACTCGATTGAATCCTTCGTCAGCAAACTCCAGAACGAGGGCGTCGAGGCCGGAAAAAAGGAGGCCGAGACGATCCGAGCCGAGGCCCGCCACGAGGCCGACCGCATCGTCAAGGAGGCCGAGCAGAAGGCCGATAAGATCCGCCAGGACGCCCAGCGCGAGGCCGACGAAACCCTTCAGCGCGGCCGGACGGACCTCGAACTCGCCGCTCGCGACACCGTCCTGCGACTCCGCCAGACCCTTAACCGCGCCCTCCGGGCCGTGCTGGCGGCCGGGACGGAGCAGGCGCTCGGCGACCCGGCGTTTCTGAAGGGCCTCATCCACGACGTGGTCATGCAGTACGTCCAGGCCGACCGCGAAGATCGCACCGGCGTCGAGGTCCACGTCAGCGACGAGGCCAAGGCCCAACTGACCGAGTGGTGCCGACAGCAACTGGCCCCCGAAGCCGAGAAGGCCGGCGCCGCCGTCGATATCAACGGAACCCTGGCGGAGGCCGGGTTCGAATACAAGGTCCGGGATGCGAACGTCGAGGTCACGGAGACGTCGGTCGTCGAGACGCTGTCGGACCTGGTCAGCCCGAGGCTGCGGGAGATGCTCGCCAAGGCGACCGAGCCACCGACCTCGCACAGTTAGCCGCCCTGCTTGCAGGGCGCGTTCGCCACGCCGCGCGCCGAGTAAACTCGGCGGCTAACTGTGGCAACAGCGCACGAAGGCGCCAATGGCCGTCGGAAACTACTATCTCGTCACGGCGCTGCCGACACTGGGCGACCTGGGGTCGCCGCCGCCGCTGGCGCCGGCCGAGTTGGTGGACCACCTCCGGGACGCCGGCGCACGCGAGGCGGTCGAGACGGTCTTTCTGAGCGACGACCTGCTCCAGCATGACGCCTACCTGGCGGGCGAGGTGGAGGCCACCGAGCCCGCCGTCCTCTCGACCGCCCAGGTCCGCGACGAGCAGCCGCTGCCGGCGTACCTGGCCGGGGAGGCCGAGGAGGCACCCGGCCGCGAGGGACTCGCCACCGACGCCGTCTGGGCCAGGTACTTCCGCCACGCGGCGGCCGTGGCGCGGCGGGAGGCAAGCCCGTTCCTGCGGGCCTGGGTCGCCCGCGAGGTCGGTCTGCGGAACGCCCTGGCCACCGCACGGGCCAAGAGCCTGGGCCTGGAACCCGAGACGTACCTCGTGGCGGCGGCCCTGGCGGACCCGGACGCCGATTTCTCGGCGCTGGTGTCGGAGTGGACGGACGCCGCGAACCCGCTCGAGGGCCTCCGCGTGCTCGACCGGGCCCGCTGGCGGTGGCTCCACGACAACGATGCGCACTTTTCCTTTGCCGACGATGAGCTGGCGGCG
>Ga0180434_10009590_pt1 | contig 10498 bp, 4 predicted proteins | sample SS_ome_7_FD_132453 | JGI IMG/M metagenome (GOLD analysis project Ga0180434, IMG submission 132453) | Hypersaline lake sediment archaeal communities from the Salton Sea, California, USA - SS_1_D_2 metaG | ecosystem: Environmental > Aquatic > Non-marine Saline and Alkaline > Hypersaline > Sediment... | reverse complement strand
GTTACTTTCGTCGCTTTGTTGTCAACGATGGTCATTCTCAGCCGACGAACCGTCGTCGAATCCGAGGCCGCCGCCAAGGAAGAGACGGCGCGCATCAAAGCTGCCGAACAAGACGCTGATCAAGATCCTGATAAAGATAAGAAATCAACAAAAACAGACGACGAAACCGCTGTTCCCGAGAACGCCGGCCCCCGGCGTATTAAACCGCACATGTGGCTGTTTTGGGTTGCGGGAGTCGTGCTCTTTCTGTTCAAGGGCGAGGCGCCGTGGTGGTACTCCTGGTCTGAGCTCACTCAGGAATGGTCCACCGTCGGCTTGGCGTCGATGGTCGTGTGGCGGTGGCTTTTCGCCGGGCTGATCTTCGTATCGCCGGTGTTTTTGTCAGTGATCCCAGCGGCGCGAAACTGGATCGCGAAACATCCGCTCGAGGATCCAAAGTTCGCTTTCTTTATCTTCGCCCTCATCCCGGTCCAGACGTTGTTCACGTACAACTGGCTGGTGTTGCCCCCGTACATCAAGCGCGCTTTCGAAGGCTGGATTGGCGAGTACTTTGAAATCGCCGCGAACGCGAACCCCATCCTCATCTTTATCGCGGTCCCGCTCATTGTCGCCCTGACGCAAAAAGCTAAGGTTTACAACATGATGATCGTGGGGACGTTCATCATGGCGGCGCCGGCATTCCTGCTTGTGATCGGACCGTACTGGTGGACGTTGGGGTTGTACATCCTGATTATGACAATTGGCGAAGCAATGTGGCAACCGCGGTTTCTGCAGTACGCCGCGGAGATTGCTCCAGAGGGTCGCACCGGCGAGTACATGGGGGTTGCTCAGTTGCCCTGGTTCCTGACCAAGGTGCTCGTGCCGTTGTTGTATTCCGGCAAGATGATGGACAAGTTCTGCCCGGCCGAGGGACAGCAGGACACGGAAACAATGTGGTTCATCTTCGCATGCATAGCCATGTGTTCCACCGTCATGCTCATTCTCGCGAAGAACTGGATCGGCAAGGATTTTAAAACCAAGCACGGGTAAGCCTTGGCGAGCACGGGCCGTCTCGCCCGCGGGCCGCGAAGTCCGCTTGTTAGCGCGCTAGATTCTGATCGGCGCATGGCATGGCCGCTCCCGGCTGTGTACTCTCGACTAACGCGGGGATCGGTTGTTACGGTCGCTTCAAAAACTTACGCACTCCTCGGCCTACGGCCGACACGGGGGACGGCCGCTGCTTTAGCGGCACGGTCGCCCCCGATTGTAAATGTGCGACACAGAAACTCGATGCGAGATAAAGTTTGATGCCGGTCGCCGCCCATTTCGACGCTTTGCTCGCCGCCGCTTTTGATCCCTGGCAAGTCACCGTGCTGTTAGCCATCGGGACATTGGCCGGGGTGCTCGGCGGATTGCTCGGGATCGGGGGGGGACTGGTTATGATCCCCGCCCTGGTGCTCGTGTTCGGCGACGCACGCTACGGGGTGAACTCGTTCCACTTGTTCAAATTCGCGGCGCTCGCTACGGCGATAGTGCTGTCGATACCCGCGGTCGTACGTCACGCCCAGGCCCGGGCGATCGTTTTGCCTATGTTGAGGGGCATCATTCCGTTGGGCTTGGTCGGCGCCTTGGGGGGCGTGGCGCTGGCGCGCGTGTTCGCCGACGAGCAGACGGAAATCTTGCGGCGAACTTTCGGCGTTTTCATGTTGCTGTCGGTCGGAACGAACATCTGGCGTCGCCGGCGCGGCGAGGCCGGCTCGCAAGGCGTCGATCGTTGTCCGGCGCCGACGCGCTGGCTAAAGATCGGCGCGATCGTGGGCTTTCCCGCTGGTGTCATCGGAGGATTGCTAGGCGTGGGCGGAGGCGTATGGGCGGTGCCGGCGCAGAACTACGCGTTTGGTGTGCGGTTGCCTAACGCGATCGCGAACTCCTCGTGCATGATCATAGCTTTGGCCGCCGGCGCCTCCATTATGCAGGCAGTATCCGTCGCCAGCCTGCACGATTCTCGGGCCGCCGTGATGCATGGACTATGGCTGGCGATCCTGCTAGCTCCTGGCGCCGTGGTCGGCGGCTGGTTTGGCGCCAAACTGACCCACACGCTGCCTGTTGGTCTGATTCGTAACGTGTTCTACTTATTGTTGATCGTTACGGGCTTGCGTCTGGCGATTTTCTAGCAGGACGCTGCTAAAGGCGCTTGTTCCATGAGATAAACACATAAAATGGCGGTTCAGGGCTTTGACGCCCGTTCCACCCAGTTTTATTAAGGCTGCTTAATTGCTAGACACTACACTAGACTTTCGCTGATCTGACAGTTCCTTGTCGGTTTGCTGACTCAGACGACGGTACTCTAGAATCAAGCCTGCCGCCATCGCCAGCGCACCGAAACCGACGATGATTGCTGGCCAGGACAGATAGTCCTGAAAATGGTTACCTGTCATCCAAACCAGGAAGATCGCCAGGTGCAGCAATCCGTAGTACATAAACCAACGAAGCTGCAGCCGCGTCCCGCCGGCGATAAGCAACACGCAGATCATCGGTACGAGCAGCTCAGGCGCATAGAGCTCCTTCGCCCCGATTTCGCCAAGGCTCCACATCGGTTCATCGCCCAACAGGTCCAGCGGAATTACGCAACAAGGCGGTACAATCCGGAAGTAGAGCCTCCCCCAAAGGCGGCGTAGCCGCGTGACCGATTGATCGTGGCGAAATGCCAGCAGAAAGTAGATCGCGCTGCACGTAACAAAGAACAGCTCTCGCGTGACGAACAGGGCGTTTACCTCGCCTGACGCGTTTGGTTCTTCCAAGTCCAGCCAGCTGCGCGGCGCGTCATACGCAAGCGTCGCAGTCGTCGCCGCGAATCCGAGCGCGGCGAGCGTATAGAATGGCACGGCAAGTTGCTCGCAGCGCGGTGAATCGAGGAGCCGCGCCATAACGTACGCAATCACGACTAGCGGCAAGAATACAGCTCCAACGGTGGCGAACCGCTCCTCCATCAGCCATTCCATTAGACCAAGCAACAATAATGTGGCGGTGAACGCCAGCGTTAACATGAACACGAACACGGTAGCGAGCGAAGCATATCGCTTATGCCAAGCGAGAGCGGCGGCGTAGAAGGCCATGCCCCAGAACACCGCGGCCAACTGCCGGTTGGTGAAGAGCTCTGACGGGAGTAGTTCGTAATCGGGGCGACGTCCGGTCAAGATGCCCGCTTCCGACAGCACCACCAGTGCAAAGAGGGGGAGTAGCAGCGCGCCAACCACCGTGAAGATCAGCGCGACCAGCCTGCTGCGTCGTCGCCATAGCGTGTACGCCCCCACATTAATGAGCATCGTCGGAAACCCGATCGCCAGGACCCGCTCGGCGCTGCTGAGGTCGTTCCAGTAGAACGCAACCCAGAGAATTGCGCTCAGCACCACCAGCCAGCCGCCGCCCTGAATCAGCATGGTTCCGGGCCGTAGAAGCCGGGCGTCAGGCAGCCAACTCGACTCCGTTCGCAGCAATGTGAAATACTTGGCTTGAAGCGAATCGGTTTCGCGCTGCGAGATCAGGCGATCCGCCTCCCACCGAGTCAGTGATTCCACGTGCTCGCTAACGCGCTCCCGCAAGAGCGTCGAATATCGCTTAGGTCGGGCCTTCACCTCTCTCCGGTCCAAAAACCGCTCAAGGTCAGCTGCGAGCTGACCCGCCGACTTGTAGCGATCGTGCTCGTGGAATTCGCAAGCCTTCAGACAAATCCGCTGAAGTGCTTCAGGAACATTCGCGTTCAGTTCACGTGGAAGCGGGATCTCCCGCGCCGCCCATTCTTCCCACGACTGGTTCGACTCCGGGCGAGGAGGGGACGTATCTGTCAGCAGCGTGAACAGGATCAGGCCAATCGCGTAGACATCGGCCTCCGAGCCAACTTCCGCCGGTCGTAGGAACTGCTCCGGCGCCATGTACAGCGGGGTGCCTTTGATGTGCTTGCCGCTGCTCACGTTGTCCCATCGGGTGGCGAGACGCGCCAAGCCAAAATCGAGGATTCGGGGTTCGCCAAAGCGGTCAACCAGGACATTCCCCGGCTTCAGGTCGCGGTGGATAACACCTTTGCCGTGTGCATAGGCGACGGCACGCGCCAGTTTCAAGCACAGTTTGGCTTTGGCGTCGAAATCGAGCTGGCCGGCAACTTGGTCAAGCGAAATCCCGTCGATCCATTCCATGATGATGCACGGAGGATCCGCCTTCGCGGCGAAGTCATGGATCGCAACTATATTAGGATGGCGCAGCACGGCTGCGAGCTGTGCCTCTCGCCGAAGCATCTCGAGTTGTTTCGGGGAATGCTGTTGTCCAATGATCGTTTTGATCGCGCAGACGCGATCGAGTGCTGTGTTCCGCGCCTCATACACGATCCCCATCCCGCCGCGACCTACCTCGCGAATAATTTCATATCCGTCGATGCTCGGCGGGCCGGCGGGGATCTTTTTGGAATCCAGTTGGTCCGGACTGTCTGACGTATTACGACGATCAGGCGAGGCTTCACCAGCGAGACGCGTCCCAGAGTCGTCACGCACACGTGTTTGGCTAAGCTCCGACCGTCGCATGAAATCGCCGCCCGGCTGTTCGTCACGCTCCAGTAGCAACTCGACGTCGGCTTTGAGCTCTGCATCGTCGTCGCAGGCTTCGGAGAGGAAAGCCGCACGCTCCTCCTGCGGCAGCTTCAACGCCTGCTCGAACAGCTCTTGCACTCGATTCCAGCGATCTACGGTCATTAAGCTTATCCAGTTCATTGCTCGAATTCAGCCAGCGACAATGTCACCCTTCTCCAACTCGTGGTGCAACCATGCTCGGGCGAAAGGCCATTCGCTGTCGACCGTGCGGGGAGACAGCTTCATCGCCGGAGTCGATTCATCGATCGAAAGGCCGCTTAGGTAACGCAGCATGATCATCTCGGCCTTGCGAGGATCGACCTGTTCTAGTCGCTTCAGAGCCATTTCCAACGCGAGCACCTGATCTGGATCCTGGGCAAACGCCGCTGGTCCGCCGATCTCAAGCTGAACGGGTTTCCGACCACCGCCGCGTTTCCGCCTCTTTCTCTTACATGCGTCGTATAGGCGAATCCGACGCGTGGCGTTTAATGCGGCGGCGAAAAAGTGTCGGCCATTCGGCCATTGCACTTCCTCTTCGCCGACCAGTCGAACAGAGGCCTCGTTCACGAGGGTTGTAGTTTGAAGCGTACGTCCGGAGGCTTCGTTGGTTGTCTGGCGCTCGGCGATGAGGTGCAACTCGCCGTGGATCAGCTCCCAGAGTTGCCGGTGAGCCGCGTTATCGCCCTGGCCGGCGATGACCAGGAGTTCGGTGACTGATTTGGGCTGATCCGCCGTCATGCCAACTCGCCCAGAAATGAGTGGAATTCCTTACACCGATTCTACACGCCTAACGCGCAGACTTACAGAGCGGCGAGACGGATTTCACAAGATGATCGCGGCCTGAAGATTAGCGACGAGGCTAAAAGCGGAAAAGAGTAGAGCTATGGCAAGCACGAATTATCAAAGTGCTCTAGATAAACGAGGCTGTTGGGCGAGATTGCCAATTAATCTGCGAAAAGCTGCAGCCGGTTCCACTGATTTACACGGCCGCCATCCTGAAGTTTCTTCGCCAATCGAATTATCCCAAAACGCGCCCCAACCAACCTGTTCAGAGGCAAGCCGAAAGACGCTATCCGGAGATCCGTTTTGTTGCGGCAAATCAAGCGTGCACGGCGGCAAGTCGGTTAACAATCACCATTCTCCCGAGAGCGCCAAGCGTACTTCGTGCAACCAGTCCATCTGTGCATGTATACCACGCATCGCTCCCCGATGAGAGATACAGAGACATTTCGCCCCGTTTCCGTGCGTTTTTCTGCTTAGAAGCCGATTCGCTTGAGCTGTTCGCCAAGTTTCGGTCCCGCCTCGTCAAAGACGGCGTGCGGCTCTGTCTTCGGATGCATTTAAGTACGGGACATCAAGGGGTAGACGTGGTTTGTAACAAAAAACAACGCCCCGGCACGCGGTTGACGGCCGCGCACCAGGGTCATGCGTTAACGTCTCGATAGTGCTATCGACGACGCTTGATCGCCGTCAGCGCGCCGAGAATCAGCAGTCCTAGTCCTCCCGGTTCAGGGATCACGGTCAGGTCGGCGCCGGTGAATTGGACGTTTGTCGCCAATTCGCCGGTCTCGAATAGAAAACCCTCGTCTTCCTCCGGCCCGCTGCTCAATGTCAGCGACGTCATGCCCTCGACCAAGCCCTCGAACGTCAGCGTTCCCAGCAGAACGTCGCCGGTGACGCCGTCGCCGAAACGCAGGCCGGCCAAGCCGTCCTCGTCGAGCGTGTCGGTCGCGTCCCATTCGAGACCGATCGACGTGCCGATCCAGTCGGCGTACATCGGCTCGCCGATCGCCAGGTCGAGGCCCCAAGCCACGACCGGCGCTTCAAAATTCGCCATGATGTCGATGTCGACGGTTTCGCCGACGACAACGGTCGGACTGGCGGGGTCCAACCACACCGATACGTCGGCCGACGCGAGCGGGACGCTAAGCAGCGCCGCCAACGCCGTCGTGCAGGTTAATGTTTGCTTGATGGTCATTTCCTTATTCCTCCAGTTGGTTCGAGCCGCCGATGCGTTGAGAGATTCGGCGAGCTCGGAAACTCCTGTTATTTACTTGTCAAACGCTTCCTCGTTCGGTCTCCGTCGCCGCGACGATGCATGCGGCGGAGGAGGGCGGGCGACGCCGGCCGCGGAGGGTGTCACAATGGTTCCGCGGCCGGGCGTCGTGCCCGCTAGAGGTCGTTACGGCGCCGGTACGAAGCCGCTCTTGCGCACCTTCGAGGAGGCGCCGCTGCGGTGGATCGCACGTTTGTTGGGATTCTCAGGCGCGCCGGCATACGGATCGCCGACGTAATCGCGATAACATTCGAGCCACGCCACGAAGTCCAGCATGCCGACCGCGCCGGTGTCGTCGTAATCGCAACACCAGTCCTGCATCGGCTCGCCGTCGGCGACGCCGCCGAACGCGTCGAGGAACAGGACGTAGTCGTCATAATCCACGTCGCCGTCCATATCGAGATCGCCGCACTGCTCGCACTCGTCCGGGATGCCGTTGCCGTTGCAATCGTTCGGCGCGGGTCCGACTTGGCTGGCGGCTCTCAGCAACCAATTGGACGGATAGCCGATCCCGTCCATGAAATCCACGAACTGGATATTCGTCGGATCGAAGCCGCCTTCATCGGGCCAACCAAGCGTGACCCACGATTCGTGGGCCAATACGCCGTCACCGTCCATCGGCGCCGGCCACATCTCCGACAACGCCGCGGCCCCGATGAAGAAGCTGCCGTCGACGGTCACGGGATCTACGGCGACCTCCTGGAGAACATCCGTGTCGATGCTGCCCGCGTCGGCGTACGCCGTCGCGCTGCTCAGCAGGACAGCATCACTCGGATTCCCGTCGTCGTCCGGATCGTCCCAGACGAACACGCGGAATGCGTCGCCTGGATTGACGCCGGAACTTCCCGGATCCAGCGGCGTTCCGAAGCACGTGGAAACCGACACGATCGTCTCGGATCCCGCAACGGCCATGTACCTCTGAATCCACACGAGTTCGGCCAATTCGCCGACGCCCAGCGTGCCTTCGGAGGAACCGTCGTCGTACTCGTAAGCGAGACCGCCCGGTTGCCCCGCGTCGCATACGTCCGGCAAGCCGTTACCGTTGCAATCGTCGCACCAGGGGCTGTCGTCGCAATCGTCAAGATCGCAACTGTCCGGCACGCCGTTGCCGTTGCAGTCGCTGCCCGGCTGGGTTTGAGTAAAGGAGAATTGGTCTATCAAAACGTTGTCGAACTCTCCACCCTCGCCGTGATATCTGAAGCCGACGCGGAAGGCGCCGCCCGGCAGCAGACCATCGAGATCGAACTCGGGCTCGATGAATTGGTTGAAATAACCCGTCCACAGATCGCTGATGCATCCAACGAAGACGTCGTCGCCTCCGCCGATGTCGCCGATCACGATCATCAGGTCGAGCGTCATGTTCTCGCACCAGGGTCGACTGCCGGAACCGCAGCCTGTCGTGCAAAAGCTTACGACGCCTTGGGTTTCGGTCATCTCAGGCGACAACATGTATATGTCCAGATATCCTCTGTCTAAGCCTTCTCCTTCTTCGATGGTGCCCCAAACTGCGGCGCCGCCTTCGTAGTCGCAACCCCAGGCGCCTGTCATGATCCACTCGTTCCACGGCGCTCCGGCGACGGTGACCGATTCCCAACCGTTGGGCAAGGGCTCATCCCAGAACGAAGTCGTGTAGAAAGTTTCCTCGAGCAGCAGGACCGAAGCGCCGATCTGGCATTCATCCGGCACGCCGTCCGATTGGCAGTCGGCGCTGAAGCCGCTGAGGATGTCGCACACGTCGATCACATCGTTCGAGTTGCAGTCGGAGCACCAAGCCGAACCATCGCACGTCAACAGGTCGCACGCATCGAGCACGCCGTTGTCGTTACAGTCGATCCACTCGCACTCGTCCGGCATCCCGTTGCCGTCGCAATCCTCGCTCGTGCCGGCGGCAATGTCACACTCGTCCGGAACGTCGTTGTTATTGCAGTCGTTGCTCTCCAAACCGACCGCCCGAATCAGCCAAGCGTCGACGTAGGGCTGCAAGGCCACTTCTGAGGCCGCCAGGTCGTCGGGGTTCACGACGCCGGAGGTGCTTCCGGCAATCCAACCCGTACCCCAGCCGTCGTAGTCCAACGCCGCCGGGTGCTCGCCCGGGGCATGCGTCAAGATGGCGCCCACGAAGAAGCCGGCGCCGTTGGGCCCGACATACGCATCCGCAATATCCACAGTTATATACGTGTTCGTATCGGGATTGGCTACTGCTGTAGCGGCCGAGGCCAGGACAATCGCGTCATCCGGCGAGCCGTCGTTGTTCGGATCGCTGCAGAGGTACACCATGCATGGCGTTCCAGCCGCGACGTTTCCCCAGGCAATCTTGATCGCACTGACCGTCGTCACGCCATCCTGCACCACAAAGTGGTTCAGCCACGCGATCGAACCGCCGTTCGTCAGGCCAGTCCCGTTATCCGCGACGCCGTCGTCGGTCACATAATCCAAGCCGGAGAAGAGCTGGCATTCGTCAGGAACGCCGTCCGGCTGGCAGTCTTGGCTCGCTCCGCACCCGAGCGGATGCGATCCGCAGTCGCCGGTAGAGCAATTGGTGTCGCAGGCGTCCACGACGCCGTTGCCGTTGCAGTCGGGATCGCAGTCGTCGGGTACGCCGTTGAGGTCATAGTCGTCGCTGAAGCCGTCGGCAATGTCGCATTCGTCGGGAATGCCGTTGCCGTTGCAGTCCTGGCTGAAGCCGCTGGCCAAGTCGCAAGCATCGGGCGTTCCGTTGCCGTTACAGTCGGGTTCTTCGCCCAACGGAGGTATCTGGCATTCGTCGGGAATCCCGTTGCTGTCGCAGTCGCCGCACCAGGTGCTGCCGTCGCAGTTCATAATGTCGCACTGGTCGGCGACGCCGTTGCTGTTGCAATCCGGCTCGCAACCGTCCAGGATGCCGTTGCCCTGGCAATCCTGGCACCAGTCAGAACCGTCGCAATTAGCAATATCACAGTCGTCCGGGATGCCGTTGCCGTCACAGTCGGCGCCGTAGAAGGTCGTCATGACTGAGAACGACGCGTCGTGCGGTCCGGGCGCACCCTGCTGGCTCCACGGGACGAAGAGGTCCATGCCGTAACTCGGTACACGTATATGGGATTGGCCGCCGAGTACCGCTCCCCCAGTCTGGCTACTACACCATTTAGAGGCTCCGGTGTACTCGTAACCAAAAGCGCCGCCGTCCGGGGCCAATCCGAGCCAGTAAGTACCCGGGCCGAGCGGGATGTCCAAACCGTAGACGTCGTAACGGACACGATTCGCCATTGAGACGCCGTCGCCTATCCGGCTCTTAAAGATTGTGACGCCGTCGTCGGGAACGGTGAAATACATCAACTCATTTCCATCGTCCGGACCGCCCGCGCCGTTGTCCCCGAAAATAAAGACATGCACGAAGCCCTGCCAATCAAATTCATCGTTCTCTTCGACCGTCCAATGCAGTCCGTTGACGATGCCGCCTTCCGGCAGATTGAAATCGTCCACGGTCAGAGCGTCCTCGAATTGTCCGCCGAAATGACTGCGCAGAACCTGGGTGTCGTTGGGCGCTCCGTTGTCCCACAACGTCGGGTCACCGAGCGTGCCCAGTTCGCACTCGTCCGGAATGCCGTTCGGCTGACAGTCTGAACTGACGCCGCAACTGAGCGGATGATCCCCGCAATCGCCGGTGGTGCAATCGATGTCGCAAGCATCGACCACGCCGTTGGCGTTGCAGTCGGGCTCGCAGGCATCCAACACGCCGTTGGCGTCGTAATCGTCCGCTCCGGCGTCGATGTCGCACTCGTCCGGCACGCCGTTCGCGTCGCAATCGGCGCTGTAACCGCCAGCGATATCGCAACTGTCGGGCACGCCGTTCTCGTTGCAGTCG
>Ga0180434_10009587_pt1 | contig 10499 bp, 15 predicted proteins | sample SS_ome_7_FD_132453 | JGI IMG/M metagenome (GOLD analysis project Ga0180434, IMG submission 132453) | Hypersaline lake sediment archaeal communities from the Salton Sea, California, USA - SS_1_D_2 metaG | ecosystem: Environmental > Aquatic > Non-marine Saline and Alkaline > Hypersaline >... | reverse complement strand
GTCGGGGTTGGGGTGGTACTTCGGTTTCTACAACCTCGAACGGCCGCACCAGGGGCTCGGCTATCAGATTCCGGCCGAGGTGTACGGGGTGCCGGCCAGGCGGGCCGGGGCCGGCATCTGCGATGCTGCGGGAACGGCGGTCGCCCTCCGGGCTCCCTCCGTTCCCGCAGCCGACCCGGCGATGAGTCCACCTTAAATCGGCTGGATTTTTGTCTAGACGATGGGGAGAGGTTCACATGCCTGGCAACAGAACTACGGCACCCCCGGCAAACGCAACTATCACAACAAAGCTTGCCGGAAGAAGATGGCCGAAATCGGCATTCCCTGTAACTCCTGGGGGCGCCGCCTGGGCATGACGGATCCGTTCGTGAGTTTTCTCAAGGAACACGGCGTATCTGCGGAAATGCGTCTTGTTCAGCCTGAGGAAGAGCCACGGGCCGCGTCGCGAAGCCGACTGGTTCGATGGTATTGCCGCTGCATGAGTATATGGGCGACCCAGAACGTTCAGGCCAAATGTCTTGGCTGTGGGGAGGATTTCGTTCGCGCTTAACAGCAAAAAAAGGGGTGCGTGCAGGGGGCAGCAGGTAGGCAAGGAAATCCCCCCAAAGGGGCACCCAAAGCGATGGAAAGAGAGAAGGCACATGGACATCACTACTTCGCAAGAACGAACCTTCGTGACCCTTTCCGAGCAGCTCCTCCGCGAGATCCGCCGCCACCACGACCCCGCCGCCCAGATGCGCGTGGCCAAGGCCTGCGCCTTCCTCCTCGTAAGATTCGTCCGCCTCGGCCACCTCTTCGGCGTCATCGTCCTGCAGCCGAACCTCTCGATCACCTGGCAGTTCCGCAGCGCCCAGGTCATCCATCCGGATCAGCGCCAGCAGGTCCAAAAGCTCTTCGAGGAGGAGAACCGGCGCCGCTCGGACAGCCGGTGGTTCGTCGCCACCGACACCGGCGAGGTGCGATTCGCCGGGGACCTCTCGCTTTCCGGCAAGGCCAAAAAAGATCTCCGAACGGTCCGTCGCGCCTTGTTCCGCCGTGTGCGAAGCATGGATCGGGACATCGGAGAATGGTTCGTCTCATACCGGGAGGTGTGAGCACGCTTATCAACGAAAGGCCGAGATGCTCGACCGCATCGTCAAAGGAGTGGACCTCGTGGTTCGCGGCATCATTTACATCAGCCTCGTGACGATCGGGGCTTCGCTGGCCCTTCTGGCGGCGGCCGTGGTCGCTATCGGCTCGTACCGGCTATTTAACTTTCTATGGAAGCATCTGCTCGGATTCGAATGGGGGTAATGCGATGCCGATCATTCAAACGCTGTCGCGCTATCTGCGAAGTCTCTTTGTGCGTTCGTCCCAGAACGCCGCCACGCCCACCTCGGCCTCCCCGCCACCTTCTTCACCGGTCTGGCCACGCACCGGGCAGGGCGTGCAGCCGGTCGAGACGCATTATGAGCGGCATTTCGCTCCTGGGATGGGCGTCGAACTCGGCAGCCAGGAACGGGCGGTCCTGGACGGCGAGGAGTTGGTCGAGGGTCGGGAGACGATTCATCAGTTGCTGGGCTGCGGCCATACCGTAGCCCGGTTCGACGCCGCCACCGAAGACGGCCAGCCTGTTCGGGGCGTCGGCGGGAGCTGCCCGTTCTGCCAAGCCGAACAACAACGGCTCCTGGAGGCGGGCAAGACCACGCCGGCCCAAGCCTATCTCGCCTCGTGGTACTGCACTGAGTGTGCCCGTGCTTGCGGCAACTGCGGCACGGCCGGATGCGCGCGTCATCTCTTACAAGTCGAGATGCCCGACGGCACCCGGCCGGTTCTGTGCCCGGAGTGCCGCACCATGGTGGAGCGCAAGGCCCTCGTCCGGCGCGTCCTCGGCGTGGTGACCTCGCCGTTTATCGAGCCCGAGGACCAGCAGATGCGTTAGGAGCAGGCAATGCATCAAGTCCATCACAAGGTAACGGCTGGTGTGGTCTGCCCCGCCGCAGCGCTCCTGGCCTTGACGTCGCTCTGGGCCATGGTCTCGGTAGCCGATCTATTTTTCCAGCCCTTCGCCTCCCGCTCCCGGCGACGCCGCCGCGTCCGGCTGTCTTCTACCAAAGGAAACCGCATGAACCACGACCCGAGCCCGTTTCGCTCCGAGCGCCTCTTTCCAAACCAGGGCCGACCCCGGTACCGCCGCCTCGAGCCCGACACCGAACGCCTTGAGATTGAACAGCAGCTCCGGGCCTGGAATCTTCTTGACGACCCTGAGGTGCAGCGCTGGGTGCGTATCGCTTCCCTCGGCACCCGCGCCGGACGGAGCCGGAACATCGAGCGTCTGAAGGCCTTGTTGCAGGCCAAGATCGTCGAGGCCATGCGGTCGCCCGACCCCTACCGGCCTTACGCTCCGGCCTCGCTCCTCGCCCAGGGCGATCTCCATATCTTGGACCAGATGGACGGCGTACCGTGGCTCGTGCCGACTGACAGCCTTCTGACGGGCACGGCCCTCGCCGGCGCCCAGGGCGGCGGCAAGACGCGTCTCATCGTCTCGCTGCTCCGCCAACTCGTTCAGGCCCGACCACCCCGCCGCTTTCTCGTGATCGATCCCAAGGGCCAACTCGCTCCGTACGCCCCTTACCTCGGCGCCGTGGCCCTGGACGGCCGCCAGGTGGCCTTCGACCTCGCCCCGCCGCCAGGCACCGATTACGAGACGTGGCTGTCGGTTCTGATGCCGCAACTTGGAGGCGTCTGCGGCTTGATTCAAGGAATAGAACTCTGCGGCGAAGCCGCCGAAATCGCGCTCGGCCAACTCCGCCGGTATCGCCGCCGCACGGGCCGGGACGCCGAACTTTGCCTTCATGACATTTACACCGCCTTGCCCCTCGTGCCGGACATCCGTCGGGGCCGGCGCGAAGGCTACTTTCAAGCCGCCTGGACCGGAATCGGTCGGATGGTCAGGGGCGCAGCCGGGATGTTCAGTTGCCGCAAAGGGCTGCCGCTCCAGGACCTGTTTGACAGCAATGTCATTTTGTCCTGTCCGCATTTGACGGACCCTCTGGCGTGCCGCTGGCTCGCTCAACACCTGCTCACCTGGAAATACCAGCAAGCCCGAGGGAGGCCCGAGACCGACCGGCTCGAGACCCTGATCGTCATCGACGACGCCCAGCGCTTCCTTACGGCACCCGGCTGGCAGTCGGACGCCTCGCGCGAACCCACGCCACTGGCGCACGTGCTGGCGGCTCTGCGTTCGAGCGGCACCGGCCTGCTGGTGGCCAGCCAACTGCCGGCCATGATCGACCCGAGCGTGATGAGCCTTTCGAGCCTCTCAGTGGTGGTCGGCGGCATCCACGGTTACCGCAACCAACGGGCCCTTGCCGACCAGATGGGCCTGCGCCGGGAGCAACAGAAGGCCCTGGGACGCCTCCAGACCCGCGAAGCCGTGGGATTTTACGCCCGGGGACCGTACCGGGAACCGGTCCACGGGTGGGTTCCCGAGGTGCCGGACCCGCAAGGAGTATGACCATGAACCTCGAGCAGCGACGACACTCTCTGCTGGCGGCGGTCCGGCCGTGGCAGAACCTCTGGGACCTTCCGCCCGAATCGTCGCCGGCAAGGCAGCCGCCCGCGCCACCGGCCGACGCCACCGCATCGCCGGCCAGCCACCATCAGCCTGACCCCGACGCGTTTGCCGAGGCCCGGAACCTGCTCTCGGACCGGGCGTTGCGCCTGGCCCTGGACACGGCGACCTATCCGTTTTCGGGGTGCAAAGAACGCCTCCAGCGTCTCGGGACCTCAGGCCGGGGCTTTGAACGGGCCAAGCGCGAGATCCAGGAACACGGCCTCGCCACCGTTCTGCAGTTCGGCCATACCCGCTACTTGGTGCCGACTAAAAGATACTACAAGATATTTGGCTTGGAACCTCCGAAGTTGAAACGCCAGCTCTCTCTGGAACACTCGTTCGCCCTCCGCCTCGCCCACCACCTCCTGAAACAGGATCCGCAGACCCGCTGGCTCGAGATCGAGCCCGCGGTCGGCGACTCCGGCGCCACCGCCGACCTGGTCCGCCACTTGAGTGACGGCTCACGAGAGAGCTGGGAGATCACCATCTCGGGGGGAAACGTCGCAGGCAACGCAGCGAAGTACCTCGGCAAAGGCTTCGCCCGCATCGTCTTTCTCTGCCGCGACACCCAGGTCCGAGACGTCACCCGGACCCGGGTCCGCGAGAGCGGCCTGGACCCGGACTTCCTGGCCCGGGTGCGATACCTGCTCTTCAGCGGCCTCGTGAAGCGACACAAACGTCTGGAAGGCGGGGGATAACCATCCGCCGGGCCACCGCCCGGCCCATCGATGCGCGTAGGATCGTGGCGGTAACCGGCGAACAAGAGGAATGCGGGATGAGGATCCGGTGGAGCCGCGTGCTGCTGGTCGTGCTGGCGATCATCGCCATCGCCCACTGGGACGCGATCCGCGAGGCCGTCGCCGCCCTCGACCTCGGCGGCCTGTGGGCGGGCTTCGCCGAGACGCTCCGGGACCTCCCGCCGGGCGGCCAGTACCTCGTAGTCCTGGCGACCTCGGCGTTGGTCTTCATCGCCATCTACCGGCTCGTCGTGATGGTGTGCCGGCAGGACCGCCGGCCCCCGCCCCCCAAACCCGAGTCTGAACACCCCAGGAGAGACGATGACGACGACACGGTTCGACTTCCATAGCGACCCCGGCCCGCGCGGCCACCAGGAGGACGAGGCCCGCGCCCTGATCCTCCGCCAGACCGCGCCTTCGGCCTGCGAGGTCCCGGTCCTGGTGATCGCAGACGGCGCCGGCGGCCACAACGCGGGGGAGGTGGCCAGCGCGATCTGTACCCGCCTCGTGCCTTCGTTCGTGGCAGCCAGCCTCCTCGCCCGCCCGCCTGCGCGTGACCACGGCGCCTTCGTCGACGGGCTCGCCGAGACCCTCGTCCAGGCCAACCTCGCCGTGGTGCAGGCAGCCAATGCGAGTCGGGCGACCTCCGGCATGGCAAGCACGGTCGTCTGCGCCGTATTGGTCGAGGACCGATGCATCGTCGCCTGGGCCGGCGACAGCCGGGCTTACCTTTATCGCCCGACCACCCGCCAACTGCTCAGGCTCACCCATGACCACAGCGAGATTCAGCGACTGGTGGATCGCGAGCTCCTCGCCCCCGCCGCTGCTTCCACCCATCCACTGGCCCACACGATTTACCGTTACGTCGGCCAGCCGGAGGGCTTTGTCCCCGAGATCCGAATCGCCCCGCTCGCCCCCGGTGACCTCGTCCTTTGCTGCACCGACGGCGTCACCGACGTCCTGGGTGACGAGGCCATCGCTCGCATCGTGGAGTCGTGGCTGCCTGACACGGACGACAGCCAAGGGCTCTCCCGCGCCGTGGTCCAGGCTGCTCTGGACGCCGGCACCACGGATAACACCACCGTCCTCTGCTGCCTGCATGACCCTCCCGCTTCCCCGCGGAAGGCTTTTGCGGAAACGCGCACGGGGGCGTACCCCGAGGCGCTCATAAGCGTCTTCGAATCCTTGAAGGAGAACGACCATGCAACCCCCCACCCCCCAAAACCCGCCGCAGGATGACCCCCAGCAGCAACCGCAAGGCGCCGCGCCGTGCCCGGCGTGCCTGCCCGCCACACAGGCCGGGGCGAAATTTTGCCCCGAGTGCGGCCGCCGTCTCGTCGAGCCGCCGCTCCCGCCTCCGGCAGCCCCTGTGCCGGCACCCAGCCCCGAGGAACCCGCTGAACCGGTCCACCCGCCGGCACCGGCGGCTCCGACCGCTCCGGGCGAGGCCGCACCCCCGCCCCAGCCGGTCGAGCCCCAGCCGCCGGCGGACCAGGCGCCACCCCCGCCGCCCGGGACGCAGGTTCCCCCGCAGCAGGCCCCGCCCCAACCGCCGGCCGGCCGGACGTGTGCCTGCGGGGCCGCGTTGTCTCCCGACGCGCGGTTCTGCCAGAGTTGCGGGACGGAAGTGCCCCAGGGCCCTGCCGAGCAGCCGGGTTACGTACTCACGTGCGAGACCCGGTCGGGCCAGGGCTACACGGTCCCGCTCAGCGGGACGGAGTGCCTGCTCGGCAAACTGCCGGAGTGCGATTTGGCGGTGCCCGAGGACGGGTACCTCTCCCGCCGCCACGCCCGTCTGACCTGGCAGGACGGGCAGTGGGTCCTGGAGGACCTCGGTAGCGCTAACGGCACGTACAGGAAGGTGTCGGAAGCGACGCCGGTGGATGCCGGCGACGAGATCCTGGTCGGCACGACCCGGGTCCGCCTGGAGAAAGCGGGCCAGGGTTCCAGCTAGGAGACACGGCATGGCGGAGATGATGCGCATTGGCAAGTTGGTCCTCGGCTACGAGGTGGTGGACCTCATCGCCGAGGGGGGTCAGGCCTCTGTGGCCAAAGGCCGCGACCTCGAGACCGGCCGGTTCGTGGCCATCAAACGGCTCAACGCCACCCCGGCCCAGGGCCGCTACGGGCAGGCGGTGGCCCGGTTCCGTCGCGCAGGTCAGCTGCGGATCGATCATCCGGCCGTGGTCGACCCGATCGCGTGCTGCGAGGAGGACGGGCGGTGGTACATGATCATGCCGTTCATCGACAGCGTGGACCTCGAGCAATACGTCGCCCGGCACGGGGGGCGTCTGCCGCCCGAGGAGGCCGCCCGCATCGTCGCCGACACAGCCGACGGCCTCCAGGCGATCCACAACCACGGGGTCGTGCACCGGGATGTGAAGCCGGGCAACCTCTTGGTCGGCCCGCAGTGCAAGGTCCACATCATCGACCTCGGCATCTGCCGCCTGCCCGGCCAGGCCACGACCACCGGGAAAGACGAACTGCTCGGTACTTTTATGTGGATGTCGCCGGAGCAGATCCGTCAGCCCGATAAGGTCGGCTTTGCCTCCGACTGGTATTCCCTGGGCACGGTGTTCTATTTTCTTCTGACCGGCAACCCGCCTGTCCAGGGGGCGAACACCGAGAGTATCGTCCTGGGTATCTGCCAGCAGACACCTCCTCCCCCCGCCACCCTGGTCTCCGGCATCCCACCACATCTCAGCGCCGCCTGCATGACGCTTCTGGCCAAGCGGCCTGCGGGGCGGTACGAGGACGCTGATGCCCTCCGGCGCGCCTTGCAAACCGGCACCCCTGGCGGCGCCGCGATCCCCTGCCCCGCGTGCAACTTCGGTGGGGCGAAAGGGGCATCGTTCTGTAGCCGGTGTGGGGCCGCGTTGCAGCCCGCGCCTTCCTCACCCCGCTGCCTGGCCTGCGGTCTCCAAGCAGGATCGAATGCGGCCTGCCCCAGTTGCGGGCGTCCGTTTGGCCATGGCCACCGCCTGGAGTTCACCCAGGGCCCGCTGAGGGGGAAAGTATTCCACGTCCCCCAGGGCGTCTACGTCGTAGGGCGGAAGCAACTCTGCGAGCGGGACCAGCACATCTCCCGCCGCCACCTCCGGGTCGCCTGCCGCGACGGGGCCTGCACGCTCGAGGATGCCGGCAGCAGGAACCAGATCCTGGTGGACGGCCACCCAATTCGGCGGCCGACGTCCCTGACCCACGGCCAGACGATCTGTATCGCAGGAAACTCTGCCATCTATCGCTCCTACACGAAAGGAATCACGAGATGAAAACCTGCCCGAACTGTGGCACCCAAAACCGTCCCGATGCCCGATTCTGTAAGGCGTGCGGCCACGTCCTGGCTGCCACCAGCGTGGGAGGACGGACCGTCGTGCTGCCCCGCACCGAACCCGGCCGGATGACCGCCGATGAGGCCAAGACCATCGTCGAGCGGGTGAACAAGACCTTCGGCCAAACCGCCGCCGGTCCCATGCCCGGCACCATGGCCGGCGCCGACCCGAATCAGCGCGAACACACCACGCTGGTCATCGACCGGTCCGGCAGCATGGGCGAGGAGTTTGACCAAGGCGAGAACAAGATGGTTGCGGCCGCCCGCGGCGCCATCAACCTGATCCTGAACAAGGCCCGGATCGATCCCGACGACGAAATCGCCCTGGTGGCCTTCAACTCCCGGGGCCGGGTGCTCTTGCCGTTCCAGCCCCTCCGCACGCACAAGCGGGCGATGATCCAGGCCCTCCAGTCCCTCTCCCCGGACAACGGCACCGACATCAACAAAGGCCTGAAGGAGGCCCGGAACCTGTTTGACTGGAGCCGCCAGGACGTAGTCCGCCGCGTGGTGCTTTTGACCGACGGTCACGGCGGCCGTCCCGAGAAGACCGCCGAGGCGTTGAAGGAGCAGGGGACGGTCGTGGACGTGATCGGGGTCGGCGATACCCCGGAAAACGTCAACGAACGCCTGCTCCGCCAGATCGCCTCCCGGGTCGGCGGCCAGCTGCGCTACCGGTTCATCAAGGATCACCAGACCCTGCTCGCCCACTACACCCGGCTCGCCAACAAGACCGCGACGATGTAGCGGACCTTGTCCGGCGACTCGGACGGTGCGACCGGGCCGGCGAGACGAAGCGAGGAGTCAACGCCATGGGCCTGATCGGAACGATGTTTCTCGTACTGTTCCACCTGCTTGCCGTCGCCCTGGACGTGACCTTTCTGTTCCTCCTCGTCCGCCTCCTGCGCCGCTGGCGCCCCTGGAAACCCCTGGTGGCGTTTGACCGCATCGGCACGCCGCTGGTCCAGTATGTCAGCACCCAGGTGGATCACCTGTGGCGCCGGGTCTCGCCTAATCACTATCTGACCGACCGTGACCGATTGCTCATGGCCCTGGCTCTGGTGTGCACCGTCCGGCTGCTCATTGGACTGCCGCTTGCAATGGTGGCTTCGGGATGACGAGGTCAAACGAACAAGCCGCGTTCTGCTGGAGAGAACTCGCCGCCGCTTTGCCCGACGGCGGCTTCGAGCGCAACCAGTGGGTCCGCGCAGGCGACGACGAGGCGCTCGGTATGTGGCGCGTCCATCACCGTGATACCGACGTCTATGCCTCGGTCTGCCGGTTCGAGCGGGCCGACCGCGGCAGCCGCTACCGCTGCCCCTTCTTCCTCGATATCGACAGCGATGGGGATCTTGAGCAGGCCAGGCACGATGCGCTGAAGGCCTGCGACCTCCTGATCGAGCATCTGGGGCTTCGACAGGAGTATCTGGATATTGCGTTTAGCGGAGCCAAGGGCTTCCACGTGGTAGTCCCCTCGGCGGTCTTCGGCCATCCCGATTACAATCATCTGCTCCAAATCTGGAAGGCCCTGGCCAAACGGCTGGTCCAGGAAGGCGCAACGCATGTTGACCTGGGCGTCTATGACCGCGCCCGCGTCCTCCGGCTTCCGGGCTCCACCCATTCCAAGACCGGCCTGTACAAAACCCCGCTCGAGTACAAGGAACTTCGGGACCTGGGCCTCGACCACGTGCTGGAGGTGGCCAAGCAGCCTCGCAAGGAAGCGAGTATGGCCATGCCCGAGGAATGCCCCCGGGCCGTGGGCTGGATCAGGCGGGCCATCGCCTGGAACGACAAACGCCGGATACGGCGGGCAACCCGTAAGGACGAGAAGGCCGGTTTTCGAAACGGCTGGCGCAAACCGCCATGCATTCAGACCCTTGAGCAGGTCCGCCTGCCCGACGGTCTCAGGCACAGCGCGTATTTTGTCCTGGCCCGATGGTATGCCTACGTGGACATGCACCCAAAGGAAGCCGAAAAACGCCTGAGGCAAATCGACCGCCGCCACCCCATCCACGACCCGGCCTACATCCGCCGCGTGGTCCAGAACGGCAGGGAGCACGCCGGTTTTGCAGGGTGCCAGAATGAGATTCTCGGCAGGTATTGTCAACCTGACGGGTGCTTCCTGCGACACCTTCGCCAGTCGCATCAGGCCAAAAGGACACGGAGATCAGCCCCACGCTGAATAGGTGACGCCGGGTAGACGTGATCGTCCATCGGAGACGGCCTCGTGTCAGACAAGGCAGCCCCAAACCGCGACACCGGAATCGACACCCCCTGGCTGACCGTCGAGGAGGTTGCCGAGTACCTTTCGGTCAGTCCGGGCACGGTGCGCAACTGGGTCAGCCAGCAGTACATCCCTCACGCCAAACGCGGCCGGGTGGTGCGGTTTCACCGGGATCAGATCGACGCCTGGCTCTCGCGCGGGGCGTGTAAGGGACGGGCCAGCCGCACCCCGCCCGTCCGTCGCTCGACCGAATAGCAGCTCTATCCCACCCCTGGCAAGTGCGTCTTCTGCAGCACTTCCTGGAGGGCCTGGCGCTTGGCACTGGTGGTGAGATGCGTGTACCGGGCGGTCATCTCCAGCGACGCATGGCCTACGAGGCTCTGGACCATCAGCGGATTCATGCCAAGTTCCTGGGCTTGACTGGCGAAGAAATGACGCAATGAATGCGCCTTGGTCAGCCAGGGGCATCCGATCTGGCGGGTAACCTTCATAAACTGGCCTTTCGCAGGTTTCAGGCGGCTTGGGTAGCGGTGGAGAAGAGTTGTGCGAGGCGTTCGGCCATTTCGCGTGAGCCCCTGCGTCGGGGGGCACAGGCAAAAATCGTCTGCCGGATGG
>Ga0180434_10009586_pt1 | contig 10501 bp, 7 predicted proteins | sample SS_ome_7_FD_132453 | JGI IMG/M metagenome (GOLD analysis project Ga0180434, IMG submission 132453) | Hypersaline lake sediment archaeal communities from the Salton Sea, California, USA - SS_1_D_2 metaG | ecosystem: Environmental > Aquatic > Non-marine Saline and Alkaline > Hypersaline > Sediment... | reverse complement strand
CCTCCAGACGACTCAAGTTATTGCAATACAGCAGGTTGTGTCTGCCACCCTTGCATGGAAGACGTCATTTGCTTCAGACGGCTGAAATGTTACGAAATCTCAAATCCGCAACTTCCTACTCCATCTCGGCTTCGGTCTCGGCGATTAGCCGGTGAGCGCTGGCGGCGTCGGGGGCGACGCGGAGGGCGTCGAGGAAGCCGGACGCGGCGATCACGCGGCTGAGTCGGGCAAGCGTGCGGAGGTGGCCGCGATCTTCGGTCGAGCAGATCAGGAAGAAGACGTCGGTCATCGTTCGGCCGCCGAAGGGGATGCCGGTGCCGGTGCAGCCGAGGGCCAGAAACGGCTGGCCGAGGATCTTGGCCATCGGCCGTCGCGGGTGTAGCAGGGCCACGCCGTTGTCCAAGCTGGTCGGAAACAGTTCTTCCCGCGCCCGAACGGCTTCGGCCATCGCGTCGGGGTCCCAGAGCAGGCCACTCCTCGCGGCCAACTCGACCATGCGGTCGACGACCGAATTGCGGGTTCGGGCGGCCAGCGGGATGGCAATCGCGTCGCGCGGAAGCATTTCGGCGACGCGGATCTCCTTCTCGGCCAACCCCTTGCCCGCCCGGCGGAGCACTTGCTCGACCTCGACGAGTTCGCCCTCGTCGGACAGGCCGATCCGGTCTTCGAGCCAGTGGTGGATTTCGGCCTGGGAGAACCGCCACTGGCCGCCGACCTTGCGGCCGGGCAATTTCTCGCGGTCGGCCAGCCGGAGCACCTGTTGCGGCGTCAGGTGCAAATAGGCCGCCAGGCTATCGATGTCGAAGTCTTCTTTGGGCATGGTGGTTGAGGTGCGCGAGGGGTTCTGGGACGATCTTGGTGTCCTCATCTTGGCTCAAACAGCCCGATTTGTCTAGGCGAACCCGGGGGGGTCCGAGAAATTCGCCTTGACAGGGCGCCGAAAATCGCCACAATCCGGCCGCCGAAACAACAGTTGCCTTTTCCGAAACGTCCAACCCGTGGCAAGGAGGCCAGGGCGATGCAAGTCTGTCCCGATCTGGGGCACCGGATCAGCCTGCGCGCCGTACTGCCGGAAGCAAGCTTCCTTGGCGGCGGCGACGTTTGCGCGGCCGGCTGCACCTGCGACTGGCGACACCTCGCCCCGGGCGATCTGTTGGTCGCCTTGCCCGATGCCGGCCACGACCACGAGTCGCTCGCCGAGGCGGCCGCCCGGGGATGTGCCGGGGTGCTGGCCGACCGGTCGACCGACCCGGCTGCGTTGGCGGGTCTTCCGGTGCCGGTCTGTCTGGTGGCCGATGCCCGGGAAGCCTATGGACGCATCTGCCACGCCCTGGTCGGCGACCCAAGCCGGCAGATGAAGGTTATCGGCGTGACCGGAACCCACGGCAAGACGACCACAAGCTGCCTGATTGCCAGTATTTTGACGACGGCCGGCCATCGCATCGGCATGCTCGGCGCGTTGGGTCATCTCGACGGCCGAGTGATCGAGGACGCCGTCGGCGCGACACCCCCGGCCGGCGAACTGGCAACCTGGCTCGCCCGAATGGCCCATAACGAGTGTACGCACGCGGTCGTGGAGGTTTCCAGTCGGGCGTTGGAGGATCGGCATGTCGCCGGTGTGCGGTTCGACGCGGCGTGTGTGACCAGCGTCGTCGACGCGCGTCTCGACCCCCAAACGCGGAACGCCCACCGCCGCTCGAAGGCCGAACTGCTGGCCCGACTGCCCGAGGAGGGCGTTGCGGTGATCAACGCCGACGATCCGTTGGCAGCCGGTTGTGTGCAATCGCATCGCGGGCCGGTGCTGACCGTCGGCATCGACCGGGCGGCTGAGATCATGGCGATTCCCGTCGAGCAGCATCTGAGCGAACAGACGTTCCTGTTGACCGCCGGCAGCGAAACCGTGCCGGTCCGCACCCCGATGATCGGCACGGAGCATATTTATAACTGTCTGACCGCGGCGGCCGTCGGACTGGTCTACGGCATCGACTTGATGACCGTGGTCCGCGGCCTGGAGGCGGCCGGGCACGTGCCGGGCCAGCTCGAGCGGATCGAATGCGGGCAGCCGTTCGGTGTGTTCGTCGACGAAGCCCCAACAGCCGACGCCTTGAAACAGGCCCTGGCCACGCTCCGCGCGGCGAGCGCCGGGCGGGTGATTTGCGTTTTCGGCACCGGCGGCCATCAGCAGCAGCCATGCGGCCGATGGGCCGAATCGCTCCAAGGAGCCGATCGGGTCGTCGTCACCAGCGACAGCCCAACGCCCGACAACGCCGAAGCCCCGGCCGCCGCTGTGCTGGCTGAGATGCCGAGTTCCGAAGCGGTCGAGCTGGTGTTGGATCGGGCGGAAGCGATTCGTCGGGCACTCGAACTCGCTCGGCCGGGCGACTGCGTGTTGATCGCCGGCATGGGGCCCCAGACCTACCCGAGCATCGACGGCGATTCGCTGCCGCTGGACGACGCCCAGATTGCTCGGCAGTTGTTGTACGAAATGGAAGTGTGAACGGGAGACTGTCTTATGGGTTTTGACGAACAAAACGCGGCCAACTCGTCATTCCCGCGCAGGGGGGAATGACGAGTTGGAGCGATCCCTGAGCAACAATAGACGACACCAAAGCCCCCTCATGGAAAACCTCGACCAATTACGGCAAGCGATCGACGGGCGGCTTCTGCTGGGCAGCCCCTTGGGGCCTTTTGGCAATGTGCCGTTGGGCCCGGTGGCGACCGATAGCCGGGAAGTCGCCGGGGGCGACCTGTTCTGGGCGATCCGCGGCCCCAACTACGACGGCGCCGATTTCGTCGCCGAAGCCTTCGCCGGCGGCGCGACCGGCGCGGTGGTGAACCGGCCGGTCGACGTTCCGGCCGGCTGTTGGGCGTTAGTCGTCGAAGATACGCAGGACGCGCTGGACCAATGGGCCGCCTGGACGCGGCGGCGCTTCGCCGGCACGGTCATTGCCGTCAGCGGCACCGTCGGCAGAAGCACCACGCGGCAGATGATCCACACGTTGCTGCAGCATCGCCGCGAAGGAACCGCGCCTCCCGGCGACGAGACGAACCGGCGCGGCCTGCCGCTGAACCTGTTGGCCATCGCGCCGACGCACGACTATGCCGTGTTGGAGCTGCACGGCCGACGCAAGGGCGAAATCGCCGCAATGGCCGAGCTGTGCGTGCCGCGGATCGGAGTGATTACCAAGATCGGCGACTCCCACCTGGCGGCGCTGGGCGACCGTCAAGGGGTTGTCGAGTCGATGGCCGAATTGCTGGCCGCGCTGCCGTCGGACGGGCACGCGGTGCTGGTCGACGACCCGTGGCTGCACGGCGTGGCCGACCGGTGTGCGGCGCCGATCACCTGGATCGGCACGAGTGTTCATTGCGACCTGGTGGCCCAGGGCATTGAGACCAGCGGCGGACACGTGCGTTTCCGCGCGGTCTCGACGGCCAATCCACAGCGGCACGGCGATTTCCGCGTGCCGGTCTGGGGGAGGCACCACGTGACGTCGATCTTGGCCGCGGTGGCCGTAGGTCGGCTGTTGGGGCTCGACTTCGACGAGATGGCCGACGCGCTGGCCGGTTTTTGCCCGGTCGGCATGCGGTGCGAAGTGCTTGAGGTTCGCGGCGCGACGATCATCAACGACGCGTACGATACCAATCCGACCTCCGCGACGGCGGCGTTCGACCTGCTACGCGAATGCGATAGCCCGGGGCGGCGGATCGCCGTCTGCGGCGACATGGCCGACCTGGGCGAGCGGGCGGCGGCCTTGCATTGGCGGATGGGACGCGAGGCCGTGGCGATCGGTCGGGCAGAGATGGTTATCGCCTGTGGGCGGTTTGCCCGGCATGTGGTCGCCGGAGCCCGATCGGTCGGCGGCGGGTCCTTGCGGGCGGTCCCTTGTCGTAGCGTCGAGGACGCCCTGCCGCACCTCGGCCAGGCGATGTTGCCCGGCGACGTCGTGTTGCTGAAAGGCTCGCGGATGATGCGGATGGAGCGGATCGTCGCAGCGCTCGGGCAGTATCCGCGGCGGCGAAGCGCGTGACGCGATGTGGACGGAGTGATGGAGTGACCGCCGCTGATCGCTGACTGCTGATAGCTCTAATAGCCACACTGAACCATTGGAAAGCCCTGTCGTCGGCGCTGGTTTGCGGGAACCGGCGTCACCCTCCCCTCCTTGGGTTGGAGCATCACCTTGCCGGGCTACGCGGTAACTGGGTCGACCGCGCCGGCGAGTGCTTCACGACGGGGCTTTCGTGACTGAGCGCCGGGGCGGCGCACCCGCGCCGCCTCGGCTGCTCAGGGATTCAGACACCCCCCCCACAAATCCCGCAAACTCCCTCCGTGCCTGGCAGCAATGGGCCCGGTTTCGCGCTTGGTTTGAGACGCCAGGCATGGTAAGATAGTGGCTGGCTTTGGGCTGCGACGGCCCCCTCCCCAATACTCGCCTCGCGGAAGTGAACCTCGAAGCCGTCCCCACCCACCTGTACGTTAGCATCGCTTGGTTGTCTCCTGTAAGCACCTTGCGACGGCCGGCCTGCCCGGAATACCTCCCCATGAATCGATCCTCCTTGCACATTGTCTTCAGCGGCGGCGAAACGCCCGGGTACCTGATGCCCGGGCTGGCGGTCGCCGAAGCGCTGCACGCGGAAAGGCCGACCGTCCGGATCACGTTCGCGGGCAATGCCGGCGTGTGGGAGCGTCGGCGTATTGCGGCCGCCGGCTACGACTGCCTGCCGCTATGCTCTCGACCGTCGCCGCGTCGGCTGCGTGATGTCGTGCCGTCTTTCACCGACAATTTGGCGGGTCACCTCTCCGCGCGCCGTTTCCTCGACGACTACCCAGCCACCGCGGTCGTGGGACTTGGCGACGTCAGCAGTCTGCCGATGGCGCGTGCTGCGCTGGCTCGGCGTGTACCCTTGATCTTGCTCGAACAGAACGTTGTGCCCGGACTCGCGACTCGCCGGTTGGCCCGATCGGCCGATTCGGTATGCGTTGGGCTGGCTCCGGTGCGGGCGAAGCTGCGGTGTCGTTGCTCGGTACCGGTCACCGGCACGCCGATCTTTTGTTCCCGCCGCGACCCGGGTAGCGAGAGGTCGCGGCGTCTGGTGGTTCTTGGCGGCAGCGGCAACAATACGATGCTTAACCAGACCTTACCGCGATCGCTGTATAAGATGCGTCGACTGCTTCATGGGTGGCAGATCGTCCATCAGGCGGGCGCGGCCGAGCTTCAGGCAACCCGGGCCCTGTACCAGAAGCTCGGATTGCCCGCCGTTGTGGCCGATTCGTTTACGAACCAACCTGATATGTTGGCCGGTTCCGATCTGGCTGTCTGCGGTGCCGGCGGTACGGTGCTGGCCGAGTTGTCGGCTGCCGGGGTGCCGGCAGTGTTGGTGCCATCATTCCAGGCCGAAAGCAAGTTTCAGCGGGCCAATGCCGCGTTGTTCGCCAAGGCCGGCGGTGTCCTGCTATTCGATCCGCCACCGAACGCCGAACGCCCCGACGAGGAATTGGCCAAACTTCTGGCGTCGGTGCTGACCGATCCCGCGCGAGTCGCTACAATGGCGACGGTGATGCGGCGTTTCGCCCGACCTCGTGCCGCGGCCGATGTGGCCGACCTGATCCTGGAGCGGATCGCCGAGTTGGCCGAGCCCAGCGTTTCCCCGCCGCGGAAAGTCGGCCGGAAACGGGCGTCGGCCGTATCGTCGCTGTGTAGCACCTTCTGACGTCGCGAGACCGGCCGAAGGGGAATAGGACCGAATGCTTCGATGGCGATTACTGCTCGGAACGCTGGTCATTGCGGCCTTGCTAGGGCTGTGCTGGCTGGATTATGCGGCGGCCGTGCCCGGCGTGTGGCTGATGCCTCTCGCGGTACTGCTGGCCTGGATGGCCGGCGGCGAAATCCTCGCATTGGCCGAGGCAACCGATCGGCGGCCGTTAGCGTGGGCCGTTCATACGGGCAATCTGCTGATCGTGCTGGCTGCCTGGGTACCCCGACTCGACGCACTTGGCGACGTCCTGCCGGCCCTAGAGCCGGGCGCATGGACGTTGGCGGCTCTGGGCCTGGGGGTGTTGCTCGTCTTCCTGGGCGAAATGCGGCGCTATGAGACCCCCGGCGGCGTAACCGCCAATGTGTCGGCTGCCGTCTTCGCTCTGGTCTACATCGGCGGTCTGCTGGCCGTGGTGGTGCATATGCGGATGGCCTGGGGTATCGGCGCCCTGGCCGCGCTGGTGATTGTGGTGAAGATGGGCGATATTGGTGCCTATACGGTCGGCCGGCTCATTGGGCGGCACAAAATGGCCCCGAAGCTCAGCCCCGGCAAGACCATCGAAGGCATGTTTGGCGGCCTGGCCTTTTGCTGCCTGGGGGCGTGGGTCGCCTTCGCGTGGCTCGTGCCGGCAATGGCCTCCGAGGGCTCCGCGGCCGGATTGCCCTACGGGTGGCTGATCTTCGGGCTGCTCGTCGGTGCCGCGGGCATGGTCGGCGATCTGGCCGAGTCGCTTTTGAAACGCGACGCCGGCCGCAAGGACTCCAGCACTTGGTTGCCCGGCTTCGGCGGCGTGCTGGATATCCTCGATTCGATCCTCTTGGCCGCGCCGGTGGCATGGCTCTGTTGGGCCCTGGGAATCGTGGGAAGATGACCAAGGTCCAATGCCCAGGTCCAATGGCTGTCATCCCGCAAGTCGCGCGTTCTTTGTGCTTCTAAGCGGGCCATGCGATACCCGCCCCTAGTGCTACCCTGGCGGCAATCACCGGTTTCAGCCGCCGGAGCTTTCTCGGGAGTGGCTCCGTCGAATGGGCCAAAAAAAAGGCCCATAAAGAACTACACAGCAACAACTTAGGAAAATGCAGCTCCCCACCCCCTTCTTTCGAGAGTAAATTTAACTATATTAACGCGTTTTGGGCCTTTGTCGGTTTCCACGCACCGACGGACATTTCCGTACGTAAGGAATGACTGACAAGACAATCTCGGTTGTCAATTCGAAAACCCTGGTCGCGCTGTTTGGCGCCTACGATCAGCATTTGCGGCGCATCCGCGACGAGTTGGGTGTAGGTGTTTCCGCGCGCGATGGTCAAATCCATATCCAGGGGGAAACGTCGGCCGTGGCGACGGCGACCGAGGTGCTCGAGCAGCTCCAGGCTCAAGTCACCCGGCACGGCGACCTGTCGCAGGACGACGTCCAGCGTGTGCTGGCCGGCGTGCTGGGGGGCGAGAAGGTCGGCGAACACCGCCCGATCGAGGTCTTCAAGGCCGGCCGCCAGATCCGGCCGCGGACACCCGGGCAAGGTCGGTATATCGAGGCGATCCGCCAAAATGACGTAGTCTTTTGTTATGGACCGGCCGGCACGGGCAAGACCTATCTGGCGGTGGCGATGGCCGTCTGCTGGCTGAAGCAGGAGCGGGTCCGCAAAATCGTCTTGGTCCGGCCTGCGGTCGAGGCGGGCGAGAGCCTCGGGTTCCTGCCCGGCGATTTGCAGGCGAAGATCAACCCCTATTTGCGCCCGCTGATGGACTCGTTGCGGGAGATGATGGATCACGAGTTGATCAAGCGTTATACCGATGAGGACTTGATCGAGGTGATTCCGCTGGCATATATGCGTGGCCGCACGCTCAACGAGGCCTTTATCATCCTGGACGAGGCCCAAAACACGACCGTTTCGCAAATGAAGATGTTTCTGACCCGAATGGGCACCGGCTCGCACATCGTGGTCTCCGGCGACATCACGCAGATTGATTTGCCTTCGCACGCCCGAAGCGGCCTGGTCGACGGCCTTAGGCGTTTGCGCGGGCTGAAGGGGATCGGGGCCGTCGAGCTGACCCGGGCCGATATCGTGCGTCATCCGCTGGTCCAACAGATTGTCAACGCGTACGAAAGCGCGCAGCCGAAGCAAGGCTCCCAAAAACGTCGCGACAGGTCCCAAGCACGCTAATGTTCTCCGCTGGTCCAAAACGTACCCGACTGAGACGCGTCGCCTCGCTCGAGTTGCCTCCAGGCCAATGGGAGCAGGCGTGGAAGAGTCTGCGCCAGCGCGACGTGCTCGGGCGGATCGGCATGGCGCTGTTCGCCGCGGCATTGTTGACCGCCTTGATCCAGGCGTGGGACCTGCCCTTCTCGTATCGCATCGGCTTTGTGCCGCAGCGCGACGTCGTCGCCCGGGTGCCGTTCACCAAGCCCGACCCAGCCGCCACCCTGTTGGCCCAGCAGCGGGCGTTGCGGCAGGTACCGTATGTTTTCAGCAACGATGCGGAGCCGCTGATCCAGTTGCAGGCAGCACTCCGCAATGCAGTGGCTGAGGTGACGGCCGCCGACTCGTTGGCCGAGGTCGATCCAAAACTCTGGAAGGCGTTCGCCTTGCCCGAGGGTGCCGACGCCCCTGGCGCCACGCCGTCGCAGCCGGAAGAGCCGGCAAGCACCGAGCAGCAGTTTCAGAAGTTCCGCGAGGTCTTCACCGGCCAGGAGAACCTCAAGGAGTTCAGCGCATCGCTGGAGATCGTCTTCGAACCGTTGGAAGACCACGGCGTCTTGCAGACCCTGCCGCAAGAACTCGGCCAGGGCAACCAGGTTCAGATCGTCGTCCACCCGGTCGGCCGAGACCAGGCTTTGCGGGTGGTCGACGTCAGCGAGGTTCAGCTTGGCGACGGCACGGCCTTGCGCGAACGGTTGCGGATTCAGTTTCCCGAGCACCAGGTGGCCGACCGGCTGTTCGGCTGGGTATGGCCGCGGCTGCGCGACATGAAGACCCTCTCGCTGGACAAGAATGCCACCAACGAGGCCAAGCAGAAGGCCCTGGCGGCCGTCGAGCAGGAATTTGCCCATTACGTGGCTGGCGAGACCCTGGCCGAAGCAGGGCAGCCGATCAACGACCAGAAGCTCGACCTGCTCCGTCGCGAGCATACCGCCGCCATGGCCCAGCGCACGCCGGGGCAGCGCGTCGTCCGCGGCATGACCGTGCTGGCGATGATTTTCGCCTTGTTCATCCTTTGCGGCATCTATATGCGGTTTCGCCAGCGCGGGCCGTTGGCACGCGTGCGGCGCCTGGCCGCCACCTTGTCGCTGGTCGTCGCAAGCCTGGCCGCCGCCTACGCGCTCTCGGCCGACGCCCTGCGGCTGGAATTGATCCCACTGATGCTCTTCGGCATGACCGCCGCGATTGTCTACAGCCAGGAACTCAGCCTGCTGCTCAGCGGCGTGGTGGCGCTGATCCTGGTGTTGGGCATCGGGCAGGGGCTGCACGAACTGCTGCTGATGATGGGCGTCACCACGGTGGCCATTCTCAACATCGGGCAGATCCGCAAACGCGACAAGCTGATCTACATCGGCCTGTTCGCCGGCGGAGTGGCCGCGCTGTTGGATATCGGCCTGGCCCTGATCGACAACCAGCCGCTGAGCGTCCACCTGCTGCAAAGCGCGACGCGCAACGGCCTTTGTGCCGTGGCCGCCGGGTTCCTGGTCACCGGGCTGCTGCCATTTATCGAGCGGCTATTCGGCGTGCTGACCGACCTGAGCCTCCTGGTGCTCGGCGACGTCTCCCACCCGCTGCTGCAAGAGCTGATTCGCCGCGCCCCGAGCACGTACAACCATTCGGTTACCGTCGGCTCGATCGCCGAGGCCGCTGCCGACAGCATTGGCGCCCGGGGACTGCTAGTCCGCGTCGGGGCCTATTTCCACGACATCGGTAAGATGCTCAAGCCGGGCTATTACGTCGAGAACCAGGGCGAGGAGGCCAACCGCCACGAGACGCTCGTGCCGACGATGAGCAGTCTGGTGATCGTCGCCCACATCAAGGACGGCGCCGATCTGGCCCGCCAGCACCATCTGCCCCAACCGATTATCGACCTGATCGAACAGCACCACGGCACAACCCGGGTTGGGTTCTTCTACGAGCGGGCCAGCCAGCAGCAACAGGCGGCCGACCCGAAAAGCGGGCCGGTCGAAGAGAGCCCGTTCCGCTACCCGGGGCCTCGGCCGCAGACGAAAGAGGCGGCCGTGCTGATGCTGGCCGACGCGAGCGAGAGCGCCAGCCGCTCGTTGGTCGACCCCACGCCGGCCCGGCTCGAACGCGTCGTCCGCGACCTGGCCGAGCAGCGCCTGCACGGCGGCCAGTTCGACGAAAGCGGCCTGACCCTCCGCGAGTTGCGGACCATCGAGAAGAGCCTTGTCAAATCGTTGACTTCCATCTATCATGGCCGGCTGAAGTATCCCGACCAGAAGACGGCGTAGAACAGAAGGAATACAAGCTCGGCGCCTCAACGCGTTATTCCCGCCCGCGCGGCAGTCACGACATCCTAACGAACACCAAAGAGGGCGTAAATCCACTCCCGTGATCCAAATCGACATCGCCGACGAACAAGACGCCCTGCCGATCGACCGGGATCTGATTGCGCAGGCTGTGCAGACCGCGTTGCGCCAACAGAACATTGCCGAGGCGGATGTCAGTGTGGCGATTGTCGACAACCCGACGATCCGGCAATTGCACCGCCAATACCTGGCCATCGACGAGCCGACCGACGTGAT
>Ga0180434_10009585_pt1 | contig 10501 bp, 9 predicted proteins | sample SS_ome_7_FD_132453 | JGI IMG/M metagenome (GOLD analysis project Ga0180434, IMG submission 132453) | Hypersaline lake sediment archaeal communities from the Salton Sea, California, USA - SS_1_D_2 metaG | ecosystem: Environmental > Aquatic > Non-marine Saline and Alkaline > Hypersaline > Sediment... | reverse complement strand
TTTTCAATTCCTCGACCACTCCCTCCACATCGCGGGTTCGATACCCGTATGCGCCCGCCGTGCAGAACGCGCAGCTGTACGGACATCCCAGAGAGGTCACCACCTCCGCAAAAGGGTGACGCTTGGCCAGAGGAATGCGGTATTTCCCCAAAGGGAACAGATCGTGCCGGGGCACGGGAACGCTGTAATCACGGGACGCCTTCACATCCGATGCGATCTCGCCACCCTCGCCGCGATAGACCATGCCCCTCAAGGGCTTGGAGCGCTCTCCCTTGAAATAGGCGGCGATGTCCTTTTCCGTGAAATCCAGCAGGATGCCGTCGATGAACGGGTAGGAATCCAAAAGCTCTTGTCCGATAAAGGGCATGATTCCGGCGCTGGCGATGACCGGGATATCATGATCCCGCTTGAACCGTTCCATGAGCTGGAGATCCGACTTCAAGGTGGCCGTTCCCGTAGTGAAGATGACGCCCCGAACCGAATCGTCGGAGAGGGCGGAAAGCACGTCCTCCGGCGATTTCTTCTCGATGATGGCATCGATGACTTCCACCTTAAAATCCTCGTCCAGAATACCGCTCAGGTAAAGAAGGTCCTGGGGCGGCCAGCAGTAATCCGCTTTGGATGAAAAGCTGCAGTAATAATCCCGCACGTACAGCTTGTCTCCCGGCGGGTTGAGCAGAATCAGTTTTCCTTTGTTCACGTTCGTTTCCCTCAGCAAAATTGGCCTCAAATTATACCACACCTCTCATGCTGCACCTAATGCTTTTCAAGGTCGAATCCCCCTCCCGTCCCGCGCGGCCTCTTGACAAGACAGATCATTTTGATAAGATGCTGTCCAACGCTTGCCTGCATCTCCGAGTGTGACAGTTATGTGTGGAATTTGTGGAATTTACAGCTTCGATCGCCTGCCGCCTTCCGCTCCGAAAACCACCCGCGACATGTGCGCCGTCATGGTCCACCGGGGCCCGGATGAAGACGGTTTTTTTCATGACGAGAAGACCGCTCTGGGTATGCGGCGTCTGAGTATCATCGACCTGGATACCGGCCGCCAACCAATGACCAATGAGGATCGCACGATCTGGGTGGTTCTCAACGGTGAAATTTATAATTTCCCCGCCCTTCGAAAAGAGTTGATGGCGAAAGGCCACCGTTTCACCACCCGTTCCGACACCGAGGTCTTGGTTCACCTCTACGAAGAGGAGGGAAAGGATTTCGTTCTCCGGCTTAACGGGATGTTCGCGATCGCCCTTTGGGACACCCGAGAACGCCGTTTCCTGATCGTCCGCGACCGATTGGGGATCAAGCCACTTCATTACATGCGTTTGAAGAACGAACTCTACTTCGCTTCCGAGATCAAATGCCTGCTGCAAAGCGACTACCGCCGTGAAATAGATCCAGAGGCGGTATCGCGCTTTTTCACCTTCGAATACATCCCGGCTCCCCAATCTATATTCAAGGGCATCCACAAACTGATGCCGGGACATATGATCTGTATCGAGCGCGACCGGTTCGAAGTCGTATCCTACTGGGACCTGCGCCATCGATATGCGCCTGAAGCGCCGCGGTCTCCCGATGAGATCGGGGATGAAATCAACCGCCGCCTGAAAGAATCCGTGGAGAAACGGCTCATCAGCGACGTTCCCCTGGGCGTATTTTTGAGCGGCGGGGTCGATTCCAGCGCCATCACCGCGCTGATGAGTGAAGTCGCGGACTCTCGGATCAAAACCTTTTCCATCGGCTTCAAGGAAAAGAGTTTCAGCGAACTGGGCTACGCCAAACAGGTGGCGGATTATTTTCATACCGACCACCGGGAATTCGTCGTCGAATCAAATGCCGTCAAGGAACTGGTTCCCACCCTGATCCGTTTCCTGGACGAGCCGCTGGCCGACGCATCCGTCATCCCCACTTATATCATTTCGAAACTGGCCCGCAGCTTCGTGACCGTGGTCCTTTCAGGAGAAGGCGGAGATGAACTCTTCGCCGGATATGACACCTATAAAGCGTATCAGATGGCGCGCTGGTACCGAAAGGTTCCCGGCTTTATCCGCAATCAGGTGGTCAAGCGGGTGGTGGAACGGCTTCCGGCGTCCCCCAAACGCCTGAGCTTCGAATTCAAGGCGAAAAAATTCATTTCGGGGATCGATTATCCCCCGGAGATCGCCAATATCATTTGGTGGGGCGCCTACGATCCTCTGGAAAAGCAGCGTCTTTTCAATCCCGAGATCGGCTCAACACTCCACGAGGACGTCTTCGCGCCCATTCACGGCCACATGAGCCGCAGCCGGGCTCAAACGACCCTGGACAATCTGGGCTATCTCGACCTCAAGCTCTACCTCCAGGACGACCTGCTGGTCAAAGCCGACCGCATGACCATGGCCAATTCCCTGGAACTCCGGGTTCCCTTTCTGGATCACGAGTTCGTGGAATACGCCGCTTCCATCCCCAGCTCCTTGAAGCTCAAAGGCATGGCGACCAAGCACATTCTCAAACATGCTCTTCGCGACCGGCTGCCGTCGGAAATTCTCACCCGGAAAAAAATCGGATTCGATATCCCGCTGGGAGTCTGGATTCAGAACGAGCTAAAGGATTTCGTCTCCGACATCCTGTCTCCGGCACACCTGAAACGTCACGGCTTTTTCTCCGCCGATTACGTCCAGACCCTTTTAAAACAGCATTTTCATGGAGATCACAACCATCGCCAGCGTCTCTGGCCGCTCATCATATTCCAATTCTGGTATGACCAATACATGACTTCATGAATCGCTGCAACCGACAAAAGAAAAGAGGCTGATATGGTCGCCAAACAAGACATCTACCGCCGATACCGGGAATGCGGTTTCTGGACCCGGAGCTATCTGCGGATCAAACTGAAGATCTGCCCGCTGATCGCCCTGGAAACTCATTTCCCTCCCCGGGGGAAGATCGTGGATCTGGGATGCGGAAACGGCCTCTTCGCCCACATCCTGAATCTGGGAGCGCCACGGCGGGAGATCCTGGGATTCGACCTGGACGCGGATAAGATCCGCACCGCGGGACAAACGATCGTCGAGGGGATGCAGGCGCACTTCCACCCGGGGAATATCACGGAGATGTCCATTCCCGCCGCCGACGTCATCTCGCTGGTCGACGTGCTCTACCTGATCCCGTATGACCTGCAGGAGAGCCTGCTGAACCGATGCCACGCCGCTCTGAAACCGGGCGGACGGCTTATCATCAAAGAGATGGATTCGCGGCCGCGGTGGAAAGCCGCCTGGAACCGCATCCAGGAAACCCTGGCGGTGAAAATCTTCGGATTCACGCTGGGCGGCCGCTTCTATTTCCGGAGCCGGGAAGGATATCACGCTCTTCTTTCACGATCAGGCCTTCAGGTCCGCTCCCATCCGCTCCATCGCGGCTACTGGTATCCCCATATCGTGCACATCGCCACCAAACAGTGATCGGTTTATCGAGAGAATCGATCCCGGCTTACTTGTTTTTCAGCTCTTCGAGAATCTTGTTGATCTCCGCTCTCTCGGGCGCTTCGGGATTCAGCTCCAGGTATTTGCGGAACGATGACTCAGCCTGGGAATACTGTTCCAGATTGAGATAGACATATCCCAGCTTCAGAAGCGGTTCCGACCAGGAAGGCCGGATGTCGAGCGCGCTCTGCAGATATTCGACGGCTTCTTCCCCCCGCTGCAGGGCAAAGCACAGATCCCCCAGGTTGTACGCGACCTTTTCATTGTAAGGATCGGCCTCGAGGGAAGCTCGAAAATAACCCAACGCCTCCTCTCGCCGCCCACGTTCGGCCAGCAGCTCCGCGAGAGTGAACAGCACCTGGGAACGCACCTGGCCGCTTTCGGCCGCACCTTCTTTCTGAAATCCTTCGACGACTTTTTCGAACTCCGCCTGAGCCGTATCGAACTGCTCCATCTGCTGGTAACAGATCCCGGTGTAATAGTGGATCAGGTGCGCATCGGGCTGCTCCTTTTCGAATTTTCCGTAGGCGGCGATGGCTTCTTCAAACCGTCTCTGTTTATACAGCCGGTTCCCATCCTCCACATACTCTGAGAGCGCCGCCAGCGGGTCCGGTCCCAGATTGGCCAAGGCGTCCTGAAACGACGTGTCCCGCTTCAGCTTGAAATTCAGGTGCATATCCTCATAGACCTGGCTGATCTCGACCTTATGCGTAAACGAAGTATATCCGGGGGCCGAAGCGGTGACATCGCTCCATCCGCTCACCAGACCGATCAATTTCCACTTGCCTTTGGCATCGGAAGTCGTGGATACCTCATAGCCCTCTCTTTTTGTGTTGACGACAGCCATGATTCTCACCTTGACCGTGGCCCCGGCGATGGGATCTCCGTCTTCATTCAGAACCTTCCCTCCCAACCGGCCGGCGCCCACCGCGCGCTGGGCGGACAGCGGGCCGACGCAGATGAATAAAAACAGAAAAAAGCTTAAAAAGACGACAATGCGAATTCGGCTCATTTTCCCCTCACATTTGAGGATATTATCGGAATGACCCTCTCATTCCCGAGGCCTCAACGGACTCATTTATTAGATTACCCCAAAGCCGCCCGCGCCACAAGCCCCCCCTTTAAAAAAGGCGACCGTGTTGCAAGCCCCCCACCGTTCCCTCCTTCGCATCCTGCCGCGGGATTTGTCTTTCTCCCGCATTTGTGGCATAAATAGGAGCGGTAATTCCATACAAGAGATAGACCATTGATCAAATCGGACTGCATTTATTTCAAAGGCGACAAACCCTGCCGCTATAAGATCCTTTGTGAAGGATGCCCACATTACACGCCCTTCCCCTGCCGCATATTGATCATCAAATGCCGCGCTCAGGGCGACGTCCTCAGGACAACGACCCTGCTTACCGGCCTCAAACGCCGCTACCCCGACAGCCATATCTCGTGGGTCGTCGACGGCGAAAGCATCGATCTGCTGGAGAACAACCCCTTGATCGACCGGGTGATGCCCTATACATGGACCCAATGGCTGCGGCTCGAAGTCGGATGTTTCGACGTTCTCATCTGCCTTGACAAGGAACCCGAATCCATCGCCCTGGCCTCGCGTGTCCGGGCCGAGTCACGCTTCGGATTCGGCATGAATGAATTCGGCGGACTCATCCCCTTCAATCCGGCCGCCGCCTATTCCGCCCAGCTGGGAGTGGACGACGAGCTGAAGTTCCGGAAAAACCAGAAAACCTACCAGCAGATCATCTACGAAACCGCGGAGATCCCCTATCAAAACGACAGGTATGTTTTTTCACTCGATGACGCGCATCGGAAGCCGGCCGGCGCCTTTTTCAGGGCAAAACAGATCGACCGCCGCAGGACGGCCATCGGATTCAATACCGGCGCCGGCGTAAAATTCGAGACCAAGCAGTGGCCGCCCGAACATTACATCGAGCTCGCCCGGCTTCTCAAGGAAAGGATGGACGCAAATATCTTCCTGCTGGGGGGAAGAAGGGAAACCGCTCTCAACCGCGACCTGGAGGAAAAGATCGGTTCCGGCGTCTACAATACGGGGAACCATCACTCGCTGCTGGAATTCTCGGGATTCCTCGACGCCATGGATGTGATCGTCACTTCCGACACCCTGGGAATGCACCTCGCCCTGGCACTGGGAAAAAAGGTGGTGGCGCTTTTCGGCCCCACGTGCCCCCAGGAAATCGACATGTACGGACAGGGCGTCAAGCTCTTTGCGAACGCCGCATGTTCCCCCTGTTACCGCCAGACCTGCGAAAGCATGGAATGCATGCGCACGATCAAGCCCTCGCAAGTGCTGACCGCCTTGGAAAAAATTCTCTGACCTCTCATGACTGAATTCAAACCGACCAAAACCGTCATCATGATCCCCACCTACAACGAACGGGAAAACATCATCCCGCTTATCGACGAGGTCCTGGCGCTCGATTGGAGTCATCCGCCGATCATACTCGTCGTCGACGACGATTCGCCGGATGGAACGGGCGATCTGGTGAAAACCAGGATGCGGGACGATCCCCGGGTTCGACTCCTCACCCGAATCAAAAAAAGGGGCAGAGGCGCCGCGGGGATAGACGGCTTCAAGGCCGCCCTCGATTCCGGCGCCGATACCATCATCGAAATGGATGCGGATTTCTCGCATCAACCGAAATTCATTCCCGCCCTCCTGGCCGGGTGCCGGGACGCGGATCTGGTCATCGGGTCGCGATTCATTCCGGGCGGCAAGGATCTGGATCGAGGCGTGATCCGAAAAATCATCACCCTGCTGGCTAGAAATTTCATCCGGCGGCGGTTCCGGCTTCCGGTTCAGGACGTCTCCTCCGGATTCCGCTGCTTCCGGCGGGAAGTCCTTGAGCAGGTGGACATGGACGACATGGTCTCTTTCGGCCCTTCCATCGTGCTGGAAGTCCTGTACAAGGCCCACCGGCTGAATTTCCGAATGAAAGAGATTCCGATCGTGTTTATCGACCGCACAAAAGGAAGCACCAAACTCAACCTCCTGCTGCTGCTGGAAACCCTGCTCATGGCCATGATCTTCAAAAAACGATACCCGCCCCGCAAAGGAAACCGAACGCCGTAGCCGTGCGAAACCGGCCGTCGCGGCCCGGCCCCATAGAGCCATGAAACGAACCAAACGCCAAACCACGGGGCAGCATTTTCTGGCGAGCGGCGGCATCATCTCCAAGATCGTGGACTGCATCGACCCCGGGAAGGAAGACTGGATCCTCGAGATCGGTGCGGGGCGCGGCGCCCTCACTTTTCCTCTGACGGAACGGGCCGGACGGGTCATCGCGATCGAAAAAGACGCGGCGTTCCTGCCTGTTCTGCGGGAGATGCGTCTCGACAATCTGGACATCCGGATACAGGACGTACTCGACGTCCGCTTCGCCGATCTCATCCCCCCCCCTTCCCCATCCCGACCGACGGTAAAACTGGCGGGGAACCTTCCTTATTCCATCTCCTCCCCGATCCTCTTCAAGCTGTTGGAGGAAAAACGGCTCTTCGAACGGGTCGTCTTTCTGGTCCAGAAGGAGGTGGCGGAACGGATCTGCGCCGGCCCCGACTCCAAGAGCTATGCCCCGGTGTCCATTCTCATCAAAAATCACTTTTCCGCTAAACTCTGTTTTTCCGTACATCCCGGTTCTTTTATTCCTCCGCCCAAGGTCACATCCGCACTCGTCATGCTGAAAACCCGGGAACGCCCGTTATTCGACCTCCGTGAACAGGAGCGCTTCCTCCGTTTTCTTCGCATCGTCTTTCTGCAGCGACGCAAGACCTTCGCCAACAATCTGAAATCCATGGGGACGCCGGTCGCTGAAATCAAAAAAGTGCTGATCGAATCGGGCTTTGACGAACGCGTGCGGGCCGAACAGATATCCCCCGAAAAGCTCCACGATCTCTATCTCAAGCTCATGCCCTCCGGCTGAACGGTCGCGCTCTCCGGCACCGTTTTTCGCTCCCGATGTCTATTGATGATTCCGCCGTCCCGTGTTATAACAGGACGCATGAACAGGATCAAGAATGAAGTCGCGCTGATGTTCTCGGGCGGGATCGACTCCCTGCTGTCCGCGGTCATGCTGCTGGAAAATTTCCGCCGGGTTCACCTCATCACCTTCAACAAGGGCTATCTGGAATTCGGTTTGAAAAACAACCAGGCGAATATCAAACGATTGAAATCCATCTACGGAGCGGACCGCTTCGCCAACCATATCGTCAACATCAAGGATCTGACCCGGACCGTCACCGGCCGTGAGATCCGGAAGGATTTCCGGGATTACGGCAGCGAGATCGCCTGGTGCGTGGGCTGCCGCCTCTACATGAATATCGGCGCCTTGATCTACACCCTGGAAAACAGGCTGGAAGCCATGGCGGACGGCTCCAACCGGGAACAGATACCCGGAGAAGAGAACATCGTGGCCACCGCCGAAAACTTTCCCGACGTCGTCAGCTTGATGCGGAATTTCGCCGCCCGGTATCACGTGGACTTTCTCACACCGGTATACGAATTCGGATCGCGGGACGAACGCAGAAAGAAGCTCATGGATCTGGGCATGGACATCGATTATCTGAGCAAGGATCACGCCAAGACCCTCAAGGGCATGATCACCCCCGACCTCTTCCGCCGCTCCCAACCCATCTGTCTATCGGGATGGATCATCCATTGGAAGCGAAACCTTCTGGGGATCCCGGTGGATCAGGACGAGGCGAAAACCGTGGAATACATCCGGTTTAAACAGGAAGAGGTGATCCTCCGCTACATCCGGGAGTATTTCCGGAAACGGGATACCGATATCGACGATCTGATCAAAGAACGAGGAGAATCTCTGAAGTCATGAATAAGATACAGTATTACCAACGGCTGGCCCAAAGCTTTTGGCACTACAAGCGAAAGAACACACGTCTCCCTTACTCCCCGGTCCGGCTGTGGATCGAACCCACCAACCACTGCAACCTCCGGTGCGTCATGTGCCCGAACAAAGACTTCAAGAAAGAAGACAAGGGGTACATGAAGTTGGATCTGTTCCAAAAAATCATCGATGAAGCGGCCGGTTCCGTTTTCGATGTCCACCTGCTGCACCGAGGAGAATCCCTGCTGCACCCGGATTTTTTCCGGATGGTCCGCTATGCCCACGATAAAGACGTCATCACGAAGTTCCATACCAACGGCACTCTGCTGGATGAAGACAAGGCCCGCCAACTCCTGGATTCCGGTCTGGATCAGTTCTCTTTCTCTTTCGACGGCTACGACAAAGAAACCTATGAAAAGATCCGCGTCAACGCGGATTTCGAAAAAACCCTCGGGAACATCATCCGATTCCTGGAGCTCAAACGGGAATCGGGGCGCAAGAAGCCCCATACGATCCTGGAACTGATAAATTTCCCGGATTCCACGATCAAATCGGATAAGAACTTGAAAAACGAATTCGTGCGCCGCTTCCGGGATCTTCCTCTCGACAAGCTGGAAATCAAAGAGTATCACAATTGGGCGGGAGAGGTGGATAAAACCACGAACACCCGGAATTACTCCGCCTGCACGTTTCTCTGGCACGCTCTGATCATTTTTTGGGACGGATCCGTTCTCCCCTGCACTCAGGATTTCTTCGGCTATTATACGCTGGGTAACGTCGGACGAACCTCTCTCGCCGAAATATGGAATAACGAGAAAATGATCCGCCTGCGCGAGAAAACGCTGGCCCGGGATATCGATGATCTCGAAACCTGCAGCCAATGCGATCGGCTGTGGCGGGAAAAATTCATGGGCATCCCCAAAGAATATCTCTGGAAGTTCATCCTGAAAAAAATGCCTTGAATCCCCGGTTCCGATGCCGACATTTTTTACCCGGCGGGTCCCGGTTATCGCCCGCCGTTAGTTCCGCCGAGCGGGAACGGAATTCCAATCCCAATCCGGAAACAGATCGCGATGCCCGCTCTTGAAGAGCGGGATGACGGTTCCGGTGCTCACCCGGACCAGGAACAGGGACCAGGCCCCCCGGTCGATCCTGTGCTGCAGCGAGGAGCTGAAAACGATGTATTTCCCGTCCGGCGACCAGGAAGGGAAGTAATCGGAAGTTTCATCCCTTTCCGTTAAGCGCTGCTTTTCGCTCCCGTCCGGATTCATGATCCAGATATCCCCCTTGCCGTCCGCTTTCGCCGAGACATACGCCACCTTTCCGCCGTCCGGAGAAAAGTGCGGCCGGCAGGCCTTGCCGCCTTGTGTGAGCGCCTGGGTCCCGCCGGTTCGAAAATCATGCATGAACACATCCCACCCGATGGCTTTTTTCCCCGTAAAACCCATCAGAGGATCGGAAGGGGAGAAGTTGGGAAGCGCGGTATAACCCGGGAAATCGGAAAGCATCCGCTCTATCTTTCCGGTTTCGAGTTCGACGGACCAGAGGGAGAAGCGGCGCCGGATGCCTTTCCGTTCTTCGATGGTGAAGGCGAGGCTTTTTCCATCCGGAAACCATGCATGTTCGATCTCATCCTTGGGAGAAGAGGTGATTCTGGTTACCTGAGATCCGTCAGCGTTCATCACGAATATGTCATAATGGCCTTCCGGATTGGCGGTGTAGGCGATGCGGGATCCATCGGGGGACCACTGCGGGTACTCATCATGCCACGTGTTGTCCGTCAGCTTGCGGAGGCGGGTTTTTGTCAGAAGATAGATATCACGGTCGCCGTCACGGTTGGATTGAAATGCGATCCTTCCTCTGAAAGCGAACTCCGCCCGCGGACCCTGGTCGTCCACGGCTCCGTCTCCATCGGACAGGGATTCGGATGCCGAACACCCCCACAATAACAACAGAATCAAGATCCATCCAATCCGTTTGCCGCCCATGGTATTTTTTATTATTTATCATCTGATTCCGCCTGTCAAGCCGACGGTTCGAGACACAAAAACCGATTTATCTCCGCCCGGAAGGATTTCCCCTTCAAAACGTATGCCCCGCCCTTCTTTTTTAGGGGAAAATCAGTATAATATCTATTAATACTATAAGATTGCTTTTAAAAATGGGCTATGGTATATA
>Ga0180434_10009584_pt1 | contig 10501 bp, 5 predicted proteins | sample SS_ome_7_FD_132453 | JGI IMG/M metagenome (GOLD analysis project Ga0180434, IMG submission 132453) | Hypersaline lake sediment archaeal communities from the Salton Sea, California, USA - SS_1_D_2 metaG | ecosystem: Environmental > Aquatic > Non-marine Saline and Alkaline > Hypersaline > Sediment... | reverse complement strand
GACCCTCACTCCCCCTACACCTTTCATGAAGAGCTGGCCGTAGACCTCGGTCCCATGCCACGGGATGCCTATCCCCCGGGATCGGCCATGGACAAGATCAAGAGGTACGACACCGAGATCCGCTTCACGGACGTCCATGTCGGAAGATTGCTGACATGTCTCAAAGACATGGACCTGTATGAAGACTCTCTGATCGTGTTTCACGCCGATCACGGGGAGAGTTTCGGCGAGCACCGCTATTTTCGCCACGGTCGGAAGCTCTACAATTCCTGCCTTCATGTACCGCTCGCCATCCGGTTGCCCCAGGGGCGCGGCGGCGGTACGACGAGAGACGAGAACGTTTCCCTGCTTGATATCGCCCCGACCATCATGTCCCTGCTCCATCGACCCATTCCGGGAACGATGATGGGTGTTCCCCTCTTCGGGATCCTCACCTCGCCCCGCGACCTGTACTTCGAAACCTACAGGGGTGCCATATTCTTCAAGAAAGGCCATGCCGCCCACCTTCGTGTCCACCCCATCCGTTACGCCATCGTACGCGATCACTGGAAATTGATTTACAACCAGCGCAAGAAACGCTTGGAAGCCTACGATCTCAGCCAAGATCGTTTCGAGACCGAAAACATCTACTGGAAGCACCGTGATGAGCTGATAAACCTGACCCGGTCTTTGAACGGTTACATGTCGAAGGTCGGCGACTATCTCAAACTCAGCCACGACATGTTCAAGAACCCGAACACCCTGAGCAGCGAGGATATCGAGCAGCTCAGAACACTGGGTTATATGGATTGATGGGCGCTGTCGATTACCTCATCTTCGGGATCTACATGGCGGGGATTCTGGGAATAGGGATTTACTTCTACAAGAAGAACAAGACCAAGGAGGACTACTACGTGGGAAGCCGATCCATCTCGCCCGTGCACATCGGCCTATCGATCGCGGCCACGGATGTGGGCGGCGGATTTTCCATCGGTCTGGGCGGATTGGGGTACGCCATCGGACTGTCGGGGAGCTGGCTGCTGTTCACCGGACTGGTCGGCGCCTGGCTGAGCGCCGTCCTCATTATTCCCAAAATCAAGAAGATAGACGCCCGCCGGGGTTTGTTGACCTATCCGGATTTTCTGAGACTGAAATACGATGACCGGGTGGCGGTCACCGCGGGATTCATCTCTGCGGTCGGATACCTGGGATTCACCGGGGCGCAAATCCTGGCAGGTGCGAAGCTGGCCTCCGCCACCCTGTTCACGGAACCGGTATTCGGTCTGACTTCCTTCCAGTTCTCGATCCTGGTCATCGCCCTGGTGATCATCGGTTATACCGTTCTCGGGGGTCTGAAGGCCGTGATATTCACCGACACGATCCAGTGGCTCGTGCTCTTCGGCGGGCTGATCTTCCTGGCCATACCCTTCGCATTAAAAAGCATCGGCGGCGTCTCCACCCTGATCGAACGTCTTCCTCGGGGATTTTTCTCCCTGACCCAGATCGGACCGGTTCGATTCGTCAACTGGATGGTGACCATCGTGCCCATCTGGTTCGTCGGCATGACCATCTATCAGAGAATTTACGCCAGCCGAAACGAGCGGGAAGCGAAGATCGCCTGGTACATCGGCGGGCTGTTCGAATATCCGGTGATGGCATTCACCGGGGTGTTCCTGGGAATGTGTTCGCGTGTGCTCTTCAGCGGCATCGATCCGGAGATGGGAATTCCCCTGTTGATCAAGAACGTTCTTCCGGTGGGGATTACCGGTGTGGTGATCGCCTCCTACTTCTCCTCCATCATGTCAACGGCTGACAGCTGTCTGGTCGCCTCATCGGGCAACGTGCTTCACGATTTCCTGCATCGTTTCTGCTGCAAGAAAGCCACGGCCGCCCAGGGCATCCGTCACTCCCAGGCCGTGACCCTTCTTCTCGGTCTCACGGCCATGTGGATCGCCATCTCTTTCAGGACGGTGCTCAACGCCATCCTCTATGCCTATTCGTTCATGGTTTCGGGCCTCTTCGTGCCCACGGTGGCCGCCTATTTCTGGTCCGGCCGCCACCCGGCCGCGGCCTTTTGGGCCATGATCCTGGGCGGCGGTTCCCACATCCTGATCCATATCGGCGGGATTACACTTCCCGGCGACCTGTCCCCCGCCCTGGTGGGGATCCTGGTCTCTGGCCTGGTCCTGGTGGGACTCTCCTGGACATTCAATTCGGGCGACGGGCATCGATCCCGATGAGCAACGACACCCGGACGCGAGCAAGGCAGCCCCCTTCCGGGATCGACGTGGCTGGAATCCATTTGGCCATGGCGGCATGGATGTCCGGTGCGCCGGTCTGCCGACTTCCCCTCAGGGTTTAAAGCGTGAAATCAGATATTCCAGATACCTGGATTTCATCTGTCGGCTGGCCAGCGCCTGTTTGAGCGGGGGCAACCGCAGAATAACCCCCAGTATGGCGGCCAGCGCACGGTGACTTCTCAAGGCGTGGTTATCGAAGATCAGGTGCTGCAAGGTCCCCCTCTCGATGGCCATCAACACCACACGGTGAACCGAGTCCACGGGGGTGATCAACCGCTGCGGATGGGGAACCATACGGATGCTTCCCCGGGAACAGTTCCTCTGACAGACACCGCAACCCAGGCACACCGTCTCGTCGATCCGGGCCCGTTTTTCTCCGTGATCGTCGCCGTCCAGGGAGATCGCATCAATCGGACACACCGCCACACAACGTCCGCAGCCATTGCAGGTGGACCCGTCGATTTCAGGGAGATAATGGGTATGAATCGGGCGCATGGATCCGAACCTCTTGTATCCCAGCAGGGCCTCGCAACAGCAGCCACAACAGTTGCAGATGAAACTGACGTCGCGACGCACGTTCTCACCGAACTGTACCAGGTTGTGTTCTCTGGCCTGACCCAGCAGGTCGAGGCTCTCACGTTCGTCCACGGTCCTGGCGATCCCGTGTCTTATCAGCGATGACGCCACGGTGTTGAAGGTCATGCAGATATCCAGCGGCGTGTCGCAGGACCGCTTCAGATGATCCATCTTGTGACGGCAGTAGCAGATTCCCACGGCGCGATGGGAGGCGGTCCTGATCACTTCGCTCGCCCGTTCGTATTCCAGGACGGTGAGTGAATCGTCCTCCGGGAGGCTGTCCTCGTTGACGAAAATTCGGCCGAGCTGGGTCTCTCCGTCGACGAACAGCGCCTTGATGAACGCCTCCTCGACGTTCAGGTACTGGTAAAAGAGCTCTGAAAGGAGTTTCTGATCGATGTCTCCACGCACCCGCATCAGGGAGAACTCGAAGAATCCGGCCATCGGCGGGGGCAACGTGTATATCAGCTCTCCTTCCTGCTCGCTGTCCACCAGGATGCCCCGGGAGGCGAGCTCGTCGAGTGCCGCCCGGGCTTCCGCCACCGTCATCCGCCATATCCTGGCGGCCTTATCCGCGCCAAACGGCTTGATGGGGAGCATCGATGCCAGCTCGGCCTCACGCTCCGAGAACAGCATGCGCAGAATATCAAAGAGCAGAGACGACGGAGGTGCTCCCTGGGGGAACCGGTTCAGGCGATCCACCAAGCGGTCATAACTCGAACGAACCGTCCTGTGGGCCATCTCTTCTCGTCAGGGACCCTGCCGGCGGCGGCATGCATCACTGACCTCGTCGAGAACCGCCTTCATATCTTCGATAGTATAGGGTTTCGCGATCACGCCGCAGAAGCCGTGCTCCCGGTAGCGCGCCATGATGGGATCGTTGGAATAGCCGCTGCTTACGATCGCCTGGACACGGGGATCCCGCTGTTTGATGGTGTTCAACGCCTCCTGGCCCCCCATGCCTCCCGGTACGGTCAGGTCCATGATCAACAGGTTGTAGGGTCGTTTGCGCCGCTTGGCCACGAAGTACTTTTCAACGGCCTCTTGACCCGTACGGGCTGTATCCACCATGTATCCCAGGGTTTCCAGGATGTCGCGCCCCACCTCCCGGACCATCTCCTCGTCATCCATGACGAGCATCCTGCCCCGCTTTTGACTGCGCGACCCCGCCGTCCCGTTTGAACCCCGCCGAGACCGTGCCCTCGTGCAGGGGATCCACAGGGTGAAAACGGTTCCGCGTCCTGGCTCTGAATCCACGGTGACATCCCCCTGATGGCGACGCATGATCGAGTATGCCGTGGTGAGTCCTAGACCGCTTCCATCCTTCTTGGTGGTGAAATACGGATCGAACACCTTGGGTAGATTCTCGTCCGCGATCCCGGATCCCTCATCGGCCATGGACACCGCCACATGGCGCTGACTCCGTTGGTCTCCGACGGTGGGGATGGCCCCACGCTTGTTTTCGACCCGTACCTCCAGATGACCCCCTTCCGGCATCGCTTCCACCGCGTTGATAACCAGGTTGTGGACCACTTGCCTGAACTGGCCTTCATCCAGTTCCACTGGCCATACATCACGCGGAAATTTGAAACGGGCGATTACCTTGGATCCGCTAAGTCCAAATGACACGGCATCCCGGAGGAGGGGAACCAGATCGATGCTCTTCTTGACGGGATCTCCACCCCTTGAGAAGGTGAGCAACTGCTGGGTCAGCCGCCGGGCGTCCAGGGCGGCATTCTCACAGGCTTCAAGCTGTCTGAAAATCGGGCTTTTCCGACCGCTGCCGTGCTTGACCAGCGACACGTTGCCCAGGATCGCTGTCAGCAGGTTGTTGAAATCGTGGGCGATTCCCCCTGCCAGCACACCGACCGATTCGATCTTGCGATGTTTCAACAGTTCTTCTTCCAGTCGCTTGGTCTCGGTGACGTCTCTAAGCACCAGGACCGTCCCGATGCGCCGGTTGCTTTTGTTTTTAAGCGGCGACAAACTGCATTTCACATGCCAGGTCCGGTCCTGTGCATCGATCATCGTGTATTCCCGCATCCCCCCGCGGGATCGTTGGGCCCGCTGCAGGTCGCGCATGCCCCGTGGTGTGCCTTGGGTGTCCCCGGCGGCGAATGCCCGGAACACCTCGTCAAACCGCCTCCCCGCGGCACCCTCCTCACCATGCGCGTAGCGGTGCGCGGCCTTGTTGATCAGGGTGATGGTATCCTTCATATCCGTCACCACCACGCCATCGGCGATGCTGGCGAGGGTGACGGCCAGTCTCTCCGTCTCCTCTTGAAGCGCCTTCTGCATCTGTTCCCGTCGTGCCGCCTCGCGGGTCAGCAACCGGTTCTTTTCGCGCAACTCCGATGTCTGTTCGGCCACCAACTCGCGAAGATGATCCCGATGGCGTTCCAGCTCCTGTTCGTTCCGTTTAAATTCGCTGATATCCTGACTGTATACCGCCACCCGTGCCACCCCTCCTTTGCGGTCCAAAATCGGGTACACCCGTGTATCCAGCCAGAGCCGGTCCCGTCGATCGGTGTAGCTTACCGGCATACGGGATCGAAGGACCTGTTGGTGGTATTTCAAACGCCGATCGCGAATCCGCTTCTCGAACAGGTCGAACACGTTGTTTCCGATCAGGTCTCCCATGGGTTTACCCAAACGTCTGGCGGCGGTTTCGTTCAGTGACAGGATGATCCCGTCCCGCGATAGCAGAAGCGCGCTCTCGGGTGGTGCATCCAGAAGGGCCCGCGCCGTCTCCTCGCTGCGGCGTACCTCGTCCTCGAGACGCTTCCGCTTGAAAAACTCCGGCACTTCCACCTTGTCGCTGGCCAAACCGTCATAGGGATGGGTCTGGTAGTCCCGGATGTACGCTTCAATGCGCTTCGGGGGCGCCATGATAAAACGGCAGCGTGGATCACCCTTCGCCCGACATTCCAACTCCACGGCCACCAGGGGGATCCCGAAACTCTCCTCGCACCAGCCCGATGAATAACCGCTGTTCATGATGCACACGGGAAAGTCGGTGGTTCGACCCTGATGGCGCCACACATCCGCTTCAAAAGAGAAGGGATGATCGTAGATCAGGTAGTAGTCGTCATCGGGTGAGGGTCTCGATTCGGGAAGGATCTCGACAGAGGCCCATCCCGTGAAGGCGAAATGCACGGGGCCCGCCGACAATTTTTGAATCGGATCCTTCACCCTCATTTTGCGATGGAAACTTCGCGCATCCGCCTTTCCCACCGAATGGGCGAAATCAAACAAGAGCCCGGTGGCCACTCGACGGGCCTCCTCTTCACCGCGATCCCGATAATGTGAGAAAACCGTTTCGTAGAACTCCTTTGACATCGAAGCGGCCCGTACCAGGAGGTAGCGCTCCCCGCGCACATCGATGGTGCCCTGTTCCGGACTCTCGGTTTTCGCTTGAAAATATCTCTTCACATATCTCTGGGCCCGGGCGAAAATGGGGGAAAAGGACGAAGGCACCGACACCGTGGTACACTCTCCTTCAGGAATATCAGCGAGACGTGCAGACGTGCCGAGCAATTTCTTAAGATCCTGAATCTGGTGGCGAAGCCGCCGATTCTGGTCCCGCAGGCGTTTCACCTCGACGGCCGGGTCGTCTGTCTTTTCCGGTCTGCTACTCCGCTTGGCCATGATGATATCCCCGGCTGCACCCCGTCTTCACGGGTATATTTATGCACAAAATTGAAAAAAATTCAATTTTTTGAACGCACTTCTTTCCACTTCTTTCCCGAGATTCGCGGTGATGTTTCTCTTACGCGGGACGTCTTGAGAGACGGATAGACGGACCTTTAACGGTCCAGAGAACGGGCCGGACCTTTTCGATCCGGGCTGCTACGGGCGATTCACCTGCGGGAAGGCGTTCAAACCCGGTCGAGCACAAATGTCCAGGTATTGCCCGGATCGTTGGACCAGGTCCAGGTACCCTCCATGTGGTTCTGGGTGGTCATGGTCCCGGTGAAACTCCAGCTACCGAACGTGAGTACGCAGGTGAAGTTGACCACGTTCCCACTCGTGGTGAATGTGCCGGATCCGACCGGGCCGCCGGTGATGCCGCCGCTGGTGGTGCCCGACGAACCGCTCGAGCCCGTGAAGGTGATTTCAAACGGATCCGTGTTGTTGGCGTCGGTCAATCCACCCTCCCAGTCCCCACGAACGTCGTAACTGCCCGCGGTGGCAGTCAGGGTGTGGTTGTTCAGTATGGTGATCGTCCCGGCGGCGGCGATCGTCGTACCATCGAGCTGCACCGTCAGGCCCGAATATCCCGCCTGGGCACTGTAGGCGTAGCTGACCGAATCCCCCGCGTTGTAGGAATAGGCACCCGTGGTCGGGGTTCCCGTCACCCCTTCCCCAACCGATACGTTGAGGAAATATTGTCCGCCGTTACCGCCATTCCCGTTGTCCGGGCATCCCATCCACAAGACGACACCCGCCATCAAGGCCACCATAACCAGTTTCAAACCCATGCTTTTCATCTGTCCTCCTGCATCTTCTTGCTTCCATATTAGCGCCACCGGATTCTTTTTTCAACCCTCCAGGCGCATTTTTACCTGGCATCGCCTCAATCCACCATCCAATGCCCTGCACAGCTCAACGCAACCGATCCGGATCGCCCAGAGGCCAGGCCGGAGCCTCGGTCAGCACACCCCTCCGCCGATCCGACCGTCTCCCGTCACGCAGAACGAAGAGATAGGCGCCCGGCTGCCGCTCGGGAGAGTTCCATACCGTCCGGGAGATCCCCCGGCGGTTGCTCAGCTCGATCCGATCCATCACCTGCCCCCGATCGTTTTCCACGGTCAGGATCAACGGTCTTCTGCGCCGATTTCGCTGGTAATGGTATATCTGCAATCCGGGGATCTCGTTCACCGTTCGCAGGTGGGCATCACCGGTCATGTGGTAGTTGCCCCACGATTCGCGCTGGGATCTGTTGTCCACGGGACGGTCCAGAATTCGGAAAAGGAAAAATTCCATGTCCAAAACCTTCTCGGTCAACTCCTGAAGCGGAGTGATGTTCGTGATCCACACACCCCGCCCGTAGGTGCCCACCACCAGATCCTGGGTTCCAGGATGCACCAGCAGGTCCCGGATCGGTACCGGTGGCATGTTGTTTCGCAGGGACAACCACGAACGACCGCCGTTCAAGGTGAAGAACACACCCCGGTCACAGCCCACGAACAGGAGGTCGGGCTGGATGCGATCTTCGAACAACACGGAGACGGGGGCCCGGGGAAGATCCGACGAGATGTTCTCCCAGGTCTGACCGTGATCCCGTGTGCGGAACACCCACGGTTCAAACCGGTCCTCGCGGTATCCCGATTTGCACACATAGGCGGTGGCCTCGTCGTGGTACGACGCCACCACACGGGCGACCCAGGTGTGCGCCGGGGCGCCGGCCGAAACCAGCATCGGGGTGAGATCACGCCAGTCTGCGCCATGGTTCCTCGTCAGATGCACCCTGCCGTCGTCGGTTCCCACCCATATCGTTCCGGGCCGGCACGGTGATTCGCATATGGTGGTGATCGTACAGAACATGACGTGACCTTTGCCGGCGATTTTCTCCGGATCGTCGGTGGTCAGATCCGGGCTGATCTCCTCCCAGGACCGCCCGCGGTTGAACGAGCGCAGCAGCATCTGCCCGCCGGTGTATACGATGTCTCCATTGTGGGGGGACAGAACAACGGGCGTCGTCCAGGTGTAACGGTACGGGGGCCGGCCCGCGGGGGCCTTCGGCGTGATCTCGCTCCGCGTACCCATCAACTGGTCCACGCGGTGGTGCTTGCCGAACTGGGTGGTGAAATACAACCAACGGTTGTTTTCCGGGTTGACGGCCGTATACATGCCGTCCCACATGCCGGTGATAACCCAGTCCTCGATACCCACACTGCCCGACCAGCCGTTCACCGGACCCTTCCATGTCTCGTGGTCCTGAAGACCGGCGTAGATGTGATAGGGTTCGGACCGATCGACCGCCACGTGGTATACTTCCCCGAGTGGGATCTGATAGAGGTGCCAGGTGGTCAGCCCGCCGTCATAGGAGACGTACAGACCGCCGTCGCTCCCCAGCATCATGTGTCGCGGATCCCGGGGATCGATCCAGAATGTCCGAACATCACCGAAGTTCATTAAAAACCGCTCCGTCTCGGGGTACCGCGGCCAGCTGCGCCCGCCGTCATGTGAGTACTGCATGGAGACGCCGGTAATGTACACGTGCTCCGGGTTCCGGGGATCCACCGTGATCTCATTGAAAGAATACGCCGCCTTGCCGCTGACATCCACACCTTTCTGGCTGACCCGACGCCAGGTGTCTCCGCCGTCGTCGCTGCGGTAGACCTCCCCTCCGATCAGGTCATCGTATGAGTGGTCGGTGAAGGCGTCGAACTTGTCTCCCGATACCGGTGCAGCGCCTGGTTTCGGGTTGAGGTTCTGAATCACGGCGTAGACGATGTTCGGATCCGCGCGGTGGACATCGACCCCGATCCGGCCCAGGTTTCCCCCGGGAAGCCCTCCCCCGAGTACCTGCCAGCTTCGTCCCCCGTCCCGGCTCCGGTAAATACGGCTTCCGGGCCCGCCCGCCTCGAAGTGCCAGGGATAGCGGTGCTTGTCGTAGGTGGCAGCGAAGAGGGTGTCGGGACGGCGTGGATTGACAGACAGGTCCACCACCCCCACCCCCGGTCCGATGTAAAGTACCTTCGCCCAGGTTCTGCCGCCGTCCTCGGTCTTGAACACCCCCCGTTCCTCGTTTTTTGAAAACAGATGCCCCATGGCGGCCACGTACACGGTATCGGGATCGAGGGGATGGATCTTGATGCGTGCGATGTGGTGGGAATCGGTCAGTCCCCGGTTCTCGAAGGACTTGCCCCCGTTCAGGGACCGGTAGACACCGTTTCCCGCATAGGAGGAACGGGCGTTGGCGTTGTCTCCGGTGCCGACCCAGACGATGTTGGCATCCGACGGTGCCACTTCGACCGCACCGATGGCGTTCACCCCATAGCGGTCGAAGATCGGAACAAACGTCGTGCCGTTGTTGACCGTCTTCCACACGCCGCCGTTGCGCGCCGCCACATAGAACGTATACCGTTTCTCTTCACCGGACTGTTCCGGAACGGCGATATCGGAGATCCAGGCCCCGGCCCGAAAGGGACCCAGGTTCCGGTAGGTCATGTCGGAAACCAGGTCTACCTCGACGGTTCCCTTCCTGCTGGCCTCTAGACATATTTCCGGGACCATCAACCACAGGCCCACGATCACGGCCATTGTCTTGTGACGTGTCATGCTTGCCTCCAATTCGCGCCCGGGGTGTTTTCAAACGTCGGTCCGATCAGCGGCACGTTCATTCACGCCGCCGTGGAAGGGCACGGGCCGACGGGCACTGCGCCAGGCCTCCAAGCGCGGTGACCTTCAGTTCCATCGGCATCTGCCGGCCGACCGCGTAAACGGCATCGATCGTTTCATCGAGGGGAATGGGATTGTGATAGCCTCCCATCACCAGATCGGCACACACGTAGGCCGCTGCCGCCGCCGCGCCGTTGCGTGTGTGGCAGGGAATCTCGCAGATACCCTGTACCAGATCGCAGACCGAACCCATCGTGTTTTGCAGGGCGATGGCAGCCGCATCACAGGCTTGGGCGGCG
>Ga0180434_10009583_pt1 | contig 10502 bp, 5 predicted proteins | sample SS_ome_7_FD_132453 | JGI IMG/M metagenome (GOLD analysis project Ga0180434, IMG submission 132453) | Hypersaline lake sediment archaeal communities from the Salton Sea, California, USA - SS_1_D_2 metaG | ecosystem: Environmental > Aquatic > Non-marine Saline and Alkaline > Hypersaline > Sediment... | reverse complement strand
CCAGAGCGTACCTGCCCGGTCCTCGCAGATCGCTCTGACTTCATTGCTGCTCAAACTGCCCGGAATATCGGGGTCGGCATCATAATGGGTAAAGCGTTCCGTGGAAGGGTCCAATCGATTCAGCCCGCCGCGCCCCGTGCCGATCCAGAGCGTACCCGCTCGATCCTGGATCATTGCCAGAATCGTATCATCGCTCAGACTGTGGGGATTCTGGGGATCGAATCGGTAACGGGTAAAGCGTTCTGTGAGGCGCTCAAACTTGTTCAGGCCGCCGCCCTGGGTGCCGATCCAGAGCGCGCCCGAATGGTCCTCACAGATAGTACGGATCAGGTCATGACTCGGGCTGGAATTGTCGGTGTAATAAAAGGTAAACGCTCCCTTTTTTCGATCAAATTTGTTGAGGCCCCCACCCGCCGTGCCGATCCAGAGCACACCTTCCCGGTCTTTGTATATGGCGCGGATTATATTGCTGTTCAGACTATGCGGATTTCCTGGCTCCGCTTGGTAGTGAGTAAAACGGTCTGTAGAGCGATCTAACTTGCTGATTCCGCCCCCATACGTTCCAACCCAGAACACGCCCGAGTCATCTTCATAGATGGACCGGACGGAATTATCACCCAGACTGTCGGGATCATCCATGTCGTGGTAGTAATGGATGAATTGTTCGCCATCCCGATCCCATCGCTCCAGCCCATTGTCCGTTCCAACCCAGAGCACACCCGAACGATCTTGATAGATCGCCCAGACGAGATCGTTGCTCAAACTGTGAGGGTCATGAGGCTCGTTTCTATAGCTGACAAAGCGTTCCGTAAAACGGTCAAATCTTTTGAGACCACCCCCAAAAGTCCCAATCCAGAGCACGCCCGAGTCATCTTCATAGATGGCCCGGACAGAATTTTCACTCAGATTGGCCTCTTCGAGATCCATCTTGTAATAGGCTAGCTGCCCCGTCTGGCGGTCTAGACGGCCCAACCCGTTATCCGTTCCAATCCAGAGCACACCCTCTCGATCTTGATAGATCGTCCAGATCACATCGCTGCTCGTGATATCGCGACTTTGCTTTGAGTCAACCGGATAGCGAATAAACCTTTCCTGCTCCTGAGTAAATCGGTGAAGCCCTCCGCCAAGCGTCCCCACCCAGAGCATGCCCTCCCGATCCTGGTAGATAGCCTGGACTGCATTGCTACTCAAGCTGTGGGGATCGTGCCCGTAGTGAGTGAATTGCCCCGTTTGACGATCCAATCGATCCAACCCACCATCCGTCCCAATCCAGAGCGCGCCGGATGAATCCTCGTGGATCGCTCTGATAAAGTTTCCAGACAGGCTATTCGGTTCGCCGGGGATCGGTTTATACACGGTAAAGTTGTACCCATCATATTTGTTCAGGCCGTCCTCTGTGCCGAACCACATAAACCCCTGGCTATCTTGCAACATACAATAGATCGAGCTTTGAGAAAGCCCCTGTTCGAGAGAGATGCGCTCAAATCGGACGCGCCGCTCTGAGCTCGCCTCTAATGGCATCGAAGGGCTTACTTCTTCGGTGATGATGGACGTAGGCTCAGGCGAGACGGAGGGCGCCAGATTGCTACAGGCCGTCGCGAATAAGACAGCCATTGTCAACACCGCCAGAAACCTGCCCTGAACCTGTCGAGTTTTTTGAACACCATTCAAGACTTGGAGTTTCATCGTTTGGTTCTGGGCAGATTTCCCGTTAACGCACCGCGGGCAAAATATAGCGACTGATGATCTCATCCACCGGTTCATTTTCCACATAATTCCCGCCGGTAAAGACGACCACCATGTCCAAGCTCGGAAATACCGTGATTCGCTGCCCGCCCCAACCCGCAGCGTAGAACGAATCCACAAACACTGCCCCCGCACGGTACGTCTTTAGCCACCACTGATAGCCATATCCATCCGCCCATGGCGTCCAAGCGTGTTCTTGCGTTGATTCCTCAATCCATTCCTGGGGCACGATTTGTTCACCCTGCCAAATGCCGTCGTTCAAGAACAAATAGCCCAGCTTTGCCATGTCTCGGGGCCGCAGTTTGAGATTGCCGGAGGCATGAATCATATCGGGATTGATGTGATCCCATTCATAGTTGGTGATTCCAAGCGGCGCAAAGAGGTATTTTTCGGCAAACTTGTCCATACGCAATCCCGTAGCCTCTCGGATCACTTCACCCAGGATGTTCGTCCCCCCACCGTTATAGTACCACGCTGTGCCCGGCTCGCTGATGGCAGGTTTGGCCAGGATGTACGCTATCGGGTCAGACACAAAGAACAATTGTACGAGGTCATTCTCCGTGTTGCTATAGGGGAGTTCCATCTCGTTCCACTCCAGCCCGGACGTCATGGTGAGCAAATGTTCCAGGGTGATCTTGTCCTTCCTCTCGTCGCTCAGATCGGAATAATCAGGAAAGAAAGCAAACGCCTTTTCATCCACGCCGCGGATGAAACCACGGTCTATGGCAATGCCCACCAGTGCCGAGGTGACACTCTTGGTGACCGACGCCAGGTTATGGGGTGTGTCCACTCCAAAGTCACACCATTCCCCCCGGTGCCGCTCGTCATCGTATGCCCACGTGTTGCCGCCAAAGTATTCTTCAAGGACGAGCTGGCCGTCTTTGACGATCAGGATAGAGTGAATATTCTGATAGGTGTCGTCGTGAATCTGCTCAATGGCTTCGTCAATCTTATCTGCGTCGATTTCAACTGCGTCCAGGCTCGCTGTCTGCCAGCCATCGTCCATCTGCTCCGGTACGCGAGCCGTGTTTGCCGGAGCACAGGAGATCAGACAGAGTAAAATCAACAACAAAATTTTCAGTGGTATTCTTCTCATCTTTTCTCTTCCCTTGACGCCTGATGGAAAGTGGGGGGTTTTCAGCCGAGTTTGACGTTGAACGATCCTATGGACAGTGGAGGAAAGCGTCAGGGTGTTCCAGAACCGGGCAGCGTCTGCATGGGCCGCTATAGTTCGTCGGGCAGGCGAATGGCAAACTGGCAGACGTCGTCGCCTTTGAGAATGGATTTCACGATCTCGATGGTGACCGGTTTGCCGATAGCGCCTTCCCACTGGCGGCGATACCAGCCCGCTCCACAGTAGCAGAACGAGGTCGGCATCCCCTGATCCAGATGGTTGCGCACGATGGGACAGAAACAATAAGCCTGTTTTTTCTCGGCCTCGCTTTGCGCCTTCTCATAGGCCTGTGGATCGCGGGGACTTTTGGCGGCGTAGATGATGCGCCCCTCGCGCCGCGAGCCTGCTGGCCACCCCGGGTCGTCGTCCATAAACGCGAGCACGGCGTCTACGGCTTGCAGGCCATCCCCGGTGCGCTCGCGTGCCTCCTCGTAGGCGGCCGTGAGCTTGGCGACCTGTTCAGCCGGAAAGACGTGGGCGCAGCTTGAGAGTACGTCGTATGTTTGATGCTCGTCGGCCAGGCCGTCCAGCCGCTCCAGGGCCTGCTTGACCCATTGGAAGCGGTCGTCGAGGGGGGTCTCGATGCCGATGGCTTCGCTGCCCTCCATCACCGCCGCCCGGCCGTCCGCCCCCACGACGCGCGTCAGGTGGCGCGCCAGGAGCGCGTTCCAGTTGTGTACGACGAATTGCAGCTCGACCACACAATTCTCTGGGTCGCGCAGATCCAGGTAGACCTCGCGGCCAAGCTCATCCGAGATGAGGCCGTGCGCGGAGGTGTACCCGTAGAGCTTTGCGTAACTCTCTCGCAGCGTCTCCAACGGTCCCACGTGACGCAATGACAGCACTTCCAGCGCCGGGAGCAGCCTGGTTTTGACCTGCGCCGTCTCTATCGCCCGGCTCACAGGAAAGCCCACCTCGACGTCAGAGCCATCCTTGACGCTGCTGACAAAGTGAAAGATGGCAAAGGGTGGTCCAGCGATGACTTTGCCCGGCACATCCTGGGCCAACCGCTCCAGCACCGTCAGCAGCTCGGCGCGTTTCTGGATCGTCAAGCGCGTCGTGGCGACGAGTGTCTCGCCAAACTGATGGTGCTCGATTCCCAATTCTTTCAATGACATGTTGTTGCCCCCTCCATTGGATCTGATTCTTCCATCATAATCACTGTTCGTAAACCCATTTCTCAAACAGCTTGGTCAAATCGCACAGACAATGCCGCTCGGCGAGTTGCCTGAATGCGTCGCTCGTGCCGATCTCCCACTGGTGAGATTCACAGTAATCACGCAGAAATTCGTCAAACGTTTCCTGCCCCATCTCCTCTGCCAGGGCCGCGATGAACAACGGCCCGCGCCCATAGACGATCGAGCTATATTCATCGTCCGCATAGGCCGCCGAGGGCAATCCGATGGGAATATCGGCCCGATCCACGCGGTCCCACCGCCAATCCCACGACTCGCGATAATCCTCTGCCGCGGCCTCGCCGTACACGTCGACGTAATAGAGACCGGTGGCATATTGAACGACCGCTTCATCGAGCCAGGGTTCATCCACTTGATCGTTCCCGACGACGTTATAGAACCACTGATGAGCCGTCTCGTGCGCTACAGTGGACTCGAAAAACGGCAACCCGTAAAAATCGTCCCCCGAATCATCGTAGTAATCCAGCGAGACGGCTATCAGGCCAGGATACTCGATGCCGCCGGCCAGCATCGGCGTGCTCACGACGTCAAATTCGGTGTAAGGGTATACGCCAAACCGCTCGTTGAAGCATTGTAGCGCACTCGTCGCAAACCGCAAGGCCAGCCTCGCCCAGGCCGCTCGTTCTGGAAACGCATAACTGTTGACCGTCGTTCCCCTCACCGTATCACTGATCACCGTGTAGCGGTCGCTGGCGGCGAGATAAAAATCGCGCGCGGGACCGGCGGCAAGGGTCAACACCTGATTGTCCCCATCGTACTCACGGTCAACGACGACGCCCGAAGCGACGACCATTAAACTATCTGGCGCAGTCACGCGCACCAGGTAGAAGCTGGCGTCAAAGTAGCCCAAGTCCCCACGGGGAGGAGGAATTTCCACATTCCACCCTTCGACAGGCTCATGGCAGGCTTCCTCGTCGTCATAGACCGGGATGACCGGGTAGAACTCGTCCAGAACCAGCACGTCGTCAAAGTAACCGAACACGCCATAATTGCCCCCCATCTCACGAGGGACCTCCAGCTCAAAGTCCATCTGGATGACGACCTGCTCGCCAGGTTGCAGGGGTTCCGAAAGTGGCACGCGGAGGGCGCTATCGTGGAATTCATAGACAGGTTCCACGTCCTCGCCGTCCACCTTGAACGCGGACAGAGTGACCGCGCCGCCGGCTGCGTTCGGAAACAGGCGGAGGTACATCTCATCGAGGGGTTTCCTTTCCCGGTTGGTGTAGCAGGCCTGCTCGTGGCCTTGTAACAAGAGAAGATCGTCCGGAATTCGCAGATCAATGTGGTATACAGATGCACCTGGCAAGCGATCAAGCGCCGCCTCTCCCGCGTCCACCAGCCCCTCGCGGAAGATGGCACGATCGTCCCAGGCTACATCGAACAGGTGCGGTGCAATGCTCGTGTGAACGATATCCTGTCCCAAAGTGGCAACGGACGTTTCAGAGGCGTGCTCCGCCCACCAGGCCTGCCAGCGGGCGACATCCTGACCAAGGTCCTGCCCGGTGATGGTTTGCAGCGCCTCGTCGGCGGCCCGGCGCACTCGAGGGTCTTGATTCTCCAGCGCCGAAATGAGAGAGGGAATGGCCTCTGGCCCCATCTTTCCCAGCGCCCCGGCAATGGCACGGCGTACTTCTGTACTCTCGTCTCTCAACGCCTGGATCAGGGCAGGAATCGTCTCCGCTGAAGGCCCAATTTCTCCCAGCGCCCAGGCAGCGGCCCAGCGCACCTCTGCATCCTCATCCTCCAACGCCTGGACGAGAGCGGGGATGGCCTCCACCGCTTCTGGCCCGATGCGCACCAACACCCTGGCGGCGGCCTCGCGCGCGTCGGCGCGTTCACCCCGCAGGATCGGGATGATGGCAGGGACCACCTCCGGTCCACTTTCTCTTAGCGCGTCAACGGCTGTCTTGCGCACCCAGTAATCTTCGTCTTTCAATGCCTGGACGAGGATAGGGATGGTCTCTGCTGTCTTTGGCTCAATTCCCCCCAATGCCTCGGCGGCAGCCGCCCGCACGTCGGGGTTTTCGTGTTGCAGGGCCTGGCCAAGAGCAGCGATCGCTCCAGGTCCAATGCGCGTCAGCGCCCTGGCAGCAGCTTTGCACACCGAAACATTATCATCCTCCAACGTCTGGACGAGGGCGGGGACGGCTTCTACTGCCTGTGGCCCGATCTCCCCCAGCGCCTCGGCAGCGACCTCGCGCACATCGGCGCTCTCATCTCGCAGAGCCTGCTTGAGAGGGGAAACCGCCTGCGGCCCGATCTTTCCCAGCGCCTCGGCGGCGGCCTGACGCACGCTTTCATCCTCGTCCTCCAGCAGCCGACCGAGAGCGGGGACGGCGCTCGTGGCCCCTGGTCCGATCTCGCCCAGCGCCTCGGTGGCGGCCTCGCGCACATCGACGTTCTCGTCCTTCAGGGCCTGGATGATGACGGGGATGGCCTCCACCGCCCGTGGGCCGATCTGCCCCAGCGTGGCGGCGGCCTCGCGACGCACCCTCCATTCCTCATCCTCCAACGCCTGGCCGAGAGCGGGGATGGCCTCCGCCGCTTCTGGCCCGATCCGCCCCAAAGCTCTGGCGACGCTCTTGCGTACATTGGCGCTCTCGTCTTGCAGGGCGTGGATGAGGGCAGGGACGGCCTCCACCGCTCCCGGCCCGATCTGCTCCAGCGCCGCGGCAGCGGCCCGGCGCATCTCTGCGTCCTCGTCCTCGAGGGCGTGGATGAGGGCGGGGACAGCCTCCACAGCCCGCGGGCCGATCCGTCCCAACACCTCCATGGCTCTCTCGCGCAGTTCGGCGCTCCCGTTTTGCAACGCCTGGCTGAGAGAAGGAACCGCCCCGGCCCCGATGCGCACCAGCGCGTTGATGGCTATCCTGTGTATTCTTGCCTCTTCATTCTCCAGGGCGTGGATGAGTGCAGGGACAGCCTCCACCGCCTCCGGCCCGATCCGCTCCAGCGTCCTGGCGGCGACCTCGCGCACAGGTTGGCAATCATCCTCCAAAGCCTGGATCAGGGCGGGGATGGCGTCCACCGCTCCCGACCCGATCTGCTCCAGCGCCCTGGCGGCAGCCTCGCGCACGTCGGCGTCCTCGTCCTGCAGGAGAGCCTGACTGAGGGCGGAGACAGATTCATCCGCTTGCGGCCCGATCCGTTCCAGCGCCCTGGCAGCAACCTCGCGGACTTTGGCGTCCTCGTCCTGCAAAAGGACATGGTTGAGCGTGGGGACAGATTCGTCCGTCCGCGGCCCGATCTGCTCCAGTGCCCTGGCGGCGGCCTCGCGCACGTCGGCGTCCTCGTGTTTCAGGAGAATCTGGTTGAGTGTGGGAACGGCGTGGGGTCCAATGCAAACCAAGGCCTCGACCGCGGCTTCGCGCACCGAGCCATTCTCATCCTCCAGAGCCTGGCCGAGGGCCGGGACGACGCCTTCGGCCGGGCCGATTTTTCCTAGCGCCCCGGCGGCAGCCCAGCGCACCTGCCAGTTTTCGTCCTCTTCCAGCGCCCTGATGAGCGTGGCGAGTGCCTGCTCCTCCGGCCCGATCAGCCCCAGCGCCCAGACCGCGCCCACGCGCACGCGAGGGTCCTCTTCCTCCTCCAATGCCTGCACGAGAGGGGAGATGGCTTCCGGCCCAGTTCTTGCTATTTCCCTGGCCACGGCCCACCGCAGGTCCCAATCCCCGTACCCCAGGGCCTGGATGGTCGTCTCATCCACCGGGGCAGAACTACAGGTACAGGCCGTTGCCCCACTCGCAAAGAGAGCCAGGGTCAACAACAAAACCGAGACCCTTTTCATCTGTTGTATCCTTTGGGCTACCTTTCCGCGTCGCTGCCTGGCTAGATACTGGCAGGGATCACTGGGCAAAGTCACACTCTGCACTGACCGGGATTCTGGCGCAACTCGTTGCGTCGGAGCTTTGGGACAGGTGAATCCAGGCGTGATTCATCCCAAAAGTTTTCGATGGCCACCAGCAATCGTTCTGGCGGATCTCCTTTGCTGACAAATATATCGGCTCCGGCATCCAGAGCGGCTCGACGCGCCTCGGGTCTCCCGCTGAGAGCGATCACGGGTAGGCGAGGACAAGTTTTGCGCAAGGCAGATATCGTGCTCTTTGCCGCCAAACCTGGCAACTCCCAGCCGAGCAGTACTAAATCAGGGCAGATCGCCTCCACCTGAGTCAACAAATCCTCGGCATTAGCGACCTCGCCCACCACGTTCAAACCCGGCTGCCGTTCCAGCAACACGCGCAGCGCAAACCGGACTGTTGGTTGGTCATCAGCGACCAAGATGTGCATCTGTGTATGCTCTTTCCAGCCAGTAGTCAATTTCTCAATCCAAACTCTTTCAGTGGTGTCAAGTGACATCGTCTCATATCCGCAAATCTCATACGAAGCACAGTTCGGGTTTAACTTTCCTGTTGTATTCAGTATAAAACAAATTCCCTCAAGATACATCGGGCATCTGGGGGGTTTCACAATTGGATATATGTCCAATCTTTTCCCTGGACACGTGTCCAGTACTTTTCCAATCATAAACGTGAAGGAGCAGGGCGGCCGTGGAAACTGCCCTGCTCCATCAACAAGAAGTGGTCTCTGATGATTGCTGTCAATAATTGAGGCTCAATCTCTTGTTAATCATACAACAAAAATCCCCCGGATGCATCGGGCATCTGGGGGATTTTGGCATCGGACAGGTGTCCAATCTTTTTCTTGGTCAGGTGACCAATTTGCTTCGCAGCGCCAAAGCTATCGCCTCTGCACGATTCGACACATCCAGTTTTGATAGGATGTTGCTGACGTGAGCGCGGGCCGTCGAGCGACTGATGGTCAACCGCTCGGCAATTTCCGGGTTACTCAATCCCTCGACCACCAGAACCAACACCTCACGCTCGCGGGGAGTCAGATCGTGGCCCGGACCAGACTCTTGACTGGCAACCTGGATCAGCGCCTGGGTCGCCTCTGGGGCCAGGGTAGACCGTCCGGCATAGGCCGCCCGGACGGCCTCGATCAGATCGTCAAATGAGACGTTCTTCAGCAGGTAGCTGATGGCTCCGGCCTGGAGCGCTTTCTGCACCAGATCTCTTTCCTGAAAGCTGGTCAGAGCGATGATCTGGACCTCGGGCCACCGCTTGAGGATGGTCTGGGTGGCTTCTGTCCCATCCATTTTGGGCATCATCAGGTCCATCAGGATCACATCTGGCCGGGCTTTTTCGCACAGACGCAGGGCTTCCTCGCCATTGCTGGCTTCGCCGACCAGTTCCAGATCTTGAGTGACTTTTAAGAAGGTGGCCAATCCTTTGCGAACCATGGCGTGGTCATCCACGATCATCACCCGAATGCGATCTGTTGTGTTCATCTCTCATCCTCCTTCCATATCACCACGACCTGTGTGCCCAGGCCAGGCTCACTCTCAATCTCTAACGTAGCACCGACGGCTTGTGCTCGCTCGTGCATGATGCCCAGGCCCATGTGATCGGGTAAAACCTCTCCCAGGTCAAAACCGCATCCATCGTCGCGGATCCGCAGCTCTACCATCCGCCCATTTCTTCCCTTGGCTAAAAGACGACGGCTCTGCGAGACGGGAAGGGGAACACAGCACAGACTGACGGTCACGTGCTCGGCGCAGGCATGTTTGACCACGTTGTTCAACGCCTCCTGGGCGATGCGATACAGGGCCACGTGAACGTCGGAAGATAGCTCGCACCGCCCCTCCACCGTTACCATGACAGGCACGCCCGTCCGCCCGGCGACGGCCTCGGCGAGCTGATGCAACAATTCGCCCAGACTTGCCTCGACCAGGGCCGCCGGTCGCAGTTCCAACAACAGGGTGCGCATCTCGGCCAACGCCCCGCGGCTCAATCGTCGAATTTCGGCCAAGAGTTGCTCTCCCTCATCCCGGTCGTTTGCCCAGACATTGGGCAGCGCCTCGGCAATGAGGCTGGCCGAAAAGAGCGTCTGGGTGACGGCGTCGTGCAAGTCGCGGGCCAGCCGGCTGCGCTCGGCGGCCACAGCGACCTCTGCGGCCTGCTGTGCCAGCGCCTCTTCCGCCCGTTCGCGCTCGAGAATTTCCTGCTTCAACAGTTCATTGGTTCGCAAAAGCTCGGCTGTCCGTTCCCTGACCTGGTTTTCAAGCTCTCGGCTGCGCGTCTCAATGCTCCTGACCCGCAGCCGGTAGCCGCCGATCACGCCGCCCACCACTATCAGGGCCACGATCGCTCTGAACCACCACGTCTCCCAGAACGGCGGCACAATGGTGAGGGTCACTGAAACGCCTGTTTCATTCCAGACTTGATCATTGTTTGAGCCTTTGACCTTCAGCGTGTACGTTCCACCAGGGAGATTGGTGTATCTTCCAAATCGTCTCGTTCCTACGTAAACCCAATCTTCCAGCCCTT
>Ga0180434_10009582_pt1 | contig 10502 bp, 8 predicted proteins | sample SS_ome_7_FD_132453 | JGI IMG/M metagenome (GOLD analysis project Ga0180434, IMG submission 132453) | Hypersaline lake sediment archaeal communities from the Salton Sea, California, USA - SS_1_D_2 metaG | ecosystem: Environmental > Aquatic > Non-marine Saline and Alkaline > Hypersaline > Sediment... | reverse complement strand
TTTTTTTCATTTGATTTATTATACTCATCTATATGATGTTTGAGCACATTATAGATTTCATTTGTAAACACTTTGCCTTTGAGGACGTCTATCCCTCTTTCAGCTGCTTTCTTCCACTGGATAACAGCATCTCTTGGGACTTCATTTATTTTTAATCCGTGTTCTATCATGGTTTCAATGGCCTCTTGCTCCAGTTTTGTTCTGTCTGTGTTGAGTTGTTCGGAAATATCCTGCGTGGCTTTGAGCATGTCTTCCTTGTATTGCTGGGGAATCTTATCTCAGATTTTTTGAGTCACGACAATCCCGCCCACGACAGGAGCGATTTTGAGGGAGCACATATTCGGAGACAATGGGAAATACTGGCCTGAGGCAGCCACAAGCGGAGTCAAATAGAATGAGTCCACCATTCCGCTCTGGAGGGCCATCATAAGGTCTTTGAGGTCATTCGGAACAATTTGATACCCGGACCTCTTCCATGCTTGCTCAAGTTCGGGCTCTCCTGTTGTGAAAGAAAGCTTATGCTTTTTTAAGTCTTCCGGATACAGGACTTCATCTTTAGAAAAAATATGAACCCATCCTACTGTGGACCATATAATGATTTTGAATCCTTTTTGTTCTATCCCTTTTTCAAAAACAGGTTTCATTTTTTCTAATACATAGTCCAGCTCTTGATGAGAAGTGATAAGAAAGGGGATATTGAGCACATAGATATCCGGATAGATCTTTGTAAGACCCCTGTTTGTAAAAACGCCTCCCCCTAATATGCCCATTCTCATCTTTCTCAATGTATCTGACTCATTCCCTGCGATACCTCCGGGGTAGATTTGCAGCTCCACTTCTCCATGAGTGATCTCCTGCCATTTCTGGTTGAGGATTCTTAAAGCATCGTCCCATGGCGACCGCTTCGGAGCAATGCTTCCTATTTTAATGGTGGTTGAATGCAGGAGACCGGACAGAGTTGTTATTAAAAACACGATTGAAATTATGAGGGATAGGGATTTTCTTTTCATTTTACTTCCATAATTTTATTTTACTTCCACAAAATAATTCTCAATATGATCAAGCATCCATTTTGCTTTTCTTTTATAGATTGTATTTTGAAGTCTTAAAGGCATGTATTTATCAGGGTCGATTTTAAGCGCTTGGTTTAAAAGGGCCTTGAACTCTTTTATGTTCTGTTCTTTTACAGATACGGTTGAGGCCAATGAAAGATAAGGCGATGCCGATCTGCCTTTGGATAATTCGACGGCTCTTTTGAAATGCGCTCTGGCTTTTTTGGAACTTCCTCCCATGTATTCCGGGATGGAACCATAGTAAAGAATTAAAAAGTCATGAACAGATCCGCTGTTGAAATGTTCATCGAGCTCCAGGACTTTATTCATCATTGCCTCTGCCTGGGGAAGTGTTATGCCGAGTTTCATATCAAAAGGATCTATGGAATAAGCCGCCACCCATCCAGCAGAGGCCCAATACAGAGCAGGGACATCATCCCTTTTAACGCTGTCCAACGCCAGTTTGTATTTCTTAGCTTTAAGGTGTTCTAAAAAACCGGGGTGTTTCATCTCAAGCAGTTCGAGAGTATAGTCTCTCCCCCTTAAATAAAGATTTTTAGCTCTGTCCAGCATGGATTCCTTTTTATCAAATTCCCTATCAGGGAGCTGTTCTGCAGGTGATTGAATATAAACATTCGCATACATTATGTAGAGCATGCCTGTTTGAAGTCTTAATCCGTAATGCCCGGGTATGGAGGCCATGAGAGATTCGTACATCTTTATGGTAAACGGCAGGGCATCTCCCACCAATTCAGGGTCATTATCCGTGAGAAAGACATTACTGCTGCTTTCTCCGGTTAAGGCATCCGCTGCTTTCTTCAGCGCGAATTTTTCTATTGAGCATGAGGATGCGGCTGCAAATATAAGGATAGAGAAAAAGATAACACTTTTTATTAATTTTTTCATCTCTCTTCCGGTTTTGCTCATTAGTATAAGAATTAATTCACATAATTTCTACAATTTTTTAACCTGAACTATTCATAAAAAAATGGCGACGTTCATTATTTTTTTTTGCTTTCAAGAATATACATGTTTTCTATAAAATTTCAAATGAAATGATTTTGTTTTTTGTCAATTTCATTTTAATCGCCATTTTTTACCTTTCAGGCGAGCCGATCTCACTGTATCTGCTTCGTTACAAGGCATTCGCAGTGAAAGACCACACTTTCATGCCTTTTGCCTCGCATCTGCAGCGACCTCGACTCGTTCATCATTCAGGTTGATTGTGCAGCGTGATTGTTATAAGAGTGAAAAAACACCCGATATCTGGTTCTCTTTTTTTCTGTTTAATGCCGGGCTAAATCTTGTCTGAGAAATTTTTCTGCCAGCTCTTTTGAGTCCCCGTATTTTTTTTGAAGGGCATTCAGTTTTGATTTAAGTTCCGAAACTGTTTCAGAATACGACGGATGGGTATAAACATTGTTGCGTTCTTTAGGGTCTTTTTCAAGGTCGTACAGCTCCCACCGGTCTATGTCATAATAAAAGTGGATGAGTTTGTATTTTTTGGTGCGGATGCCGTAATGCCTTTTGACCATGTGGACACTGGGATATTCATAATAGTGGTAATAGATGGCATCCCGCCACTTAGGCACGGGCTTGTCTGTTATCAGATCGGCTAAAGACAGGCCCTGCATGTCTTCGGGAACCGGCACACCCGATAATTCCAGAAAAGTGGGCGCAAAGTCAAGGTTTGTGACCATGTGCTCATCGATTCTTCCGGGTCGGATCCGGCCGGGGAGGCTCATTAAAAGAGGCATTCTGAGAGATTCTTCGTACATGAAGCGTTTGTCAAACCAGCCGTGATCACCGAGGTAGAATCCTTGGTCTGAGGTATACACAATCAGTGTGCTGCCTGCCAGGCCTGATATTTCCAGATAATCCAGGATGCGCCCTATACTTTCGTCTACTCCGGCTATGCATCCGAGATAATCCTGCATATAGCGCTGGTATTTCCAGCGGACCAGTTCTTTTCCTTGAGGGGTTTTCAGGTGGAAAGATTCTCTTTTCGGCCTGTACGCATCTTCCCATGCCGCCTTTTGCTCCTCTGTCATTCTTTCCGGGGGAGGGCCCATTTTCAAGTCATATTCGGGCTGCATATGTTTCAGAAGGGTCATTTCCTGCTCTTTTGCTGCTTCTGACCTTGTCGCATAATCATCAAAGAGAGTATCAGGCTCAGGAAATTCGGTTCCGTCGTATTTTGTCAAATGCCTTAGAGCCGGCTGCCAGTTTCTGTGAGGGGCTTTGTGATGGAGCATCATGAGAAAAGGCCGGTCTCCTTTTCTTTTGTTTTCCAGATAATCAATGGCGCTATCCGTTAGGATGTCTGTGACATAGCCGGTGTGATGTTTTTCCTGTCCCATTTCAATAAAGTCGGGGTTATAGTAATGCCCCTGGCCGGGGAGAACATTCCAATAGTCAAAGCCGGATGGGGCGCTCTTAAGATGCCATTTGCCGATCATTGCCGTTTGAAATCCGGCTTGTTGAAGCAGTTTTGGGAAGGTCATTTGAGAGCTGTCAAATTTCAGTACATTGTTCCGGACACCGTTTATATGGCTGTACTTGCCTGTCAAAATCGTGGCGCGGCTGGGGGCGCAAATACTGTTCGTACAAAAACAGTTATTGAATCGAATCCCCTCAGATGCGATTCTATCTATGTGAGGGGTCTTGTTTATTGTGCTTCCGTAGCAGCTGAGCGCATGAAAGGCATGGTCATCGGTCATAATAAAAAGAATATTGGGTTTTGGTTTTGAAAGAACAGGGCGGCTCTTCCGGCTGCATCCGGATGCAGCCAGTGAGGCCACACCAAGACCTAGAAATTCAATAAAATCACGTCTTCTCATTGTTAATCCGGATGTTCTGTCTTTATTATACTTATCCTGGATTATGAATATTTCAGGTTATTTGACTTCGTTATAAGCCCATTCAAGCCACTGGGTGATGATTTTGATATCATCCTTTTCTACAGTGGCCCCGCACCAGAATCTTAACCCGGGAGGAGCATCTCTGTAGGAGCCGCAGTCATACGCGACTTCTTCGTCAGCAAGAAGTTTGACCATAGCTTTGATTTTTTCCTCGGGCAGTTTGACACTAAAACACACACTCGTATTGGAACGGATGTCTTTGTTTTCTGCAAGAAAGTCTATCCAGTCGTGTTTTGCGGCAAAATCTTCAAATACCTTTAAGTTTTGAGTGCTTCGTTTGATAAGCCCGGGAAGGCCTCCTATGGATTCTGCCCAGTTCAAGGCCGCAAGATAATCCTCATTGGCGATCATCGAAGGGGTATTGATGGTGGATCCTTTAAAGATGCCTTCATTTAATGTGCCTTTTTTCGTCATGCGGAAAATTTTCGGCATGGGCCACGGGGGGGAGTAATTTTCAATTCTTTCCACGGCTCTCGGAGATAGAATCAGAATTCCATGGGCAGCCTCTCCTCCTAATACTTTCTGCCATGAATAAGTGATGACATCGAGCTTATGATAAGGTATTTCCATTGCAAAGATGGCAGATGTCGCATCGCATAAGGTGATGCCTTTTCTTTCATCGGGGATCCAGTCACCGTTGGGGACCTTAACACCGCTGGTTGTCCCGTTCCATACGAATACGATGTCATTATTGAAATCTGCCTGAGAAAGGTCGGGCAGCTTTCCATAGGCTGCGTCAAATACTCGGACATTTTCAAGCTTAAGCTGATCCCGAATATCAGTTGCCCATCCTTTACTGAAAGATTCCCATACAAAGACATCCACGCCTCTGGGGCCCAGCAGAGACCACATGGCCATTTCAAACGCTCCTGTATCCGAAGCTGGAACGATTCCGACCAGATAATCAGGAGGAAGGCCCAGTATCTTTTTTGTCCTTTCTATGGATTCTGCCAGTTTTCCTTTTCCCACCGCACTGCGGTGGGAACGGCCCAGGGGGGTATCTTTGAGTTCATCCAGGGAGTATCCAGGGTGCTTGGCGCACGGTCCCGAGGAATAGCAGTTATTTTTAGGTTTAATATTGGGTTTCATGATGGCTTCTCCTCTTATGAATATTTTGATATATCTGACATTTGAATTTAACTTATTGTATAAAATAAGAATAGTAAAAGAGGGAGGGATCTGTCAATGAAATAGTTTTAATCTTTATTCCTGTTTTTTTGCTTTTTAAGTATTTTAGCCCAGGTGTCCCGAAGAGGAACGGTTTGGTTGAAGACAAGATGGTCTTTTTTTGAATCAGGGTCCGCGCAAAAATATCCCTTTCTGAGAAATTGAAACCGGTCTCCGGGACGGGCTCTTGAAACACTCGGTTCCAGCCTGCATGAATGGATGATTTTCAGTGAGTCAGGATTCAGATTTTTTTTGAAATCTTCTCCTTTCTTGACGTCCAGTGGGTTTTTGGTTTGAAACAAACGGTCATAAAGCCTTATTTCTGCTTTAACCGCATGCGGCGCGGAAACCCAGTGCAGGGTTCCTTTCACCTTTCGCCCGTCTTTTGACCATCCCCCTCTCGTCTCAGGGTCATAGGTGCAGTGAAGTCTCTTAATGATGCCTGTATCTTTATCCTTTATCACCCGATGGCATTTTATATAGTAGGCGTGTTTGAGTCTGACTTCACGGTCAGGAGCCAGCCGGAAGTACTTCCTGGGAGGGTTCTCGCGGAAATCGTCCCTTTCAATATACAGGGTTCGGGAAAAGGGGAGTTTCCTTTTTCCCATGCCTGGGTCTTCAGGATTGTTTTCAGCATCCAGATTTTCTGCTTTGCCTTCCGGAAAGTTGTCTATAATGACTTCCAGAGGATCAAGAACAGCCATCACTCGTTGGGCTGTTTTATTCAGATACTCGCGGAGACAGTGTTCAAGAAGGGTAATATCGACGACACTTTCTCTTTTGGCTAAGCCGATCCGGTCACAGAAGTCCCGTACAGATTCAGGAGTATAGCCCCGCCTTCTGAGGCCCGAGACGGTCGGCAGGCGGGGATCGTCCCATCCTTTGACATAACCCTCTTCCACAAGTTCCAGAAGCTTTCTCTTGCTCATTACAGTGTAGCTCAGGTTCAGCCGGGCAAATTCGATCTGCTGTGAGCGGAATACGTCTAATTGTTCCAGAAACCAATCGTACAAAGGCCTGTGGTCTTCGAATTCAAGAGTGCAGAGAGAATGCGTGATGCCTTCGATGGAGTCGCAGAGCCCGTGGGCAAAGTCATACATAGGATAAATGCACCACTTGTCACCTGTGCGGTGATGTGATGCATGAACGATTCTGTATATTACGGGATCCCTCATGTTCAGGTTTGGGGATGACATATCAATTTTCGCCCGAAGCACTCTGGATCCGTCCTCAAACTTCCCTTTGCGCATCCTCACAAAAAGGTCAAGGTTTTCTTCGACCGGGCGGTTTCTGTAAGGGCTTTCCTCTCCCGGTTCTGTTAAAGTTCCCCTGGTTTGTCTTATCTGATCCGCGTTAAGGTCACAGACAAATGCTTTCCCTGTTTTTATCAGTTGGACAGCATATTCATAGAGCTTCTCAAAATAGTCTGACGCATAGTATTCCCGGTCTTCCCAGTCAAAGCCCAGCCATCTTACATCTTTCTTTATTGACTCAACATATTCCACTTCTTCCTTTGATGGGTTTGTGTCATCGAACCGGAGGTTGCATTTTCCATTGTATTCCAGCGCCAAACCAAAGTTCAGGCATATGGACTTGGCATGGCCGATATGAAGGTAACCATTGGGCTCCGGGGGAAAGCGAGTGTGCACTCTTCCATTGTTTTTGCTGGATTTTATGTCTGATTCTATACGGGTCCGAATAAAATCCAATGGTATATCTTTATTTTTTTCCATTTTATTTCTATAAGATAATAGGAATCCAAATTATTATCAACATTAATTTTGGCTCCAGAGGCGTTTGTTGACATTTGTAGGATTTATTGCTATTAATTTGGAGGGAGGTATAAATGAAGATCAAATTAACCGCTCTGATTGTTTTTGTTTTTTCAGTTGTGTCTGTTTTCCCTCAGCAAATAGCTGAAGAGTCACTGGTTGTTAACATTGAGGTTCCTATTAGAGTGTATAATGGCAGCCTTTTCGTAGACGACCTGACTATAGATGATTTTAAAATATATGAGGATGGAAAAAGCCAGAGAATCCAGGCTGTTTATCTGGTGAACGAAAGGAATATTGCCAGAAAGGATGAGAGGAAGAGATTTTCCCCTAATACGAACAGAAATTTTTATCTTTTTTTTGAAATTGCCGAATATGATCCGAGGATAAGAGAGGCGATTGACTATTTTTTAAATAATGTGATCTATCCGGGTGATGAGCTGATGGTGATATCTCCCACAAGTTCTTATCGGCTGAGAAGTAAGGCACTTGAACTTAAATCCAGAGATGAGATCGTGAACCAGTTGATAGGTATTTTGAGAAAAGATGCTTTACTGGGAAGTACGGAATACAGGAACATGCTCAAAGAGCTTACGGAACTCGCGGCTTCCATAGCCGCGTCTCTTGAACAGAGAGATAGCTTTTTTACAAAAGAAAGCGCATCTATTCTCGATGCTCATGATTGGGCACCTGGCGAAAAGCTTCTGAGATATGAGTATCTGATAGGGAGAGTTGAAGAGATGAGATATGTAAGCCAGGAAAAGATGATTGAATTTGCACAACTTCTTAAAGAAGAGACAGGCCAGAAATATGTTTTTCTTTTTTATCAGAACGAATATATTCCTCAGATAGATCCTAAGATCCTAACTCAATATATGTCTCTTTATCAGGACAGGCCGAATATAGAAATGACCATATCCGGCATTATGGATTTTTACAAAAGAGAAATTTCATTTGATGTGGAGAAAGTAAAAGAAGTGTATGCAGATCAGTCTATTTCCATTCATTTCTTGTTTATAGCCCGGGATTTTGAGATTATTCCGGGAGTGATTTTTCAGGAAAGGTCTGAAGATGTCTTCAGCGCTTTTAGGGAGATGGCTGACGCTACAGGAGGCTATATTGAAAGCTCACTAAGGGCTGACTGGCTCTTGAAAAGAGCTGTGGAGGCTTCAAAGCAGTATTACCTGGTCTATTATTCCCCTGAAAATTATACGAGGGATGGAAAATTCAAGAATATCAGGGTTGAAATACCGGGGAAAAAATACAGGATCAGCCACCGCAAGGGATATATTGCTGACTGAACAACCGCCGGAGAGCTAATTTTCCTTAGCCATTCTTTTTTTGATTTCAGAGAGTCTCTGTGACAGAGGCATTTTCTTTCCATTTTTATCAGCCACATGTATTCCGCCCTTAATGAGTTTTGTCCTCCAGTTAACGGCATTCTTGAATTCATCCCGGCCTTCCCAGAGAAAGGGGACAGGAAAGTACCCGGCTTTAAACGCTTTGAGCAGTCCTTCTCCTGAGTACAGATTCTTTATATTCTTTTGTATGTGGGCTATCATGGTTTTTGATTCGTCATAAAGTTCCCGGAATGCGTTTTCTCTTTCAGAGCTTGAGATGATATCAAAAACAGCATTTTTTCTTCTGTATTCCGGGTAGTTTTTTAAAGAAGCTTTTGTGATCTGAATACTTTCATTGATGACGTCAGGTGTGGCGAGAAAAAGGGCTTCTGAAAAGCTTACAACATGGATGATAGGGGGGCTGTCAGGTCTCTCCGGTTCAATATCTGACATCAGCGCTGTGACTGCAGCGAGCTGGGCTTTTGCTTTTTCTATATCCGGGGAGAAATAATCCAGCCCTGCCCGGGGCTGGTAGATCACTTTAAAATCCCTGTCTTCCAGAGTCCTTACCAGTTTTAGCAGAACGCGGGCTTTGACCAGGTCCCTGACTCCCCAAGTTGATTTGGGGGTGTTGAGCATATTCTGCAGGACCAGGATTTTAATTCCCAGTTCTTTGGCTGTTTTGGCCGCAAGAAAAGCAGAGACGACATAGGCGATGTCATCTGATCCTCTGAATGCGAAATGGTGAGGGATATTGGGTTCAAATGGTTTTTTGACGCTCGCGATGTATTTTAGGGCGTCCAGGTGTTCGGAAAGGCCCTGAGCGACGCTCAATGGCCCCCGGCCGTCGATTTTATTGAACCACCAGAGGGAAAGAGCATGCCACGCCATGTTTAGGTTTTTCTCAAGGATGTAGGCTGTATGAGCCACGTTCTTCGTGCCGGAATAAGCTCTGACAAGCATGGGAGAGGAATCTTCGCGGATCGCCTGGAGCTCCAGTTCACTTTTTATAGGCACACCGCCCCCATTGGGCAGACCTTCCCAGTTTTCTCCGAAATGAGATTGGCTTAGCTGTGAAGAACCGACTGATACAATATCTAGATATTTTGTTTTTGCAAGCGTTTTCAGCCATTCTGAAAATATGGTTAAAGCCTTCTCCCTGTCTTCAAGATAAGGCCCGACATGCACTCTTGTCAGAGGCAGTTGGTTGTGATTTCTGGCAGCATTCAGGCGTTTGGACAGGTGGTCTTTATCCGTTCCATAGTCTTTATAATCATAATCAGGGATTTTTGGAACCTGCTTGTGTTTTTCCTGGCTTATGATTTCTTTTCCGAATTCAAGCCGCATCTGGTCGTAAACAGAACCTTCCTGAATGGATTTTGGGATCAAAGTTTCGGGAACACCCAGTTTTTTCAGTGTTTCTATGGGAGTTTCATCTCCTCTGAATGTTTCGTATCTTTTCCCGAATTCTTTTTTTATAAGGTCACAGGCTTCCGGAAGGCCGGCAAAGTATATTTCTTGGATGGCTCCGTTTTTTCGGATTGAAAGCGTTCTGTTGTTTTCAATACCGGTTACAAGCCTTCCGAATGTGTTCAGTCCCTGTTTCGGGTCCAGGCGGTAGCTGAAGCCGAGATGGGTGATATTGTGTTTAAGGATCCATTTTTTGATGATTTCAAAAGAGTGAAGGTTGGATATCTTATCAACAGCTGATGAGATTTCTGCATCAGATATAAAGACTTTAAAACCGGATTCTTCGAGGAGCTGGCCGATGTGGCTTATCCCAAGCGTGTGGGCATCGATTCCTGATTTAAGAAAACCGTATATTTTGTTTTTTTGCATTGGATTTTTCAGAATCAATTCTCTTTTTCATCATTATCACACACGCTGGTTTTTCCGTCAAGGAACGGAAAATCAGGTATGTCTTGTGCTTTTGACTTTCATCAGGCAAGCTGGTTCTTCAGCCCGCTGATTTTTCCCAGCGAGTAAAATCAGCTTATTCCTCGGCTCGCTCCCCTCTGCGAGGAACCATGCCCGCTCGCCTGCGGATGACTTCAGAACCAGCTTGCCTGCCTGAAAGTCTGGAAAGTGCGTGATATTATTGTCGTACAAGACAAACGCAATCCTTAAGAAATTCAGGTGTGGACGTGGCGACATTGAAGATTTAGCCTTCGGATGAGGCTTTTCGAGGGAATCCGGCGAAGCCGGGCGCTGAGTATGTCTGACCCACGGACGGGGGGAGTTACGCAAGCG
>Ga0180434_10009581_pt1 | contig 10503 bp, 4 predicted proteins | sample SS_ome_7_FD_132453 | JGI IMG/M metagenome (GOLD analysis project Ga0180434, IMG submission 132453) | Hypersaline lake sediment archaeal communities from the Salton Sea, California, USA - SS_1_D_2 metaG | ecosystem: Environmental > Aquatic > Non-marine Saline and Alkaline > Hypersaline > Sediment... | reverse complement strand
CTGGCACAACCGCTTCCGCAAGCTGGCCGTGCGCTTTGAGAAGAAGGTTGAAAACTACTCGGCGCTGGTGCATATCGCTTGCTGTCTTATCGTCTATAGGTTGATTTTAGGATAGGCTCTAAGCTGACAGCAGCAGCAAGGATGAAGAGCACGGCAAGGTAGGCGGTCAACCCGAGGACATCTACCAGGAGCAAAGGCAGCCCGGTGACAGCGGCATCGAGATGCCCGCCGAAAACGACAGCGCCCACGAGCATGTCAGCGACGACAAGCGAAGTGCCGAGTAGGAGGGCCCCCGTGAAGATGCCGAGGCTTACGGATGGCTCAACCCTTTGCGAGTCCGCTCTCTTTGTGGGTGCGACCGCCGTCACTTCGGCTAACCCCTGGGTAACTTACCACGAAAGGAGCGCGGTCTCTCCTGAGGAGGAGGGACATGCCTTGCCTGGCGTAAGCCAGGCGGAGACGCAGGGGTGGATTCAGCCGGTACTCGGGATGGTGGTTCTCTGTGCTGGGGGCGCGTGCGGGACGTCTCTTGGGACTCCGGTTCTATCTCCTCAATGGGGACCCGAGCTGAGCAGGCTACTGGAGTAGCTTGAACGCCCGCGCCACGTAGACCGCCATCTGATCGCGAGTGACTGTGGCCGTCGGTCGGTAGTAGCCGTCCGGGTAGCCTTGGACGACGTCGTGCTGCTGGCAGGCCTCGATGGCTGTGCCGGACCAGTAGCCCGCCGGGACATCGGGGAAGAGCTGCGGAGCAGTGTCCATATCGTCATCGATGCTCACCCACCCCATAGCCCTACCGATGAAGGCGGCCATCTGCCCCCGCGTCACCTGCCAGTGCGGCTGGTAACTCCCATCGGGATACCCCTCCACCACACCCTTATCCACCACGTACTCGATGTCCTCGAAAGCCCAGTAAGGCTCGGTCCCGTCCTCGCCATAGCCCGTGTTGGGAACATCGGGGAAGGTTGGGACGGCGGGAACAGCAGGAGGATTGGTGTCGCTTCGGGCTAAGGCGCGACCGGTGTAGACCGCCATCTGCGATCGGGTGACGCTTACCCCTGGAAGATACAGACCATCGGGGTAGCCACGGACAATACCGGCTGCAGCACAGGCCATGATCTCCCGGTAGGCCCAATGATCTGGGGGAACATCCGGGAAACTGCCAGAGAACAGGAGGCTCACGTTCGAGAAGACCTGCCAGTGTTGACCCTCCGAGTCATCGCACGCCACCACTGCCTGATTGCGGATAGCGCCAATGTCTGCTGAACCAGAGTGGGCCAATGGTCCCCACGCGGCAAGAACCATGAGAGTCGCAAGAAGGAAAGCGGGCGAAAAGACGGCATTGAGAAGACACGCTTGCTTAGGCATGGATCGGGCTCGTTCCCCACAAGCAGTAGCTGTTATGAGGGGATCGTTGAATAAGTTCCCCATCGACTCGGAGTATCCCCTACGAGGCACTTCGCTAAACGTCTCCCTCCCCGACTGCCCCTTGCGAGCGGCAGGATTGGTGATTGGGCGTGACGGCCATCAAGAGCCATATCGTGCCCGTTCAGCGCTCCTCGTCCCGGTCCCTTTCTACTAAGCACTGACTAGAGGATAAAGTCCGTCTTGCTGTTCACCGCCCGGTGACCGCAAGACAGGCACGCCACCCCGCATTCGGCTCCCAACTTGGTCGTGGCACGATACGTGCATGTCAGGCAGATCTGGCAATGATCCTGCCGCCACGTAGAAGCAGGAAAGCCCTTAGAGCATGTCAATCGCCCCCGCGAAGTGTCTTCGCTGCCCGAATGGGCCGCCATACCGGACAGGGAGAGCAGATGCTCTCTTCCCAACGCTCGTTGCTGCTCTTGTGGTGCTTTCCCGAATCCCGTTCCTGAGCGCCGGATATGGTGTGGACTTCGATGCCTGGCGCGTGGCGGGAGCTGCGCGGACCATTGCCACTACCCATGTCTACACCGCTGCGCGCTTTCCGGGTAATCCGGTGCATGAGGTCGTTTGCGCCATGCTGTTACCGGGGGGTCATATTGCTCTCAATACAGCTACAGCTCTCTTCAGTGGGATGGCGGCTGCATTCTTCGCGCTATCCGTGCGAGTGCTCGGCGGCAAGGATTACGCGCTCGCCGGGCTCGCATTGGCGTTCACCCCCGTGGTGTTCATCAGCAGCACAGCCACCATGGACTACGTATGGGCTCTATCCTTCACCATGGGCAGTCTCTACTGCGTTCTCATCGGGCGGCCCTTGCTGGCGGGCCTGATGCTGGGCGGCGCGATCGGCTGCCGGTTGACGTCGGGTGCCATGCTGATACCGCTTGGCATTATGTTGGCGGGGCGCAAACAAAGCGCAAGGTTGTCCAGCGTGTGCAAATTCGTACTCGGGGCCTGCTTCGTCGCTGCCGTCGCCTTCACCCCCGTCGTTCTCAGATATGGCTGGGGCTTCTTTCGGTTCTTCGAAAACGGCAGCCCGACTTTCGCTGAGATGGCGCGCAGGGCAACTGAAGGAATGTGGGGTAGAGTGGGATTCCTGGCTCTTATCGCGGCGATCTTCAGCATCCTCTTCGTGAATCGGGGCCGGCCTGGGGTGACGTCGATCCCCCCAACGCAAGCAAGAGGAGCCGTGGCGGCCTGGCTCATGGCGATCATTCTCTACGCCGTCGCCTTCCTCAGGCTTCCGATCGAGGCCGGCTACCTGATCCCCGCAGTGCCATTCGTCATCTTGCTGGTCGGCAGGCTCGCCAGGAGACGAGTCTTCATCGTTGTCTGTGTCGCGCTGCTTGTCTCGCCCTTCGTAGGCATAACTCGGACAGGTCTCGGCAGCGGCCCGGTTCTACTGGACCGCGAGTCTCGACTCGCGCGCATGGGGTTCGTGAACCGCGTGCTGGCAACTGGGAACATCCTGCCGGGGCGGAACCTCGTGATAGTCGGTGGTTGGCTCCCCCAGATACAGGAGACTCTCCTGTTGCGGGCAAGTAAGGACTCCCGCGTGACCGTTACGTATCCCACGCTGACGCCGGAGCCGTCATGGGGGAACCCGTCAGCCACGGTCTGGCAGGCAGGGCACATGACACGTTATGTCCTAAGGGTCGACGAGGCGCAACTCAGTGGCTATCTCGACCGCGGCTTTCATATTTACGACTTGCCTGGGCAGACAGAGCAGACGCTGCGCGCCAATGGCCTCGACCTCCAGGCGATCGGCAGCCGGCCACTGCTTGAAGACCAGCCTGCTGCCTGAACGCGGCCTCGCGGAGCAGGGGAGCAGAGCGCTGCCGAGCGGCACCCCGGAAAAGCGGAGCCGGCGCCGCGCCTGGTTGGCACGGCACCGGCTCTGGAGTTAGCCGTCTATGGCTTTGGCTACATGGGCAGCTGGAAGGCTCTCGCCAGGAAGACCGCCGTCTCGTCTCGAGAAAGCGTCACGGTAGGCCCAAAGCGACTGGTGTCATATCCTGATGTGACTCCCTGGGAGACGAGGTACTCGACGTGCTTGTAGCACCAGTTGTTCTTCCGGTCCGGAGTGACGTCCCGGAAGGTCGGCCTGCTTGGGGGGATGTAGCTTGCCAGGCCTTCTTCACCGGTTGGATCGACAATCGCCCGGGCGAGGAAGACCGCCATATGGCCGCGATCCATGGTCTTCGTCGGCGCAAACTTGTCGCCGGAGTAGCCCTCGACGATATTCAGCGACTTCGCGTACTCGATGTAATCGTAAGCCCAGTAGTCCCGAGGGACGTCGGAGAACGAGGCGGTTTCAGGGCCGTCCGGAACGAGGCTCTCGCCGCCGGCAACAGCCCGAGCCAGGAAGGCCGCCATTTGGTCTCGGTTGACAGACCAGTTGGGATGGAACTTCCCGTCCGGGAAGCCGGATACGATGTCGGCCTGCACGCAGGCCGCGATCTCATCGTAGGCCCAGTAGGTGGGCGAGACATCGCTGAAGCTGACGGAGATGTAGCCGGGCTTCGTCACCGTCGCAGTCCCCAGCACGGAGGTGACGGTCAGCGAGACGGTGTAGGCGCCGACGGATCCGTAGGAATGGAGGGGGTTCTGGACCTCTGAAGTGACGCCGTCGCCGAACTCCCAATACCAGGAGGTCGGATTGCCGGCGGACAGGTCCGTAAACGAGACGGTCAGGGGCGGCGTGCCGGTGGTCGCCGAAGCCGTGAAGTCGGCCGCGGGCGGCACGTCGCTGACGACAATGTAGTCTGCCTTTGTCTCCGTATCTTGTCCGCCGGCGTTCGCCACCGTGAGACTGACGGTGTAGGCGCCCGGAGCCTCGTACTGGTGGGTGGGGTTATGCGTCAGCGAAGTAGCGCCGTCCCCGAAGTCCCAGCTCCACGAGGTGGGCTGTCCGGCCGAGGCGTCGGTGAACGCCACCGCGAGCGGCGCCTCGCCACTGACGGGTGATGCCGAGAAGTCTGCAGCCGGTGGAGGCGGAGGCGGCTCTGACACCACGATGTAGCCTATCTTCGTCTCCGTATCCATGCCGCCGGCGTTGCTCGCCGTCAGGCTGACGGTGTAGCTTCCCGCATCTCCGTACTCGTGTGTGGGGCTCTGGCTGGTCGCAGTGGCGCCATCCCCGAAGCTCCACGCCCACGAGGTCGGCTCGCCCGTGGAGAGGTCCGAGAAGGCCACGGTGAGCGGCTCCTCGCCACTCGTAGGGGAGGCGACGAAGTCGGCCCCCGGCGGTGGCTCGGCAACAGTGACGAAGTCGTTCTTGGTAACTGTGTTCTGCCCGGCAGGGTTGCTGACAGTCAGGCTGACGCTGTACTTCCCCGCGCGGGTGTAGCTGTGGAGGGGGTTACGCTCAGTCGAGCTGGCGGCATCGCCGAAGTTCCAGTGCCAGGAGTTCGGATTGCCGGATGACTTGTCCTGGAAGGTCACCGAAAGCGTGCCCGTGCCGGTCGTCGGCGCGCCCGTGAAATCCGCGACAGGGAGGGCTGGCGGCGAGACCGTGATGTAGCTCGTCTTGGTGGTCGTGTCCTGTCCGCCGGCGTTGCTCACGGTCAGACTGACGGTATAGGCGCCGGCGTCAGCGAATTCGTGTGACGGGTTCGGACTGGTAGCGGTGGCGCCATCCCCGAAGTCCCACGCCCACGAGGTTGGCTCGCCGATGGAGAGATCCGAGAAGGCCACGCTCAAGGGGGCCGTCCCAGTGGTTGGAGTTGCGGAGAATTCGGCTGCAAGGGGAGCCGCCAGGACGGAGACTGTGTAGGCTGCCCAGGCCGCGCGAGTCGGATCGAAGGTGGAGGTGGCGGTGAAGGTCAGCACATCGCTGCCCGCCGCCCCTCCGGGGATGAAGATTGCGGCGAAACAGTGGAAAGCCGACCCAGCCGCCAGCGAGCCGGTATTGGCGACGGCGGTGGACTCGCTGTCCTGATGAACGCCGTCGGCGTTGTCGTCTCGATAGACTTGGCACAACCATCCGTGTGCAGAGACGACGCTCAACTGCATGGAGTCAGCGCCGTTGCCCGAGTTCGTGATGATTGCAGGGAAGTAGACTGTCTGCCCGATGCTCCCTGCGGCTGATGCCGTTTCCGGCGCGACATTCAGCGCGGCCACCTGCAAGACGGTAAACGTCACCTCGTTCGAGTAGACGGGGCCGCTGCCATAGTCGGCGGAGGCGATGTTGGATATCACCGTTCCCGCTGGGGTCATCGCAGAGGCCGGCTTCGCCTGAGCTAGGACGAGCACGGCTGCCAGCACGAGTAGCAGTCCAGCATTCCGGATCCGAACCGACCGGATCCCCCCCAGTGTGCCCTGCCTGCGCGCCAGGGCATGCGACAGAATCCAGCGCTCTCCTCGCATCCCTCACAATCCCTTTCTCTGTCATAGACCAAAGGAGAGAGCCGCGACGGGAAGTCCCCCACGCCCATCCCGCGACCGGTCTCCCGCCGCCCATGCGGAAGCCAGTCGAGCCGAACTCCCTGAAGGCCGGATGACATTGTCCCCTGGCGACGTCTCTGCTATACATCGGGGCCCTCGAGAGCCGAAACGCCGCCGGTTGCACTTCTCCAACCGGCTTATTCCACAGTTGCGCCTTGACAGGGAGAACGGTCTTCGGCGCGGCGGGGAAGAGAGATAATGGATCGTCGCTCGCGCCGCTGGTGACGGTGGCCAGTGCGGCACGGGAGAGCATTTCGGTGATGACCCGTAGAGGAAAGTGTGTCCCAGAGCGGGCTCATGAGCTATCTGTGGAGGGTTTACGGGCGTCTGGGAGCAAAGCTGGCCATCAGGTGCGGGAGCGCGGATTGACACTCGCGGATGGGCTTGATAGACTAGCTTGCAGAGTAGGGAAAGCTAAGCTCTGTGCGTGTCCTACCAAGCGTTTCCCTAAGGATAAGAGGCCTTCTCAGAATTACCGATAGCTTAGGCGATCCCCCGCCAAGTCCCAGCCATCAGAGCAACCAGCACGACGACCTTCAGACACAGATGCGTCCTGTTCTCGCCACAGATAGTATAGGAAGTGATTGTTTTGTCGGGAAGTGGAATGACGGTCGGGGAAGTGGTCTCTTTGTTTCGGCTGGGTCAGTCTGCACAGGTGCGGCGCGTGATCGGCCGCCATCTCAGGTGTGTTCGACGGTGCCCCCTGCGCGAGAAGGCCAACTCCTCCTGTCTTCCTCTCGTCGAACAGCACTCACGCATGTTCCGGCATCTGCCGCTCCAGCCTTTCCAGCCGCGCGGGACGTAGGTTTGCGGGGCTGGATGGTGCTCATCGGTGCACTGGGAGGTATCGTGATGAGTGAGATGAGGATCCGTCTTCGGAGTGGGGACACGAGACGAGCGTCGTGGTTCAGGGGGCTCGTCGTGCTGTTCTTGGTGAGCGCTGCTTTGGTCGTGCTGGGGGCGTCGCCTGCGCTGTGCGTGGGAGTCCAGCCTGGTGATCCCGGCTGGCCGCGCAGCACGGAAGATGACGTTTACGGCTCGCCGGCGCTCGCCGACCTGGACGGAGATGGTGACCTGGAGGTGGTGGTGGGGTCGTATGACTGGAAGGTCTACGCCTGGCATCACGACGGCACGGACGTGACTTCCGTTGGGGCGCCGGGCTGGCCTCGGGATACGCAGGGCGCGGTCCACAGTTCACCTGTCGTCGGGGACCTGGACGGAGACGGCGATCTGGAGGTAGTCGTCGGGTCGAGTGACGGCAATGTCTATGCCTGGCATCACGACGGCACGGCGGTAACACCTCACGGAGCGCCCGGGTGGCCGCGGCGCGTAGGTGTAGCCGTCTCCAGCTCTCCGGTTCTCACCGATCTGGATGGCGACGGCGACTTCGAGGTCGTGGTCGGGTCAGAGGACGGCAGCGTCTGCGCGTGGCACCACGACGGAACGGATGTCTGGGCGGAAGCGCCGATTACGGGGGGCAGAATCCGGAGTTCGCCGGCAGTTGGCGATCTGGACGGGGACGGGGATCTCGAAATCGTGGTCGGGTCGGAAGACGGCAACGTCTACGCGTGGCATCATGATGCTATGCCCGTGACGCACGCAGGTTCCCCCGGATGGCCCCGGAGCACAGGCTCGGGGGTTTACAGCTCCCCGGCGCTGGGTGATCTCGACGGGGACGGCGATCTGGAAGTCGTGGTGGGATCGTCTGACAACAAGGTCTACGCGTGGCACCACGACGGTACGACGGTCACGTTTCCGGATTCGCCAGGGTGGCCGAGGGCGACGGGTGGCGGGGTGAACAGCTCACCAGCATTGGCCGATCTGGACGGGGACGGGAGTCTGGAAGTGGTGGTCGGGTCGTGGGATAGCCATGTCTACGCCTGGCACTACGACGGCGCGCCCGTGAATGGCTGGCCGCGGAGCACCGCCTGGATCGTCGATGGTTCGCCCGCCGTGGGCGACCTCGATGGCGACGGCAGTCTGGAAGTGGTCGTCGGCTCGTGGGACGGGAAGGTCTACGCCTGGCACCACGACGGGACGCCGGCGGTGGGCTGGCCGGCGAGCACGGGTTTGGCGAGCGCAGTCCATGGGTCACCAGCCGTGGCCGATCTGGATGGCGACGGCGATCTGGAGGTCGTCATCGCGTCTGACAATGGCAAGGTGTATGCCTGGACCTGCGATGTCCCCACGGAGGACCGCTCACCCTGGCCGATGTTCAGGCACGACACCCAGCGGACGGGGAGGTACCAGGTCGCTGACTTCGAAGCCGGCCCCCGAGAAGGGTCCGCGCCCCTCACGGTCGCGTTCACGGACCTCTCCACAGGCAATCCGAAGGCCTGGGAGTGGGATTTTGGCGACGGCGCCAGCTCCGACCAGTACAACCCCACTCACGTGTACGCGAGCTCCGGCACCTTCACGGTCGTCCTGACCGCGACGAAGGCGGGCCTCTCCGACACTGCGACCAAGGCAAACTACATTACGGTGACATCGCTGGCCGCTCCGGCGGCTGAATTCAGCGGGAGCCCGACCATCGGTTCCGCGCCGCTGACGGTGGACTTTGAAGACATGTCGGCGAACTTCCCGACGTCCTGGGAGTGGACTTTCGGCGACGGAGGCAGCTCCACCGACCAGAACCCAAGCCACGAGTACGTGGGCGGCGGCAGCTACACGGTGAGCCTGACTGCGATCAACGCCGGAGGCTCTGATACGGAGACAAAGGTCGGCTACATCACAGTGGTGGCACCGATCGTTCCGGCGGCGGACTTCACCGGCAGCCCCACGACCGGTCCCCTGCCGCTGACTGTCCACTTCACGGACTCGTCCACCAACTACCCGAACTCGTGGGAGTGGGACTTCGGGGACGGCTATTCCTCCGACCAGCAGAATCCAACTCACCAGTACACCGTCGCCAACGATTACTCCGTAAGTCTGACGGTCACCAATGCAGCCGGCCCGGACACGGAGACGAAGCTGAACTACATCACCGTCCTGCCACCCCTCCCCATAGCGGGTTTCACCGCGACCCCGACGAGTGGCACAGTGCCGTTGACCGTGGACTTCACGGACCTATCCACGAAGGATCCGGTGTCGTGGGAGTGGACGTTCGGCGACGGTGGGACCTCCACGGAGCAGAACCCAACGCACGAGTACCAGGCGGTCGGACGGCACACGGTCTCCCTAACCGCGGCCAATGCCAGCGGCTCCGACAGTGAGAGGAAGACGAGGTACATTACCGTCATGTTCACGGACGTCCCGGCCGACTGCTGGGCGTACGATCAGATCATGGCATGTACAGACGCGGATGTGGTGCAGGGATACGGGGATGGGAGCTACCAGCCGACCTGGCCGGTGCCCCGGGATCAGATGGCCGCGTACGTGTCGCGCGCGGTGGCAGGTGGGGATGGCGCCGTCCCGCTCGGAAGCGCCTATCCGGAGCCGTCGTTCGTGGACGTCGGGACTGATGACTGGGCCTACCGGTACGTCGAGTATGCAGTGGCGAACAACGTCGTCCAGGGCTATCGCTATCCCGACCCGGATGCCCCTGGCGAAATTGTCTACTTGTACGAGCCGACCTGGGTCGTCACCCGCGACCAGATGGCCGTCTATATTGCGCGCGCGATGGTCGCTCCCAGCGGCGAAGCCGCCCTCGCCGACTATGTCCCCGCGGCGCCGCGGAACTTCCCCGATGTCCCCGCCACCGGCTACGGCGACGACGGCACCGAGCCCTTCTGGGCCTACACCCATATCGAGTACTGTGTGGAGCACGGTGTCGTCCAAGGATACGATTTCGACGGGTGCTACCACCCGGAGTGGGATGTAACGCGGGATCAGATGGCGGTGTATGTCGCGAGGGCATTTGGGCTGGAGTAGCCCCGTGCTGTCCAGAAACTCATCTGGCTTCCAGGATGCTCGTAGAGCCTCCATCGTGGCATTCTCGGCGACCGCTGACATTGCTGTTCCGCGGGAGGCGCCGGGGATGGGAACCGATGCCGGGCGAGGCCTGGGCTGGGTGGGGCTGCCCGTGATCGCCACCTTGGCGCAGCCACCCTCATCCTTACGCGACGCAGCCCCCGGACACGACTCCCAGCCGAGGGGGTAGCCGGAGTCGAGTGTGCGCCGGGGCCGTTCGCGACGGTCACCACGCGGGCTGACGCCTGGGCATCAGGCGGCACCCGAAGGCACCGCCTACCGGTCCCAGATGATACGCGGGAGGGAGTCAGCCTGAGCAAGCCCAGCACCCGCCTAGAACGGTCCTACGGGCCCCCGACACACGCAAGGAGGCCCACGGTGGGTAACCGCGTCAGCTACATGGACACTTAGCCGCACACGACCTGTCAGGGCTCACGCGACGCGGGGGCGGCCTGCGCCGCCCCCGCTTTCATCTTGCCTGCGCCGTGCGTCGGCTCAGTAGTCCATGCCGCCACCGCCCGGAGGCATGGCCGGCGCCCGCTCCTTCTCCGGCTTCTCGGCAATAAGCGCCTCGGTCGTCAGCAGCATCCCGGCGATGGAGGCGGCGTTCTCGAGCGCCGACCTGGTGACCTTGGCCGGATCCACGATCCCGGCCTTCACCAGGTCCTCGATCTGCTCGGTCAGCGCGTTGAAGCCCATGCCGGGCTTTTCGCCCTTCACCCG
>Ga0180434_10009580_pt1 | contig 10503 bp, 10 predicted proteins | sample SS_ome_7_FD_132453 | JGI IMG/M metagenome (GOLD analysis project Ga0180434, IMG submission 132453) | Hypersaline lake sediment archaeal communities from the Salton Sea, California, USA - SS_1_D_2 metaG | ecosystem: Environmental > Aquatic > Non-marine Saline and Alkaline > Hypersaline >... | reverse complement strand
CATTATCTAGCCCGTTTCCATCGACGTACATTTTGTTACTCAAAAGCATTGCATATGGTCTATGCTACTTTAACCGTTTTTTTCACTGCTAATTGGGAAGAATATCTTTAGTTAGCAACGCCGAAAATTTTCTATAGTCATATATTGCTCTCCGATAAAAATTTGATGGCCACCATCGTATGACTTTCGGAAATTAAAAAAAGACTTTTTATTTTTGGTTAAGATTTTGTGAAGATTAAAGAAGGGTTTTATTGAACGGGTTTGCGCAACTCACCTTCACGTAATCCCAGGTTGCCATAGCGGTGATAGTCAATGCTAAGTGCCATCTCGCGCAAGTAATGAAGCAATTCAATCCGTCCGTTTGCTATCAGAGGAGCGTGATCAATATAGGTAGCAGTTTCAGCTGCAACTTGTTTCATTTCTTGGCTAGGTTCTTCGAGCATGCGTAATCGCTTAAAATGACCTGTGCGCATCCGCTTGATAAACGTGGCTTCATCCTCTTCTATGACATTAAAGATAGGGAGAAGGGCTTCCCAATTAGCTTGACGGATTTTTGCATCCTGACTTTTTTCCCAGCTCACTTCTAAGCGGGTCTCGCATGTGAGTGCTGCTGCAAAAACTCTCAAGTAATCCAGGGGCGCAGTTTCTAGGCTAATGCGAAAGATGAGTTTTTTATGGGGAAGGTAACGGAAATAGTTATCTTGCCCAACAATTTTTGAGCTATCTTTATCTCGTTTAAATTGCTGCCAAAAGAACGCATAGCTTGAAACGCTTGCATACCAAATGCCGAGCTCTTCTGCTGTTAAATCTAACTTTTCAAGAAAGCGTGTGAGATTATTGACCCACTCACCAACAGGAAACTTTTCTTTGGGGACTCCTACTTGTTTGGCTTTCATGAATTGAGTGAGGTAGTTAGGTCCTCCTGCTTTGCTGCCTCGTCCATAGCTGCTATTTTTGCAGCCTCCAAAAGGCTGACGGCGCACAATGGCACCGGTGATGGTACGGTTGATATAGCAGTTTCCTGCAATGATCAATTTTTGCCACTTTTTGGTTTCTCGTTTATCGAGGCTATGGATTCCTGATGTCAGTCCATAAGGTGTTGAATTGGCTAAATGAATGGCATGGTCGATATTTTCTGCACGCATGACACCTAACAGAGGGCCGAAAAACTCGGTTTGTTGCGTGTAGCTTCCTTTTTGGACACCAAATTTAATTCCAGGAGACCAAAGGTTCGGATTAGAGCTATCTTGCTTGGGTTCTAGTAGCCAAAACTCTCCGGGTTCTAAAGTGGTGAGTCCTCTTTTTAGATCTTCTCCAGGTTCACGAATAAGAGGGGTGACTTTGCTGGATAAATCCCATGCAGAGCCAACTTTTAAACTGGCAGCGGCATCACGCAGTTGTTTGCGGAAGTGCGGATCGTCGTAGACTTCTTTTTCTAAGATGGCAATTGAAGCAGCACTACACTTTTGCCCATTGTGTCCAAAAGCAGATTGAACCAGGTCTTTGATAGCTAGATCGCGATCTGACAAAGCAGAAATAATCAGGGCATTTTTTCCTCCTGTCTCTGCAGAAAGATCGATGCCAGGGCGCATTTTAGCAAAAAGGTGTGCAGTGCTCGTCGCACCTGTTAGAATCACACCATTGATCCGTGTATCTTTAATTAGTTGGCTTCCAACAGGGTCATCTTCGCAGTTAATAAACTGCAAAGCCTCTTTAGGAATACCAGCTTCCCAAAAAGCTTTCACAAGTTCCCATCCAGCAAGGACAGCTTCTGGAGCAGGCTTAAACAAAACACAGTTGCCTGTAATCAGAGCGGTACAAATCCCTCCTCCTGGGATGGAAGTTGGAAAGTTCCATGGAGGAGTCACTAGAATCGTTCCTTTAGGAGTCCACTCGATGTCACTTAAACCTGAAAGAGACTGCATCGATCGGAAATAATATTCAGCAAAATCAATGGTTTCAGAATGTTCAACATCTGCTTCCATGATGAGTTTGCCTCCATCAGCAACCATAGCTCCAATAAGGTCAGCTCGATTTTCACGTAGCTTTTGGGCAATTTTTGCTAGAAGTTCGCAGCGCTCTTCAATCGAGGTTTGACTCCAAGTTTTCTCGTAGCGTTTAGCACATTTAAGAGCTGCATCAACCTCTTCCCAGGAAGCTTGGCTGTACTCGTAAAAGGGACGGCTTGGACTGGAAGGGTCATATCCTTTTCCTTCAGGTGTTGGATGAGAAATGTCTTTTCCTTCTATCACAAGGGGAATGGGGTCTAGTCGTTTGTTTTTCCATGTTTCTAAAATACCTTCTGCCCAGCTACGGTTTTCTTCAAGAGAGAAGTCGGTGTCGGATTCATTTTCAAAAGGAGCTTTCACGTCGAGGTGAACGGGAGGTTCATGGCGATTTTGCTTTCTTCTAGGCTCTTGGTAAATGGTTTTAACCCTACTGCATGCATCACGGAATAAGGCACTTTGAACTTCCCACTCTTTTGATTGAGGGGTGAGGCCAAAGCTATGAGCCAAAAAGTTCTCGATCCCTGTATTTTCATCTAGGCGCCGAATAAGGTAAGCAATGGCACTCTGAAAGTCCTCTTTAGTTGCTACTGCACAATAGAGGAGAATATCTCCTGTTAAAGCTTGGACAACTTGCCTTGTATGATCTGCCATTCCTTCCAGCATTTCAAATGTTACTTCTTGTTCCACCCGATTTTCAAGGCGGAGAAGCATAGCAAAAGCAATATCGAAAAGGTTGTGACTTGCAACCCCGATATTTACGGCTTTTGCGTGTTCAGGCATGCATGCATAGAGCATCATTGACTTATAATTGGCGTCCGTTTGTACTTTTTGCTGATAAGGGGCTTGATGCCAGTCACGGAGAGAGGATTCAACTTGTTCCATCGCCATGTTAGCCCCTTTCACAATACGTACCTTAATAGGAGCGCCGCCATTTTTGACTCGCTGTATGGCCCACTCAGTGAGCTCTTTTTGAATCTCATGGGAATCAGGTAGGTAGGCTTGAAGGACAATTCCTGCTGACAGAGAGTGGAACTCTGGTTCACTAAGGACTCTAATGAAGAGATCTTTTGTAAGATGGAGATCACGGTATTCTTCCATGTCAAGATTGACAAATTTATAAGAAGAGCGTCCATCTTTCAGTTTGGTTTTATTTTTCATTGCAGCGCGATAAAGTTCACGCAGTCTAACGGCAAGGCTTTCGAGGGTACTTTCCCAGGCCAAGAGGTTGAGCTGGGAATAGATTGTCGAAATCTTGATCGAGACGTAGTCAATGTAGGGATTTTCAAGGTCACGTAAGTAAATATGGAGGCGTTTTTTCGCTTCTTCTTCACCTAAGATCGCTTCTCCAAGATGGTTCAAGTTTAAGCGGATCCCTTGAGCTTTTCGTTTTTTTATGTGTTTGCCAAGAGCGCCTTTTTCTCCCGGAATAATGACTTTTGAAGTTTCTTGTCGTAATTGTCGCATGGCCATGGGAACAAGAATGTTCGCAAACTTATCTCCAAGAAGTTTAAAAAGATAGAGCTGTAATCGTTTGAAAGATCCGACAAATTTGGGAATTCCAAATAGGTTCAGAAGGTAAATCATTTGGTTTGCAATACGGCTGTAATTATGTGAGCGGAAGCATTGATCTGTCATCGCTGTCGTGAAGACTTTTCCAACGGGATCTCGCATCATACGAGAAAGCTCTTCATGTTTTTTTTGATCGTCTTTTGAAATGATCTGGTTGGATTCTAATAGGATATGAGAGGCAAGTTCGATCGCTTTTTCTTGTCTTTCTTCTAAGTTAAGAGGTGTGTGATATGCTGCAGAAAGCATCTCACGTGCTGCTTTTAAATGTTTTGACTCGCTTTCTTCAGACATAAAACTCTCCCTAATCGTTTTATTACCTGAAAAAATATTTTTCTCGTATGATCTTTTAAAAAAAGGTGTAATTTATATGACACGACTTCTTTTCATCTTGTTTAGCTCCCTATCAATAGGTCTGATGGCGCATGTCGATTTAGGTATCGATGTCTTTTTGACTGAGGGACATCATAAGTCTCTCAAAGAAAAACGAATTGGACTTGTTACGAATCAAACAGGTGTCAACCGCGACTTGGTTCCTACGGGAAAGCTACTAAGAGATCATCTTAAGCTCGTTGCTCTTTTTTCTCCTGAGCATGGTTTGAATGGAAATGGGTATGCTTGGGAAAAAATTGCAGATGGAAAAAGTCACGATGAGATTCCTATCTATAGTTTACATGGAAGCACGAGACGTCCTACAAGTGAAATGCTGAAGGAAATTGATGTGCTTATCTATGATATTCAGGATATTGGAGTGCGTTCTTATACCTATGCAACGACTTTATTTTATGTGATGGAGGAAGCAGCCAAACGCAAAATCCCTGTCATTGTTTTGGATAGGCCCAACCCAATTAATGGTCTTGTTGTTGATGGATCTATGCTTGAGAAAAGCTGGCGCTCCTACATTGGGTATATTAATGTTCCTTACTGTCATGGGATGACAATTGGTGAGCTGGCCCGCTTCTTTAATGGGGAATATAACATTGGATGTCAACTTAAAGTGGTTCCAATGAAAGGGTGGAAGAGAAGAATGAGCTTTAAGGACACGGGACTTGAGTGGATTCCAACAAGCCCCCATATTCCCGAAGCCGATACCCCTCTCTTTTACGCATCAACAGGAATCTTAGGAGAGCTTGATATTGTCAATCATGGAGTTGGATACACCCTTCCCTTCAAAGTTGTCGGAGCTCCTTGGATTGATGCTGAAGAGTTTGCAACAAAACTCAACCAACAGCGTTTGCCAGGTGTGAAGTTTCTTCCTTTTCATTACCGCCCCTTTTATGGGTCCCTTAAAGGGCAGGATTGCCATGGTGTGCTCATTCGGATAACTGATAAACTTAAATACCGCCCTTTAAGTGTTCAGTATCTTTTACTTGGTATGTTAAAAAGTCTTTATCCTCAGCAAGTGAGAACCTGTTTAGATGACATCAGTAAAACGAAAAAGAATCTCTTTTGCAAAGCAAATGGTAATAGTGAAATCCTTCGTTTGATGAATGAAGAACAATATGCCGCTTGGAAGATGATTTCTTATCAAAAAGAAGAGAGAAATGACTTCCAAAAGGTGAGGGAAAAATACTTGATTTCTCAATATTAGCAAAAGGTAATACAGATTGCTAAAAATTGACTTCCCTTCCTTGACAAAAAGGGGGGATTACCGGTATGATTTTGTTATTTTATAAGACATTAGGAGACCTAACATTATGTCAGTCAAGAAGATAAATCCTCTTGGAAAGAGAGTTCTCGTTAAGCGAGCAGAAGCGACCCTCACGAAAGGTGGTATTCTCCTTCCCGATTCCGCTCAAGAAAAACCTAAACAAGGTGAAGTGATCGCTGTGGGACCAGGAGCCATGAAGGACGATGGGACGGTGACCCCTCTCGATTTAAAGGTGGGTGATCGTGTGCTATTTGGAGCTTTTGCTGGAACAGAAGTGAAAACTGATGAAGAAGAAGACTACCTTCTTATGTCTGAAGAAGATGTCTTGGCTGTTGTAGAATAAGGAGGATTGAACTATGGCAAAAATGTTACAATTTAATGAGACTGCTCTGAAGTCAATTCTAAAAGGTGTCAAGACTCTTGCAAAAGCTGTCATCGTCACATTAGGACCAAAAGGTCGCAACGTTGTTATTAATAAAGGACTAGGAATTCCGCTTTCGACAAAAGATGGTGTCACCGTTGCAAAAGAAATTGCTCTTAAAGATAAGTTTGAAAACATCGGAGCCCAGCTTGTTAAAGAAGCTTCTTCTAAAACGTCTGATGTTGCAGGTGATGGAACAACAACAGCAATTGTTTTAGCTGAAGCGATTTTCAAAGAAGGTGTGAAGAATGTGATTGCTGGCGGCAATCCAATGGGTCTGAAACGCGGGATTGATAAGGCTGTTCAAAGCATCATCGAAGCTCTAGACAAGTTAGCAACTCCTGTGAGCAAGCCTGAAGAGATTAAACAAGTCGCAACCATTTCAGCAAATAATGATCCTGATGTGGGAGCAATTATTGCAGAAGCAATGGAAAAAGTTGGCAAAGATGGAACCATTACGATTGCAGAAGCAACAGGAATTGAAACCGTTCTCGATGTTGTTGAAGGGATGCAGTTTGATAAAGGATATCTTTCTCCTTACTTCGTCACCAATGCAGAAAAGATGACAACAGAGCTTTCAAATGCTCATATTCTTCTTACAGATAAAAAGATTTCAAATGCTAAAGACATTGTTCCCATTCTGGAAAAAGTAATGGAAGAAGGTCAGCGTCCTCTTCTCATTGTTGCAGAAGATGTCGAAGGTGAAGCTTTAGCAACACTTGTTGTCAATAAACTCAAAGCTGGTCTGCCAATTTGTGCTGTTAAAGCACCTGCATTTGGTGACAGGCGCAAAGCAATTCTTCAAGATATTGCTGCATTAACCGGTGCAACAGTTGTTTCTGAAGAAGTTGGCTTAGACCTTCAAGAAGTTGGTCCAGAAGTTCTGGGTGTTGTTAAGACCATCAAGGTAGGTAAAGAAGAAACCACTCTTATCGATGGACAGGGTGACGAAGCTGAAGTTCAAAAGCGTGTTGCTGAAGTTCGTTATGAGCTTGAAAACACCACATCAGACTATGATCGCGGCAATTTAGAAGATCGCCTTGCAAAACTTGCTGGTGGTGTTGCTGTGATTCATGTTGGTGCAGCTACTGAAGCAGAAATGAAAGAGAAAAAAGCTCGTGTTGAAGATGCTTTGCATGCAACACGTGCAGCTGTCATTGACGGAATTGTTCCTGGTGGTGGCGTTGCTCTTCTTCGTGCAATTAGCGCACTAGATCATCTCAACCTTAAAGGAGATGAGAAAATTGGTGTCGATATCGTGCGCCGTGCGATTTATGCCCCAGCAATTGCGATTGCAACAAACTGCGGTAAAGAAGGCAATATGATTGCTGAAAAGATTCTCGAAGGTGAAGGTGCGTTTGGTTATAACGGACTGACGGACACTTTTGAAGATCTACTAAAGGCTGGAGTGATTGATCCAGTACTCGTTACAAAGAGTGCGTTAAAGCATGCGTCTTCAATTGCAAGCTTACTCATTACAGTTGCTTGTATGATTACCGATAAGCCCGAACCCCAAACTGATGCAGCTCCTGGTGGAATGCCTGGAGGTATGCCCGGTGGCATGGGTGGTATGGGCGGCATGCCCGGAATGGGTGGCATGGGCGGTATGCCAGGCATGGGCGGCATGATGTAACAGATGTCAAAAGGGGCAACCTTAAGGTTGCTCCTTTTTTTTATACTTCATCCCGATCCAACCTTCTAATTCTATTTTTTGAGTCAACTCCCCATAAGAGACATCCACCTGTTCTTGGGTAGGAAACCCGGAAACAATCATTATTTCAACAGAGGAATGAAGAGCTTTATGCGCTTCCCAAGCCACTCGTTGCTCCGATGAAATCATGTTCATTAGCACTAAACAGCGCTTTGGAATACAGGGCAATTTTTTTCCGAAAAAGATATTTGCTTGATTGCGCTTTGCATTATCTTGTGCGTGTACAATCGCATCTTGATCGATATCGATTCCGTAGACTTTTGGGGCTCCAGCAAAGTGAGCAGCTAAGGCAAGAACACCACTGCCACAGCCGATATCCACGACGGGTAAGTTGATTTTTTTGGGCATTAACTCGAGCATCAGGCGAGTTGTAGGATGGGATAAGTCCCCAAAACCAGGCCCTGGTTGCAAACGAAACCCCCAGGGCTTCACATAAGCAAAACCATTTTGAAAATTTGGGGCATGAAGAGCCCACTGCTTGTTCCAATCAATATCCATGTCATATAGAATAGCAAAAACAGCTCTTTTAGCTCTTGATGAAAAACGTCTTCTTCGCCATGATAGGGAGCCTTGAGCACCGGTAGCTCAATTGGATAGAGTACCTGGCTACGGACCAGGAGGTTAGAGGTTCGAGTCCTCTCCGGTGCAACTTCTACTATATTTAAGCTGAAAACCCTTTTATTCGATTAATAATAAGTTAGTTGTGCTTAGTTGATAGATAATACGGTATTATATACGAGGTATGTCCGATGGCTTTGATCAAAAAATTAACTAAACATGGCAATAGTTATTCACTTACTATCGATCGCACTTTGATGGAATTGTTAGATATTGATACAGAAACTCCTTTGGAAATATCAACATCTGATGGTCAATCTCTCACAATTACACCAATACGAGAAGAGCTTCAGCAAGATTTCGTTAAAAAAAAACTGAAAGAGTTTAACCGGAAATACGGGCGCGCTTTGAAAAGGCTAGCATAAACAAGAGGCTTTGAGTGGCAACTTATCTGTTTCTATCAATTGAAGATGTCAAAGAAATTCATCTTGTTCAAAATCATCCCTTTATTGATGGTAATAAGCGTACTGGATTTCTTTCAGCTTTGATTTTTTTATCTTTGAGTGGAGTATATTTAGAAATAGAAGAAAATGAAATCGATCAAATGGTTCTTAAAGTTGCAAGTAGTGAGATGACAAAAAGTGACATATCAAAATGATTCAAAAATCATTCTTGAAGCCTTCCCTTCAGGCCCCTTTGAAACAAATGCTTACCTGCTAGGTTGTGAGGAGAAAAAAGTCGGTATTTTTATCGACCCCGCACCTGACAGCCAGTCAGCTCTTATGAAAGCTGCTGATATGCATGGACTCAAAATTCAGGCTATTTTTTTGACTCATTCACATTGGGATCATATTGGGGATGTGGCCAAGCTAAAAAAAGCACTCAATTTGAAACTATATGTTCACCAGGCAGACGCTGACAACATGCGTAATCCGGGGAGTGATGGACTTCCATTGATGTTTGCAATTGAAGGAGCTGAACCCGAGTTCTTTTTTGAAGAGGGGCAAAAACTACAGGTTGGTCAACTCGAGCTCATAGTGATTCATACGCCTGGGCATACTCCAGGAGGCGTTAGTTTTTATTTTCCTAAAGAAAAAGTTTTAATTTCTGGTGATACCCTTTTCAAAGGTTCTATTGGAAACCTTTCTTTTCCAACTGCAGATCCTGAAGCGATGTGGAATTCTCTAGACAAGCTAGCTAAACTGCCTCCTGAAACACGTGTTTATCCAGGTCATGGCCCAGCAACTACGATTGGAGCTGAAAATTGGCTCCCTAATGCAAAGCAGATCTTTAGTTAATCAGCTTTTCTTGTTACAATCGCACTTTTAAACATTTTTTGGAGTTACCTATGGAAGGTTTATTGGTTGGCAAAAAAGCCCCCTTATTCAAAGCAAAAGCTGTTGCAAATGGACAAATCGTTGAAGATTTTTCTCTCGATATGTTTTCAGGTAAATATGTTATTTTCTTTTTCTACCCCCTGGATTTTACCTTTGTGTGTCCAACAGAATTGCATGCGTTTCAAGAGAAGCTAGGAGACTTTCAAAAGCGCGGTGCTGAATTAATCGGTTGCTCAGTTGATAGCCATTTTTCGCACTTAGCTTGGGTCAATACACCAAAAAGCAAAGGTGGGATTGAAGGAGTGACATATCCACTCGTTTCAGATTTGAATAAGACAATTGCAACAGACTACTGCGTTCTCAATGAAAAAGAAGGTATTGCTTTTCGTGGTCTTTTCCTTATTGATAAAGATGGCTTTGTAAGGCACCAGCTTGTCAACGACTTGCCCCTTGGGCGTTCAGTTGATGAAGCTCTTCGCATTCTCGATGCGCTTATTTTTCACGAGAAAAATGGAGAGGTTTGTCCTGCTAACTGGAGAGAGGGTGAAAAATCCATGAAGCCAACACAAGAAGGCCTTTCTGCTTACTTTAACTAGACTGATGCTCCCTTGGTTTATCGCCAAGGGAGGTGCATTTCATTGCCCTCTGCATTGACAATCTTAGAATCAATTTTCATGATTGCAACGTGGTCTGTGGGTTCATCACCAGTGTTAAAGATTTGATGCTCGATAAACGGAGGAAGAATCAAAGTACAGGGAGCTTCAAAATAAACCTCTTCGTTACCAATAACTGCTTTTCCTTTCCCTTTAAAAAAGATCGTTACTTCTTCAACTTCATGTTGATGTTTAGGTGTGCAACTCCCGGGAGCAATACTACTTTTCCAAACTTCGTGTGTCGTCACACCCATGTTGGCGGTTGAGATGCCTTTTAGCGTATTTCCATTATTTTGAAATGAGGGGAGGTCTTGGTGATCGATGACACGTGATGTGTGTGCGAAGCAAGTTAAGCTTGCACTCATTAAACACAGAAAAAACCATTTTTTCATAAGAGATGTCTCCATTTTTAATCTAAATGTAAACTCAAAGGTTTTCGAGTTTACAAATAGGTTCATAGGGACATAGCTTAGCAAAAAAATTGGCGTTGCTAACTAAAGATATTCTTCCCAATTAGCAGTGAAAAAAACGGTTAAAGTAGCATAGACCATATGCAATGCTTTTGAGTAACAAAATGTACGTCGATGGAAACGGGCT